>Ga0157373_10004462_pt1 | contig 10533 bp, 8 predicted proteins | sample C65metaG_FD_113460 | JGI IMG/M metagenome (GOLD analysis project Ga0157373, IMG submission 113460) | Corn rhizosphere microbial communities from Kellogg Biological Station, Michigan, USA - C6-5 metaG | ecosystem: Host-associated > Plants > Roots > Rhizosphere > Soil | place: USA: Michigan...
CACCCTATGAACCTGAAACGCTCCGTAGGCACTCTGACCAAAGTAGGCGAGGCCACTCTCTTCCTGCAGAACTTCGCCGAATATCAAGGGCAAGCGCTCGCCGGTACGCGCTGGGAGATTTGGCCTAACGTCGGCCCCTTGCATCGGCTTCAGAACCTGATGATCGAGCAGCACAGCAAGGCACTGGAGCAAATGCAGAAGATCCGCGAGAACGCCGACCTGACCCGCGAAGCAAAAGCCCGCCGTGCGGCGGTCGTCTTTGAGACCTTTATCACGATCATCAAACCGGCTCTCCCTGCCATTCAGGAGACCGCACAGAACCTGTACACCTACGCCTCTACGAAGATGCAGCCGGTGCTTCCGCTGGGCAGCGCCGACGCCGTGGGTGCAGCTCTGGATGCCGAGTGCCGCGCCTATACGCATGACCTCCCCAAAGAGCAACGGATGCAGTTGATCGTCAACATGAGCCGTGGCGAAGACCTGCGCATCGCTGCTGCGGTCCTGCGTGGGCCTGCCCGCATCAGCGGCTATACCGATGACCAGGTGATCCGTCTCGGCGCCGCCGGCATCGCCACGGCTTATCCGGACGCGGTTATCACGCTGGGCAAACTGGCGGTGGGCGTGCGCGAGGTCCTGATGAATGCCCGAAGCCTGGGGTTGGACATCATTCGCGCCGGTGTCGGCATTGATTCGCTCGCCTCCGAGATCCAGGGCTGGGTAAACCCCGGTGACGGCTACGCCAAACTGATCGCCTGGCTTGAACCTATTCCGCTTGAGCTGCCGGGCGGGCCACTGCCTCCCGAAGTGGCTAACGCACTGGCAGCCGCCGAAGCCGAAGCCGCTGATAACGAAACCGAAGCCGCCTAAAACCCACCCTCAGGGCGGCCCGGTGGCCGTCCCATCCACAAGGAGGGCCGGACGTTGGCCAACCATCAACAACGCTTCGCCGAGGCGTGCAAGACGAATGATTTCGAGCCGGAACCACGCTGCCTCGGCGGCTACAAAGTTTGGGTCGTCAGCGACATCGTGAAAGGGGGGCGGGAGGGATTCGACGGCCCGTACTTCACTGAGGAAGAGGCCAAGATCTCGACTGAGCTTTGGCAGAAAACACACGAAAGGCGGTGTGCCCGAGAGTGGCTTGAGATCCACAACAGCTTTTGGAACCCATGCCCGGCGCGCGAGAAGGCTATTCGCGAGGACGCGCTTGCAGCCCGCATGATTCTGGCTGAACTGATCGGCGTTGAAATCCCAAAACTTAACGCATCGAGGACCTGACCATGGCCGCCACAGCAGTACACTACACGCCACGCACCACTATCGAACTCAGCTCTATCCTTGGTCGCAAGTTCTTCCGCAAGAAGGATTATCAGTTATCTACCGGCAGTGTATGGGAAGTTTTCAGAGCGCTGCGCGCAACCGTTGCAGGGTTCGCAGAAGAGATCGCCCGCCTTCAACGGCTTGGCATTCGCTTCGCTATCATCCGCAACAACGAGAACGTGGTGGAGAAGGATTTCGACCTGGGCGGCACACGATCACTCAAAATCGTTCCGGTGATCAGCGGGAGCAAGCGGGGTGGCGTCATACAGACAGTCGTGGGCGTTGTGCTGATCGCCGCTGCAGCGATCATAACCTATGCCTCGGGAGGCACTGCCACACCCTTTACAAGCGGCTTAGCGGCGGCGGGCTATGGCCTTGCCATTGGTGGCGTTATTCAGATGCTCAGCCCTCAAGCAAAGGGACTTCGGCAAAGCGCCGCGCCTGAGAACCTGCCGTCCTACGCCTTCGGCAGCGCCAAGAACACCACGGCCAGCGGCAACCCGGTCCCAATCTGCATCGGCCGGCGGCGCTGGGGCGGCGCGATCATTTCCGCCTCGATCTACGCCGAAGACAAAACCTAATTCGTCAGCGGTGGTAGGATCGAGCAACCAATCCACGGATGAATCCAATGAAAAACGCCTTTGCAGTTTTGGCAGTCGCAAGCGTTATGGCTGGTTGCTCGACCACTCCCGTCCCATTCGATCAGGCCAAGGCAATACCCAGTGAGCGGATGCTGGCTTTCGGCGCTAAGCCGTCAGCTCCTTACGGCACCATCGTGGTCGCGCGCGACACCGGCTTCATCGCCGGAGGCTGCTTCGTCGCAGTCTACGTTGATGGCAGGCTTGCGGCACGAATCGATACAGGCGAGGTGGTCAAGCTTTACGTACCTGCCGGCGATCACCTGGTGGGGATGGGAGCTGATCAGCAGGGTAAAGGGATGTGTGACTGGAGCGGCTCGCTGAAGGAGCAGGCTGCGAGTATTAATGATGGCCAGGTGAAGCGGTTTCGGATAGGAGGAGACACGAACTCTGGTTTGGACATACGGCCCTCCTCGATATAGCTCTCGCAGCCCGGCTGGAGCTAGCAACTCAGGTTTCACAAATTACGTGCGAAAACAAACGCGATGATTGCGGCCGCGATCAGTGCTAGGACTTGTAAGGCGAGTGTGGCGCACTGATACCTGAAAAACCGCAAAGGAATGAGGTAGCCCACATGCGGATTCGTGCTCGCCTTTTTCATCAATGGTATTGCGAGCCACTGCACCCATTTAGGAAATGGAGCGAACGACTTCGTTATCACCCGTGACATATCTAGATCAGTGTTGATGCTCCTGCCCTGAGCCTTGGCCATCTCATTGATTTTTTTCTGGTCGTCAAAAAAAAACCGGAGTGCATTCTCAATCTTGTGCGTTTTGGATTCTTGCTGCGCGTCTGCCACCTGACATTGGATGGCGAAAAACTTCGACAACACCCCAAGAAGGATTGAAAGGACGAACAGCGTCCCAGACAGCTTGAATCCCATGGCGGTAAGGAAGGGCAGTACCGTGCTCACGTTGGTCAAAATAAAGGCGGTTGTAGCAGCGGTTCCTGCGGTCAGCCAAGAAGAGTAATTATCGAAATATCGAGTCGACTCGATGATATTTTCAAAGATGACTGACACAGCGGCGTTCTCCGCGTTTTCAACATTCAGCCGGTTCCACTCCGTCAGCGGATCGTCTCGATTCTCCACTGTCCCTCGCCCCTTGTAATCCTGGCCCCGATGGCCCGCGTTTTTTAAGTATGCCTGAGCTGATACGGGCGAGATACGAAAAAATACGGCGAAAAGCTTGATAAGTGACACCCAAAGTGCAACAGTATTAGTGAGACACCTAAACTGATACGGAAGCACGTCATGTTCATTCGCGCATACCTTCGAGCCTCAACCGATGAGCACGACGCCGGCCGGGCCCGCGTCTCGCTTGAGAAGTTCGCAGGCGATCACAATCGGGTTATCGCCAGCGTGTACCTGGAGAACGCCAGCGGCGCGACGGCCGATCGGCCTGAACTGTTTCGCCTGCTCAAGGATGCGCGCAAGGGGGACGTGCTGCTGGTCGAATCCATCGACCGCCTATCGCGCCTGCCGGTCGACGATTGGCAAAAGCTGAAAGCAGCCATCGACTCCAAAGGGCTGCGCATCGTCGCGCTCGACCTACCCACCAGCCACCAGGGGATGCAGGACACGACGGGTGACGAATTCACCGGGCGTATGCTCGGCGCAATCAACTCGATGCTGGTGGAGATGATGGCCGCGATCGCGCGGAAGGATTACGAGCAGCGGCGCGAGCGTCAGGCTCAGGGCATCCAGAAGGCGAAGGCCGAGGGCAAGTATCAGGGACGCCCGGTGGATGCCGATCTGCACAAGCGGGTGAATGAGCTGTTGAAAGCCGGTCTGGGCATTCGCGCCACCGCCCGTCACGCCGGCTGCTCGACTACTACGGTGATGCGCATCCGCGAACAAATTACTGCTTAACCTGGCTAATTGGAGATTCGAGTGGAGGGTTACCGAGAGCTGTTAAGTCGCGGCGCAAAGATCGCTGGTGCGGGCGCGGGAGGTGCTGCGGGAGCGTTGGTCGGGCCCGAAGGCGCTGTATTGGGCGCTGCAGTAGGTGCGGCGGTAGGGGAGCTGTGTGTGGGGGTACTTGATGACTTGGCCCAGAGATATTTGTCGCCGAAGGAGCAGCAGCGAGTCGGCGCCGTGGCAAGCCTCTCAATAAACGCCATCCGTGAGCGGCGCCACTGGGAGCAGATCCGAGATGACGATTTTTTTGACCATGATGACGATATCCCGTCACCAGCAGAGGAGCTCTTTGAAGGCGTTCTGCTGACTGCAAAACAGGAGCATGAGCAGCTTAAGCTTCCGTACCTCGCCAACTTCTACGCAGGTCTTGTTTTTGATCCTGGCGTAAAGCGTTCCGAAGCTAACTATCTGCTGGGGCTGGCTGAAACGCTGACGTATACCCAGCTGTGCCTAATGGGGCTTGTGTCCGAACGGCAAAGCAGAAAGTTTTGCTTAAGAGAACAAGTTTGGATATTGGGCAGCAATCCGTCATCTGAAAATCTAAGCATGGAGGAGCAAGCCAAAGATTTGAACCGGCGGCAACTGTTCTACCGCAGGGTCGAAGTTGGACCTTCTGCGCAACCAATGAAGGAAGCCTATGCCCTCCCGGCCTTTACCCGTCTTTCTAGCATGGGGCAGAGGCTCGCAGACCTAATGTGCCTGCATACGATCGACGAGGCTGAGTTGGCATCCGCCGCTAAAGCTTGGTAACACCCCCCAGGCCTCAAGCGCTAAAAAAGCCCCGCCAGGCGAACCTAGGCGGGGCTTTTGTTCGCTTGCTGCTGTCACCCTGCTGTCACGGGTACTTCGACGGCCAAGCGATAAGGGCTTAAGCCCTTGAATTTAGTGGCGCACCTGGCGGGATTCGAACCCACGACCCCTGCCTTCGGAGGGCAGTACTCTATCCAGCTGAGCTACAGGTGCAACGCGGGCGCCATGATACCCATCTCGGTTCAAAGCGTCCATTGCATTGACTTGCCGTTTGCTTCGCCCTGACCGGTAACCCGCGGCGCGTCGCAATCACGACCATGCCCGCTCAGATTACCCTTTCATATCCCCCGTGCTGCGGTATCTATGTACCGCAGTTCCCATCCGCGCAGCTGCTTCCTTGAACGTCTTTCAATCAGCAAGGACTTTCAGGATGGCAATCGACCTCGAACACTTTGAGCGAAGCCTGCATTCGATGGCGGATGCGCGGGCGGTGATGGGCAAGGCCCGGGCGTATATGGAGGCCTGGCCAGACGTCTATCAGTTGGCGCGCAAGACGGCGGCGGATTATCTGCTCAAGCACACCGGCAAGCCGCTGGACCCGGATCGGGTCTGGTGGAATGTCTTCGACGGTGCGGTCAGCGCGCCGACGTTCACTGGCTGGCGCCACGATGAGGCGCCGAAGCAGTCGATGACCTTCACTCAGCTGTTGATCCACCGCTTCAACGATGGTTTTCAGGTGGCGCCTGACGTGTTGCCGGTCTACGGCGGCTTTTATTCCCGTGGCAGCGGCGCCAGCGAGTACGGCCAGCGCAATGAAATCCGGCTCGATGCGGGCAAGGTCATGGGGGATTTGTGGGCGCTGGACTTCGCGTCGCTGCTGGCTCAGCGCACCGAGCGCTTCTGGCGTGAGCATGGCGATGATTTCACGCTGCTGGCCAAGCTGCGTCTGGTGGCCAGCCTGGATGACGCGGTGGAGCAAAACGCGCTGACTTCGCTGGATCGGCAGCGGCTGCGGGCCTGGTTGGGATTGGGACCGGGCGGTATCACGCTGACGAAGCTTGAAGCCTCACCCAACGCCGATGCCTTTCATATCCGTCATTACCTCGTCACCGGGGGCGGGCATTTGATCACGCTGCGCGCGGATGACGGGCGGACGGTGTTGTATTGCCCTGGCACGGAGTGGCTGCCGCGCGCCTTTGCGAACCAGGGTGATTTGCTGCACTGGCTCAATCGTCAGCTTCGCACGCCCGAAGCCTTCGACGCGTTGTACCGGGCGAACCGGCAAACCAGATTCGTTGAGCATCAACAGGCCATGAGCGATTTGTTGCAGCGTTTCGGGCCGGTCGACGCGCCTGCGTGGCCATTTGGTGTGGGGCGTGAGGTCACCACTGATCTGTTTGCCGAAATGCGTGAGTGGGCCAAGACCGATCTGGCCGTCAGTCACACCCTGGCGATCAGTAATGCGGACCTGCGCAAGTCGCTCTGGCGCGGCTATTTGGGTGCGTTCCTTGGGGTCTTCGGTGGTTTTGCCGTGCTGGCGTGGCCGTTGGGGCTGGTGGTGCTGGGGACTGCACTGGCGCGGCTGTCGCTGGACGTTGAGGCGTCGGTAAGTGCGCGATCGGTCGTCGAACGCACACAGGCGATTCTCGGAGCTGTGGCTGATACGGTGGCAGCAGTGTTTTCCATTATTGACGTCGGGCTGGGCGTCAAAGCGCTGCGCTTTCAGGCGCCGCCCCATGAGCGGGTGTTGGCCACTTGGACGCTGGAGCCTGTCCAGTGGCGCAGTGACGATCTGGAAAGTCTGGAGGGCAATCGCATTGTCCCGGAACCCATGAGCGGGCCCGGGGTGCTCAATGGTGTGAGCGTCGATGACGACGGTTCCACCTGGATCGAGATGAACGACCTGGCTCTCAGGGTTCGGCACAGCCCGGAAGCGAACAGTTGGCTGGCGGTAGATGACGAGGACCCGTTCGCGTTCCTGCCCTCCTCACCGCTGCGCGTGGTCACCGATTTTGTCTGGACGCCGCTTGAGGTCGCCCAGCCGGTGCAGGCTGTGAGTGGGCAATTGGAAACCGTGGCGTCCGGGTTCTGGGACACCTACATGGAGCCCAATTACGAGTTGCACTGGGAAATGTCGCAGATGTTGCTCGAGCGTCAGCGCGAAACGCTCTCTGCGGCAGCGCTGCCCAGCCCTTCCCTGAGCAATCCTCTGCTGGAAAGTCCGCAGCAGTTTCGCTACCTGCTCAACGACGGCAAGCCTTTTTATACCTGGGTTGACGAGGACTATTTCAACAACGACCTGATCGCCGCGTACACCGATGAACTGACCCAGGCCAACGGCGTGTTCCGCCACGGCCTGGAGATCGACGACACGATGGTGACGTACCTGAACGACCTGTTTGACTCGCTGGAGCAACTGCCGCGCAGCGAGGCCGTGCGTTTGTGGCGCGGCGGCAGCGGTGGGCGGGCAACCGGTGGTGGGCATTTTCGCAGTGGGGAGCTGAATCCGGGCGACGTATTGGTGACCACGGACCTTACGTCGTTCACGGAAAACCCCTACGCACTGCGCGACTTCGTGGCATCAAAGCAGATTAAAGGGCTGGACAGGGTGAACGTCTTCGATGACACCTCGGTGGTCTACGAGCTGATTGGCAAGGGGCTTAGCAGCGGTGTGCCGATCGGGCCGATGTCGTTGGCGACCGCCGAGGCCGAGGTGGTGTTCACGCCCGGACGCTATCTGCGCATCGAGTCGGTCCGTGAGGTTCGCGGCGAGCGTTATCACTTCGTCAGGGTGCGGCTGCGCGAAGTGGACAAACCGGCCACCGGGGTTGTCTATGACCTGCGTACGGGCGAGCCCTTCGATCGCGCGGCCTACGTCAGTCGTGTACGGCACCCGGAGTTGATCGAGCGGTTCTTCCCGGCCGCCCAGTGGCGCTGATGGTCAGCCGTTGATCCGGAACGTTTCGCAAATCGGGCGCGTTTGTTCTTTTTTTCGAACACCCTATTGTCCTTTGTTATTCTTGAACCTAGGATTCGTTTGAGATTTCAAACGCTCCCGTTCGGTCACCCGCGCTTTTCGCGATCCGTGCGTGCGGGGCCCGGCGAATGTTTTCCTGACGGCAGCCTCGGCCGAGGCGCCTTTGAATAATCAATAATTCGCTCCGCCTTGCGCGGTGCTGTTTAGGAGGCCGACATGCAGCTCAAAGATTCGAAGTTGTTCCGCCAGCAGGCGTATATCAATGGCGCCTGGGCTGATGCCGACAGCGGCCAGACCATCAAGGTCAACAACCCGTCGAACAACGAGATTCTGGGCACCGTGCCAAAGATGGGCGCTGCCGAAACCCGCCGCGCCATCGAAGCCGCCGACAAGGCGCTGCCCGCCTGGCGTGCACTGACCGCCAAAGAGCGTGGTGCCAAGCTGCGTCGCTGGTTCGAGCTGATGATCGAAAACCAGGACGACCTCGGTCGCCTGATGACCCTGGAACAAGGCAAGCCACTGGCCGAAGCCAAGGGCGAAATCGCCTACGCCGCTTCCTTCATCGAGTGGTTCTCTGAAGAAGCCAAGCGCATCTATGGCGACGTGATTCCAGGCCACCAGCCGGACAAACGCCTGATCGTGCTGAAACAGCCCATCGGCGTGACCGCTGCGATCACCCCGTGGAACTTCCCGGCCGCGATGATCACCCGTAAAGCCGGCCCTGCGCTGGCCGCCGGTTGCACCATGGTCTTGAAGCCTGCATCGCAAACCCCTTACTCCGCACTGGCGCTGGCTGAACTGGCCGAGCGCGCGGGCATCCCTGCTGGCGTATTCAGCGTCGTGACCGGCAGCGCCGGCGACATCGGCACCGAGCTGACCAGCAACCCGATCGTGCGCAAATTGTCGTTCACCGGCTCGACCGAAATCGGTCGTCAGCTGATGGCCGAATGTGCCCACGACATCAAGAAGGTCTCGCTGGAACTGGGCGGCAACGCGCCGTTCATCGTGTTCGACGACGCAGACCTGGATAAGGCCGTCGAAGGCGCGATCATCTCCAAATACCGCAACAACGGTCAGACCTGCGTCTGTGCCAACCGCATCTATGTTCAGGATTCGGTCTACGACGCGTTTGCGCAGAAGCTGCAAGCGGCAGTTGCCAAGCTGAAGGTCGGCGACGGCATGGCTGAAGGCACCACCACGGGCCCTCTGATCGACGAAAAAGCGGTCGCCAAGGTCAAGGAACACATCGCTGATGCCCTGGGCAAAGGCGCGAAAGTGCTGAGCGGTGGCAACAGCCTGCAAGGCAACTTCTTCGAACCGACTATTCTGGTCAACGTGTCCAAAGACGCAGCCGTGGCCAAGGAAGAAACCTTCGGCCCGTTGGCGCCACTGTTCCGCTTCAAGGACGAAGCCGAAGTGATCGCCATGGCCAACGACACCGAGTTCGGTCTGGCGTCGTACTTCTACGCTCAGAACATGAGCCGCGTGTTCCGCGTGGCCGAGGCGCTGGAGTACGGCATGGTGGGTATCAATACCGGCCTGATCTCCAACGAAGTCGCGCCGTTCGGCGGTGTGAAGGCGTCGGGCCTGGGCCGTGAAGGCTCCAAATACGGCATCGAAGACTATCTGGAAATCAAATACCTCTGCCTCTCTGTTTAAGGCGGTGATATCTAGCCCGCGCAGCGCGAGAGCGACGTTGCGCGGGTGTTTGTAGCAGCAAAACCCATTTGCTGGCCGGGAGGCTGCGGCAGTCGATCATCGCATGCTGCCGCTGTTGACCCCCGCCGCTTTATCCTTGAACCACGCCGCCCGATGAGCGGTGAATGAGGAAGACATGAGCAAAACCAACGCATCCCTGATGAAACGCCGCGAAGCCGCCGTACCCCGTGGCGTTGGTCAAATCCACCCGATCTTCGCCGAATCCGCGAAGAACGCGACCGTAACTGACGTTGAAGGTCGTGAATTCATCGACTTCGCCGGCGGTATCGCGGTACTGAACACCGGTCACCTGCACCCGAAAATCGTCGCTGCCGTGCAAGAACAGCTGACCAAGCTGACCCACACCTGCTTCCAGGTGCTGGCGTACGAGCCTTACGTTGAGCTGTGCGAAAAAATCAACGCCAAGGTGCCGGGCAATTTCGACAAGAAAACCCTGCTGGTCACCACCGGTTCCGAAGCCGTTGAAAACGCCGTCAAGATCGCCCGCGCTGCCACTGGCCGTGCTGGCGTGATCGCGTTCACCGGCGCTTATCACGGCCGCACCATGATGACCCTGGGTCTGACCGGTAAAGTCGTGCCGTACTCGGCCGGCATGGGCCTGATGCCAGGCGGCATCTTCCGCGCGCTGTACCCGAACGAGCTGCACGGCGTGAGCGTTGACGACTCCATCGCCAGCATCGAGCGCATCTTCAAGAACGACGCCGAGCCAAAAGACATCGCCGCGATCATCATCGAGCCGGTGCAGGGCGAAGGTGGTTTCTACGTCGCGCCTAAGGCGTTCATGGCTCGCCTGCGCGAACTGTGCGACAAGCACGGCATCCTGCTGATCGCTGACGAAGTGCAGACCGGCGCTGGCCGTACTGGCACCTTCTTCGCCATGGAGCAGATGGGCGTCACTGCCGACCTGACCACCTTCGCTAAATCCATCGCTGGCGGCTTCCCGCTCGCAGGCGTTTGCGGCAAGGCCGAATACATGGACGCCATCGCTCCAGGCGGCCTGGGCGGCACTTACGCCGGTAGCCCGATCGCGTGCGCGGCGGCCCTGGCGGTAATGGAAGTGTTCGAAGAAGAGCACCTGCTGGATCGCTGCAAAGCGGTAGGTGAGCATCTGGTCACTGGCCTGAAAGCCATTCAGGCCAAGAATCCTGGCGTGATCGGCGAAGTTCGTGCCTTGGGCGCAATGATCGCCATCGAGTGCTTCGAAAACGGCGACA
>Ga0157373_10004463_pt1 | contig 10532 bp, 16 predicted proteins | sample C65metaG_FD_113460 | JGI IMG/M metagenome (GOLD analysis project Ga0157373, IMG submission 113460) | Corn rhizosphere microbial communities from Kellogg Biological Station, Michigan, USA - C6-5 metaG | ecosystem: Host-associated > Plants > Roots > Rhizosphere > Soil | place: USA: Michigan...
GTCTTCTCTGTGCGGCCTCTGTGTCTCTGTGCCTCTGTGGTTAATCATTGCTCAGGAAAGTTCACCACAGAGGCACAGAGACACAGAGGTTGCTCAGAGAAGAATTCAGATTAGGACACCACTCTCGCGTCAGGAGGAAACGGGTATGAGCGAAGTCGTCGTTACTTCTCAAACAAACCTGCGCAACGAAGTGCGTTACGGCGCGGATCACTCGTTCATCACGGACGAGCCCGTAAGCGCGGGTGGTGATGACGCTGGTCCCGATCCGTACACGTTGTTGCTCGCTGCGCTCGGCACTTGCATTTCAATGACGGTGACGCTGTACGCGCGCCGAAAGCAGTGGCCACTCGAAAGCGTTAGTGTTCGACTACGACAGAATCGAGTTCACGCCAAAGACTGTAAAGAGTGTTCGCAAAACCAGGAAGGTCACATTCATCGCATCGAGCGTTTGGTGACTGTGACTGGACCACTCTCACACGAGCAACACTCGCGGCTTCAGGAGATCGCACATAAGTGTCCGGTCCACAAGACGCTCTCTTCAGAGATCGTCATCACTGATATGGATGATTAAGAACACAAAAGAACCGAAGCTGTCTGTGGAAAATTTAAACGATCAACGAGCCACGGAATCCCCTGGCGGCATAGTAAGAGTCTGCGCCGTTGTGGTACAGAAAGACCTGGTCGTAGCGGCGATCACAAAAGAGGGCGCCGCCGAGTTTTCTAATATCAGCAGGTGTCTTCACCCAGCTCGACGTCTTCAGGTCGAACTCTCCAAGTTTCTGAAGCTCGCGATATTGTTCTTCCGTTAAGAGGTCAATGCCCATGGCAGCAGCCATACTCATAGCGCTATCTTTTGGTTTATGTTCTTTCCTTGCCTCCAGCGCTTCACGATCGTAGCAAACACTTCTACGGCCTTTGGGACTCTCTACTGAACAATCATAAAAAATGTATTCGCCAGTTTTTTTATCGTGACCAACAACATCCGGTTCACCGCCAGTTTTTTCCATTTCATTGAGTGACGAGAGTTTTTCAGGATTAGCTTCCAGCTTCGCTTGTACCTTGGCCCATTCAACACCTTTATGGCGGTTCATGTTTTTTTCAAAACGGGCCTTCAAAGCGCTGAGTAGTTCTTCACGTTCTTTTGCTTTCATGTCTTTGCTGTCTTTCTATGCCTTAGCTATTTATTAGCATTCGCGTTTCCCTGCTTATCATTACCTTTATTCTTATCTGAACTATCTACACCCTCCTTGTTCCCTTTCTGAATATCTCGAGTCTCAGAAGATGTTGTATCGTCACCGACAATTTCCTGATTTCTTTTCAGGCTGAGTTCTTGAATCTTATTCACTATTCTTGTTTTGTCCTCATCGGTAAAAGGTTTCTTTAACAAATCATAGGCTAGATTCTCGATCCCGGACGCGGCGATCCTGTTCGCTTGCCATTTTCTTTGAAAGTCGCCGTTGGTTGTGATGGCTATTAGAATCGCAGCTATCACAGCCAGAAGAGCTGCCACATCTTTCTTTAGACCCTCGTTCTTAACGAAATACTCCAGCTTGAGAATTACACCAGCGAGCGCGCTGAGGGCCGCGGACAAAAAAACGAAAGTAAAATAAGCGAGACTCCACCATCGAGTATTGTTTCTGTATTCCTCGAAATTGATGGCAATCAACTTCGCTACTTCGATTTGATTAGCTTCCAGACCAATTCCTCCTTTCGTTATTTCAGTCACGGCTTGACCACGAGGAGTCTCGGTATCCAGCTTGTAGAACTTCCAGGCAGCGAACACCACAACGATAAGAAGAACAACTACTGTAATAATCTTGCCTGGACTTGGCCACTTTTTATTTGGCGTGACTTGCTCTTGAGGAACTTCCATTTTCTTCTCCTTCTCAGTATCTGACGTTGACGTTAGGCCCGCCCCAAACGCATCGGATGGCATTGAATCGAGTGCACGGCCAAGGGTGATCGAGGTACAGGCCGCGGGTTTATATGCGTTGCAGTAGCGACGAGCAGCAACTTAGGCGGCAACTCTTGAGAAGTTCATGTACCAATTCACTTCCCAGGTATTTCCATTATCAGCAGAGAAAGATTGCTGCCACGTTGGGGTTTCAGGATTTGTCTTATCCCAGCGAAATTCTACCAGGACAGGAATACCGTCTTGCTGATCGTGTCCGCGAAACAGTCCGATCGAATCGAAGAAAGAACCTTCAACTGGAGGAAAGAGAGTTGCGCCATTTGTATCCATCCAATAAATGCGCCAAACTCTGAAACTCTTGTCAAATAATTCAACTCCAAAGATCGACGTGTCACCGAAGCCGCTTGAAATACACGATCTCCGGGTCGCCATCATCAAGATTATGAATTACTCCACTTAAAACGTAGTCGAGTTTCGTAAGCAGTGACTGCATCGGCAGATTCGAAAGGTTTGTCGACGTGAACAACTTCGCCGTCGTGCAGAGCGATTCCATGTGCCTTAACAACTCCGCACCCGCACCACGCCGACGGTGATCGGAATCAACGTAAAGCATGTCAATGCAGCCGTGGTGATGAAAGGTGTAATTCAACACTCCGTAGCCGACCACCGTTTCATCTATAACGGCAACGAAGCAGTTACCGGACGCGACTTCACGCCGAATGAATTCCCGCCGCTCATTCTCTCGACGTGCAATGTGATCGAGCGAGCACAGAGTATCGACGTCAGTTTCAGCGGCTGGCCGGATCGAAATCATAGTTAATCCTGTAAGGATTGACGTCGCGGTCGAAGCTCCCGATACAGCGATTTCTTATGCGTCAACGGTCCAGAAAAACGACCGCGGCGAATGGGGATCGGAGTTGGACCACATTTTCGTTACTTGCTTCTTCAGTTTCTCATCGTCTAAGGCATTGTACATTTCCAAAGCGAGCTGTTCATCGTCGCCTCGCACAATCATGATTGCGAATGACAGGTTTCGTTTTTGCCTCCAGTTTATGAGCGGCGCCGACGCTCGTCGAAGTGATTGCAGCACGGGAAGCCAGTGTTTGCGGCCTGCGAGAAACACGGCCTGAAAAAGCAGAAAGAGCGCTTCGGACCGGCTTACCAGGAGTTCTATTTTTTCCGCGCGAAGCAAGAGTTCGGGGATAACTGAAGGTAACAACTCCAAATGGTTTCGCTCCACGATCGCCCTGATGGGCCAGGCTGCCGGCGCAACTGCGCGATAGTGATCGACTTCGTCACGTACCGCACCCAACGACTCGTCGATGATCTTTGAGAATTCAGATTCCGGAGCAAATCGTGCGACCCAGGCCAGTGCCTGGCAAGCGAACCACGGATCGCGTATCGCTCGTGCCGTTGAGAGCGCGCGAGCCGGTTCAGTCGGAGCAAGCCGGCCAGCCAGATCCCTCTGTTGAGTTGCACTCATAATTCGAAGTCGCATAACGCCGGTGCGTCATGGTCCTGTCAGACGGCGCTCGAGTTCCCTGACCGATGCGTCGTACTTCACCGGGAAGATCGCAGTGGCGCGACGGATAACCGCAGCAAGCGCAGACGGGTCCGGCTCACCTGCGATCACAAAGCAGTAATCACCATTCTGGGCCCATCCAAGTGGGCCCACGATTTTTCCGTGTCGGTTCGGCCTGATCCACTCGACGCGATATGGCCGCGCCTCGTCGTCGAACGCCGCTCTCACGGTGTCCACATCGAGTGCCTCGATGTCCGCAGCCGCCTCGCCTGGTGAAGCATAGACGTACAAGCAGGTATCCTCCTCCAAAACGAGAAACACTCCGACCTCCTCTCGCAAACTATTTTGGAATTGATTCAGTGGGCGCCAAAACGACAACTACTTCATGAGGATCAGACTTATGAAGGAATATTTTCGTGATTGGTTCATATCCTTCTTTTTCGACGACCAAAGCGGCGTCAAAGCTATATGGAGCAGTCACCTCATGGAGTTCAAAAGCGCCGTTCGCATCGGTCTTGGTGGTGTCATGCATGCCGGAAGATTTCTCGATTGACTCTTGTGAATAGTTCCGGCCATGGTAGAGCGTTACGGTTGCATCCTTGACTGGCGTCAATTGCGATAAATCCGGAAAAGACTCGTCGATAAATGCCTCCGATTTTCCGATCGGTGTCTTGCGGGCGTAGACCTTGCCTTTTGCTTTGATCGAACCATCACAAGCGGCACAGATAACCAGAACAACTCCAACGAGTGTGACAAGCAGCAGGTTACGATAGTAGACCATAGTGAGTGGACGCGCTTTCCAACGCTTGTTACCCGCCGTCATTACCCATAACGCGCTCGACAAAGGCAACCACACTTTCATCGTCGTTGGTCGCAATGCCTTCAAGCGGCCAATCGATCCGAAACGCATAATCTTCATCGATCACCTGCCAGTCACCGGATACCACCGAATATGATTCGCGATCGTCGACTTCTCGAAGTCGGTTCAGCAGAGTTGATAGGGTCATCGGTGGCTTTACCGGTTCAGCCTCATCCCATGGCGACGCGTTGACTAACAAATGAACTTCCTTGTCACTATCATCGACAGAAACATCTCGTATCGGACGCGGAACGCGTTCGCCGGTCGCGGCGTCGGCTTTTGCAGGAATGATTTCTACTGTTACTGCCGAGTCGTCGCCAAATTCTTGCTCCAGCCAGGAAATAACAACTTCAAGTTTCGTGCATCTCAGTCCTTGCGGTTGGCTTTATCAACTTCGCTCAAGCAAATTTTGGCGATTGGTCCAAGTGGACCGTGTTCAGATCCTATTCTGTGCAGGTTGCGCCGCACATCTCGGAGCATATTACCCGACATTCCGGAGCCGTCAGTGGTTGCAGCAAGTCGAGAAAGAGTCTGTTGGTCCGGCCTGGAATATGATCGTAACGCTTGCAAGAACGCGCGAGAATTCTTCCACAGGACATTGGAATAAAAGTCGCCGAGCACCTGTGACAACGCGCCATCGCTGGTTAGTCCTGCTTCGAGTAACGGCTTTAATAATGCCTTATCGCCGTTCTCGTACAACTTTATTAAGTATTCTGCGGTGCCTTCGGAGCAGCCTGGAGTAATAGGACGAGTTGCGCAGCCTTTCAAAGTCGCAAGTGCAGTCGCACGATTCTGCGGCGTTGTTACCTCCTGGACCAGGCCGAAAGTGCACACGCGAATACAAACCATGACGATTAATGTAGCAGTTATGTGATGACACATCTGGCTAAGCGTTCTGGCTCAAAGCGTTGTGACCCGATCTCGTGAGGGTTCCAGAAGTACACTCGCTTATTAGTAACGACGTCTGATACTCGCGATTTGTTGGATACTGAACCAAGTCCTCAATCTTTGCCACAAATGCCACAATAAGAACGGCTGCCGAAGTGGGCAGCCGTTAATGTTTGATAGAAATGGTCGGGACGACTGGATTCGAACCAGCGACCTCACGCACCCCAAGCGTGCGCGCTACCAGGCTGCGCCACGTCCCGTACTGTAAATCTTGCCTAATCCCGTAATCCTGTCAACTCTCACTTCGCGCGGCCTTTGGTTTCCTGCTCGAGCAGCGCCAGCAATTCACGCAGCTCCGATGCGAGCTGTTTTAACCCCTGCTTCTCTTCCGCCGTGCGCGGCGCAATGGAGCGCGTGTAAGTCGAAGCTGAAAAACTTTCACCTTCTGTGTGGGCCGCGGAACCGTTTTCAGTTTGACCTTCTTCTTCCGTGCCGACAACTTTCAACTTTCCACCGCCACCGCGAAGTTCGTTTGTGAGTCGCTTCTTGGCGCCAGCAATCGTGTACTGATCTTCGTAGAGAAGCTCTTTGATCCTCAACGCCATTTCAACGTCGCGCTTGCGATACACGCGCTGCCCCGCGCGATTCTTTTGCGGCGCGAGCATTGGAAACTCCGATTCCCAGTAGCGCAAGACGTGCGCTTGCACACCCGCAAGCTCGCAAACTTCGCCGATCTTGAAAAACAACTTCTCGGGTATGGCTACAGCAGGACGACTCATTCGACTCAAGCCTCGATCAATTTTAGTGCTGACTCTCTGTGCCGGGCGTTGCGAATTTCGGGAAAGCCACTTTGGCGAGTTCGCCAACCTTTGTGCGACGACGAACATGTTACTCGTGCCAAGTTTCGCGTGTCAACACTTACACTTAGAGCCTCTCACTTAAAACTTTTTCTTAAAAGTATCGCCTGAAGTGGACTGGCCCGAAAGCCCAAGATATAATCCGCCGTTCCCTCAAAATGCCGGAAGGAAAAGATTCCAAACAGTGACAACCTCGCAAACGGTTTTTCGCCTGGCTTCGCGATTCGACGACGTTGGGTTTTCCGATATCGTGAAGCTGCGCAACCGTGTAATGGAACTGCGCGCTCAGGGCACAAGCGTTTACCAGTTTGAAGGCGGCGAACCGTTTATTGAAACGCCTGACGTAATCAAGCAAGCGGCGAAACGAGCGCTCGATCAAAACCAAACTCGTTACGCGCCTTCATCCGGCATCCCTGAACTCCGCGAAGCAATCGCAGAAAAACTGCGAACGAGGAATCACATCCCTGCAGAGGCGCGCGATGTTCTGGTCGTGAATGGCGGCATGCAGGGACTGTTCGCTGCTTTCCAATCTGTCGTAAATCCTGGCGACGAGGTACTCCTCTTCTCCCCTTACTGGACGCCAATCAAAGATCTCGTGGCCCATTCTCAGGGTCGCAGTGTCATGGTGCCCACGCGCGAAGCGCGCGAGACGAGCTTTGAACAAACGCTCGCACGCTACTCGACTGAGCGAACCAAAGCCATCTACTACAACACACCGCAGAACCCGAGCGGCGTCGTCTTTACACCTGAAGAAACAAAAGCTGTTGCTGCATTCGCACAAGAGCGCGATCTCATCGTTATCGCCGACGAAGCTTACGAGGACCTGGTCTACGACGGTGAACACTGCTCGATTGCTTCGATCGAGGGAATGTTTGATCGCACGATCACTTCGTTCACGTTTTCTAAATCGTTTGCAATGACTGGATGGCGACTCGGTTACGCCGTCGCGCCTGAGCCCTGGATGACGGGCTTGCGCAAAGCACTTCTTTATTCGTCGAACGGTGTCTCAACGCCAACGCAGTGGGCCGGGCTCGCAGCGATGAGCATCGAGGTCGCAACTCTCGAACAGATGAAAGAGCAGTACCGCTTGCGTCGTGGCTTGCTGCTCGCGGGTTTGAACGACATCGGGCTTCCATGCGCGCCGCCGGCCGGCGCGTTCTATGCTCTTCCTGACGTGACACGGATCAGTAAAGACAGTCGCGAAGCTGCCGAGGTACTGCTGGACCGCGCAAACGTCGCAACCGTACCCGGAATCGTTTTCGGTGAAGAGGGCGAAGGCCATCTGCGTTTCTCTTTCTCCACGTCGATCGAAACCATTGAAGCAGGCATTGATTCGCTTCGTCGTAATCTTTAAGGATGAAAGACGAACGCGAACAAACAGGCGCATCGCGTCCTTCCAACAGCGGCTCTCATCGAAGCGAATTCGATTTCATTAACGGACTTCGCCAACGCGTCGCGTGGAAATCCCAATCACTCATCGCCGGTATCGGTGACGATGCAGCAGTCTTTCGCAGCAGCAGCGGTAAAGACACCGTGATCACTGCTGACTTGCTGGTTGAAGACATCGACTTTCGTCGCACTACTACGCCGCCGTACCTGCTGGGCCACAAGGCACTCGCAGTTTCCTTATCGGACGTTGCCGCAATGGGATCGAGACCGTTGTGGTCCATGATTTCGATCGGGGTGCCCGAGGACGTTTGGGAAACAGACTTTGTCGAACGGCTTTACGACGGAGTGCTCGACCTGGCGAATCGATATGGCGTGCAGTTGATTGGCGGCGATACTTCGCGTACGACAGAGAGCATCGTCATCGACTCGATCGTCTCGGGCGAGTGTGCGGCGGGAACGTCGATAATGCGAACAGGCGCGATGCCGGGCGATGAGATTTTTGTCACCGGCTCGCTTGGCGGCGCGGCTGCGGGCCTGCGTCTCATCGAGCGCGGAGCGCATCTCGCCGAACAGAATCTCGGCGACGACGATTCACAAAAACTCGATCACGTATTGCTTCGTCAGCTTCGTCCCGAACCACGCGTCGGATGGGGCATTGTTCTGGGCGAGGAACACCTTGCGACCTCGATGATCGACCTGAGCGATGGTCTTTCATCCGATTTGAATCGCTTGTGCACGGCGAGTGGTGTGGGGGCGTTGATCGATTCGTCATTGTTACCAATCGACGAACGAGTCACGGAGTTGTGCGGCCGCCGCGCGCTGGACCCGCTTCAGCTCGCACTCCATGGCGGTGAGGATTTCGAGTTGCTCTTCACAGTCAAGCCGGGTGACGCGAATCGATTACCACGCAAAGTGGATGGCGTCGGAATAAAACGCATCGGGCAAATCACGGCCGCGTTCGAAGGCGTCAAGATCTCAGAAGGGGCGCGTATCTGGGAACTCCAACCCGGCGGCTGGAAACACTTTTAGGCACTCCCCTAATTTCGTGTCTTGAACTTCCTGCGTGCAAAGCTACCAAATCCTACTAACGCCGAACCTAACAACAGAATCGTCGACGGCTCCGGTATTTCACTCGGCGTAATGCCCGGCACACCCACGTCGCTGGCGGCGCCATTCGCGGCGGTGGTTATATTCTGGAACCGGACGAAGATCGCGTTACAGATCTGTGATTCGGTAAAGCCTGAGAACGCCGCTCCAGTCACAGTAAACGAAGCACTCTCACCTGGCAGTAATCCATCGTTCGGGGAGCCACCGCTGAACGAGCCAGACGGGCCAGTGGTGAATCCGAAGTCCAGCACCACATTATTGAATTGCGGGACGGTACCTAAGTCAGCGTCTGAGAAATCGAACGTTGATCCGAGGCTCGGCGCCTGCTGTCCAGTGAACCCATTCAGTCCCGAAGCACTCGCGTTTCCGGTCGGCGGCAAGTCAAAGCCGATGCCGGTGATCGTCGAAGTCGATCCGGGCTGTGCAATGGCTGAAGTGTTCGTGATGGTGAAAGTTAAAGTATTAGTCTGAGAGTTGAACTCGCAGACCACTGTCGCCGTCGCAGCTTGATTCGTGGAATTGCCCACAATAAAGATGGTGTCGGCGCGTGCGGTTGCGCTGGCGCCTGCAATTACCACGAGGACGGCGATTGCAAGAAAAAGTCGACCAAACCGGGACATGACAGTTCCCTCCGTGTGCTCGTATATCTGGAGATACACCGCCACTCCGCATCCGCACAAATTGGAGATAATCAGAGGGGGGAGAGTTGCGGGGCAACTGCAATTCCACTGTAGCGTGTGTGCGGGACATAATAGACGTACATACCCGGACGCGCAGTACGTTCCCGTACAAAATGGACGTTCGATTGGGTGTTCGCGACCGTCATAATCGAGCTAACCCCGAAGGCGTTCGCGATAGTCATAATCGACCTAACGCCGAAGGCGTTCGCGACCGTCATATTCGAGCTAACACCAGAGGCGTTCGCTAATTTCTTAACGCCGAAGGCGTTCGCTAATTTCAGCCCAGCGGTTGGAGCGAAGCGACAACCCTGGGTACAAAGCAACATCCCCGTTCAAACCCTGAAAGGGTTAGTGCTGCACACGCCTAACGCTTTCAGCGTTAATTCCGTTTTATACGTTCGTGACCCAGGGTTGTCGCTTCGCTCCAACCGCTGGGCTGAAATTTGCCAACGCCTTCGGCGTTAAGAAATTAGCGAACGCCTTCGGCGTATGAGCTCACGAAGCGCTGACGGGGTCCTGGGGGTGTTGGATCTGTGAGAGGATCAAGCGGAGTTTTTCGAGTTGCTCGTCGCCGAGGTATGCGAAGCGGAGTCCAAAGCCTAACGGTGGAGTTTCATGCGCCACTTCACCCGTCAGTTCGAGCCAGTCGCCTGCCGGCAGTTGTAGTTTGAAACTAATAATCTCACCCACGTGGGCTTCGCCCAACGTGTCCACATAACAACCACCTTCCGACAGATCGGTGACGCGGGCACTGTAGTTTCCACTCTTGCCGTCCCAAACAGCGTCGAGGCAAACTTCCAATCGGTCCTCTCTGCGCCGATCATCCATTTCAGTAGTCTCATGAGTGAGGCATCGTTTACGGGAGGTGCCTCAACGTTAAATAGGCGATTTGGTCGTCGGTCCGCACGGTGGACGCGCCCGACTTGCGGCACTCAATTCTAGCGCGCAGAACGAAAAAACAAAACGTTTTTGAGAACCCCGGTGCCTTTTGCGCCTTTTCTGGCTTATCATGACCCAAATGTCCGCAACAACCCGTCAACCACAGACAGTCGCACCAGTAACCGAAATCAGAAAACACTTTCCAGCCCTCGAGCGAGTGCACAACGGTTATTCCGTGGCTTATTTCGACGGCACCGGTGGAACCCAGGTGCCGCGGTACGTCGTCGAAAAGATGAGCGATTACCTTTATCACCACAACGCAAACACTCATTGGGCGTACCCGACGAGCGCCGAGACTGACGCCGCTCTCGCACACGCGCGCCAGGTTTACGCGGATTTTCTGAACGCGTCGCCGGACGAGATTGTCTTTGGCGCGAAC
>Ga0157373_10004465_pt1 | contig 10529 bp, 8 predicted proteins | sample C65metaG_FD_113460 | JGI IMG/M metagenome (GOLD analysis project Ga0157373, IMG submission 113460) | Corn rhizosphere microbial communities from Kellogg Biological Station, Michigan, USA - C6-5 metaG | ecosystem: Host-associated > Plants > Roots > Rhizosphere > Soil | place: USA: Michigan...
AGATGAAACGTGGCTGGAACCCATACTGGGAATATTTGCCGGATACGGTTAACCAGGCGATCTGGGTTAATCATTATGCGAAGGGGATGGAGACGGTGCAGGCGGCTTTTTATTGCAGCTTTGGTAATATTGAAACTGGAAAGGCCATCAACATCTGGATTTGGGTCAGCAGTTTCCTTTTTACAGCCTCACTATTGATGAATTTCCGGTTTCTTTCGTTCAGGAAGTCGATACTAATTAGCGCTCTATTGGCATGTAATCCAATTGTAATCAATCAATTGCTGAGTTATTATGTAGACGGCCCTTTGGGATCTTTGATGTTGTGCCTCGTTGTTTGCTGTATTTTCATCATCAGAAAAGCCGAGCTAAAATACCTTTTATTGCTGGCCATCCTTATCGTTATACTGGTTAACCTCAAGTTTACCGCCATACTCTACCTGGGGGTTTTTATTGGTGGTTTTTTGATCTGGCTGCTGTTCCGCAAGGATTACCTCATCACCAAAAAGCTTTTTTTCTGGTCTCTGGGCGCAGGAATGCTGGCTATTGTCATCGGCTTCAATCCGTACATTACTAATACCCTAAATTTTGACCATCCATTATATCCGTTAATGGGCAAAGATAAAGTAGATATCATTTATGAGCTCAATCTTCCAACGGGTTTCGAGCATAAATCCGGCTTAGCGCGTTTCTTCACAGCAACCTTCTCCCGTACAGACAATATTTATCCCAACAGTATTTACAGGCCCCAGTACAAGATCCCTTTTACCTTTAATAAAACCGACATCTGTTATGCTCCAATGGTTGATGCGCGGCTTGGTGGTTTTGGTCCATGGTTCGGTGGAATTCTAATATTTTCCTTTGGATTGCTGCTGCTGCTTTATTTTAAGGGGAGCAAAGATGCCTTCTTCAGAAACATCATGCTGCTGTTTCTTCTTATTGTGGTTGCCGTTATAGTGATGCCGGAATCCTGGTGGGCGAGGTATGTCCCGCAATTCTGGACTTTGCCAATTATACTTCTGATAGGTGCAGAACTGGCCCTGAAGGATAGATTCGTCAATTTCAGGCGTCTCATCTATCTTTTAATTGTAGGAAACTTAATGTTCAACGCACCAATGGTACTTTTCAACATGATTTTAACGAGTACCATCAACTATCAGATGAAGGCCCTCAAAACGTCGTCGAAAACTGTTGATGTGGATTTTGGTGCGTCTGCTAGTAACAGGGTGCGTTTTGAGGAGAACAACATCCCTTATCGATTGAAAAGCCTTGTGAAATTACAGGGGGAAGCTAAAGAGTATATTGCAGGATCGCAGACACAGTTTATCATTCCGGATGATGTAGACCGTAACGCTCCTGTTCCGCTATTGGTCAGGATGACGGAAGGGGTATTGCCATTTATGTGGGAATATTATGGTCGTTAAACAGGGCCTTTTTTTAAATTGATGAGGCGAATGCGGGACGTTTAGTGTATACAATTCCCCAAATGAAATTGAGAATGATGCTTTTAAAGAAGATAAACATCCATCAATTGATTTATTTTGGCTTTTTTTGGATAAATAGTGGTTTCCTGGCAATTTTTATATGAAAGTCTTGAAAGTGTGGTGTTTATATTCCTATCTTAAAGAGTTATTTTTTTGAAAATGGATTTAAAGAAGGGGCGGGTTTTTCGGAAATTACTTTCGTTATCATACCGTTTTAAAAGGCTCGTATATAATACGGTTTTATTATAAAATGATCTATAAATTGTGTTTTTAATGACATATATTTGAAAGATAATAAATTTAATACAGTAAACCTCAGCGAATACGCGAAACACATATACCCTTAAAAATATCAACCTATAAAAAATGGAAAGTGCATCATTCGATAGAAAACAGGTACTAATAGTTGATGATGAGCCCAGCATTTTAAAGTTGCTGAACTTTATCCTGTCCAAGCAGTATGATATTCATGCTTCTGAGAGCGGTTACAAAGCCCATCTCTGGCTCGAGGACGGTAATTTCCCTGACATCATCATTTTAGACCTTCACATGCCGCATTTTGACGGTAGTTCTTTCCTGAAGAGCATTAAGATCAGTGGTTACTACAGGGATATTCCCGTGATTATTTTATCTGCCGCCGATAACCTCGATAGTATTGTTGCGAATTTCCCTTTCCGCGTGGAGGCATTTTTTCCGAAGCCTTTTAATCCTGAAAGTTTAAAATCAAAAATGGCTGAGATTTTGGAGTCTACATCAAACCCTATTAATAAATAAATGGATTACAATTACAAAGGAATAAGACTAGTGTATTCTGGTGCAGAACTGTCAGCAGAATCAGCTGAGAGTTTGTCTAAGGAATATAATCTCGTCAATATAGGGGATGCCTCTAATCTTGAAGACTATTTGAGTTCTCTTTCGTTGTTCACTACTCCGGATGTGATCATGATTGAAGTACATGATGAGGAACTGGTTTTCTCCATTATTGGGAAAATAAAAAATAACCCTCTGACAAGCGGCTTGATCATTGTACTGTTAGGACACATGCCTGACAAACGTTTAAGGAACCGCGCCATCAAGGCAAAGATTCACGATCTCTATTTTTATCCTTATAATGTTGAGGATTTAAAGGACAGGCTTAACTTTCTCATTAAATTTAAGCTGATCAAGCCAAATATCGAACAGTTATCCGTTATTAAAAAACAAAGAGAATATCAGATACCTACGTTAAAAAGGGTATTCGATGTGGTGTCTTCAGGATTCATTCTTCTATTGCTGTCACCAGTGCTGCTGGTTGTTGCTATTTTGATCAAGCTGGATTCCAAAGGTCCGATCATTTACAAAAGTAAAAGGGTGGGGACGGGATACAAAATTTTTGACTTTTATAAGTTCAGATCGATGAAGACCGGAGCGGACAAGGAGCTTAAAAACCTTTCTGCGCTGAACCAATACGCGGATGATGGTAGTGGTACAAATGCCTTTGTGAAGATTAAGAATGATCCCAGAATTACAAGACTGGGTAATTTCCTTCGCAATTCCAGCCTGGATGAATTGCCTCAGCTGATCAACGTGCTGAAGGGTGACATGTCACTTGTTGGGAACAGGCCTTTGCCGTTGTACGAAGCTGAAATGTTAACCTCAAATGAATGGTCACTTCGCTTTTTGGGTCCTTCCGGATTAACGGGACTTTGGCAGATCAGTAAGCGTGGAAAGGGTGATATGTCGGATACGGAAAGAAAGAAACTCGATAATTTTTATGCTAAAAATTATTCCATCTGGTTTGATCTTAGCATCATTTTGAAGACCTTTCCCGCACTCATCCAAAAAGAAAAAGTATAATTTACCTTATCAAAGAAAATAATAACAAAAAAAATGAAAAAAATAACAACGCTTACCTGTCTTTTGATCACTTTCCTCTCTTATACGGCATCTGCGCAGGAGACGATACTTACCGATTTAAATCCCACTTTACTTGACAAATACATTAGCATGGCCAAAGAGTACTACCCTAAACGTAAGGTTTCGGTAGCACAGGAAGAATCAGCAAAAATTGCTATCCCAATGGCCAAGCTTTCTTATCTTGATATTTTTACTGCATCATATTTCTACAGACCTGATCAAAATGACGCCATCAACATCGAAAACCCATATTCAGTAAACGGTTTTCAATTTGGTGTAAATGTTAATTTGGGGACATTGCTGACCAGACCATATGTGGTGAAAAAAGCGAAAGCGGATTACAAAGTAGCGCAGTTGCAGACACAGGATTTTGACATGTTCCTGGCAACAGAAGTGAAACGCAGGTATTATGCATATGTACAAACTCAAAGTCAGCTGAAAATCAGTACACAAACTGCACAGGAGAATAAAAACATCTCTGAGACTGCAAAATACAGGTTTGAAAAAGGTGAGGCTACGCTTGATGCCTACAATGCAACCAGAATCCTGCTCGCCAATTCAAACACCAGTAAAATTCAGGCAGAGGTGAATTTCCTGATTGCCAAAGATTCTTTGGAAGAGATTATCGGTGCAAAACTTTCAGACGTTAAATAGCGTTAAATAAATAGCAAAGAGAAATTCAAGAATGGACATCAAAGCCTTTTTAAAATTATTAAACCGTTATAAGTGGATCCTGATTATCGTTCCACTTATTGCGGTTACCATCACTTATTTCCTGGTCAGGAAACTTCCTAAAACATATAGCTCCGAGGCGAAGATTGCAACCGGCATCATTGATCCGTCGAAACAAGTGGCGGGTACTCAGGACAATTCAGATTGGTTTAAGACCACCAACCAGTTCAATAACATCATCGAAAAAATGAAAATGAGAAAGGTCATGTCGATTCTTTCTTATAATCTGATCCTGCACGACCTGGAAAATCCGAAAGCTGCCTTTAAACCAAACAGTGAGAAGATCGATTCACTGTCGGCAACGGACAAACAGAATGTCATTGCAGAATTCCGTCAGCAGTTGCTGTTAAAAGCACCTGTGTCTCCTTTTTCAGAAGGCAAGACAAAGTATCAACTTGCCAACATCATCGCTTCTATGGGATATGATGACGTATCCCTGAATAAAGACCTTGAGATTGCTCACCAGGACAATAGTGATTTTGTCAATGTAAAATATACTTCCGACAATCCTTTTTTATCTGCCTTTGTCGTCAATACATTAACCACTGAATTTATCAATAATTTCGGGTTGGATGTTGACTATAATCAAAACCAGAGCAATCAGGTGCTGGACTCTTTGTTAAAAGTAAAACAGAGGGACATGGATCAGAAGAACGCTTCTTTAAAGGATTTTAAAACAAAAAACGGCGTGCTGAACCTGGACAAACAGTCGGAAATGGTCTATCAGCAGATAACTCAGGCAGAAGATAAAAAAGCACAGGTAATCCGGGACCTCCAGTCGAATCAAGGAGCACTTCGTGCGATTGATGCCCGTTTGAGAAGCGCTGACCCGAATATGGGTAAAAATGTTGTTGCTGATAATGCAGAAATCCTGAACGTGAGAAATCAGATTGAGCTTGCTAACAGGAGGTACATTGACGGTGGATTTAAACTCGCCGACAAGAAAAAGGTAGATTCACTGACGGCAATTCAGGTGGCCTTAACGTCCAGAAATTCTGATAAATATGTGGTAGACCCTCAGGTTTCGAGGCAAAACCTGCTGCAAAGGAAATATGAACTGGAGACGACCGTTGCCCAACTGAGTGCCAGTGTATCGGCGATCGACAGGGAACTGGCGACAGCACGTTCTAAATACAATGCGATGGTACCTTTTGACGCAGGCATCCAGAATTATGTACGTGATGCAGATGTAGCCACTAAAGATTATCTGGAAGCTTTAGGAAGGTTTAATGAAACACAGACTGCACAGAACATCAGCATGAAACTGCAGATTGCGCAGATTGGCTTACCTGGGAAGGCTGAGTCATCTAAAGCGATCATCTACGTTGCCGGATCGGGCGTTGCCTCGTTTGTGATATGTCTTTCTGTACTAATGGTGTTGTTCCTGATGGATAATTCTATATACACTGCATTACAACTTGCGTCTGCAACGAAATCAAAAGTTTTGGGCAGTATCAACTTTCTCCCGGAACTGGATAAAAACATTAAGTCGATCTGGAATGAATCCGAAGACAATACGAATTACGGTGTACATAAAGATCTGCTGCGCTCGCTGCGTTTTGAGGTAGCCAGCGAAATGGCTCAGGATGACAGCCGTATTTTGGGTATCACGAGTCTGGAGCCAGGTGAAGGCAAAACTTTTGTGGCTTCGAACCTTGCCTATGCATTCGCTATGACTGGTAAAAAGGTATTGCTGATTGCTGGTGATGAAAAAACACAGCAAGTTGCTTCCGGATCAAAACAACTGACTACAAGCCAGAATTTTGAGACTTTCCTTGCGAAGAGAGAAATCCAGGTGGACGACCTGATTACAAGACTGAATAAAATTGAAGAACATAAGTCGTTACTGGAAATTCAGAATGAGAAAAATCTTGCTTCAGGATTTGATATCCTGAAGAAGCAATTTGATATTATTATTATCGATGTAAATAGCCTGAGTACGATTAACCTTGCGAAAGAATGGCTTTCCTTCACTGAGCGGAACTTTATTGTATTTGAGTCAGGAAGAACATTGACTGACGAAGCTAAGAGTATAATTTACAGCCATAAAAACAATGACGGATTTATGGGTTTTGTATTGAATAAAATAAAACTGGCAGAGCTCAACAACAACTAGTTGAAGGGCAACAATATTATATGCAGGAAATTTCCCATTATCTCTTCTTCCGGAAGTCCAAGTTTAAGTTTATTATTTTTGGGCTGTTGGTGGCGCTTTTTGTCAGCTTTGCCACGTTAAAGGCTGCGATTTTGGGACCATTGCTGCTCATTTTGGGATGTGTAGCGGTGATTTTTCTGATTTTCCTCTTCAGAAATCCAAGGGTTGGCTTTGTAACGCTGATCATTTATTGTTTTACCATGGGTTTCCTCGGTCTGGAGCTTGGAAGTTATCCATTTGGGATTGGCATCGAAGTCTTTCTTCTACTGACCTGGATTTCTGCTCTGCTGTATTATAAAAAGGCGACCTGGGCATACATCAGAACGGATCTTAACCTATTGTTCTTGCTCTGGCTGATCTATAGTATCATTCTGGTCATCAACCCAGGAGCTAGTCCGAGAGGTTGGCTGCAGGAGATCAGAAGTGAAGCACTTTACCCTGTACTGATGATCCCGTTGTCTATGGTGATCTTTAATAAAAAAGAAGATCTCGACTTTTTTATTAAACTTATCCTGGGGTTGGCACTTCTTGCTGCGCTTAATGGTGTACGTCAGCTGCATGTGGGACTCACGCCTGGTGAAGTAGCTTTTTTAGCGAGTCCTCAGGGAGCTACACACATGATCTGGGGTAAACTAAGGGTGTTTTCGTTTTATGATGCCGGGCAGTTCGGAGCCTCGCAGGCGGTATTCGTCGTGATTGCCGTGGTCCTTGCATTTGGGACAAAGACTTTCTGGAAGAAGATGCTGTTGCTGGGTATCGGACTGATCTTTACCTATGCAATGCTTATTTCAGGTACACGGGGTGCTTTGTTTGCCCTAGTTGTAGGTGCTTTTTTCGCGTTATTGCTGACTAAAAACTATAAGATTCTTTTTGCAGGTGGTGTATTTATGCTGATGTTCCTGTTTGTCTTGAAGTTTACGACAATAGGAAGTGGCAATTACAATATCCATCGTTTCCGTACGGCGCTTGATCCTACAGATCCGTCATTAAATGTACGTTTCAATACACAGCGTATACTTAAGGAGTACATGAGTACGAGGCCATTTGGTGGTGGTCTTGGTGTACTTGGTGCCTTTTCAAAATATAATAAAGATAAGTTTTTGTCGGTGATCCAGCCTGATAGTTACTGGGTGAAAATCTGGGCGATGTGCGGAATCGTCGGACTGACACTTTGGTTCACGATGCTGATGTATATTCTCGGAAAATGTTGCCGTATTGTATGGCTGACACAAAATGAGAAACTGAAGTTCAAGTTGATCGCTTTGCTGTCGGCTACGGTAGGTATTTTCTTCTGTAGCTATGGCAACGAGGTCATCAATGTAATGCCTTCTTCACTGGTATGTTACCTGTCCTGGGCCTTCATCTATTTGTCACCAAGGTTTGACAGGGAACTGAAGGAGGAGGAACTCCTGAAAGCCCAGCTCGAGCTTGAAGAAGCGGAGGAGAATGAACGTCTGCTTCAGCGTCTGTCCACTCCGAGAAGAAATTTAAGAATCAGTTAATCCAGACCATCGTCTGAAAAAAATATACGAATATGCCTTTTGAAATTTTTGTGATTCCGGGTCTGATTACATTTGCTTATGGTTTTATCAGAGGACTGAAGTATTATACTAAGGTGTATAATAAGGAAGAAGATTTGAGTTAGTATCGTTAATTTATTTATCAATCCCTATGTTGTTATTTTTCTGGAATCTTATTCAGGTTTTAATCGGTTATAATCTCGTATTGGCATTTCTGCTTTTTGTGGCCTACTTGTTTGTCAAAAAAAGTAAACCTGTGGGGAGTAATGCTAAGGCCCATGATTACGCCATCATTGTGACTGCCTTTGAACAAACCACCTTGCTGCCGGCAGTTGTGGCCTCTTTGCTAAAATTGAACTATGATAAGTACGTGATCTATGTGGTCGCCGATAAATGTGACATTACGGATTTGCGTTTTGATGACGATAGGGTTGTACTGCTAAGACCTGAAGAGGTACTTGCGAGCAATACGCGGTCACACCTTTACGCAATAGCACACTTCAGACGTGACCACGAATTATTGACGATCATTGACAGCGACAATCTGGTGGAACCGGAATACCTTAATGAGCTGAACATCTACTTTGATATGGGGTATGAAGCCGTACAGGGACTCCGGGCTGCTAAGAACCTGAATACTACATTTGCATGCCTTGATGCTGCAAGGGACATCTACTACCACTTTTATGATGGGGAGGTATTATTTGCTTTGGGCTCATCCGCTACACTGTCTGGCTCAGGGATGGCGTTTACGACCAAGTTATACAAAGAGAGCTTTGAAAATCTGGACCTCACCGGTGCGGGTTTTGATAAGGTGTTACAAGCGCAGATCCTGAAAAGGAATAAAAGAATTGCCTTTGCGAAAGATGCTGTTGTCTACGATGAGAAGACGACCCATTCGGATCAATTGGTCAATCAGCGTTCTCGCTGGATCAATACCTGGTTCAGGTATTTTGGTTTTGGTTTCGACATTTTGTGGAGAGGAATTAAATCGGGCAGCATCAACCAGTTGTTGTTCGGTTTCATCTTGTTGCGCCCTCCACTATTTATTTTTCTATTACTGTCCCTCGGATTCGGAGTAATCAATCTATTTATTTTTCCGTACTATTCTCTGGTATGGCTTGCAGCATTTTGTCTGTTTATCATCGGATTTTTGATTGCGTTGAACCGGTATCCTACAGATCAGCGGATTTATAAATCGCTGATCAACATTCCGAAATTTATCTTTTTTCAGGTGATCTCTCTTATACATGCCAAGACCGCGAATAAAAGGTCTATCGCCACAAAACATCATATCAATTCATAAAATCAGACGACGGTTATGATGGATCAAAAAATCATAGGAAAAGATATTGTTATCGTCGGGCAGCAGCCCTGGGATGTGAGTATCGGCAGTAACTGCAAAGACATCGCCATTGAATTGTCTAAACACAATCGGGTATTGTATGTTAATTCAGCATTGGACCGGATCAGCTCCCTAAAAGGTCGTGGCGACGAAAAGGTGAAAATGCGTCAGCGTATCATCAGTGGAAAAGAAGAAGGACTGATTCCTTTGAAAGAAAACTTGTGGACCTTTTATCCGGATGTGCTGATCGAGTCTGTGAACTGGATCAATAATGCTGCAATTTTTGACTTTTTCAATAAGCGAAATAACAGGATTTTCTCAAAGTCCATAAAAAAGGCCATGAGGACACTGGACTTTAAAGAAGTACTGTTATTCAATGATAACGACATGTTCAAGAGTTTCTATCTGCAGGAGTTTTTGACACCCGAGCTGAGTATTTATTATTCGCGGGATTATATGCTGGCTGTAGATTACTGGAAGAAACATGGAGAACGGATTGAGCCTGAGCTGATCAGGAAAAGCAGTTTATGCGTAGCCAACTCAACTTATCTGGCAGATTATTGCCGTCGGTATAACCCTGCCTCATTTTATATAGGACAAGGCTGCGACCTTGAAATTTTCACTGCAGTTGGCATTACCACCGTGCCGGAAGTAATGGCACTCAATGGGCCGAAGATTGGTTACGTGGGCGCGCTGCAGAGCATCCGCCTGGATATTGAACTGATCGCCCAACTTGCTGAGCGAAGGCCGGAGTGGCAGATTATACTCGTTGGGCCAGAGGATGAAATCTTCAGGGCCAGCAGACTGCATCAGATTCCCAACATTCATTTCCTGGGTAGCAAGCCGCCTGCCGCGCTGCCAAATTACATTCAGTCTTTTGATGTTTGTATCAATCCACAGCTGGTGAACCAGGTGACGATCGGAAACTATCCGAGAAAAATCGATGAATATCTGGCTATGGGAAAACCTGTTGTTGCTACCTTGACACAGGCGGTTGGCATTTTCGAAGACTGTGCTTATCTGGCAGCGTCAGCTGATGAATTTGTCAAAATGATTGAGTTGGGTATGGAAGAGGACACCGAAGAAAAACGTGAATACAGGAAAAAGATCGCTTTCTCCCATTCCTGGGAAAATAGCGTTAACGAGTTATACAAAGCCATTCATCAAGTAAAAAACATTTCAGCTTAATGTCATTATCGAACAGCATCAAAGCCAATCCATTTCTCAAGAAACTAGCCCACTGGCTCCTGATCCCTACCAATGATTTCAGACCGCGGTTATGGATCCGCCTATTGGTAAACCCTTTTAAGCACAAAAAGGGAAAAGGTACAATCGTGCGCTATAGCAGCAGGATGGACGTATTCCCATTTAATGCTTTTAGTTTGGGCGACTACAGTGTG
>Ga0157373_10004469_pt1 | contig 10524 bp, 6 predicted proteins | sample C65metaG_FD_113460 | JGI IMG/M metagenome (GOLD analysis project Ga0157373, IMG submission 113460) | Corn rhizosphere microbial communities from Kellogg Biological Station, Michigan, USA - C6-5 metaG | ecosystem: Host-associated > Plants > Roots > Rhizosphere > Soil | place: USA: Michigan...
CTTGGACTTGGACTTACACTTGCACGCGATCTCAGACCTGACCTTTACGAGTTAGACGCTGTGTGACAGAATACCCCTCCATAATGACGAAAAGATTAGCAGCGTTCTTGCTTCTTTTTTGGATTTCCGCCGGCGGATGGGCTCAGGAGTGGCGATTCTATGGAGGTAATCCCGGGGGGACGCGCTTCTCTTCCCTGCAACAGATCAATCGTAAAAATGTTGGCGCTCTGAAACGCGCATGGACGTACCACACCGGCGAAGTCAATCGTCAGAACGAAACTGACCGCCATCAAGTTGCGCCATTTGAAACGACACCGCTGGTCGTGGATGGGACGCTTTATCTTTCAACACCCTCAAACCGGGTGATCGCATTGGATGCCGAAACCGGGAGGGAAATCTGGCAGTTCGACCCACAAGCTGGTCGCGCCACGCGAAAGTTTTTCCAGCACCGCGGTGTTGCCTATTGGCAGAGCAAGACAGGCGATGATCGTCGCATCTTGTATGGGACGTTCGATGGACGGATGATCTGTTTGGATGCGAAAAATGGAAAGACTTGCGGGGGGTTTGGCACCAATGGCGTAGTGAATCTCCGTGCGGGAGTCGCGGATGAATTCCCCGACGCCGAGTACGCTGTGACGTCACCCCCCGCGATCTTCAAAGACCTGGTGATTACGGGCGCAGCGGTTCCGGAATACCCATCGAAGGGGCCAAGCGGGGCGGTACGCGCGTTCGATGTTCACACCGGGAAACTGGTATGGACTTTTCACACCGTTCCGGATCTCGGAGAAACAGGACACGAGACTTGGGCAAAGGAAGCGTCGAAAAGTAGAACGGGCGTTAATGTCTGGTCCAGCATGAGCGTCGACGTCGAGCGGGACTTGGTTTTTTTGCCGATTGGTTCACCTTCCTACGATTTCTATGGCGGTGATCGCAAGGGCCAGAATTTGTTTGCGAACTCGTTGGTGGTATTGCAAGCCTCGACAGGCAAATTGGTTTGGTACTTCCAAATGGTGCACCACGACCTTTGGGATTACGACATGCCGGCACAACCCACGCTCATCACTGTGCACCAGAATGGCCGGTCTGTGGCTGCCGTGGCCGAGGTTACTAAAATGGGATTCGTTTTCATTTTCGACCGGGTCACGGGAAGGCCTCTGTTTCCAGTGGAGGAGCACCCGGTTCCAGAGAGCGATGTGCCGGGGGAGGCGGCTTGGCCGACCCAGCCATTTCCGAGCAAACCTCCGCCACTCGTGCGCCAACGGTTGAGTGAAGCCGATATCACTACGGTTACTCCGGAGTTTCATCGTTATTGTGCGGAACTATTTCATTCGCTCGAGAGTCGTGGTATTTACACGCCGTACGGCCTGAAGCAGACGCTCGTGGTTCCGGGAACGTTGGGGGGAGCGACATGGTCGGGTGGGTCGTTTGACCCCAAGTTGGGTTACTTATTCGTGAATGTCAATGAGTTGGGAGCAGTAGGCGCAATGGAGCCGCAGCCAGCGGGATCGCCCCTGCCATACCGGCGTGGCTCTAACAGAGGCGAATATGCCCGGTTCTGGGACCAGAATCAGTGGCCGTGCCAGAAGCCTCCATGGGGAACATTGAATGCCATTGATGTGAATAAGGGAGAGATCGTTTGGAAAGTGCCGCTTGGTAGCCTCGCTGGACTTAACAGCGTTACGGGAGCGCCAAACTTAGGCGCCTCCGTTGTCACGGCCGGGGGCCTGGTATTTATCGGGGCGACGACAGATAGCAAATTCCGGGCATTCGACTCGCGAACTGGAAAGCAACTGTGGGTGGCAGACTTGGCGGCGAGCGCACACGCTGCTCCCGTCACCTATATAGGAAAAAAGACTCACAAACAATTTGTTGTCATTGCCGCAGGAGGTGGCGGCTTCTTTCAAGGACAGACTTCCGACGAAGTTGTGGCGTTTGCTCTGCCGAACTAACCTTCGACTCAAGGATCAACGACTACGCGGAAACTTCGGCTCTTCGTGGCTTACTTGAAACTCAGCTTGTCGGAATGAGTGCGGAGGAGCTTCAAACATTCCATCGACACCGTCGCGTGGAAGTCCAAAGTTGACCTCAACACCCAATCAGGGAACTCCCGAGGACTAACCTTTGGGTATCAAGCTGAACATCGCGTCTTTAACTCTTTCCGCCCAGCCTGCGGTTGGAGACCACGGACTTGGCTGACGCAAGACGTGGAGCTTCCCCTCTACAGGTTGTCAAGTTCGCACCAGGTCGAGAGTACTTCCTGTAGTCGAGCTTACCTTCCTCTTATTCGATGCTGAATTCCGTCTGCGCTTTTCGCTCCACAGAATGCAAACTCCAACGTAGCGCTCACATCGAAAATCGAGAGGCCTACAAAAAATGGGTGCGTTGCGAGTAATTACCCCTTCAGAAGCTAATACACACTGGCGCACTGTTACGGATGCAACTACTCTCCGCGATTTGCAGACCAGACTTGAGGCCAGTGTGGAAGGCGAGGTACGTTTTGACCCCGGTAGCAAGGCGTTATACGGTGTCGACTCGTCCAACTATCGACAAATCCCAGTTGGCGTAGTCCTGCCGAAGTCCGTCGATGATGTCTTAAACACAATCGCCGCTTGCAGGAACTTTGGCGTTCCTGTGCTTTCTCGCGGAGGGGGCACAAGCCTGGCGGGCCAATGCTGCAACACTGCCGTCGTCATCGACTGGTCGAAATACCTCGGCCAGATACTCGACATCGATCCTGTTCGCAAGCAAGCAATCGTGCGCCCGGGGTGCGTGCTCGACAACCTGCGGAATGCGGCCGGCAAGTATGGTCTTACTTTCGGACCGGATCCAGCCACACATAACCACTGCACCCTGGGCGGAATGTTGGGAAACAATTCCTGCGGCATACACGCGCAAATGGCTGGATCAGTTGCCAGCAACACTGAAGCGCTTGAAGTTCTCCTCTACGACGGTACACGTATGCATCTCGGCTGGACTACCGAAGAACAAATGAAAGCGGAGATCGGCCAAGGCGGCCGCGTGGGTGAAATTTACCAGTCCATCCGCAACCTTCGTGATCGCTACGCGACTCAGATACGTGAACGCTATCCGAACATCCCGCGTCGCATTTCCGGCTACAACCTCGATCAATTGCTTCCCGATCCACATGGACGAATCAACCTGGCGCGCGCAGTTGTGGGTTCCGAGGGTACGCTGATCACAATCCTTTCTGCCACGCTGCGGTTGGTCCACAATCCGCCATTTCAGACACTGGTGGTTTTGGGGTATCCCAGCGTCTATGAAGCCGGCGATCATATTCCTGAGATCCTCGAATCGAAGCCTATGGGGCTGGAAGGAATTGATCATTTCCTAATAGAAAATATGACCAAAAAGGGCCTTCACGTAAAGGATCTCAGCAGCCTACCGGAAGGCAAAGGTTGGTTACTCGTACAGTTGCCGGGCGACACGGAAGAGCAGGCGGACGGTAAAGCGCGAGAGCTTATGGAACGGCTTAGAGCAAAGTCGAACCCCCCTTCCATGAAGTTATACGACAAACCGGAAGAAGAAAAGCATGTTTGGGATGTTCGCGAGTCAGGGCTGGGAGCAACGGCATTCGTTCCCGGGATGCCGGCGGCGTGGCCGGGGTGGGAGGATGCCGCAGTTCCTCCTGACAAAGTCGGGTCGTATCTTCGCGATTTTTGCAAGCTCCTGGAGAAGTACGAATACCAAGCTGCGTTGTATGGACACTTTGGTATGGGCTGCATTCACTGCCGCATCACCTTCGATCTAGTGACCGAGGAGGGTATTCGAAATTATCGGAGCTTTGCCGAGAACGCTGCCGATCTGGTTGTCAGTTACGGCGGTTCCCTTTCCGGAGAGCACGGTGACGGTCAATCTCGTGCCGAACTGCTGCCGAAGATGTTTGGGCCTGAAATCGTTCAAGCATTTCGTGAGTTCAAGTCGATCTGGGATCCAGATTGGAAGATGAATCCCGGCAAGGTCGTCGATCCCCACCGTCTGGATGAAAATCTCCGGCTTGGAGCTGATTACCGCCCGTGGGAACCAAAGACGCACTTCAAATTTCCAAATGACGGCGGCAAATTTTCCCGCGCTGCATTACGGTGCGTGGGCGTGGGCAAGTGCCGACGCGAAAGCTCCGACGTACTTGATAATCAGACCATGTGCCCCAGTTATATGGTCACGCATGAAGAGAAGCATGCAACCCGAGGGCGTGCCCATCTCTTATGGGAGATGCTGCAGGGCGATCCGATACGCGACGGCTGGCGCGACAACAACGTGAAGGAAGCGCTCGATCTATGTTTGTCATGCAAAGGCTGCAAGGGCGACTGCCCAGTCAATGTGGATATGGCCAGCTACAAGGCAGAATTCCTGTCTCACTACTGGGAAGGACGCCTGAGGCCAAGATCGGCCTACGCGTTTGGCTGGATAGATAAGTGGGCGCGAATAGCGTCACTTGCACCGGGCCTAGTAAACCTCGCCACTTCTACACCTGGCCTGCGGGAACTGGCAAAGATTGCGGCTGGGATGCCACTGGAACGCAAGATACCTCAGTTCGCCGCAGAGCCTTTCACGCGCTGGTTCAGGAAAAACCGCTCGGAAGTGCGCAATGTAGCCGGCAAGACCGTGTTGCTGTTTCCCGACACTTTTAATAATTACTTTTTTCCGCAAACGGCACGCGCAGCCGTAGAGGTGCTCGAGCATTTTGGCTATGAGGTCATCCTGCCGGACAAATACGTGTGCTGCGGGCGCCCTCTCTACGATTACGGATTCCTCGACATGGCCGAGCAGTATCTCCTGAATCTGATGAATGTGCTCCGTCCTGCTCTCGATGAGAAGGTCCCTATAGTTGTGCTTGAGCCAAGCTGTTGGTCGGTGATGAGGGACGAGGTGAACGAACTCTTTCCCGATAGGGCCGACGCTCATCACCTTATGGAAAACACTTTCCTGTTCGGCGAATTTGTCGAAAAGCATGGCGACAAAAAGCGGCTGCCCAAATTGAAAAGCAAAGTTCTGATGCACGCGCATTGTCATCACAAGGCCATCATCAAGAAGGCTGAACACGAAGAGAACTTGCTGAGAAGCATGGGCGCTCAACTTAATGAGCTGACGTCGGGATGTTGTGGCATGGCTGGATCGTTCGGTTTTGAAAAAGACAAGTACGAAGTTTCAGTTCAGGTTGGGGAACACGCCATCCTGCCTGCCGTGCGGCGCACGGGTCTAAGCACACCAATCGTTGCAGACGGCTTTAGCTGCCGCGAACAGGTTGCGCAACTGACAAACCGGCATCCTCTGCACTTCGCCGAGTTGCTGCAATTGGCAATCAAAGGAGATGGGCTCGGGTTTCGCACCATGCCTGAAAACGAAATATTGGAGCCGCACCAGGCCGCAGTCAAGAAATCGAAAATCAGGGCAGGAATCGGCCTGGGTGCTGTGGCTGCTGGAGCGGGAGTACTCAGCTGGTTCTTGCATCGGCAGCGAACGTAATCTCGAGGAGAAGTGAATGCGCATTTCCGTTCCGATCGATCGAGTTTCAGTCCAGAGTTACACAATCCCCACCGACCAGCCGGAATCAGACGGCACTTACAAATGGAACCACACTACGATCGTGGTTGTGACGGTCGATGGTGGCGGTCAACAGGGCATGGGATACACCTATGCGAACAACGAGACTGGCGAGGTAATCAATCGCACATTGCAGAAAGTGGTCAAAGGTATGGACGCTCTTTCGCCATCTGCGGTTTACATAGCAATGTGGCGACAAGTGCGCAATCTCGGGCGTCCAGGAATTTGCTCTATGGCGATTTCTGCCGTGGACTGCGCAGTCTGGGACTTGAAAGCGCGTCTGCTTGGGTTGCCGCTGGTGACCTTGTTGGGGCAGGTGCGGGAGAGAGCGATTATCTACGGAAGCGGCGGCTTCACTTCGTATTCCAACGACAGGCTGGCAGACCAACTCTCAGGCTGGGTTCAGAAGGGCATCCGCAGCGTCAAAATGAAAATCGGAAGAGAACCGCAGCGAGACGTGGAGCGTGTACAGGTTGCACGAGACGCGATCGGAAAAACCCCTGGGTTGTATGTGGACGCGAACGGTGCCTACACTCCGAAAAAGGCCCTTTCATTCGCTGACAGGTTTCAGGAACTCGATGTTTGCTGGTTTGAGGAGCCGGTATCATCGGACGATTTGAATGGGTTAAGACTAATTCGCGAGCACGCCCCGGCGGGAATGGACATTGCGGCAGGCGAGTACGGATACGACATCTTTTATTTCCACCGCATGCTGTCTTCGAGTGCTGTTGACGTATTGCAGGCTGACATCACCCGCTGTGGCGGAATCACGGCATTGCTGGAGATTGCCAGCCTTTGCCAGGCATTCAACGTGCCGCTCTCAGCTCACACAGCTCCTGCACTGCATACCCATCCGGCATGCGCGATTCTTATGTTCAAAAATCTGGAATACTTTCATGACCATGTGCGGATAGAGAAGATGTTGTTCGACGGCTTGCCCGCTCTAGAACAAGGGGAGTTGCGACCAGACCTCTCGCGCAGCGGAAATGGGCTAGCCCTCAGGGAGGCAGATGCGCAGAAATTCGCTGCGTAGCAGTTCAAGTATTAGCAGGGCAATCTAAAACGAGAATGGGAGAGACATCGGCGCCGATTATGATATGCGACTACATCTGCGCTGGCAATATCAGGCTCACTTCATTGACAGGCACCTTCGCCTGGGCGTCCGGCGACTGCTTTCAGGCAATCAGAAGGCATCAGCGACCAGACCAGTGCGAGAGGCGAGAGTCTTCTGCCGAAATCCCGAGCAAAGCGAGGGACGTCAGAAAATGGTGAGCGCGGCAGGATTCGAACCTGCGACCCATGCCTTAAAAGGGCATTGCTCTACCAACTGAGCTACGCGCCCACAATATTCCAATATAACATACGGACTGAGGCCCTTCACTTCTGGTACACGGTCGTTCCGCCAACCACCGTGCGCACAATCTCGATGTCCTTGATTTTCTCGGGGTCAACGGTGTGCGGATCTTCTGCCAGCATGACGAAGTCTGCCACTTTGCCGGGTGTGATCGATCCCTTGATCGATTCTTCCTGTGAGTTGTAAGCGCCGTTGATGGTGTTGACCTGCAGAGCTTCGTCCACGGTGATTCGCTGGTTGGCTCCCCACACTTCTCCATTCCAACCCCGGCGCGTCACCATGCCCTGAATCCCCATCAGCGGGGCGAATGGCCCGGGGCCGAAGTCCGAACCCGCCGCCACTCGAATTCCCCGGTCCAGGAAAGAACGGTAGGCCATGCAGTGCTTCATGCGCTCTTCTCCGTAGAAATGAAATTTGTCGGAGTTGTAGTAAGCGTAGGTGGTGAACGGGGCAGGCACGGCGTCGAGCGCTTTCATGCGACGGAGTAGATCGTCGTTGATCAGCGTGCAATGAGTAATCTTCGGACGAACATCAGGCCGGGGCGCGACCTTCTGGGCCCGCTCGTATGCTGTCAACACCATAGCGATGGCGACGTCACCGTTGGCGTGGCAGTTGGGCTGAATGCCGGCCCGCTGGACCCGCTCCACCCAGGTATTCAAGTCATCCTGCGTCTGAGTAATGTTGCCGCTATAAGGGGGATTGCTTCCGGGGTAGGGTTGGCTCAGGGCCATGGTGCGCTCGGAGAAGGATCCGTCGACCGTGTGTTCAGCAGTAGCGCCGAAACGAATCCACGCGTCTCCGAAGCCGGTGGTGATGCCATTTTTGATCATCCCTTCTAAGACTTCGTCGTCAGCCTCGTAGCTCACACGGTGGAGCAGTTCGCCTTGGGTCCGCAATTGCTGCAGCGCGAACAAATCGCCACCTTCGTGGTGAACGCTGGTCAGGCCATAACGGACAAATTGCTTGGAGATGTACGCCAGTCCCGCACGCTGACGTTGTTGCTCCTGTTCCGGAGTGAAGCTCTCACGCTTGCCAGCCTTGTCGATTACATTCATGGCGCGATCGGTGACTCGCCCCGTGAGGTCGCCATTCTGGTCGCGGTCGTAGGTTCCACCCGCAGGGTTGGGAGTGTGTTTATCGACTCCAGCGAGTTCCAGAGCCTTGGCGTTGTAGAAGGTCGTATGGCCGCCGCGATGATGCACGCACACGGGATGTTCCCGCGAGACCTGGTCGAGATCGTGCACGTTCAGCGCGCGCTTGTCTTTTACCTTGGTGTCGTCAAAAAAATACCCTTCGACCCAAAACCCCGGAGGAGTCTTCTGGGCCTGGGCGCGCAGCTTATCGATGATGCTGGCGATGGTTACAAACTCGACCTCAAAGGGATTGCCGACGACCACTCCATAAAGAAGAACGTCGCCTTCGGCATGATTGTGGCAATCGATGAATCCCGGCACGACCGTCATCTGCTTAGCGTCAATCGTCTGCGTGCGCTTCCCGATGAACGCTTGCGCCCTTAGTGTGCTTCCCACAAAGACGAACCGGGAACCTTTCACGGCGAACGCTGCCCTGGGGATGCGCGAATCGATGGTGTAAACCTTGGCGTTGAGAACCACCAGGTCGGCGTGACGTGGATCGAAGTCTGCGTTCTCAGTTTGGGCAAGAGCATTCGTGCCAAGAAGGCTGCCGCTGGCCACACCCGCTACAGTGGCGCCTGTGAGGCCGAGAAATTCCCGGCGGTTGGGACGGTTCTTGTTCATGGCTCCTCCGAGACAACGATGTGGAAAGTTCCTGGCTGCCGCAGTAAAGTATGTCCAATGTCACATTGCAAATATCTTTTGCTGCTGTTCACTTACATTCTGTCTTTTTCGTCAACGATAACCGCTGCGCAAACTCTCGCAGAGCGCCTGGGATATCCTTTTGGCACAAAGCTGATCATTGTACATGCGGATGATCTGGGTGAAACTCATGCGGTGAACGCCGCCGCGATCAAAACTCTGGAATCTGGTTCGGTCAACTCGGCGAGCATGATGGTACCCTGCCCCTGGTTTCCTGAGATTGCTGACTACGCGAAATCCCATCCCGCCGCAGACTTTGGACTCCACCTCACGGTAACCAGCGAGCGAGTTTATTACCGCTGGGGTCCGGTCGCCGCTGCCGATAAAGTCCCCAGTCTCCTGGATAAAGACGGCTACTTCCATCACGACTGGGAGCACAATCAGCACGTCAACGCGAAAGAGGTGGAAATCGAATTGCGCGCCCAGATCGAACGCGCGTTAGCGATGGGTGTTCGGCCCACCCACCTGGATTCTCACCAGTACCGGCTGATCGTGAGTGGCAAAGAGCTATTCGACACGTTCTTGCGCGTGGCTCACGAATACAAGTTGCCCGTCTTCGTCACCAGGGACTGGTTCGCTGAGCATCCGTATCTGCAGGAGAGTCTCGGCCCTGAGGACATCGTCCTTGACCACACGGTCACGATTGAACCGGAAGTGCCGGCGGACAAGTGGGCGGACTTTTATATATCGGCGCTGAAAAGCTTGAAACCGGGCGTAACCGAATTCGTCATCCATCCTGGTTTCGACGACGAGGAATTGCGCGCAGCCACCAGGGAGCGGTCAACTTGGGGCGCGGCATGGAGGCAACGCGATTTCGATTTCTTCTCCAGTGATCAATTCCGCCACATTCTGGCGCAGGAGAATATCAAGCTGATCACCTGGCGCGAGCTTGCCAAGGCGGCGCGGAAATAGCCCGCCGAACCTGTGCGGCATACCGGTGGTCAAGTTAAAAGCTGTATTTCACCCCAAACTGAATCTGCCGCATCGGTATTGCAATTGATGTGATCACCCCCGCGCTGCCTGGCCCATCGTCGATGAAGTTGTCGGGCTGAGCAAAATTGGGATGATTGAAAGCATTGAAGAATTCCGCACGGAACTCCATCCGCTGTCTTTCCGTTAACCCAAACTCCTTGCGCAGGGACCAGTCAAATACGTTCTGCCCTGGACCGATGAGGACATTTCTTCCTGCATTGCCGAATGAAAAACCTGAGGGAATGGCGAAGGCATTGATGTCGAACCAGTTATTGGGGCCTCGCTGATCGCGAGGCAGGTTTGCATTGCGAAGCTGGTCCGGGCGGGGAATCCCCTGCGTACCGGTATTGGATGTGTCATCGTTGATGTAGGGAGAGAACGGAAAACCGCTGGCCAGCGTATAAATGCCGCCAAGATGCCAGCCGCCGAACGCCGTATCGACCGCGCGATTGCTCAAGTGCGAACCGGCTCCGCCAAACGGCAGCTCGTAATCGAAGCTCAAGACCCAACGAAGTGTCTGATCAAAATCCGCCCGGCCGCGCTCCGCTGCTAAGTCATAGCTGTTCTGCGCAAAGGGCGCAGCACAACAGATTTCCGGAAGATCGTTGATCGCTTTGCTGTAAGTAAACGCGCTCAGGAAGTATAGGCCGTGAGTGGCGCGCTTCTCCGCCTTAATCTGCAGTGAATTGTAGTTGGAGCTGGCGATGTCGGTAATAGCCGTGAAGCCGCCGAACTGCGGCAACCAAAATTGGCGGCGAGATTCGCTGGAGCCAGTTCAACATTTCGCAGGAGGCGGCGCCA
>Ga0157373_10004472_pt1 | contig 10522 bp, 2 predicted proteins | sample C65metaG_FD_113460 | JGI IMG/M metagenome (GOLD analysis project Ga0157373, IMG submission 113460) | Corn rhizosphere microbial communities from Kellogg Biological Station, Michigan, USA - C6-5 metaG | ecosystem: Host-associated > Plants > Roots > Rhizosphere > Soil | place: USA: Michigan...
CCCCGGTGATCCGGAACTGATTACCATCAAGGCCCTGCGCCTGCTGCGCGAATCGCCGGTGGTAGCGTACTTCGTGGCCAAGGGCAAGAAGGGCAACGCGTTCGGCATCATCGAAGCGCATCTGCAGGACGCGCAGAACCTGCTGCTGCTGGTGTACCCGGTGACCACCGAAGTGCTGCCGGCGCCGCTGTCCTACGAGCAAGTGATCAGCGACTTCTACGATGAAGCGGCAGAGGAAGTGGCCGCGCATCTGGATGCCGGTCGCGACGTGGCGGTGATCTGCGAAGGTGATCCGTTCTTCTACGGCTCCTACATGTACCTGCACGATCGCCTGGCCAGCCGTTACGAAGCCGAAGTGGTGCCGGGCGTCTGCTCGATGCTCGGCGGCGCCTCGGTGCTGGGCGCGCCGCTGGTGTATCGCAATCAGAGCCTGTCGGTGCTGTCCGGCGTGCTGCCTCATGACGAGCTCAAGCGTCGTCTGGCCGATGCCGACGCGGCGGTGATCATGAAGCTGGGGCGCAACTTCCCGAAGGTGCGCGAGGTGTTGGCGGAACTGGGCCTCGCCGAGCGTGCGCTGTATGTCGAGCGCGCGACCATGGCCAATCAGAAGATCGTGCCGCTGGATGAGGTCGAGCCGATGTCGTCGCCATACTTCTCGCTGATCATTGTTCCTGGCGAACGGTGGCAAGGCTGATGAACCATTCCACACCGGCCATCGTCATTCTCGGCCAGGGCGCGCTCGCTACGGCCCGTCGCCTTCAGCAGGTCTATCCGGGCGCAAAGATTCACGGGCTCAATGGACGCGTCGAAGGCGCGGACCTGACTTACAGCGAATTCGGCGCGACCCTGCGCGCGCTGTATCAACAGGACACGCCGATCATTGCCCTGTGCGCGGCCGGCATCGTCATCCGCACCCTGGCGCCGCTGCTACTGGAGAAAGGCAACGAGCCACCGGTGCTCGCCGTGGCTGAGGACGGCAGTGCCGTGGTGCCGCTGCTCGGTGGCCTCGGCGGGGTGAATGTCATGGCCCGCGAGATCGCGGCTGCGCTTGAAGTGGCAGCGGCGATCACCACCAGCGGCGAGTTGCGCTTCGGCACCTGCCTGCTCAACCCGCCCGGCGGTTATGCCCTCGGCGATCTCGAGCAGGGCAAGCGTTTTGTCTCCGACCTGCTCGCCGGCCACAGCGTGCGCATCGACGGCGCTGCGCCGTGGCTTGAGCAGGCGCAACTGCCGGAAGATCCACTGGCGCAGCGCTCGATTCATGTCAGCAGCGCAGCCCGAGAAGCGAGCGCCAGTGAGTTGCTGATTTATCCACGCAGTGTGGCGGTGGCGGTCGGTGCCGATGTGGCCGATCTGCCGGATGCGATTCGCAAAGCGCTGCAGCAGTCTGGTGTGGCAATTCAATCGCTGGCCTGTCTGGTGGCGGCGGACATTCAGATGGCCAGCCCGGCATTGCGAGAAGCCGCGCTTGAGCTGGGAGTGCCGCTGCGCTTTGTCGCGCCGGCGAGTGACATCGCTGAACTGTCTCGCAATGCAGTCCCTGATGCCCGGATCATCACCACATCCCATGACCTCGCCATCGCCGTGGCCGAACAACCGCTGGATGTTTCGCAGGTTGGCCGTCCACGCGGACGTCTGGCCGTCATCGGTCTCGGGCCAGGTGCAGCCGAGCTGATGGTGCCGGCGGTAAAAGCCGAACTGGCCCGGGCCACCGACGTGCTGGGTTACGAAACCTACGTGCGCATGGCCGGCCCGTTTCGCGCCGATCAGGTGCAGCATTGCACCGACAACCGAGAAGAGATGCAGCGTGCCCGTCACGCTTTCAGGCTGGCCGCTCTGGGCCGTTCGGTGATTGTGGTTTCGTCCGGTGATCCGGGCGTGTTCGCCATGGCGGCGGCAGTGCTCGAAGCGTTGCACGAGTCGACGGACCCGGCGTGGCACAGCGTCGATCTGGAAATTCTGCCGGGCGTGTCCGCCTCGCTCGCCACCGCCGTTCAGGCCGGTGCACCGTTGGGTCACGACTTTTGCGTGATGTCGCTGTCGGACAACCTCAAGCCGTGGTCGATCATTGAGAAACGGCTGGATCTGGCCGCCGAAGCGGATCTGGCGCTGGCGTTCTACAACCCGATCTCCCGCGCCCGTCCGTGGCAACTGGGGCGAGCGCTGGAAATCGTCGCGCAACACCGCACACCGCAAACGCCAGTGGTGCTGGGCCGCGATATCGGTCGGCCGGGGCAGACGTTGCGGGTGACGACGCTCGGCGCAGTGACGCCGGAGCAGGTGGACATGCGCACGATGGTGCTGATCGGTTCGTCCACGACCTGCACCTTTGCTCGCGCCGAAGGTGGCGAGTGGGTGTACACCCCACGTTGGTACGGTGAAAAGCCAATGGGCTGACGTCCGGCGCTTGCGCTCGCATACCTGCCGTACGCAAACAAGGCCGCGAACTTGATATTCGCGGCCTTGTTTTTTAAGTTGAGAATCTGTTTCGAAATACTGACTGTTTTTAAAGTGTCGGGATTTATATTGTTTTGAATGTTGTGATGGAAACAGTTTGAAGGTTTTTATGTTTGTGGTGGTTGTTTTTTTATCCTAGTCTGGCCCGGCTTCAAGGAAGTTTATTAATTATCGAGTGCCCTCCTGATCAATATGAGCAGGGAGGTGTGTTTGTGCCTGTTTGAATGTTTTTGATCGAATGGAATCTGTCATCATGGATGTTGAAAGTTTAATTGGTTTGCCTTCGAAGACCGAATTCAATCATATAAAGAATGCATTTGCCGCGTATTCGGCGAGCGCCGAATACGCGGCGCTCGAACACTATTATCAGTTGGCCACCGCAACGAATCAGCCTGTGGAACAGCAGTTGCCAGTCAAACTATTCCTCGAAACCTTTGAATCGTTGACCGGGCGAATGAAGGGGCCGGTATCACCGGTCATCGAGCGGGCGCACGCGCGTATTCAGAACTACGCGTCGCGACTTGGCGCAACGGTTTCAGTATTTTCAGGTGTCGCTCGGACCGTTCCGAAAATCATGCACTTCGTCTGGGTGGGCGGCAGTGAAGTCGGTCACATCCAGCGCGACTACATGAATATCTGGCGCGCCGTGCTGGGCCCGGAGAATTACCAATTCAATCTCTGGTACGACAGCGATGCGTTGCTGGCTTTCGAGATGAACCGCGTCATTCTCGACAGTGCCAGGGCGCATGCGATGGAGTCCGGCGCAGATCAGGTCAGCAAACCTTCGCAGCTGGCACAAATGATTGAAGACCGCGCGCGCGTCTTGAAGCTCCAGATGGCGGATTACATCAGCCAGCCGCAGTGGGCCGGACGCAGGGATGACGCCCGCATCCAGTTAATGGTCAGCGCATATGGCAAGGACCGCAAGGTGCTGGAGGCATTCCGTCAGAAATGCCTGGATACGCATCTGGCGATGGCCGGTGATGATCTGCGAGTGCGTGACGCTGGCCGCGAGTTTGCCGGACATTTCCTGCAGGATGTCTATCAGCGGGAAATCGGCCTGCGCGGAAATTTCGCGGCAGCCAGTGATGTCGTCAGGTTGCAGGCCGGGTTTCTGGAGGGCGGCCGCTACAGTGACATGGACTATCTGCCTCCGTTTGTCGACAAGCTGGGCGGCGTGGACATCAGCCAGTTCAGCGAAGAGGCGAAGGTGGGCGTGCTGCAGCTTCTGCTCAATGAGGATGCTTCGTTGATGCCGGGCAGGGATCGGTCTCGCTACAAGGACAGAACCGACAAAATTCCTGCGCAGGATAAAGAAAAACTTCTAGCGTTTGCCCGTGAGAAGCCCGGCGTGTCCGGAATATTCATTGCCCCGCAGGACAGCCCGGTTCCGCAGGATGCCATTCGCCTGGGCACCGCGAAAGGTCTTGCGAGCAATGGGGAAATGAACGCGCATTTTCTGGCCCAGCCGCGCAGCGGGATGACCATGGCCTACATGCAGGCGATCCGTCTGAATTATGACTGCCTGTATGAGGTCGAGCGTCGTCTGGACGCAATGGGTATCGCGGCGTCGGATGAAAGCCGTGTTATCAGCGTCATTCAGAACGTCGTCAATGAAAAACAGGCGGAGGGAAGATTTCCCGGTTCAAAGAATCACTTTTCATCGGCCAATCTGATTGAAGCCATTGCTACGTATTATCAAGACGGCATTCGCATCGGCGCACGAGGAACTGTCACGCTGACCGGGCCAGGCAGCGCGGCGACAGGAGTGACAAAGTATATAGAAGACAAATTATTGCCCGATCATGTCGATGATGTGCGTAAACATCTCAAGTTACTGGACAGCTACAACGTCTATACCGAAGAGGAAATGATCTCTGGCTGGACCGTCAATGATGATCCCGAACAGTGGCTGACGAAAGAACACAACAAGTGGAAAGATGGAAAACTCCTGTCACGTTACGGCGCCAACCTGACGGAGTTGCTCAATGAGCACCATATGACATTCAAGCAGGGCTGGCCGGTCATCGAAGGCAAACCGGTGTTCTTGACCGATGTCTTGCAGAAACTGATGAATGATCTGGGCGACCCCTTCATCAAGGCAATGCGCGACAAACTGAGTGGCGAAATCAATGTCGGCAGGCGAATCGATCTGGGTCTGGATGTTCGACAGCAAATCCTCGCGCAACCTGACAGCCTCGTTCCGCCTTCGCATGGGGAGCAGGCTGCCGACAATTTCAATGATTTTCTGACACGGCTTGCCCGGGGTTCGCTTGAACTCGATCAGTTGAGCCCGTTGCAGAGAGCTGTTATCGGCGGTTTGTTCTCGGCATCGCGTGTGGATGTGGAAGGCTTTTCCGAGGCGTGGCAAAAAGTCCGGGCAGTGGCGCGGGATACCATCGATGAAGGTTTTTTCAAACGCTATAACGCTATCGAGAAGATCCTTTACGAACGCAGCGCTCCGGCTTTTCAGGCCGGTTTTGCCCAAGGGGCCACATCTGGTGCAGAGAGCGCAGGTGAGTTGAAGGTCCGCGCACTGGCCGAACCGCTGACCTTGTACCAGTGGGGACAGCGCATCGCGCAAATCAACGGCGCCGCGCGCCGTGACTATCAGACGAAAATCCTCAGGAACGCTGTGCAGATCCGCGAGCAGTTCTTCAAGGCCGGGGCCTCTTCGGCACGGCAGGTTCCTCAGGATCTGTTGCGGCTGGGCACCGGCGATCCCGGCCGCCGCTGCTATCCCTTGGCATTGCTGATGGCCGCTGCGCTGGGGCTCGGAGACGAGGCCGAGCGTGCGCTGATCGGCCGGATTGCCAATGCCAGTCTCGATCCCGCTGATGCCGAGTCCCGGACCATGTTTGCCGCACTGGATGACTTGTCGGCTGTTGCAACGACCGAGATCGGACGTTCGAACGGAGCACTTGGGCTTGACGTGATTGTCCGCAATCTGGAGGCGAAAGCCGGATCCGCCGTCTACCTGCTCGATACGGGTAAGCATGCATTGCTGGTGGCCAGGGTTCAGGTTGACGGAAAACCGTCCTATCGCTTTTTCGACCCGAATTATGCGATTTACGGATTCTCTCGGGCGGATCAACTCCAGCGAGCCATACAGGGTCACCTCGCCAGTGACGGTGATTTGGCAGCGCTCTACGGTCTGGCCGGTTCGACGGACTCCGTGTTCACGGTGATCGAGCTGGATACGAAGGCGATTGCCGACAAGGTATTGCCTTCGAAACTGCCCGTGAACGACCTTCTGAAGAGCGAACGGGTTAGCGCCGGCCGAACGGTTTCCGTATGGGATGAACAGGCATCGGCACGCATGCGCTCGCTTTCGGAAAACGTGCGGATGGGAGAGGGCCTGGCGCAACTTGACGCACGCCACCAGGCAGGCGAGTTCGAAGAGGCGACCCGGCGCTTGCGCAGTGACAGCCAGCTTGGGGAGCAATACCTGCCATTGCTCGAGACGGTGAGGGAAACGTCGAAGTCGCACTACACGCTGACGATGGTTGACGCCCGTCACCCCCAGGTCTCGGTCGAGGTCAGTACCGTCGATTCACGGTTCATCAAACTCGCAAGACACATCAGGCGTCTGGCAAACACGCTGGCGGGGCCGGCGCGAGGCCCGGTGGAGACCGACGGCGGCAGCCGGTTGAGTTTTGCCTTTGCTATCCAGGCCATCATCAATGAGATGCGCAGTCGAGAGTATCAACGTCAGGGGGGGCAGATTCCCGCACTGACCACCGCTTTGCAGGTCCAGGCTTATGTGAGTTATGCGCAACTGAGTTTTGGTGTCGTGACAGACGCACTGCAGATGGTCAGTCTGGTGCGACAAGTGGCGGCCAGTGAACAGGCGCTCGCAGCAGGTCATGCGTCGCTTTCCTCGCGGTTGCTGGGGCGTGCCGCGTCGGGAGTGGGCCTGGGATTTTCGGCGGTCAACATCGGTTTCGATATCCATGGCCTGACCGTGGCCACCACTGATGAGCAACGCTCGCGACTGGCCACCCAGCTTGCATTCAATGGAGCGGCGCTGGGTCTGGATATAGCGGCGCTGGCGGTCGGCGGTACGGTGGGATCGGTGGCGGCTGTGCTGTCGATTCCGTTGCTGGGCATCGGTATCGGTGCAGCGGCCATTGCCAGCAACCTGGGACAAATCAGTGACAAGGCCAGAGCGGTCGGACGTCACTTGTTTCTGATCAATGAAGCCTATACGGAGGCAGGACACAGGATCGAGGAGGGTGTCCTGCGTTTCGAACCCGAAGCCGTCATCACAGAGCTGGATCTGCGGCGGGGCAGCGTGGCATTCGATAGCCAGAAGTTCTTCGCGACGATCTTTCAGACTGTGGGGCTTCCCTCCTTCGATGCAAGAGAGCAGGAAAGGCACCGGGCGATCAATATTCGCGAAGCGCTGCGTCTGCCATCGACGTTGAGAATCGACCGGCAGAAACAGGTCAATGCTGTCGTCTTGCCCTGCACGCCAGGCTGTTACTACGGATACGAATACCAATTGGGTTCGTCGGGTTTCTCCCCGGACGAGGATATCTCCGAACGCTTGAAAACTTATCAGCGGTTCTGGGATTACGGGGATTATTCGCTGCCGGTCGCGCAAGACGGCAGCGGGCTGCGCACGTCTTATCCCAATATCATCGACGGATGGAAGGAACGACTGGAGTTCGATGAGCGGGGCGAGCAACGGTTGCAGTTCTTTTCCACGGCCCCGTTCCCCCATGTCCTCTACAAATTGCATCCGTTCAACACGCCGACCGCTATCCGCGTGCGCCTGGATGAGCACTGTCGACAACTGGTCGTACCTCAATTGCCGGCCGAATGGAAAAACCTGATTTCCTATGAAATCACCGCCCATTCTGGACAAGTGCTGCTGACGCTCAGTCCGGGCGTGGTGTCGGTTGTCCTCAATCCGCCACCTCTCGTTGACGGCCCCTCCCCTGAGGCGTTTTTGCCTCGTGCCTCGGCCGAGTGGGTGATTGCCGCGCCTTGGGCGAGTGAGGAGCAGGTTCGGTTCGAGGACGCGGCACTTATCGTCGATGGCATCCGGATCGATGGCTTTGAAGGTTTTATACGGCTCAAGGGCGGCGAACTGTTTCAGGTGGATCGCAGCAAAAACAATGCGTTGTTGCTGGTTCGCATCGATCTGAGCAGCAACAGAATCTCGCAAACAAGTGAGTCCGGTGTCGGTATCACCGCCGGGCTGCTGGACGTGGACCGGATTTCCGATACCGTTCTGGCAAGACTCAGGAGCCTGCGCCGCGCGAATCGGCTGACCTCGTCGCACACGCCGGTGTCTGGTTTTCAGGTGCCTATGACTGCCTCCAACAAACCCGTTTCGACCACCGGGTACTACGACGCCGGACTGGATCGCATTCTGTATCCGCGCGATCTGCCGGACGCGGTGAATACAGGCATCGTTCTGGGAGCCGTCATTGCAGAGCACGCGTGGTTCTATCACCCGGACCATCCGACCCTGTGGCGTGTCGATACCCTCTCTGGAACGGTCAATCATCGCTATCGCCTGATGAATCCTGCGCAAGGTTCAAGAATCACCGGTTTCGAAAGCACGGTCAGCGGAGGGCTGCGTGTCGTTCAGGACGTCTCTGGCTCGGGTGAGGCCGACTATTCGTTGGAGTACCTGATTGATGGAGCGGCGTTGACATTCACACACTTCAACGCCCGGGGACATTCCGAAGATTTGCTTCGACGCACGCTCGATTACTGGAAGCAACCTCTGAGTCAGTTAACGCAACCCCGGCCGTATGCCGATGACGCTGCCGAAATGTCCACGTCGCTGAGCACCTGGAAAGCCGCGCCGTTTATCGAGTTGCGCTGTTTTGACCACGGTGAGTTTGCTTACTCCGGATGGCTTCGGCTGCATGACAACCAATTCATTCTCAATTATTTCGATGTTGTGCAGCGGACGATGTTGATGTGGGACCGGGTCGACAATCAGGACGCGATTATTTATGACAAGGAAGCTGGAGCGCTGATTAGAGTGGCGCTCGGCCGGATAGATGATGCAGAGACGGTTGACGACATTATCGAAGACAATGTCGTCGAGCTGACTTCTACCGCAGGTCGTTACGTTGCCACCAAAAAGGACGGGCGTCTGTTCGAGGTCGACAGGGACGGCGCGCTGCGGTTCATCGGCGTGGGTCAGCGCTGGTTCGAATTGAATCCCGACTGGCCGGACGCAATGTCTGAACTGGCTCAAAAGCATAAGGCCGCACCCTTTGCCGTGATCGGTCTGACGCGCCGGGACCGTCCTGCATTTCTGGCAGCGTGGTGCATCGCCGGGCAAATGCTACTGGCAGACGTCGGCGACGGCGGGGAAATGACTTTGCTTGCGACGACACCTGATGCGAAGGCGGCCTGGTTGTTCGACCGTACGGCAGGCCGACTCTATCGCCAAAGCCTCGTCGACTTCGAAGCGCTGGGGGCCGCCTTTGCCGAAGGCTCGCGTCTGTCGAATCCGGAGCATTTGCCGAAGGCACAGCCGGTATGGGATCAGTGGCAGGTTTCAGAGGTCGAGGTCCGGGGTCAAGGGTTGCTGGTGCAGACGCGGGACGGTGTGAACCTGCAATTGATTGATGGCCAGCCGGCCAAAGTTCTCGGTGTCGAGACTCGCTGGTCCGAACGCGATCGCCCAACCGATGCCCGGCTTCGCGATCGCTTGCGAGCGCTGGTCTCGACCTGTCCACATGCTGCTTTCATGCCGGTTGGAGAGAGGGATGGATTCTATCGATACTATGTCCCCGAGTCCGATCAACTGTTCGACGTCATCAAACCGTCCGACGGGCAATGGCCGGTGTTTTTGGGCCTTGAAAGTGAATCGCTGCCGCTGGTGTACGACCCCGTGGATAACATTGTCTTCACGCCGCGCCCTGAGCCGACTCCGTCAGTCTCGATCTGGATGCAGGACTGTCTGGCACAGAGGCAGGAGGAGGTCATGTCCATTGCGTCCCGCAGTGATTTTCCAGGTTCACAGGTGGTTGTGCCCCTTGGCGTTGAAAAGCTGTTGCTGTCGTTCGGCGCGCCGCAGCAGGTCTGTCGCCTGACCGACGAAGACTGGCAGCGCATGGACTGCATCGTGCTTGAATGCCAGCCGTCCCCGGACGTTCAGCGTTCCGGGGCGCCCAGGCTGTTTCTGGAGATGTCGGCGAACGAACGGCTGTTGCTGACAGTAAAGGACGGGCAACTAATGTTGATCGATCCAGACAACGCTCACAGTCTGATAGTGCGCGATGTATATGCCTCGGAAGGCGGGCCGGTCATTGCGATGGAGATCGTTGTCAGGACCGCAACGGGTGACCACCGGTTCAGCCTTGAACAGCTGCTGCACAAGGTCATGACTGATCAGGTCGACAAAGGCCACGTTGACATGAAGGCGTTGATCGCAACGAGCGAATCGTTCACTGACTGATTCGATTGTGGCCAAAAGAGGCCGCCGATCTCTGCGTCGGCGGCCTTGCCGTGCGGATCACGGCACCAGATAACCTTTCACCCCGGTGAAAATGATCTGCGCGGCCAACGCACAGACGAACAGTCCCATCAGGCGGCTGACAATCTGCAAGCCTTGATCGCCCAGGATCCGTTCGATGCGGTTCGACAGATAAAGCACGACACCCACGGTAAAACTGGCCAGAGCGATGCTCATGATGGCTGTGAGTTTATCGTCCCAGTGCGGTTGGCTGACGCCCATCACCAATAGCGCACCGATCGTTCCGGGGCCGACGGTCAGGGGAATGGTCAGTGGCACGATGGTCACGTCCTGCTGGACGTTGTCAGCCTGCACCGCCGATTTGCCCTGTGCCATGCCCAGTGCCGAAATGAACAGCACACTGCCGGCGCCGATACGGAAGGCATCCACCGTGATGCCGAACACATCGAAAATCACTCGCCCGAACAGATAGAGCAAAACGCTCGAGACCAGGGTGGCGATCGCCACCTTCCAGGCCAGGCGGCGTTGTTCCTTGCGTGAATAACCACGGGTCAGGCTGATGAAGCAGGACAACACGAAGAACGGGCTGTAGAGCACCAGCATCTTCAGGTAAAC
>Ga0157373_10004473_pt1 | contig 10521 bp, 5 predicted proteins | sample C65metaG_FD_113460 | JGI IMG/M metagenome (GOLD analysis project Ga0157373, IMG submission 113460) | Corn rhizosphere microbial communities from Kellogg Biological Station, Michigan, USA - C6-5 metaG | ecosystem: Host-associated > Plants > Roots > Rhizosphere > Soil | place: USA: Michigan...
CAGGATCATGCTGAAAAACAGCATGGCCGAGACGACGGCAGCGGCCAGCGGAACCAGCAGCCACCAGCGCTCCACGGTGCCGAAGCGGTACAGCCCGACGGCGAGGGCCAGCGGAAGGGCCGAGGTTTTCACCGCATCCACCATGTGGTCCAGCCATTCGCCGGCGGCCGACCCGCTGCCCTGCATCCGGGCGACCTGTCCGTCGGCCGAGTCCAGGGCGTAGCCGGCCACCAGGAGCAGGGCCACCCAGATCCCCAGGGCTCCGGACGGCGGGAAGATCACTAGCAGGGCGATCCCGGAGAAGGTGAAGACCGCGCTGATTGCCGTGACAGCATTGGGCCCCAGCCCGGCGTGCAGGGCCAGCGCGGCCAGCAGCCGCCCGAGCCGGCGGTTGACGTAGCGGGAGTACGCCGGGGCCCCTCGGGCCGCCGTCTTTTGCGCCGCGGCCAGCTGCTTCACGGTGTCCCGGTAGCCGGCACCGGCCGGGGCTGCGGCGCGGACTCCCGGATCGACGGCGGTCATTGTCCGGCTCCCAGGCTGGGCCGCGGTGCCGGAACCCGGTCGCCGGTTTCATTCCCGGGGCCGCTGCGGACGCCCTGCGCGCCGGCGCCCAGGAGCCCTTCGCAGAGTTGTTCATAACCGGCAGCGACGTCGTCCCAGTTGTAGCGGCGCGCCAGCTGCTGCGCGTGCCGGCCGCGGGCCTCGGCGTCGGAGCCGGGGCGTTCGGCCTCGTGCACCAGCCGGGCGACGTCGTCCGGTCCGGCGAAGTAGCGCCCGGCGGTTTCGAGCACCTCGCGGTTGAACCCGACGTCGAACGCGTTGGTGGCGGTGCCGGATCCGATGGCCCGCAGCAGCGAGGGGTTGGTGCCGCCGACGGAGTGCCCGTGCCAGTACACCAACGCGTTCGCGTACAGCTGGTCCAGCAGCTCCTGGTCCCAGACGCCGCCCACGAAGCGGACCCTGTCGTCGCCGAGTCCGTGGACCAGGCTGGTGTAACGGTCGGAGTAGGGCGCGGAGCCGACGACGACCAGCGGGAGCCGTGCGGTGCTCCGGGCGAACCCTTCGACGATCAGGTGGACGTGGTTTTCGGGTTCGAAGCGGGCGACGACGAGGTGGTAGCCACGGGGCGCCAGGCCCAGTTCCGGGAGCCGGCCGGAGCCGCCGCCGGCCTGGATCGGGGCGCCGTAGGCCAGATACACCGTGTCGGCGTCGAACTTCTCCCGGTAGTAGTCCTGGATACCGACCGCGTCGGCGATCAGCGCGTCGGACCACCGGACGGCGAGCCGTTCAACCAGCTGGTAATAGTTTCGGCCGGCCCGGCCCCACTTGGCACGTTTCCATTCCAGGCCGTCGACGTGGGTGGCCACCGGGATGCCGGCGGCGCGGATCGCGGGCAGGTAGGGTGCGTTGGCCGCGTTGAAGACGATGGCGGCGTCCGGCCGGTGCCGGAGCAGGTGGGCGACCGACAGCCCGGTGTGGCTGAGCGTCTCGAGGGAGCGTTTGCGCAGCGCCGGCAGGTGGACCAGGTCCATGCCCAGGTGCCGGGCCGGCCGGGCGCCGCCCGTCTCACGGCAGTAGACGGTGACGCGGTGCCCGCGCCGGACGAGCCGCTGCCCGATTTCCTCGATGGCGGTTTCGAATCCGCCGTACCGGGCCGGAACGCCGCGCGTCCCGACCATCGCGATATGCAGCCCGCTCATAGCCGCGCCCCATGGAGGCGGTGCCCGGGTTCCGGGGAACGGTTGATCAGCTCCAGGGCCGTGCGCAAGGCGGAACTGGACGTCTGCACGGTGTACGGGAAGTAGACGACGTCCACCCCGACAGCCCGGAACGCGGCTTCCAGCCTGTCGCCCTTGGGGGTGCCCTTCCAGTCGTCGCCCTTGAAGAAGACGTTGAACCGCAGCTCTTCCCAGACCTGGAGCTTGTCCGGGACGGTTTCCGCGTAGACCTTGTCCACGTAGCCGATGCTGCCGACAATCTCCATCCGCTCGGCCAGCGGGATCACGGGCAGCCGCCCCTTGGCCTGTTCGAGCATTTCGTCGGAGACGACCCCGGCGACCAGGTAGTCGCACTGGCTCCTGGCGTGCTTGAGGATGTTGAGATGCCCGATGTGGAACAAATCGAACGCCCCCGGCGCGTAACCGATTCTGAGACCCATTTCCTGCCCTTTCAATTCACCGCCGGCCCTCACCAGCGTTTAGTAAGCCCCCACCGGGTTCAGGATGACCTTGACGGTTCGCCAGAGGATCATGATGTCTCCCGTCAACGACCAGTTCTCCACGTAATAGAGGTCCCAGCGGACGCTCTCTTCCCAGCCAAGATTCGACCGGCCGTTCACCTGCCACAGCCCGGTGATGCCGGGCTTGATCAGCAGCCGGCGGGTAACGTCGCCCTCGTAGCCCTCTACCTCGCAGGGCAGCTGGGGCCGCGGGCCCACCAGGCTCATGTCCCCCTTGAGGACGTTCCAGAACTGCGGCAGCTCGTCGAGCGAATATTTCCGGAGCCAGCGGCCGCACTTGGTGACCCGCGGATCCTGCTTCATCTTGAACAGCAGCCCGGCTCCCTCGTTCAGCTCCTTGAGCCGTGCCAGGTCCTCCTCCGCCGTCACCACCATGGAGCGGAACTTGATCATCTTGAACCGTTCGCCGTTCCGGCCGACCCTTTCCTGATGGAAGAAGACCGGGCCCTTGCTGTCACGTGCGATCACCCAGGCCAGGATGCACAGCAGGGGCGCGAGGACCAGCAGCGCCGCGGCCGAGGCAATCACATCGACGAGGCGTTTGAGTGTGTGTTTGCCGCCGCTGAACTCGGGCAGTTCCACGTGCATCAGCGGCAGGCCCTCGACCGGCCGCCAGTGGATCCTGGGGCCGGCAACATCGGTCAGGCTGGCGGCCAGGACCAGGCTCGCGTGTGTGCCTTCCAGGGCCCAGCCGAGCTGGCGGATCGCCCGGCTGCCGCCGTGCAGCTGTCCGGCGACGACGACGGCGTTCGCCCCGGTCTCGGCCACCTTTCCGGCCACCGAGGCGACATCGCAGAGCACGGGGACCCGGGTCGCGGAAATCTGAAGGTGGGTGCCGGTGTAGCCGGCCGGCAGGGCCGCCCCCACGACTTCGTAGGCGGCACCGGAAACCTTGCCGAACTGGCGGATGACGTATTCGACGTCCGCTGGCTCGCCCACCACGATCACCTTGGAGAGGTAGTGGCCGAAGTTGCGTTGGCGGTTCAACCAGGCCCGCCACCGCCACCGACTCAGCAGGAGCAGCAGGGAACCGGCCGGGAGGGCGATCGCGAAATGGCTGCGCACCACGTCGATTCCGAGCAGCAGGACCACGATGGCGATTCCGCCGAAGACCCCCAGGGTGGCGTCCATGACCCGCTTGTATTCCTCGGCTCCAACGCCGAGAACGGTCTCTTCCCGGGTCCGGTGCACTTCGAGTGCGACGATCCAGGCCAGGAGGATGGCGATGCTGAGGGAAACGTAGGTGCTGACTGCCGGAGGCCGGGCGAGCACGCCCTCGGCGTCGATCCGGACCGCATAGGCCACCGCCACCGCGCTGGTGACAATGGAGATGTCGGTGAACCGCAGCCAGCGGCGGTAGCGCCGCGCCCAGGACATCCCCGAGTCTACGGGACGGGCCGCCGCGGAATCCCGGCCAATGGCCGGGGGGTGATCAAACGCCCCGCCGGCGGGCCTTAGGACCCGGGCGGGGCGTCGATTCCAACGACTGCCTCTTTTTCTATAGCCGGCGCGGTGTTCGTCTACCGCGCTCACGGTTTTTCCACATCTCTCAGTGGTGCAGACCGGTTAAGGGAGCCGGCGGCGGCTGGGGGGAGAGCCTCGGTCTCAGAAGGCTCTGACGCCGCCGGCTCCGTCTTGGGGGTACGGCTGCCGGCTGGGGCACCGTACGGTTCCAATGAAGGAGGTCGGATATGGGAGGTGTCGACACGGCCGCCCTTGCGGGTGGCTTTGGCAATTGCGGCGCTGGAGCTCAGGCTTGTGGCCCTGCTCCTCCGCGGGCGCTGCCCGCAGTCGAATACCGCCCTGTAGTTACTCATTTTGAGACCTTTGTGAGTCGTTCCTGGGACTGACTTAAGTCAATCGCGGAGGCCCGATCTGCACACGAGTAGGGGTTACCCGACTTCTCTTGTGGTCTACGCTGACGCACTACTTAGGCATACTCCCGGACACCGCCCCGGTCACGCAGTCGATACGCGGGCTGCCCCGCGGTAACGGTCAAAAACGCTTGAATTGCGCACTCAGGGGCCCCGCCGCCGGTCCGGCCGCGTTCAGGGCAGCGGCAGGTCGCGCTGGACGTCCACAAGCTCGCCGCGTCGGCTGACGCCGAGCTTCCCGAAGATGCGGTACAGGTGGCCCTCGACGGTCCGCTGGGACAAGGTGAGCCGGGCGGCTATTTCCGCGTTTGTGGCCCCGCCCGCGACCAGCTTCAGGATCTCGGTTTCCCGGGCGGTGAGGTCGGCGTAGTGCTCACCGCGGACGATGTTCATCTGGCCGGACATGCCGGCGGCGACCATCCGGTGGTGCACCTTGCGCTGGACCGCGGTGAGCTTCCATTTGTCCGGGTCATGTTCGAGCAGATGCGCGGCCTGCTGGGCGGCTTCGAGCGCCAGCAGCAGGTAGCCGGCGCTCAGGGCCTGGTCGCTGAGCGCCATCAGCTCGGCCGAGTCCGAGGCGGCGACGGCGAGCGCATAGTCGCGCAGCAGGCGCGCCTCCGGGCCCTCGACGGCGCTGCTGCTGGCCGCCAGGGCCGCCGCGGCCTCGGTGTCCCCGCCGCGCAGCGCGAGCCGCCGGATGTCTGTCTCCACGCCCCGCAGCCCCTGCCGCTGCGCTTCGTCCGCGAGCCGGCCAAGTTCACGGCGGGCGTCGTCGCCGTCCCGGCCGGAGGCGACCTCCGCTGCGGCGCAGTACGCCTCTGCAAGGAGCCGAAGCGTCGCCGGCTCGCGGAACGCCGTGCTGCGGAAGGCCAGCGCCTGCTCCACCGCGTCGCCGGGGTGTCCGACGGCGGCGGCGGCGTAGGCCGCCGCGGCGTGCGCGAAGGCAAGCAATTCCCAGGGGTCGGCGATCAGGAGTTCTTCCACCCCGAGCAGCAGCTCGGCGAGGCTTTCCGGGATCCGGCCCTGCCGCAGCCGGGAGTAGCCGCGCATCACATGCAGCATGCCCCCGCTGTAGAGCAGCCGAGGGGGCATGCCGGAGGCGTAGTCGTCCAGGGCGGAGGCGAGCTCCTCCCATTCGCCGGCGCGGATCAGGTTCAGGCAGTGCCGGGCCAGCACGTCTTCATAAACCAGGGGAAGTGCCAGGCCGGCGCCCTGCACCCCGCGCCAGGCCTCCCGGTCGATGCCCAGTCCCGCCAGCACCCGGCCCTGGGCGGTCAGCACCTCCGCCAGGCGCGACACCGCAGGGATGCGGATTTCCGGGTTGCCCTCCGCGACTGCGACGAGCCCCTGCAGCCGCTCCTGCAGCTCCGCGGTCCGGCCGTCCCAGCGCTCCAGCAGGAGGCCGGTGGCCAGGCCCACGGTGGGCCCCGCCCAGCGCGCCTGATCGGGGCCGCCGGCGTCGGGTTCCCCGCCGCCGGCGTCGCGCGGAAGGTCGAGGGCTGCCGCCGGGGCTCCGAGCCGGGCGGCCAGGAGGGCGGCGAGATAGGAGGCGCGGCCGTAGCGCAGCGGCTGCGCGGCCTCGAGGTAGCCGGCCGACGCCTCGCGCCGGCCGAGGATGTAGTTGGCATACGCCAGCTGGATCCTGGCCTCCGAGAGGAAGCGGTCCTCGCGGATGGCGCCGGCGGCCCGCAGCGCCGTCGCGGTATCCAGGTCGATGTTCGCTGCCGTGGCGGCCCGGAGGAGTTCCGGGGCGGAGACGTCCGCGCCGGAATCCAGCGACCAGCGCAACTGGTTCAGGAAGGCATCCGGGTGCACCGCGCCCGCCCAGGGCAGGGCCAGGAGGCTGGCCCGGAGACTGGCGCTCCGGCCCGCGGGGACGCGGCGGCGGATGATCTCCCCGATCAGCGGGCTGGCGGGCCTGACGATCCGGTCGCGGTCCCGTGAGACGGTGATGATCCCGGCCATCTCGAGGGCGTCGACGGCACGGGGGCTGCTGAACCTGAGGATCTGGCCGAGCGAGAGCGGTCCGGCCAGGGCGACGATGGCGGCGGCGGTCTTTTCCTCTGGGGACATGGAGCGGACCTGGTGGTCGAGCAGGTCCGCGGCCGGAACACTGCCCAGATCCGGCGCCGCGAGGAGGAACCAGGCGCCGCGGCGCTGGCCGATTGCTCCGGTCGCACGGGCGTGGTCGATCAGGGACATCAGCATAAAGGGGTTGCCCTCCGTCATCTTGGCGAACAACTCGCTCACCCACGGGGAGACTTCGGCGCGCAGCACCTGTTCGCAGAGTTGATGCACCTCGGCACGGCTGAGGGGCGCCAGGTCGAACTTCGCGATGATGCCGTCATCCCACAGGGCCAGGAACTCCTCGGGAATCAGCGGCCCGGGACGGCAGGTCGCGAGCAGCCGGGCCGCGCCGGTGGCAACGGCCTGCGCGACCAGCTGGACGGTCCCGCGGTCCAGGCTTTGGGCGTCGTCGATCACGAACAGGGCGAGCGTCGGCTCGGCCCTCAGGCTGGCCGTCACGGCCCCCAGCACGGCCGCGTACGAGTCGAGGTCGTGGGCCGGAAGGCCGGCCAGGTACGGTGCGAGTGCACCGAACGGGACCGCGGCGAGCGCCGGGGTCGCTGCGAGCCTGATCACCGTTCCGCGCGGGTGCAGCTCCGCCAGGACGGCTTTGACGACGGCGGTCTTACCGGACCCCGAGCTCCCGACAATCAGGGCCCCGGCCCTGCCCTCGTCACGGAGGCAGCGGACCACCTCCTTGACGACGCCGGACCGGCCGATCAGGGTCGCGGCATCAGTCAGGCTTTCCACTCAGAGCCACTCCCGCCGCCGTCGACCGCGTCCGGGCCCGTGAGGGGTCCGTGCGGATCAACCGATGCGGGCGCTGGCCGCCGGTCCCGAGATGACATCTTTGAGCTCCGATCGGCTGGCGACATGGAGTTTTGCGTACACCTGGTACAAGTGGCCCTCCACCGTGCGGACCGAGACGTGCATCTGTTCGGCGATCTTGCGGTTGGACGTTCCGGCCGCCGCCCGGACGGCGACTTCGCATTCCCTGGCCGTCAGGGTCGAAGTGGTCAGCGAATGCAGGCCGTTTTTCGGGCTGCCAAACCTGTCGTCCAGGGACTGTTCCGTGCGTTGCGAGACGCGGAGGGCAATCCGGTTCCCGGCTTCGTTGGCGCAGTACACGGCCCGGCGGGCCACGTCGCGGGCGAACACCGCGTTCCCCGAGGCGTCGGCGTCCTTGGCAACAGCCAGCAGCTGCTCGCTGGCGCAGTCCTTCACGCCGTCGGCCAGCCGCAGGCAGAGCAGGGCGAACTGCCCGGTCACCCGGCCGGCGAGGCCGGCCAGCTTCTGGCACAGCTGCCGGTCGCCCAGCCTGGCCGCCGCGGAAAGGAACAGCAGCCCGGTGGCCGTGGCCCCGGCGTCCGCGTCAGCGTCCGATTCGGCGGCGAGGGTGCGGATCGCCGCCGGGCGCTGGCCGAGTTCGGCCAGCGCGCAAAGCTCGAAGTACCGGGTCATCCGGTCCACCAGCCAGGAGCTGGCACGCTGCGGCTGCGCCACTTCGGCGAGCAGGAGGCTGGCCCGTTCCTCGTCACCGGCAAGCCCGGCGGCGTAGGCGCAGGCCGCCGTAGCCAGTCCGGACAGGGCGTCGGGGTCCTGCATCCGCAGCTGCCACATCCCGGCCTCGAGCCACGGGCCGGCGCCGTCCAGGTTCCCGGCATGCAGGTCGATCACGCCTTGGACGATCTCGAACATCCCGCCGAGGCGGGTTTGCGGTTCGGCAGTGCCCGACGTGGCGGTGAGGAAGACCGAGGCCTCCCGGAACTTCGCCGACAGCAGCATGAGCAGCAGGAAACGTCCCCTGATCTCACGCACGGCGCGGTCGGACATCGGCACCGTGGCGGCCGCGGCAACGACTTGCTTGCCCAGGGCCATGGCGCCGAGGACATTGCCGGTCACGGACATGGCCTCGCAGAACAAGCTCGCGGTAAGGAGCCCGGTTTCGGTTCCCAGCTCGGCGTCGAGCCCGGCGTGGACCGCCAGGACGTCCCCGTAGCGGCCTTCAAAGGCTGCCAGTTTCACCTCGGCCAGCCGCAACTGCTCACGGGCTTGCCCGAGCTGCTCGGACTCTTCCGCAGCCGGGCCGAAGAGGCGGGCACGGATGAGGCCCAGCCTGGCCCGGGCGCCGGAAGCGGTGGCGGCGCTGCGCAGGTCCAGATCCACCCGCAGCAACTGCAGGGCGACCCACTCGGCGAGCGGACGCCCAGCGCCGGCGGAGCCGTCGAGGCCATGGAGGAGGCGCCGGGCGGACTCGTCGTTGTTGACCGCAATCTGGGCGTGCACGGATTCGATCGCGACTCCGGCGAGCGCCTCGCCGCCGTCGATTTCGTGGATAAACCTCAGCGCCGAGGTGGGGTCAGAGGCGTTGTTGGCCAGCTGCGCGGCCGCCAGGGCCGTGGCGGAACTGATTGGTTCCCCGCAGTCCAGGGCCCACGCGACGTCGGAGCACCCGGTGGGTTCGCCCTGCTCCGTGTCCGCCAAGACTGCGGTCAGGCGGCGCCGGAGTTCGGCGCTGCGGCCCGGAGGAACCACGCTGGCGACAATCGCAGCGGTCACCGTGTTGGCGACGCTGACCATCGGCGGGTGGTCGTGGCTGACCTGGATCAGGGCCCGCTCCTGCAGGGTGTCCATGTCCTGCGGATTGAAGATCCGCATGAGCGTCTGCAGCGGAACGGCGCCGGCGAGGGAGAGGAGCTCAAAAACGTCACGCTGGCCGGGGCTGAGCCGGTTCAACCGCGCCTTGACGACATCCCGCACTTCCCCGGTCAGCGCGATGGAACGGCCGCGCTGGACCCATGCGCCCTCCTGCCGCACGATTGTGCCGAGCTTAATCTGTTCCCGGGCCAGGGAGTGCAGGAAGAGGGCGTTTCCGCCGCTTGCACTCCAGAGCGCGCGGGCGGCGGTATGCGAGAAGTGGCCGCCGTACTCCTGGTTGAGCGTTGCGGCCGTCTCGGCGAAGTCAAAGGGCTCCAGGTCCACGCGGCGGAGCAGGTCGTCCTTCCAGAGCCCCATGATGTCGCCGCCGACGTGCGGCAGGTCAACGCACGCTGCAAGCAGGGTCACGTGGCCCCCGGCGCTGAGCTGGGCGACCATCATGCAGGAGAGGTCGTCAAGGTCGTGGGCGTTGTCCACGAACAAGACGATGGCCCGCCCCTGGGCTTTCGTGTGGAGGAGCTGGGTGAGCCCGCGCAGCACCATCAGCGGGTGCTCCAGGTGGGAGGCATCAAGATCGTTGAGCAGCACACTCAGGGCGCCGTACGGGAGTTTTGATGAAATGGAACTGCCCCGGACCTGGACGACCAGGTAGTCGTCGCCGAGTTGCTCCAGGGTGCGCTGGGCGATGAAAGATTTTCCGGCCCCGTGCTCCCCCACCAGGACGACGCCGCAGCCCGATCCTGATGTCAGGGTTTCCAGGACGTCCGCAACGATGTGCTGGCGGGTGAAGGGTTTTTCCTGCCGCCCCTGCTGGGGGCGTTGCGCTGGTGAAATCGCGTCCGTTTTGCCGCTGCCAGCGGGCACGCCGGCTTCTTGCTGAAACATAGGAGAGACCTTCGCAATCAATGTTTAACCAGTGATAGCTCCACGCTATGGACCGGCTGCGGCAAAGGCATCCGTAAGTAGTACTCGATTGCCGGACGGGTATGGCTCCGGGGCCTACGCGGCTGTACTCGGATTCCGCCAGGCTCCCTGTACGGCAAACCAAGTAGTCGCGAGCGGACTCCGAGTGCCCCCGGCCGTAGTGCGCTCCGGCCGGGCGCGGAACACCTACTCCTCGGACATCCTGCGGAGTTCCTCGCGTCCCTTGATGTTCAGCTTGGCGTAGCTGCGGTACAGGTGGCCCTCGACGGTCCGGACCGACACCTGCAGGTCCGCGGCGATTTGCCGGTCGCTCAGGCCCCGGACGGCAAGCGCTACGATGTCACGTTCGCGGCGGGTCAGCAGTCCGAGGGTGTCGTCCTGGCCGGCCGGCTGCTCCCCGGGAGCGCTGTCGGCACGGTCACGGCACCGCTGCCGTTGCGCCGCGGCCATCCGCTCCCGCAGGGTGTCCCCGGCGGCGTGGTAGGCGGTGGCGGCGTCGCCGTAGGCCAGGGCGGCGAAGCCCCACAGTTCGGCTTCCTCGCACGTCTTGGCCGCGTCGATCAGCTCACCCGGCTGTCCGGATCCGATCGCCGCGGCATACCCGCAGACGGCCCCCGCACGGCGGCCCTCCAGCTCCGGTTTCAGTTCGCGCAGCCGCACCGCTGCTTCCGTGTCGCCGAGGGCCAGCCTGAAGGCCAGCGCATCGAACTCCAGCCCCGCAGTGCTGCCCTCGCCGTCGGGTGTTCCGAGCCTTTGCAG
>Ga0157373_10004481_pt1 | contig 10517 bp, 10 predicted proteins | sample C65metaG_FD_113460 | JGI IMG/M metagenome (GOLD analysis project Ga0157373, IMG submission 113460) | Corn rhizosphere microbial communities from Kellogg Biological Station, Michigan, USA - C6-5 metaG | ecosystem: Host-associated > Plants > Roots > Rhizosphere > Soil | place: USA: Michigan...
CGCCCGGGCGCCTGATCAGTGTAAGGAGGCGCCGGCATGGGCGGCGGAATGGGGATCCCAGGGCTCGATCAGGCCCCGACGAAGCATCGTGGACTCATCGAATGGGTCCGCGAGATCGCGGCGTTGACCAAGCCCGATCGCGTCCATTGGTGCGACGGTTCCGATGAAGAGTGGGAAGAGCTGACCAGCCGCCTCGTTGAGGCCGGCACGCTCAAACGGCTCAATCCGGAAAAACGTCCGAACTCCTTCTATGCCGCTTCCGACCCCAAGGACGTCGCCCGCGTCGAGAGCCGCACCTTCATCTGCTCCGAGCATCCTGACGACGCCGGTCCCACCAACAACTGGGTCGCGCCTGACGAGATGCGCGAGACGCTGGCGCCCCTGTTCGACGGCTGCATGCGCGGGCGGACCATGTATGTGGTGCCCTTCTGCATGGGCCCGCTGGGCTCCAAGATCAGCGCGCTCGGCGTCGAGATCACCGACAGCGCCTATGTCGCCATCTCCATGCGGGTGATGACCCGGATGGGGAAGGGCGCGCTGGAGATGCTGGGCGAGGACGGCTTCTTCGTACCGGCCGTTCACACGCTGGGCGCGCCGCTGGCGCCGGGTCAGGCCGATGTGCCGTGGCCCTGCAACGAAGAGAAGTACATCGTCCACTACCCGGAAAGCCGGGAGATCTGGTCCTACGGTTCGGGCTACGGCGGCAACGCGCTGCTGGGCAAGAAGTGCTACGCGCTGCGCATCGCCTCGGTGATGGCGCGCGACGAGGGCTGGCTGGCCGAGCATATGCTGATCCTCAAGCTGACCTCGCCTCAGGGGCAGGCCCGCTACATCGCCGCAGCCTTCCCGAGCGCCTGCGGCAAGACCAACCTCGCCATGCTGCAGCCGACTATCCCGGGCTGGAAAGCCGAGACCATCGGCGATGACATCTGCTGGATGCGCTTTGGCGAAGACGGTCGCCTCTACGCGATCAATCCGGAGGCCGGCTTCTTCGGCGTCGCGCCCGGCACCGGCGAGAAGACCAACAAGAACGCCATCAGCGCGCTGCACGCCAACTGCGTCTTCACCAACGTCGCGCTGACCGACGACGGCGACGTGTGGTGGGAAGGCCTGACCGACGAGGCGCCGGCCCATCTGATCGACTGGAAGGGACGTGACTGGACGCCGGAATCGAACGAGCCGGCCGCGCACCCGAACGCCCGCTTCACTTCCCCGGCCGCCCAGTGCCCGGTGATCGCGCCGGAGTGGGACGATCCCAAGGGCGTGCCGATCAGCGCTATTCTGTTTGGCGGTCGCCGCGCTTCGGCGACGCCGCTGGTGACGGAAGCCTTCGACTGGAAGCACGGCGTGTTCCTGGCCTCCAACGTCGCCTCCGAAGGCACGGCGGCGGCGGAGAACAAGGTCGGCGAACTGCGCCGCGACCCGTTCGCGATGCTGCCCTTCTGCGGCTACAACATGGGCGACTATTTCAGCCACTGGCTGGACATGGGCGAGAGCGCCGAAGACCCGACCCGGCTGCCGCGAATCTATTTCGTGAACTGGTTCCGCAAGGACGAGAACGGCAAGTTCGTGTGGCCGGGCTTTGGCGACAACAGCCGCGTGCTGAAGTGGATCGCTGAGCGCTTGGACGGCAAGGCCGATGCCCGGCCAACCCCGATCGGCAACCTGCCCACGCCCGCCTCGCTCGACACCTCCGGCCTGTCGCTGACCGACAAGCAGCTGGAGCTGCTGCTCAGTGTCGATGCGGAAGTGTGGAAGGAAGAGGCCTCACTGATTCCCGCCTTCTACGAGCGGTTCGGTGACAGATTGCCGCAGCGGCTGTGGGATGAGTTCGACTCACTGCTGGAGCGGTTGGGCGAAACACCCGTCAAACGCGCGGCGAAGGCAGCCTCCAAGGCGGCTTCAGAAGTGGTCAGTCCGGCCTGATTCAGCTTCAGATTGAAGCTTCACGGGATGGTGAGAAGGAGGGTGGCTCAAGCTACCCATTTTCCGCAATTACCGTTTCCCCCAACTCTTGACATTGATGTCAATGTCAGTTGTTCTCGCCCTCGGTCGCGGGCGTTAGCCGTCATCGCGGCCAAGGGGTAGGAACGCTTCGACGAAACCGGCCACAGCAGGCCGCGCTCGAATGCGCAGGAAGGGATCAGCCGCTGGGGGGTGGCTTCTTTTCCAGCGTCGGTTATCGGCCGGGCTTCGTCGAGTGGTTCTACTTCTTCCAGTGCAGCCCACGCTCTGGAAACCTCGGCGGTCTGGCCAATCCAGACGCCTGTCGCGAAGGTTGGGGGACCCTAGCGACGAAGACGGCGGTTCCTGCTTTTCGGGGGAAACGCAGGAACAACCCTCCGAGCCGACCCTCTCTCGGCTCCGATTCTCAGAGGCGGCGGAGCAATCCGCCGCCTCTTCTTCTTTCAGGCCAGAACCTTGCGGATCGCCGAGGTGAGTCGCGTCAGATCGGCGTCGTCGGTGACGAACGCGGGCGTCAGATAGACCACCTTGCCCATCGGCCGGATCCAGACGCCTTCCTCGGCGAAGCGGGCGCACAGAGCGCCTGAGTCGACGACCTCTTCGAACTCCACCACGCCGATGGCGCCCAGCACGCGGACGTCGGCAACGCCAGACAATCGGCGGCAGGGCTCCAGACCCTCGCTGAGGCCGCGCGAAAGCCGCGCCACGTTCGCCGACCAGCTCCCGTCCTCGAACAAGTCGAGCGAGGCGTTGGCCGCCGCGCAGGCCAGCGGATTGGCCATGTAGGTTGGCCCGTGCATCAGCGCCGCGCCCGGGTCGTCGGACCAGAAGGCCTCGAACACCTTGTCCGATGCGACAGCGGCCGACAGCGGCAACGTGCCTCCCGTCAGGGCCTTGGAGAGCGTGACGATGTCCGGCTCGATTCCCGCCTGCTGCATGGCGAACAGCGAACCCGTGCGGCCAAAGCCGGTGAAGATCTCGTCGAAGATCAGCAACACGCCGTGGCGGTCGGCCAGTTCGCGCAGGCGGCGCAGAACCTCCGGCGAATGGAACAGCATCCCGCCGGCGCCCTGCACCAGCGGCTCGACCAGGATCGCCGCGATCTCGTGCGAGCGTTCGGCCAGCAAGGCGTCGAGCGCGGCGGTTGAGGCCTCGTCCACCGGCAGGTCGGCGATCACTTGCGCGGGCATCACCCCGGCGAAGAGGGCGTGCATGCCTTCCTCCGGATCGCACACCGTCATCGTCGCGAGTGTGTCGCCGTGATAGCCGCCACGGAAGGCCAGGAACCGCGTGCGGCCCGAAACGCCGCTGTTGATCCAGAACTGCAGCGCCATCTTCATGGCGATCTCCACCGAGACCGATCCGGACTCGGCGAAGAAGACATGGCTCAAATCGCCGGGCAGAAGGCTGGCGAGACGCTCGGCAAGGCGGTAAGCGGGCTCATGCGCCAGCCCCCCGAACATCACATGTGGCATCAGCTCCAGCTGGCGGCGGACGGCTTCGGCGATATGGGGATGATTGTAGCCATGGCAGGCCGTCCACCAGGAGGCTATCCCGTCGACCAGCTCCCGGCCGTCTTCCAGCACGATGCGCGTGCCATGCGTGCGCGCCACGGCCAGCGGCGCACGCGCCGTCTTCATCTGGTAGTAGGGACGCCAGACATGCGGGGCGCCGTGGTTGAGCCAATCGGTCATGGCGCCGTTCGTAGGCTCTGCCGTGGATAGCCTGCAAGCCTTCGCCGAACGGAAGATCGAGGAGCTGGAGGCCGACAGCCTCATGCGCCGCTTGCGCCCGACCGCGCGCGACGAGGGCGCGGTGGTGGTGCGCGATGGGCGCCGGCTCGTGTCGTTCTCCTGCAATGACTACCTGGGCCTGTCGCACCATCCGGCGGTGAAGGCCGCCGCCGTGGCCGCTGTCGAGGAATACGGGGCCGGGGCCGCCGCCTCGCGCCTGATCACCGGCGATCATCCGCTGCTGAGCGAACTTGAAGGGCGGCTGGCGCGGTTCAAGGGCACGGAAGCGGCCTGCGTATTCGGCTCGGGCTATCTGGCGAACACCGGCGTCATCCCGACGTTCGCGGGACCCGACAGTCTGGTTCTGGTCGACGAACTCGCCCATGGCTGCATCTGGGCGGGCGCGCAGCTGACCGGCGGCAAGGTGCTGGCCTTCCGGCACAACGACGTGGGCCACCTGCGCGCGCTGCTGGCCGAGCACCGCGCGGGCGCCGACCGGGCGATTGTCGCGACGGACGGCGTGTTCTCGATGGACGGCGACATCGCGCCCCTCGATCAGCTCTCCGCCGCCTGTGCCGAGCATGATGCCTGGCTGCTCAGCGACGATGCTCACGGCGTCGGCGTTGTGGGCGAGGGCAGGGGCTCGGCGGCGCTGTTTCCGGAGGCGAGAATCCCGCTGCAGATCGGCACCCTCTCGAAGGCGCTGGGCAGCTACGGCGGCTATCTTTGCGCCTCACAGGCCGTGATCGACCTGGTGAAGAGCCGGGCCCGAACCTTCGTCTATTCCACCGCCCTGCCGCCGGCGAGCGCCGCCGCGGCGCTGGCCGCGCTGGACCTCATCGAGTCCGACCCTATTCTCTGTGCGACGCCGCTCGCCAAAGCGCGCCGGTTCACGCGGGCGCTGAACCTGCCGGACGCGACCAGCGCCATCGTGCCCGTGATCATCGGCGAGGCCGCCGCCGCGCTCGAGGCCTCGCGCTCGCTGGAGGAAGCGGGCTATGTGGTCAGCGCCATCCGGCCGCCGACGGTGCCGAAGGGGACCGCGCGCCTGCGCTTCGCCTTCAGCGCGCAGCACAAGGACGAAGACATCGACCGCCTCACCGATCTGGTCCGTCCGATGGTCGGAGGCGTCTGATGCCGGCCGTGATCGTCACCGGCGTCGGCACCGACATCGGCAAGACCTACGTCAGCGCCTCGATCATCCGGGCCCTGCGCGCCCATGAGGTCCCGGTCGACGCCTTCAAGCCGGTGATCAGCGGGTACGACCCCGATCAGGCTGAGGCCAGCGACGCGGGCGTCCTGCTCGCGGCGCTGGGCGAGCCGGTGACACCCGAGACGCTGAACGCCATGTCGCCGTTCCGTTACGCCGCGCCGCTGTCGCCGCCGTTGGCCGCCGCAAGGGAGGGACGCTCGATCCGCTTTGCCGATGTGGCGGGCGCGTGCCGTGAGCGCGCCGCCGACGCCGGGCGGGCGCTGTTGCTGATCGAGGGCGCGGGCGGGGTGATGTCGCCGCTGAGCGACGGCGCCACGGTGCTGGATCTGATCGAGGCGCTGGATGCGCCGGTGCTGCTGGTCACCGGCACCTATCTGGGCGCCATCAGCCACACGCTGACGGCGGTCGAGGTCTTGCGGCGCCGGGGCGTCACCATCCGCGCGGTTGTGATCAACGAGAACGAGGGCTCGGGGACGACGCTCGAGGAAATGCACGAGAGCCTGCGCGTGCTGGCGGGCGGCGTGCCGGTGTTCAGTGTCGAACGCGGCGGTGAGATTCCAGAGGAAATGCTGCGCCTGTTATTCTAGGCGGGCCTTGCCTGGCCCCACTCGTTCCAGCCGGCGATGCGGGGCGTGCCGGGCACGTACATCTGGTCTAGCCGGTCCAGCCTGAAACCCGCCCGCTCCAGGTTCAGCGCCACGGGCCGGGTCAGGTGGCAGCCGCCGGCGATCCGCTTCCACACCGGCTCGACGCGCCGCTGCCATTTGGCGACAGACAAGTCCGGCGCGAGGCCGTGCTCGCAGAACAGCAGCCGGCCGCCGGGCTTCAGCACCCGCCGCGCTTCCCGCAGCGACCGGATGGGGTCCTGCACCGAACAGAGCGTGTAGGTGCAGACCACGCAGTCGAAGCTGGCGTCATCGAAAGGCAGCGACTCGGCCGTGCCGTCCCGGACTTCGACGTTCAAGCCTGCCGGGCGCTCGGCGCTTTCGGCCCGGCGCCGTAGCTCCGGCGAGGGGTCGACGCCGGAGACGCTCTCCACCGTCGACGGGTTGTAGAAGCCAAGGTTCAGCCCGCCGCCGATGCCCAGCTCCAGCACGTTGCCGGTCGCCAGCGGCACGACCTTGGCGCGCTGTTTCATGATCGGCTTGGTCGAACATGCGCAGCCGATCAGGCGCGGCATGATGTGGCGGTCGTAGAAGGATGTCATGGGTCGAACTTGCTCCCGCGCGGCGCCGCCCGCAACGGCTCAATCTATGCCGTAGAGGGCGAGATAGGGATCGACGCAGCCGGCCTCGATGTCCGTCACCTTGGTTTCCGGCCAGCCCACGGTGATCTCGTCACTCGCCACCCAGGCGGCGACGATCATGTCCCGCAGTTCGGACGCGCCGGAGGCCAGGGCCGCGGCGGCGAAGTCCTTGCCCGGCCCGTCGCCCGTCTGGAACGCGCCGGTCTTTTCCAGCCGGTAGAGCGGCTCGACGCTCTTCTGGGTGGCGGCGAGATAGTCGGCCGTCCGCGCCTGGATCGAGCAGCCGCAATCGCGCGGGCCTGTCATGCGGCGGCGGACGTCCTCGGTCCGGATGTTGTCGTGAACGAAGGCGCCTTCGAACGGCAGGTGAATGTGGGCGTTCGTGTAGCCGTTGGGGTTGGGGTAATCGCCCCAGCCGTTGAAATGGACGCTGACGTGCATCGGCTGGCTGCCGTCGCCGACGTAGTGGGCCCAGGTCCCGAGATCGCGGACGATCAGCCTCTCGCGGCGCTCGCGGTCGGCCTTGAACCAGGCGTCGTGCTGGGGATTGCCGTCGTGGCGCTCGGCGGCCAATAGCGCGCGCCAGTAGGCGAAGTCCTTCACCAGCTGCTGCCAGCCGTCGACGATGGAATAGTAGAGGTAGCCCGCCTGCCAGCTGTCGGTTCCAGCTGCGCGCAGAGCGGTTTCGTAGTCGGCGCGGGTGGCGGGCATGGCGTGGATCGAGGGACCGCCCAGCACCTTTCCGTCGTCGTCGAGGTCGAGGTAGTGGGCCGGGTCGCGGTCGCTGTCGTGCTCGCGTCCGGCGCTCTTGGAGCGGTCGGGCTCGCGGGCCAGCTCTCCGATCTCGGCGGCGACGCCGGGCGCGCGTAGAAAGGCCGGCAGCTCCGGAGGCAAGGCTTCGGCGCCGAGCACGCCGATCATCCGGTGGCCCGTCGCGCCCCAGGCAAGCGCCTGCGCGGGAAAGGCGAGGGCGGCGGCCGTGAGGAGCGCAGCCGCCCCGCGCATCAGGCGATGCCCAGAGCGTCTTCGACCCGCGCCACCCAGGCCTTCACGGCCGGGTAGTCGGCGAGGTCAAAGCCGCCGTCGTGGGCGACCCGCGTGTAGGCGACCAGCGCGATGTCGGCGAGCGTCGGTGCGTCACCGACCAGGAACGGGGAGGCCGCCAGCGCCTCTTCCATCCGCGCCAGCGCCGCCTCGCCGCGCTCGATCAGGCGGGGCTCGATTTCGTCGCGGGACTTGCCGAGGAAGGCGACCTGGAAGCGGACGACGGCGATGGTCGGCTCGTGGCTGTACTGCTCCCAGAACATCCATTCGAGCACCTTGGCGCGGGCGTAGGCGTCCTTGGGAATCAGGCCCGAGCCTTCGGCCAGGTGCAGGATGATGGCGTTGGATTGGGCCAGCGGGCGGCCGTCCTCCAGGATCACGGTCGGAACCTGGCCGGCCGGATTCATCCCCAGAAATTCTGAGGTGCGCGTGGCCCCGGTCATCACGTCGACCTCAAGCCATTCGTATGGAATATCAAGATATTCCGCCGTCCACTTCACCTTCAGGCAGTTGCCGGATCGGCTATCGCCGTAGATGCGCAGGGTCATTGCAGGAGGGCTTTACGGGTTGTCAGGCGCGGCAGACGTACCTTAAGCAGGACCTGCGCGACAGCCCCGCTATGGAGGAAACCCCAAATGCGACGCCTCGCCGGCCTCATGGGCGCCCTGGCTCTGATCCCCCTCGCGACCCCTGCGCAGGCTGCCGACTCTTCCGATCCGATCGGCGACCTGATCGTCAAGGCGATCTCGATCATCAGCCTGCCTTCCGTGCCGGACTGGCGCCTGAAGGCGACGCTCTATCACGCCGGCGCTCGTGGCGTGGGCGCGCTCGATTCGCTGGGCTGCCGGCCGGTGCCGATGCGCACCGTGGCGATCGACAGCCATCGGGTGCCCCGCCACACGGTGCTCTACATCAAGGAGACCGACGGCCTTGTGATGCCCGACGGCACCAAGCACGACGGCTTCTGGTACGCCTCCGACACCGGCGGCGCGATCAAGGGCGACCGGATCGACCTCTATACAGGCACGGGCAAGGGTTCGATGAACCCGCTGATGGACTTCAACCTCAAGAGCCTGACCGTCTTCAAGGTCGGCGTCTTCAAGGGCTGCCCGCCGGCCTAGATGTCCCCACCGACGTTGGGCGGCGCGCCCGGAGCACGGGCGACGTGGATTCCGCACTCGGTCTTGTCCTGCCCGGCCCAGCGGCCGGCGCGCAGGTCGTCGCCGTCATCCACCGGGTTCGTGCACGGCCAGCAGCCGATGGACGGATAGCCCTGCGACACCAGCGGATGAGCCGGCAGGTCGTGCTTGGCGGCGTAGGCGTCGATGTCGGCCTTGGTCCAGTTGGCCAGCGGGTTGAACTTGGTGTGCGGAGAGGCGTCCTCGACCACCCTCAGCCGCAGCCGGTCGCCGCCCTGGAAGCGCTTGCGGCCGGTAATCCAGGCGTCGAAACCCTCCAGCGCGTGATCGAGCGGGATGACCTTGCGGATGTTGCAGCAGGCGTCGGTGTCGCGCTTCCACAGGTCCGAGCCCGGATCCTGCGTGGCGAGGTCCTGGTAGCGGGGCCGCAGGTCGCGCACATCGGTCAGGCCCAGCCGTGCGGCCAGTTGCTTGCGATAGTCCAGCGTCTGGCCAAACAGCATGCCGGTATCGAGGAACAGCACCGGGATCGACGGGTCGACCTGGGCCGCCATGTGCAACAGCACCGCCGATTCCGCGCCGAACGAGGAGACCAGCGCGAGCTTGTCGCCGAACTCCTCGCGGGCGCGCCGGATGATCTCGAGCGGCGAGGCGTCGCGCAGCTCAAGGTCCAGCGCCGCGGGACGGGAGAGGGGGCGTTCGAGCTGGTCGTAGGCCATCATCCCCTCCGCTCCTCGAAGGCGGGGACGAGGTCGTCCGTGGCGCGCTGATAGACGTGGCGATAACGAGCGTGGGCGGCGGCCCAGGCTTCCGGAGTCGAACCGTCGGCTGGGGCAAAGGCGTCGATGCCGCAGCGGATCATGAAGCGCGCCTGCTCGAGCAGCACGTCGCCGACAGCGCGGACTTCGCCCTCGTACTTGAAGCGCTCGCGCAGGATGCGCGCGGCGGAGTAGTGGCGCCCGTCGCGGAACTTCGGGAACACCAGCGCCACGACAGCGATGCGCGGCAGGTCGTAGGCAAGGTCCTCGACGGCCTCTTCCGATTGCACCCGCACGCCGACCGGGCGGTTGGAGCTGATCAGTGCGTCGCCTTCGGACTGAAAGCGAGCCAGCGACAAGATCACCGGGCCATCGGGGATTTCGTCCTCGTCGGCGACGTCGATGAAGACGTCCTCGGCCCAGGCGGGACCGGCATCCGTCAGCCTAATGAGCTTCGGCATAGACGGCCTCCTTGAACGGCGCCAAGCCGACGCGGCGGAAGGTGTCTAGGAAGCGCTCCTCGCCGTCGCGGACCTTCAGATAGGTGTCGACCAGCGTCTCGATCGCGTCGGTCACCCGGTTGGCGGGCAGGGCCGGGCCGAGGATCGATCCGAGGCTGGCGTCCTCCGCGCCCGAGCCGCCGAGCGTGAGCTGGTAGAATTCCTCGCCCTTCTTATCGACGCCCAGGATGCCGATGTGGCCGACGTGGTGGTGGCCGCAGGCGTTGATGCACCCCGATATCCGGATCTTCAGCTCGCCGATGCCCTCGGCGACGTCGAGGTCGGCGAAGCGTTCGGCGATGTGCTGGGCGACCGGGATGGCGCGGGCGTTGGCCAGCGTGCAGTAGTCGAGGCCCGGGCAGGCGATGATGTCGCTGATCAGGCCCATGTTAGGCGTGGCCAGCCCGGCACCCTTCAGCGCCTCATAGACTTCCGGCAGGTCGTCCAGCTTCACGTGGGGCAGGATCAGGTTCTGTTCGTAATTGATCCGCACCTCGTCCAGCGAGAACCGTTCGCCAAGATCGGCGACCAGCTCCATTTGTTCGGAGCTCATGTCGCCGGGCGTCTCGCCCGGGACCTTCAGCGAGACATCGACGATGGCGTAGCCGGGGATTTTGTGAGGATGGACGTTGCGGCGCACGAACCGCGCGAAGGCGGGGTCGCGCTCCTTCGCCGCCTCGAACACCGCCGAGCGCGGCGCCAGCGTCTCGAACTCACGGGCGAAGTCGGCGCGGATGCGGGCCAGTTCCTCGTTCGGCAGATCGACGGCTTCCTTGTCGGACGCCTCCCACTCGGTCTCGACCTGGCGGGCGAATTCCTCGGCGCCCAGCGAGGCGACCAGCACCTTGATGCGGGCCTTCCAGATGTTGTCGCGCCGGCCATAGCGGTTGTAGACGCGCAGGATCGCCTGCAGGTACGA
>Ga0157373_10004482_pt1 | contig 10516 bp, 11 predicted proteins | sample C65metaG_FD_113460 | JGI IMG/M metagenome (GOLD analysis project Ga0157373, IMG submission 113460) | Corn rhizosphere microbial communities from Kellogg Biological Station, Michigan, USA - C6-5 metaG | ecosystem: Host-associated > Plants > Roots > Rhizosphere > Soil | place: USA: Michigan...
TACATGCTTCGGAGCATGCTTCGGTACCGCTGACTTTAAGGAGGGAACAACGGCTTTTCTGGAAAAACGAAAGCCACATTTTACTGGTTAACAGTTACATCCTGCAGGTGTGCTTGCCAGTCAGTTTCGCTGGCAGGCTTTGTTATGCCCAATGTGAATGAAAAGATCGTCAATCTAGCAAAAAGTGTAGAAAAAATTTCCCATGATAAAAATTGTATTTATATTTATCTAATTAAACGGGCAGCCCACAATTCATTTTTATATGAGAAACATATTGATTGTTGATGATGAGATAAACATTGGTTTATTGCTATCTAAATTCCTGACCAGGAATTCTTTTAGTGTATCAACAGCCACGAGTGGTACTTCAGCGATGGAACATCTGGCAAAGGAGCATTATGATTTGGTGTTATGTGATTACCGTCTGGAAGATACTGACGGTAAGGAGATGTTGGTAAAAATCAAGGCGAGTTACCCCCGTACGGGTGTCATCATCATTACGGGATATTCCGATATCAAGCTGGCAGTGGAGCTGATCAAACTTGGCGCCTATGATTACATCACCAAGCCGCTGTACCCGGATGAAATCTTAAATACAATCAACAAAGCAATAGATACACAGGCTGCATTGAGCACCGGACAGGAGGCTGCAGTAGTGGAGGAGCCTAAGACAAAACCGAGTAAGGAAATTTATGGAGAGGCGGATGATTTTGTAGCAGGGCAGAGTCCTGCATCAAAAGAACTGTACAAGCAGATCCAACTGGTGGCGCCAACGTCTTACAGTGTGATCCTTACCGGCGAAAGTGGGACTGGGAAGGAGTCTGTGGCGATGGCCATTCACCTGAACAGTCCACGGAAAAACCAGCCCTTTGTGGCGATGGACTGTGGCTCACTGACGAAGGAGCTTGCAGGCAGTGAGTTCTTCGGCCATGAGAAAGGATCTTTTACAGGGGCTTTATATACTAAGATCGGCCACTTTGAGATGGCCAACGGGGGCACCTTGTTCCTGGATGAAGTAGGAAACCTTTCCTATGAGATCCAGGCGGCCCTGTTGCGTACGGTGCAGGAACGTAAAATCAAACGCATCGGCAGCACGAAGGAGATTGACCTGGATGTACGCATTATTGTGGCTACCAATGAAAATCTGGGGCATGCCATTCAAAAAGGACGCTTCCGCGAAGATCTGTACCACCGTTTCAACGAATTTTCAATCAACCTGCCGCCGCTGAGCCAGCGTGGACGTGACATCATGGTATTTGCGGCAAACTTCCTGGAGGTTGCCAATCATGAGCTCAACAGGAACGTGCAGGGCTTCTCTGCGGAAGTAGAAGAGTGTTTCCTGACCTACAACTGGCCTGGAAATGTGCGTGAGCTGAAAAACGTGGTGCGCCGTGCCACTTTGCTGACAGAGAGTCAGGAAATACAGCTGAAAGCACTTCCGCTGGAAATATCTACGTACGCAAAAGCGTCTGCGATGGAGCACTCCATCTCCAGGGTCGAGAAACCCAGAGATCTAAAAAATGCGGCTTTGGAAGCCGAATATGAGGCTATTCTGAAAGTGCTCAGAGAGGTTAATTTTAATAAAACGAAGGCTGCGAAAATCCTGAATATTGACCGTAAGACCTTATACAATAAGATGAGGGCAATTAACCTGGAATCGTAAATGATGTCTCTTTTTACCTACAAACAGCGGAATACCATCAACCTGGTGATCATTATTGCTCTGGGTTGTCTGATTGCCTATTCGCTGCAGGGTATTTTCGGGTCCATTCTGAGTACACTCGTGATGTTCACCATTCTCAGGCCGGCATTTATGTATCTGGCGGACGAACGGAAAATGAACAAACGTCTGGCGGCTATTTTGTTGCTGGTGGTATCGGTGGTGGTGATCATTCTGCCTTTTTATGCGCTCAGCACAATGGTGATTGAAAAGATTGCCGACCTGCAGAAGGACCAGATCTATTTTAAAAATTTGTTATTCAAGCTTAAACACCTCATTCCTGTGGGTGGCGACTTCCAAAACCTGATTGAGGAGGGTATGAAGAAAGCAGGAACCTGGGTCACAGAGCTGTTCCCTTCCCTGATCTCAGGCGCCTTCAATACCGTACTGGGACTGCTGCTCATGTATTTCCTTTTGTATTTTATGCTGGTGGAGCGGGAGCGCTTCGAGGCATCGCTGCTCAAGTATGCCCCTTTCAGGGAGCAGAACGCACAGCGTTTTGCATTGGAGATGCGGAATACGACTTATGCAAATGTGCTCGGACAGGGTTTTATCGCCATGGTGCAGGGCTCGCTGGTGAGTCTCGCTTTCTATGTACTCGATTATCCCGACCCTTTATTCTGGGGGGTGATCACCACATTCATCTCCTTTGTACCAGTGTTGGGACCTCCGATTGTATTTGTTCCTGCAGCAATTATACAGATGCTCAATGGCAATAATGTTGCTGCCTGGGCAATGTTGATTTTCGGTTTTGTGGTGATCATTAACATAGACAATGTGCTGCGTTTCATGATTGCAAAGAAAGTTGGCAACATCCATCCCATTATTACTGTAATTGGCGTAGTTATTGGTATACCATTATTTGGAATATTAGGCCTCGTGTTTGGTCCCCTGTTGCTGTCATATTTCATCCTTTTGGTGAAAATCTATGAAACCAGTGCCATGGCGACCGAAAGATTGGAAAGAATTAAAACAATTTCCGAACACGAGGGGTTATAATTTTATTCCAGCGTCAAATAGTGAATGTTAAACAAAAAAATTAAATGTCATGAATGATAATTCAAAAGTATTAGTTGGGCTATTGGCCGGTTTAGCTGCAGGAGCGGCCTTAGGTTTATTGTTTGCACCGGATAAAGGCAGTGATACCAGGGATAAACTGAGCCAGTCGCTGAAAGACCTCGGTGATTCTATCAAAGACAGAGCTGCAGATGAAATCAATAACCTGGCGAACCTTAAAGATAAGGTCGTGAGTTCAGTAAAGAGTAAGCTTCGTGATGCAGAGGAAGAATTTGCAGACGATGTTGAGCACGCTTAATTCACGCTAAAAACGCCAAAATCTAAAATAATGCAGGAGAATAAAGAAAAAGATTTCGAAGATTTACTGGAAGATACCAAGAGTTATATCAATACCCGGATAGAGTATACCCGGTTGTATATGGTAGAGCGCGCCTCCAAAGTGTTTGCCGATCTGGTGACCAATGCGGCGGTAGCGGTATGTTTTATCCTGGCCTTTCTATTTGGAACCTTTACTTTAGCCCTGTTTTTATCAGATGTTTTAGGAAGTTATACCAGGGGATTTGGTTGCGTAGCACTCATCTATGTCGCATTGGCGTTGATCGTTTATTTTACCAAAGATAAATACATTGAAAAAGCGATTGTAAACTTCTCTATCCGTAACTATTTCAATAAACTGGCTGACAAGGAGGAGGAAGATGAGCAGAAAGTATAACATCCGTAATCTGGATGACCTTCATGCAGAAGTTTCCAGGCTGAAAGCGGAATACCGGTTTAAAGAGGAGGTGCTGATTGACGATTCGAAAAAGTATGTTCGTCAGTTTACGCCTGGGAATCTGATCAAAAGGTTTGCAACACCATCGGCCTTTCTGAAAGCAGATGACAAATACAACATCAGCAGTACGGTGTTGTCGTGGGCACTTCCGATATTTATGAACAGGACCCTTTTTAAGGGCTCAGGAATCTTAACTAAGACCCTGGTGGGTCTTGCCTCCGGGAAGGTTGGAAAGTCGCTTGACGCCGAGCATATCTCCGGAATTTTTAATGCAGTAAAATCAATATTTACCGGATCAGGCAGAAAGAAAATAGTCGGCGCAAAGGATATTGACTATGGTATCCCGCCCGATAGCGAAACGTATTAACAGATATAAAAAAAGCAATAACAAAAAAGGAAGCCCCAGGGCTTCCTTTTTTGTTATTGTATGATGCAAGCTACTTAGATTGTAGATTTTATCTTTAGTTCATTTAACTGCTTGTCATCAATGGCGGAAGGACTGTCGATCATGACGTCTCTTCCGGAATTGTTTTTAGGGAAAGCGATCACATCGCGGATGCTGTCCAGTCCTGCGAAGATGGAGCAAAGTCTGTCAAATCCAAAGGCAATGCCACCATGTGGAGGAGCACCAAATTCGAACGCATCCATAAGGAACCCGAATTGTTTCTGTGCCTCTTCAGGGGAAAACCCAAGGTGTTTAAACATCAGTGCCTGCAGTGTTCTGTCGTGGATTCTGATAGAACCACCACCAATTTCGGTTCCATTGACTACCATATCATAAGCATTCGCTCTCACTGCTCCGGGAGCAGTATCCAGCAGGGAGATGTCCTCTGGCTTTGGCGAAGTAAAAGGATGGTGCATCGCATGATAACGTTCGGTTTCCTCATCCCATTCCAGTAGCGGGAAGTCCAGCACCCAGAGAGCGCTGTATGTATTTTTGTCGCGCAGACCAAGGCGTGTACCCATTTCCAAACGCAACTCACTCAATTGCTTGCGGACCTTATCCTGCGTTCCTGCCATGATCAATACCAGGTCGCCCGGTTTGGTGTCCATGGCATCAGACCATTTCTTTAATTCTTCTTCATTGTAAAACTTATCTACGGAAGATTTCAGTGATCCATCTTCATTGTGTCTCATATAGATCAAGCCTGTGGCGCCGATCTGAGGACGTTTGATGAAGTCTGTCAGCTCATCTACCTGCTTGCGGGTATAAGCAGCGCAGCCGGCAGCATTGATGCCGATCACCAGTTCTGCATTGTCAAATACGGGGAAGTCTTTTCCTTTAACCAGGTCGTTAAGCTCTACAAAGCGCATGTCAAATCGGGTGTCCGGTTTATCGGAACCATAGAAGCGCATGGCGTCCGCATATTGCATTCTAGGTACTTCTGGAAGGTCTATGTCTTTGATTTCTTTAAACAAGGTGCGGATCAATCCTTCAAAAGTATTGAGGATATCCTCCTGTTCAATGAAAGACATTTCGCAGTCGATCTGTGTAAATTCCGGCTGCCTGTCGGCACGTAGGTCTTCATCCCTGAAGCACTTAACGATCTGAAAGTAGCGGTCGAAACCAGAGACCATCAGCAGCTGCTTAAAGGTTTGCGGAGACTGAGGAAGTGCATAAAACTGGCCTTCGTTCATGCGACTTGGCACGACAAAGTCGCGGGCACCTTCCGGGGTAGACTTGATGAGTACTGGAGTTTCTACTTCGATAAAGTCAAGTTTGTCGAGGTAACGACGTACAGACTGTGCCATTCTATGGCGCAAGACCATATTGTTGCGCAGCGGGTTACGGCGTAAGTCGAGGTAACGGTATTTCATGCGCAGGTCGTCACCACCATCTGTATCATCCTCGATCATGAAAGGTGGCAGTTTTGCAGCATTGAGGACTTCCAGTGAAGTGATTTTGATTTCCACTTCACCAGTAGGCATCTTTAAGTTCTTATTGGATCGTTCTACTACGGTTCCGCTGGCTTTGATGACAAATTCGCGGCCCAGATTACGGGCAGCCTCACAAAGATCGCGGTTATCATCCATATTGAATACCAGCTGCGTGATGCCATACCTGTCGCGGATGTCAATAAAAGTCATTCCGCCCAGGTCTCTTGATTTCTGTACCCAGCCGCATAAGACCACGTTTTCGCCTAAATTCTCAATGGTTAAAGCTCCGCAAGTAGTTGTTCTTAACATTATTAATCAGTATTAGGTCGCAAAAATATTGATTTTGACCCACATATTTCAGGCCGCATTGAATTTAGCTTAGTATATTGAAAATATTTTTGTTTATCGTGCAACGTTTCAAAAACGCGGGTGTCCTATAGACGAATTAGAAAGCAATTGGAAACGGCATATATAGACAAACACGTAACACTCGTGAACGAGTGCCGGCAGGGAAGCCGGAAGGCACAATTTGAAATTTACAAGTTGTACGCCAAGGCTATGTACAATGTTGCCCTGAGGATTGTGAACTATGAAGAAGAGGCCGAAGACGTATTGCAGGAATCTTTTCTGGATGCCTTTACACGGCTGGACAGCTTTAGAGGAGAGACAACTTTTGGTCTGTGGCTGAAACAGATCGTGATCAATAAGTCCATCAATTACCTGCGCAAGCGGAAGGTGGAGTTTGTGAGCATCGAGGCGGTGGATGTGGCAGAGGAGCCCGCTGCGGATGTGGAAGACCTAACGCTGCGTGTGGAAGAGGTGAAGGCTGGCATAGCGCAACTTCCCGATAAATATAGGGTAGTGCTTAGTTTGTATCTTTTTGAGGGATACGACCACGAGGAGATCGCGCACATTCTGAAGATTTCAGAAAGCACATCAAGGACGCAGTACATGCGTGCAAAAATGAAGTTAAATGGATTATTAGTAAAGATAGGAGCAAAAGATGAATAACAAGGGTTTAGAGGAATACATCAGGGAGCATAGAAAGGAGTTTGATGTCAATTTGCCGTCAGACCAGCTTTGGGGTAAGATTAGTGATGCGCTGGATGGGCAGACGGTAAAAAAGCGTTCGGGGGTGCCGTTGTGGTTAGGTATAGCTGCATCCTTGATCGTGGTGATGGGGCTTATTTTTACATATACCTATCATAATTCAGGAAATGAGGAGCTGCGGATCGCCGACATCAACCCGGTATATGCAAAGAAGGAGCTGAAGTTTGCTAGCCTCATTGAGGAAAAGAAAGACAGCCTGGAGGTCTTTGCGAAGAAAAATCCGGAATTGTATGCGCAGTTCAGTGCCGACCTGACAAAGTTGGGCAACAGTTACGAGGCATTAAAGAAAGAGTTACAACATAGTCCAAATCAGAAGGTTGTCGTTAAGGCAATGGTTAAGAACCTGGAATTGCAGTTGCAGGTGATCAGCCAGCAGTTGTCGATCATTACAGAGGTGGATGAATACAAAAAGGAGAATCAGATATGAAAAAGTTAATGTTGGGAATGATAGGAGTGGGATTTCTGATCCAGGCCGCCGTGGCACAGGAAGCTCCGGAGATGTCTGCAGCACAGGAGCACATGACGGTAGCATTGCCTTTGTCGATGCCGAAAATGGAAACCGCCATGCGCCGGGTACCGATAAAAACAAACGTGGTGAGCACGACTACAATAACTACCAGCGACAATGTCACGCAGCAACATGATGCAGATGACCCCATGCGGTCCAAAATCTTTACTAAGTCTTTTTCCCTGGACCAATCGGATAAGGTGCTGCTCAGCAATAAATATGGCGAGGTGCAGGTGAAAACCTGGGATAAAAAAGAGGCACGGGTAGATGTGACCATTAAGGCATGGGCAAAAAACGAAAATGATGCCCAGCAGATGCTGGAGGATGTGAGCATTACAGCTGCCAAACAGGGCGATGAGGTCACCTTCCGTACCAATGTAGGAGGAGGAAATTATAGCAGAGGTAAGAATGGCGGCAAGTCCTGGCGAAGGGAAGTCAGGATTGATTATGTCCTTTTTTTACCCGCAAGTGCGGCGCTCAACCTGAGTAACCAGTATGGGAACGTGGTGATGGGAAATTTCTCAGGCCCGCTATATGTGAAGGCACAATATGGAAATTTCAACGCCGGCCGCCTGATGAACAGCAACAACTATGTGTCTGTACAATATGGTAAGGCCGACATCCAGGAGTTGAATAAGGCTGTGGTGAAACAGCAGTATGGCTCCGGGCTTGCCATTGCTGTTGTTGGTACGCTTGACCTGAATGCGCAGTATGCAGGAGTAAACATTGGCTCCATTAAAGGAGATGCGGTGATCCGCCAGCAGTATGGTTCCGGGCTTACCATAGGCTCTGTCGATAACCTGGAGTTGGATGCGCAGTATACGAATGTGAACATCGGCACGGTGAATGGCAACGCTGCAATAAAGCAGCAATACAACAACATTACCATCGGTAACGTAGGGAAACTGAACCTCAATGGACAGTATACCACTGTGAAAGTCGGAACGCTCAAAGGCGATGCCAATTTCAGGCTGGATTACAATAAACTTTCTGTTGACCAGATTACTGCGAATTGCCGTGCACTTGCTGTAAAGGCAAATTACGTAGGTGTCAGTCTCGGTTTTGCAGATAATTATCATGGCGACTTCAGCGTGAGGACCAATTACGGCAGTTTCAAATATGGTGATGGCGTAGCTGCTAAGTCCGACAGGGATCCGGACGACAAGAGTTACTCTTCCACGAGAAATTATACCGGCACCATTGGCCGTGGTGGCTCAGGCAAGGTCAGTTTGAGCACCGACTATGGTAGCGTATTGTTTAAGTAAGTTGTTCGCGGACAGTGTAAAACATAAAGTAGGGAAAGCTTGTTGATACAGTCAACAAGCTTTTTTTATATCTTAGCACAGCATTTATAACAATCAGATGGAATTTTTAAGCAGCCCTGAGGCCTGGATCTCGCTCGTTACCCTGACCGTTCTGGAAATCGTCCTGGGGATAGATAACATCGTATTCATTTCTATCCTTGCAGGTAAACTTCCGCAGGAACAGCAGAAGAAAGCACGGCAGACTGGCCTTGGCCTGGCCATGATCACCAGGATACTCCTGTTGCTGTCCCTTAGCTGGGTGATGAAGCTGACAGCGCCCTTGTTCAACATTGGCGACCTGATTGGAATTACCAATGCCGACTGGCTGGAGAAGCTGGCCATTTCAGGCAGGGACCTGATCCTGATTGTCGGCGGACTGTTTCTGATTTATAAAAGCACACACGAGATTCACAATAAACTCGAGGGTGAGGAAGAAGGAGGTATAAAAGGCAAAGTACATTCCTTTGTCGGCATTATTGTTCAGATCCTGATCCTTGATATCGTCTTCTCCCTGGACTCTGTCATTACCGCTGTAGGGATGGCCGATCATATTGAGATTATGATTGCTGCCGTGGTCATCGCCGTGATCATCATGTTGATTTCTGCGGGTACCATCAGCAGCTTTGTAAATAACCATCCTACGGTTAAGATGCTCGCCCTGTCATTTCTGCTACTAATTGGTGTCTCCCTGCTTGCCGAGGGCCTGGATCAGCACATCCCTAAAGGATATATCTATTTTGCCATGGCCTTCTCGGTACTTGTGGAAGTGCTTAACCTGAAGATGAAAGGCAAATCCCGGAAACCAGTTGCGCTTAGAGACACCCCACACGAAAATAAGTAACCCTGCATGATTTCTTTTTTTGAGGCCTCATTGGCCGAACTATCTATACACCGCATCGGGAACAAGTCCCAGGAGGAGTTTTACGTATTGTCTGACCAGTCTATTGTCATCAAGGACCTGATGCTGAGCAGTCTGTTGCAACAGTATTTTCTTGGCCCTTATGCCAAAGTAAATGAAGTTTACCGCTTTTTTCATCCCAACAGCGACCTGAACCTGAATGAGGTCTATCATTTTGCTGCCAAAATATTTGAGGATGGCCAGACCTTCCATGAAAACAGCATGGAACTGGCGAAATACCTCTATGATGTATCAGGACATCCAAAGATCAAACCAGGTGAGCTTTATGTTGCGTATTTCGAGAATGTACAGATTGAGGGCGAATTGCATGATGCGATCGGCATCTTTAAATCAGAGACCAAGGAATCCTTTCTGAAGGTCTTTCCTGAAGATGGTGGTTTTGGCCTCGGATATGAACAGGATGCCATCAACATCAATAAGCTGGATAAAGGGTGTCTGATCTTTAATACAGATCAGGAGGAAGGCTACCGTGTTGCGGTAATCGATCAGACCAACAGGAGTGCAGAAGCGGTATACTGGAAAGATGAGTTCCTCAAACTGAAGATCAGAAACGACAACTTCAACCAGACGAGCAGCGTACTTGGCGTGTATAAGAACTTCGTAACGGAAAAGCTGGATCAGGAATTTGAAATTTCAAAAGCAGACAAAATTGACCTGCTCAACAAGTCGATGAAATATTTTAAGGAAAAAGAGAGCTTCGACATCGACGAATTCTCCAATGAAGTCATTGGTAATGCGGAAGGTATAGAGTCCTTTAAAAACTATAAAAAGAGCTTTGAGGAAGAATTTGACAGCCCCATTGCTGATACTTTCGACATCTCCGGCGCGGCAGTAAAAAAGCAGGCCCGGGTTTATAAGAGCGTGTTAAAACTGGACAAGAACTTCCACATCTATATTCATGGCGACAAAGAGCTGATTGAAAAGGGCTTTGATGACGACAAATCCATGAATTACTACAAAGTCTATTTTCGTGAAGAGGAGTAGTTACAATACATACTCCTCATTGATCGGTTTCACAGGATCCGGAATTTCGCTTTCACCGAGCATCTGAAGCAGGTTGATTTCAATGGTCCTGGTGATTTGGTTGAGTGGAATCGCGGCAGAGTTGTTCTCAAAAGGATTGATCAGGCTCATGCCATTCACTTGTGTCGATACAAATACAAAGCCCACGAGCCATCCGATAAAGATGGACCAGTAGTCAACAGTGGAGCTGATAACCAAGGTGATTGAAACAACAAATAGCCAGATGAACACTTTGGTCAGATAGGTATATGTTGTCGGGAATACA
>Ga0157373_10004483_pt1 | contig 10513 bp, 8 predicted proteins | sample C65metaG_FD_113460 | JGI IMG/M metagenome (GOLD analysis project Ga0157373, IMG submission 113460) | Corn rhizosphere microbial communities from Kellogg Biological Station, Michigan, USA - C6-5 metaG | ecosystem: Host-associated > Plants > Roots > Rhizosphere > Soil | place: USA: Michigan...
AATCGAGCTGACCATCAGGTCCATCATGGTCGGGTCGTCCACCGACGGCGTCAGCGACAGCGCCAACGCCGTGGCTGCGTCCTGGGCGTGGGAGCGCAACTGGTTGACGTACTGATCGCGGGAGCTTTCAAGGCCGACCATGAAACCGCCGCCGAAGGCGACGATCATGAACACACAGATGGCGAGCAACAGCTGTTTGAACAGGGTCATGGGCGAATCCTTGTTCTGTGCAATGGATCAGGGCGTGTTGCCCTCGACCGGAAAACCTTCGGCTTTCATCTTGTTCAACACGTCCTGCCAGCGGGACAGCTGTTTGATATCCCCCGCAATGCTGGCGCTGCCGATGGTGGCGTCGGTGGCATCCGGCAGCCACACGCCCTCGCCGTTGAAGGCGTACACTGGCAGCAGGTCCTTGCGTGAATCGGCGGGTTCGATGGTGTCGGTCAGGCTGTCGAGCACCAGCGGTTCGCCATCGTTGTCCGGGTAATACGTCAGCACCATGTGCGCCCGCTCGGGGTTGAGCACCTTGACGTAGGTGATCAGCAGTTTTTCGGCTGGCATGCCGCGCTGCCTCAGGCTGAAATACTTGGCGATGGCGAAGTCCTCACAATCGCCCGCCCCTTTCCACAGCGCCTCGACCGGCGTGGCCCAATAATCATCGACGTGCCACAAATCGATGTCCTCGACGTAACGCAATTCCTGGTTGAAGAACCGATTGACCCGCTGCAACAGCGCCAGATCGCTGGCCGGTTTGCGCTCGCTCAGCATCGCCCGCCACTCGTCGACCCGATGCCGCCCGTCGGTCGATGGGCCGTACAGCGACGACGCCCGCCGCGTGATCAGGGAAAAGTCCCAATCGGCAACCGCCAGACTCGCCAGCACGACGCCCATCAGCAGAACCTGACAGAACGTGCGTGCAAGCCGGTCAAAAGCGAAACGGGTCGCCAATGCGGTCAGTCCATGGGGTCGACGAGAGGTACTCGCTGACGAGCCTCCAACCGAGGAAAATAATGGCATCTGGCGATCATTGGCTTGCGAATCAACGACTTCTGTCGTCTGCCCATGTGAGCGTTGAAATGCCCCGTCCAGGCGACCGTTTTCCGACGCCTCGTGTCGATCCAAGGATAGAACACCGTACGCACATGAATGCCATAAAGCCTTGTAGAATGCGCCCCGCCGTAGCCGAGTCAGAGATGTTTCAAAGTTTGACAAGGTCGACGACGGCCTCTAGTGTTCCATTGGATCCAAAACCTGATCAGCGAAGAAGAAGTGACGATGCGCAGGGCTGAAAAAGAACAATTTCTGCGGGAAATCCTCGGCAGCGAGCAACCGCCTGCGCATTTGGCGCGCGGTGTGATTGAGGAAAAACTGCGCGCCGCGATTCTCGACGGCCGCTTGCCTGCGGGCGTTGCACTGCGCCAGCAAGAGCTGGCCACGCTGTTCGGCGTCAGCCGCATGCCGGTGCGCGAAGCCCTGCGCCAGCTCGAAGCGCAATCGCTGCTGCGCGTCGAAACCCACAAAGGCGCTGTCGTCGCCCCGCTGATCAACGAAGACGCCACCGATGCCTATGCGCTGCGCATCCTGCTGGAGTCCGAAGCCCTGCGTCAGTCGATCCCGCTGCTGACCGCCGAGGACATCGAGGTTGCGCGTGGCTACATCGAACAGCTCGAGGTCGAGACCGATTACACCAGGATTGGCACCCTCAACCGCCTGTTCCACATGACGCTATACTCCCGGGCGACCAACAAACGGCTGCTCAAGCTGGTCGAGGATGGCCTGAACGAGGAAGAGCGCTTTCTGCGCTTCAACCTCAAGTACATGGGGTTGGGCAAGCTGTCCCAGCACGACCACTATGAATTGCTGCGCATGGCGGCAGCCGGCGATGTCGAATCCACCGTCAGCGCCCTCGCGCATCACTTGAATCGTGGTGTCGCAGCCATCAACACCTATCTGAATAGCCGGCCAGCGGAAGTCGCCAACTCCGCCCCGGCGTCAAGGAAGCGCGCCCTCGCCCAGTGAGGGTTCAACGATCGTGAACGGCGGCTGTTCACGGTCCAGCATTCGCGCCCCTGCTTGCGGTCGCCGCTGGTGACCGGATTAAGCATGGGGCTGATTGGGCACCCCTACCCCGGTGCCAGCGCCGAAGGACCCGGCCCCACGGTAATCAGTAGCCTGCTCGCGCAGGCTTGGGGACACCCCTGTGTACGCCGAACAAAGCAAATGGCTGATGGTGGTCAATTCCGGACAACCCATCAGAACACGGCTGATCTGCTTCCCTCACGCCGGTGGCGATCCGGAGCAGTTTCGCGACTGGTCGCAGGATCTGGCCGACCACATCGAACTCGTGACCCTGCGCCTGCCGGGCCACGGCAGCCGACTCAAGGAAACGCCCTATGACCAATGGGCGCCGCTGCTGCAGGACACCTTTGACGCCCTGCAGCCCTACCTCACCGAACCTCACGCCTTTTATGGCCACAGTTTTGGCGGCCGCGTGGCCTACGAAATGGCCCGCCTGGCGCAGGCGCACTTTCCCGGCCTGACTCGCCATCTGTTCATTTCCGGCTGTCGTAGCCCCGACAGCCAGCAGCAAAAGCCCTATCTGCACACGCTGCCCAAGGACGACTTCATCCAGGCGCTGATCAAACTGGGCGTGGCGCCCGAGTCGATGCTTCATGATAAAAAGCTCATGCGCCTGTTCGAACCGGTGATGCGCAGCGACCTGAAGCTCTCGGAGCTGTGGTCGCACTGCCCCGATGAAGGCCTGGATATCGCCCTGACGGCGCTTTACGGCAGCGACGACCCGGTCGACACCGCCGCCAGCATGATGAACTGGCGAGAATTCACACGCCGCGAATTCGAGCTGATCGAAGTGCGCGGCAGCCACGACTTCCTCCTCTCGCAGCGTCATCGCCTGCTGCACATCATCAATACTCACTTGGGTCTGCTCGACGTCTGACCCTCCCCAGGCTTTTGTAGCAGCACGGCTTACCGGCGGTGGCGATCTGACTGACGCCACCGCCGGCGAGCCGTGCTGCCAAAGCGAGCCTTTGCGATCTGCAAGCCTGCTCTCCTCGTCATCTATCGTGAAATCTGCCTGCGTTAACGCAGCGCATCGCTGTGTTTCAGGCAAACTCGGGCAGCGAACCTGTCTGCAGTCGGTTGCGCACACGCCATTTTCATGGAGCAACGAAAGGAGCAGTGCCAGGGCGCAGACGTCTGAGGGATGCCCAACTACGTCGCCCACTCAAAATCCTTCTAATTCGATTATTCAGTTAACGCGCAACGCTGAACGAGGCATTCGTTCATTATTATCAATTCTGACTCCAATGAGTCGGAAGGGTTGTGCTCGCCCCAATAAAACTTATCGTTAAAGTTTTATTAGCCTTCTGCATGCGCAGTTTTTATATTAAATAAAAATTATTAAAAAGTGTTTGCGCGCGAATTAAAAAGTGCTTTAACGTTTTCTCGTCGCCGTGACCTGGCGCCGCAAGCCCCGCTGCCTGCGGCCTTGAAATCGGCTGACAGTGCCAGAACACCGTGCCTGGCTTACGACACTCACGACCATTAAACGAAGTATCTGTTCGCGGCCCACGTTCGCCCGCGCTTTATAACGCCCCGGTTAATCGAAGTCATATCGCTCAACTTTCCGCGTTCATAAACAGGCAAATAACGTGAACCACTTACAGAACTCCCAGACATCAAGGACGTTATCATGAGCATTCAAAAACAACTGTTGAACCGCAAGAAATCGGAACTAAGCGCTCATCCGATATTCTCTGAAATTGATTCACTGGATGTGCTGCGACGGTTCATGGAGGCGCATGTCTTCGCGGTCTGGGACTTCATGTCGCTGACCAAACGCCTGCAACAGGAACTGACCTGCACCCGGTTGCCCTGGCTGCCGCCCAAAGATCCGAAGGCTGCGCGGCTGATCAATGAGATCGTGCTGGGCGAGGAGTCGGATGACCGACTTGAGCACGGTCACTACAGCCATTTCGAGCTGTACCTGGATGCCATGCGTGAAGTCGGCGCCAGCACGGCGCGGGTCGAGCGCTTCGTCGAACTGCAGAAAGAAGGCGTTCACTACGAAACCGCGCTGGAGAGCGTGAAGGCCGGCAAAGCCGAAGCCTGTTTCGTTCGCGACACGCTCGACATCGCCCTCAATGCCCCTGCGCACAGTGTCGCGGCGGCCTTCCTGCATGGTCGGGAAAGCGTCATCCCGCAGATGTTCCAGCGCATTCTCGACGACTGGGGCATCACCGCCAACCAGGCGCCGACCTTTCGTTACTACCTCGAACGCCACATTGAAGTCGACTCCGAAGACCACGGCCCTGCTGCTGAATCCCTGCTGGCGCGCCTGGTGGACGGCGACCAACAACGCGAGCAGCAAGTCTATGACGCCGCCATCGCTGCGGTTGAGAGCCGCATCGCCTTGTGGGACGCCCTGCGCGTGAGCATGCGCGAGGCGGCGCTGGAAGTCAGCGCGTGAGCCCCGCGCGCTCCTGCAACCCTTACGCTCTCACCACAAGGACGACACCATGAAAGCCGAAGACTACCTATCCTTTGCCGACGCTTGGGAAGGCCGTGCGACGATTCGCACCCGCCCGCGCCGCATCGTCGAAAACGACGAAAAACTGATCTACCCCCTGAGTCGCCAACCCTTGGTGCTCAGCGAAACCTTCACCCGCGAATGCCCTCATTTGCGTGACTTCGCACTGACCCAGAGCCTGTACAAGTTCATCAACGACGTGGTGATCTTCGAGACCGAAATCGTCGACAAGACCGCCCGCAGTATCGCCAAGGACAACTTCGCGATCCGCTTCCCGTTCGCCTGCCGCTACGACGCCATGACCGTGGTGGTCGACGAGGATTATCACGCGCTGGTGGCGATGGACTTCATGCAGCAGACCATCGCCCTGACCGGCATCCAGCCGATTCACCTGCCGCTGGAAATCGAACTGAGCCGCGCCATTCCCGCTGCACTGGCTTTGGCGCCCGATCATTTGCGCAGCGCGGTCGAGCTGATCTGCGTGGCCATCGCCGAGAACACCGTGACCAATGACGTCGCGGCGTTCGCCAAGGACGACACGGTCAAGCAATCGGTCAAGGGCCTGATGGCCGACCACCTGCTCGACGAGGGCCGCCACTCAGGCTTCTGGGCGCGGCTAGTGCGCATCTACTGGAACGTGGCGCCGGAGGAAGACCGCCAGACCATCGCGCAGATCATGCCGGTGTTCATTGCTCAATATTTGACCAACGACATCCAGAAGTCCTTCGACTTCGTGCTCATCGACCACCTCGCCGTGGCCGAGCCGATCAAGCAGGCGCTCAGGGATGAAACCCAGGCGATGAGCTTCCCGATCAACCGCCATCACCCGCTGGTGGGCAACATCGTGCGCTTCTTCAAGGCCAGCGCGATGCTCGAATCCCCCTGCGTGCAACAGGCCCTCGCCGACTACCTGCCGGCAGGAGGCGCGCAATGAAGCGCCTGACGATTGTGCTCATCGGCCACAGCCGGGTCTTGAGCGAACTGAGCGTCGAGCTCGACAGCCACGGGCATCAGCTCTATCCGCTAACCGATGCACAGGCCCTGGAAAACAGTAGCCTGAGCGACGTCTCGATGCTCATCGAAGACGGCACGCTGGATCTGGCGAGCGCGCGCCTGCAAGCCTTCAAGGCCCCGGTGCATCTGGGGCTGCGCGTGGGATTGACCCTAAGTGCCCAGCCCGGGCTGCCACGCGTGGAGTGGCTGTGCTGGTTTGGCTCGGCGACTGCGCAACGTTTGATCGCCCGGGAAACCGTGCCCGCCGAGCCTTCCGGCAACGGCCGCATGCTGCGTGACAGCGTCGTGGCAGCGCTGATCGACAGCATCGCCCTGCAGGTCAGCCGCTACTCCCGCGACGCCGAGCATTTCGCTCGGGCAGAGCGCGTCGAGCCGCCCCAGAGCGAGTGGCAGGAAGGTCTGCACACACTGGATCGTCTGGCCTTCGAGCATCGCTTCAATTACACCGCGCAGCCGCATCTGCTGAGCATCGCGCAGCAATCGCTGGTGGCGCGACTGGATCGCAGTTTCGCCAGGTTTGGTGACCGTTGCGCGTTGAGCCTCGGCGAGCAGCGCATCAGTTACGACGCCCTGCGCGCGCAGTGCGTGGCGATTCAGGCGCAAATGCAACCGCTGCTGAAGCGCTCGGAAAACGAGCCACTGGTGATCGGCATTTGCCTGCCGAAATCGGCGGCCCTGTTCGCGGGGATTCTGGCGATTCTCGGCTACGGCGCGGTTTACCTGCCGCTAGACCCCAGCCAGCCGCTGCAGCGCCAGCAGTACATTCTGGAAAACGCCAAGGCCGCGCTGTTGCTTCACGATGGTCTGCACCCATTGGCCGGGCAGTGCGTGCCGGGGCTGAACATCAGCGATATCGAGGTCACACCGACAGCGGATTCCCTGATGCGACACGCCCCTCAAGCCGATGCGCCGTGCATGGCGCTGTACACCTCGGGCACGACCGGGCACCCCAAGGGCGTGATGCTCAGCCAGCGCAACCTCAGCCATTTCACGGCCTGGTACGCCGATTACGTCAGCCTGTCCGAGCACAGCCGGGTGTTGCAGTTCTCGACCCTGAGCTTCGACTCTTCAGTGATCGACATCTTCCCAACGCTGCTCAGCGGCGCAGAGCTGGTGGTCGCCAGCGAAGACCAACGTCGCGATCCGCTGCAACTGGTCGAGCTGCTTGGGCAGAACCTCAGCCACGCGTTTCTGCCTCCCGCGCTGCTGAGTATTCTGCCGCTGGAAAAACCGCTGCCCCTCGACCACCTGTGCACCGGCGGCGACGTCTGCGAGCCCTACGTGATCGAGCGCCTGGCCGCGCAATGCCAGTTCCACAACCTGTACGGCCCGACCGAAGCCACGGTGCTGATCACGGCCGGGCAATTCCAGCCGGGCAGCAGCAACCGCAACCTCGGGCGCCCCATCGCCAACAGCCAGTTGCTGATTCTCGATGAACAACTGCAGCCGGTTGCCGAGCAAACAGCGGGCGAGCTGTACATCGTCGGCCCTGGGGTGGGACTGGGGTACATCCACAACCCGACGCTCACCGCCGAGCGCTATGTGCAGATCGCGTTGGGCGATGGCGAGAGTCTGCGCGGCTATCGCACAGGGGATATGGGCAAGTGGACTTGCGACGGCATCGAGCTGTCGGGCCGACGCGACAATCAGGTGAAGATCCGCGGCTTTCGCGTCGAGCCTGAGGAAATCGAGCATTGCCTGCGCGACAGCCAGCTGTATCGGCAAGTCGCTGTGGTGGTCGACGAGCAGCGGCGGATTCTGGCGTTTCTCGCCCAGCCCCACGGGGTCGAGCCCGATGCCGCGCGGCACTTGCTCAAGGCGCATGTCGAACGTCTGCTACCCGATTACATGCGCCCGGCCGCCTACACGGAGCTAGCCAACATGCCGTTCGCCAACAACGGCAAGGTCGACCGCAAGGCGCTGCTGCAACTGCCGATCAACCTCATCGAACAGGCACCCCGCCGTCAGCCGGAAACCGACAACGAACGCCTGTTGCTGAACCTGTGGGCCGAGCTGCTCGAGCTGCCGCCGGGGGATATTTCCACTGAAGAGAGCTTCTTCAATCTCGGCGGCCACTCGATCCTGCTGTCGCAAATGCTCTTGGGAATTCGTGAGCATTTCGGCCGCAGCATTCCGATCAACCGCTTCATCGAAGCGCCAACGCTGATCAACCTGGCCTCGCTGCTCGACAGCGATGGCGCATCGTCCTGGACGGTCAGCCCGCAAGCGATCAATGACGCCAGCACAGCGCTCGATTTGCCGGTGCTGCCCGTGGGCAGGCTGGGCGATGTGCACAAGGTCATCGTCACTGGCGCCAATGGTTTTCTCGGCGTGCACATCGTCGAGGCGCTGCTGGCGTGGGGCGCAACGGAAGTGGCGTGTCTGGTGCGTGAGGGCAACGGGCTGACCGCGCAGGATCGCTTTGTCGAATCCCTGCGCGAGAACCGCCTGGAGCACCTGGACCTGGCTCGCGTGAGGGTCTACGCCGCAGACGTCACCCAGCCGCAGCTAGGCCTGAGCGATGAGGTGTACGAGCGCCTGGACCGCGAGTTCGGCGCGCTGGTGCACAACGCGGCCAACGTCAATCACGTGCAGGATTACGAAACGCTGGCCCGGGACAACGTCGCGCCAATCTTCGAGTGCCTGCGCCTGTGCGAAGGGCGCAGCAAGAAGGTGTTCAACTTCGTCTCGACGCTCTCGGCCTCCAGCGCCGTGGCCGCTGATGGCAGCGTGCTGGAAGCGCCTGCCGCCGAGACCCCGCCGATCTACATCAAGAACGGTTACAACCTGTCCAAATGGGTCGCCGAACGCATCCTGCAACAGGCCCGCGATCAAGGCGCCTGGGTGAACATCTATCGCCCCGGCAACATCGCCTTCAACAGCGTGACTGGCGTCTGCCAGCCCCACAAAAACCGCCTGATGCTGATGCTCAAGGGCTCGATGCAGTTGGGGCAGGTCCCGGACTTCTCGATGACCTTCGACCTGATGCCGGTGGACTTCCTCGCCCGCTTCATCGGCTTTCACAGCAGCCGATATCAGCCCGCCCGTGCGGTGTTTAACCTTCACAACCCCGAGCCCCTGAGCTGGAGCGGCTACGTCGACGCGTTTCGCGAGGCGGGGCGTGAGTTCGAGATGGTCAGCGTCGCGCACTGGCAGACCCAGCTCAATCGGGTCGACAGCCAGAACGCGCTGTTCGGCGTGCTCGGCTTCTACCTCGACGGCTTCGAGGAAGACATCGGCGACATCTCGATGATCGCCTACCCCAACGCCCTCGCCGGCGTGCAACGCATGGGCGAAAGCTACCCGCAGAAAACCCCGGCGCTGCTGCGCAAGGGCTGCGATTACCTGAAAGAAATCGACTTCATCTGAACGCAACACCTACCGACGTAATGGAGAACGACATGAACGCAATCAACACAATCGACGCGCTGAAACCCGACACCCTGATCGCCAACCCGGCAGGCAAACCGGTGGTGGCCTCGGTCAAGGTCAATGCCCCGGCAACTGACGTCTGGCAGGTGGTGGGGGATTTCGGCGGGTTTACTCGATTCATCCCGGCGCTGGCCAGCATCGACGTGATCGGCGACGGCGCAGGCTCGATTCGCCACAAGCGCTTCAAGGAGGGAGGCCTGGAAGTGGTCGAGCAGCTCAACTCGCGCAACGACAAGGCGTTTTCGATGACCTGGACCACGATCTACAACAATCTGGGCGTCGGTAATCTGTGGGCCTCGATGACCGTGAAGCCTGAGCGCAATGGCAGCGTGGCCACCTGGACGATCATCGCCGAGCCTGCTGTTGGCAATCCCATGAACGCTGTTGAGTTCCAGGCGTTCCTGCAGGGTTTTGCCGATGACGCGATGAGTAATGTGCAGAAGCTGTTCGCCTGACCCCAAAGCTGTGGGAGCGAATGAGTTCGCTCCCACAGCTGGATCTGCCAATCAGAGTTGCAAATCGGCATCCATCTCAACACAATGCGACGCATTATCATTTAAGCGGCGCTGGGATGGCGCGTTTCAATGCCTTCTTCCAACGCGACCCTGCGTAACCTCTACAGCGATCACCACGGCTGGCTCCACGGCTGGCTGCGCAGCAAGCTGGGCAACGCCGCCGATGCCGCTGATCTGGCGCAAGACACCTTCGTGCGCCTGCTCAATCGCAGCGAACGGCTTGAGCTCAAAGCACCGCGGGCATTTCTGCGTACCGTCGCGCGGGGACTGGTGATCGATCACTGGCGCCGCGAAGAACTGGAGCGCGCCTACCTCGAAGCCCTCGCCCATCTGCCCGAACACGAAACACCCTCGCCCGAATCCCGCGAGCTGGTGTTCGAACTGCTGGAAAGCATCGCCAGGCTGCTCGACGGGCTGAAGCCCAAGGTGCGCCGCGCGTTTCTGCTGGCGCAATGCGAAGGCCTGACCCACAAGCAGATCGCCGAACAGATGTGCATTTCGGTGCGCTCGGTCGAACGTTATGTCGCCGACGCGCTGTATCACTGCTACCAGCTGAGGTACGGCGGATGAGTCACGCCTCGGCACTCGATCATCGTCAGCCCTCGCCTGCCGTGGTTCGTCAGGCCATCGAGTGGATGATGCGCCTCAACAGTCAGGCCGCGAGCCCCCGTGTGCGTGAGCGCTGCGAGCAATGGCGCGCGGCGCATCCTGATCATGAATGCGCGTGGCAGCGGGTATTGTCCCTCAATGCCGATCTGCACAGCCGTTTTCAGGCACTGCCCGCGAGCAGCGCCGCCTTCGATGCCCTTGAAACCAGTGCCCAGCGCTTGGGCCGCAGGCAGGCGCTGAAATTGCTGTCTGGCTTGCTGGTGGTCGGATCAAGCGCTTATCTGGCGCGGGACCTGACGCCCTGGCAGCAATGGCGCGCCGATTTCGCCACCCAGATTGGCGAGCGCAGCGGCTTTGCCTTGGCCGATGGCACACGCCTGCAGCTCAATACCGA
>Ga0157373_10004486_pt1 | contig 10506 bp, 9 predicted proteins | sample C65metaG_FD_113460 | JGI IMG/M metagenome (GOLD analysis project Ga0157373, IMG submission 113460) | Corn rhizosphere microbial communities from Kellogg Biological Station, Michigan, USA - C6-5 metaG | ecosystem: Host-associated > Plants > Roots > Rhizosphere > Soil | place: USA: Michigan...
CTCACTCGCAAACAGCACGAACTGCTCATGTTCATCCACGAGCGGATCAAGGAATCCGGCGTATCTCCCTCGTTCGACGAGATGAAGGAGGCGCTGGATCTGGCGTCGAAGTCCGGCATCCACCGGCTGATCACCGCCCTGGAAGAGCGCGGGTTCCTGCGCCGCCTGCCCCACCGGGCCCGGGCGCTCGAGGTCGTGAAGCTGCCGCAGCAGGCGACCGCCGCCGCCCCGCCCAAGGGCCGAGGCTCCTTCCAGCCGACCGTGGTCGAGGGCGCCAAGCCCGCCGCCCCGATGGCCGCCAACGACACCCGCGACCTGCCCATCCTCGGCAAGATCGCCGCGGGCACGCCCATCGAAGCCATCCAGCACGAACGCGACCGCATCCAGGTGCCCGAAACCATTCTCGGCGCCGGCGAGCATTTCGTCCTCGAGGTGCAGGGCGACTCGATGATCAACGCCGGCATCCTCGACGGCGACTTCGTGGTCATCCGCAAGACCCAGGCGGCCAACAGCGGCGAGATCGTCGTGGCGCTGGTCATGGGCGAGGAAGCCACACTGAAGCGCCTTCGCCGCAAGGGCGCGAGCATCGCGCTCGAAGCCGCCAACCCCGCCTACGAAACCCGCATCTTCGGACCCGACCAGGTGCAGGTGCAGGGCAAACTGGTCGGCCTCATCCGCCGCTACCACTGACTACCGCTCATCCCGGCGAAAGCCGGGACCCAAGCGGGTTATCCGCGTCACAGCCGCCGCCGAGCTGAATCGAGTCAGCTTGGGTCCCGACTTTCGTCGGGATGAGCGGTGGGAGTGGACCACGGGCGCTCACCTCTGAGGCTTTGAGCCCAGACGATCCGCCAGCCCTGTTTCGTACGCCAAAGCTCAGCTGAGCCGCCCCGCTCGAACGCTGCCTTGCTCAGCACGAGTCGGCCAGTACACGCGGGCGGCAATGCGGGTGCTTCGGACCGCAGCACGACCACTTGCGCCGCGCAGAGCTCCGCCATCTGATCCGCGCTCGGCGCCCTCTTTCCCCACCATCCAGAGATGGCCTCTCCCGCTTTCGGCAGGCACGAACTGCGATCGCAGGTGAAGTGTTGGTCACGGACCGCTTCGGCTCGGACGTCGTCCAGCGGCTGCATCCCCCGCCTGCGGGTCCAGAGATCAGCGGCGAAGCGGCGGCTTTCGGGGCGCAGCAGGACGGGGGTGCTTGCGTCACGCATCGCGGCGGCCGCGCCGTCTGCCGCGATCCAGAGGTCCGGCATGGGCGGTCGTGGCCATAGCAGAACGGCGCACGCGAGCGGCAGGCCGACGAGCCGCAGGCGGCCTTTCCACAGGCAGAGGATCAGGATGCCGAGGAACGAGACCGGCAGCGCCGCGGCGGGCGCGCTTGGGACGACCATGACGGCGCCGGGCAGGCTCGCCACCCTGGCGGCGATGCTGGTCATGCCGTCGATGCCCCAACCGGCCAGCGTCAGGAACGGCCCTCCCAACCCGAACGGCTCCAGGATCGCGCCGACCGCCAGCGGCGGCATCATGACGAAGGACGACAGCGGTGCGACCAGCAGGTTGGCGACGAGGCCGTAGCTGGCGACGCGGTTGAAGTGCTGGATGGCGAACGGCCCTGTCGCCAGCCCGGCCACGAAGCTGGCGGCGATGGTGGCGCCGATCCACAGCGCGGCGTTCTGCGCCAGCCGGATCGGCCATGGCACCGAGATTTCCCGCGCCGGGCGCTTCCAGGCCTCGGCCAGCGCCACTAGCGCGGCCGTGGCGGCGAACGACATCTGGAAGCCGGGCTCGCAGGCCGCCTCCGGCGCGGCGGCGAGGATGATCAGCGCCGCGACCGCCAGCGCGTGCAGGGTGATCGCCTTGCGGTCTGCGAGGATAGCGGCGAACGCAACTGACGCCGTGATCGCCGCGCGCTCGGCCGGGGGTGGCGAGCCCGAGATGATCAGGTAGCCGAGCACGGCTCCGAGCCCGAGTACGGCGGCGGCCTTCTTGCCGTCGATGCGCAGCGCCAGCCACGGCCACGCGGCGATCAGCAGGCGCGCCAGCGCAAAGGCGAAGCCGCCGACGATAGCCATGTGAAGGCCGCTGATCGAGATGATGTGCGCGAGCCCAGCCGCGCGCATGTCGTTGGTCTGCTCGGGCGCAATCCAGGCCTCGTGGCCCGTGGTCATGGCCGCCGCCAGCCCGCCCGCGTGCTCGCCGATCTCGCCCACGATCCGACGCGCGAGGCTCCAGCGGACCGCGTTCACGGCCATCGTCAGGCGCAAACGCCAAGGCGCGGGCGGCAGCTCGATGGCCTGAGGCGCGACGAGGCTGAAGCCCACACCGCCAACGCCGTCGAACCAGGCGTCGCGCGCGAAGTCATAAGCGCCGGGGCTGGCGGGTGGCGGAGGCGGCCCGACCATCGCTTGCAACCGGATCGCCGAGCCCGGCCCCGCCAGCGCGTCCTTGCCGACGGTGATCCGCACCCGCTTCGGCGTCTCCTCCGGCGCCAGCCCCTCGATGCTCACCGGCGCGATCAGCAGCCGTCCGCCGCCGGCGCCGGGGCTGGTGACGTCCACTACCCAGCCGTCGATCCGGCGCAGACCCTCAGTCGCGGGAGCGACCGGCGCGCTGACCGCCTCAGTGCGGATTTTCCCGGCCGCAAACCCCGCCGCGCTGAACGCCAGCAACAACAGCGGGATCAGCACCGCGCGGCGCGCAATCCGTCCTCTCGCCAGCCAAACCGCCGCGATCAACGCCGCCGCGCCCACCAGCACCGGCCACAGCGGCGGCTCGGTCTTCAGGTGCAGATAGGCCGCTCCGCCGAACCCGAACGCGACCGGCGACCACAGGAACCAGCGATCGCCTTGCGCGGCCACTTCCGCCCACAGCTGCGCAAGGGTAGGACGGCGCGCGAAGGCCATGCTAAGAGGCCGCGCCTTAACCCTCCCCCCAGGCTCGATGTCCGGACCCGCAAAGACCTCTTCAGGCGTCGTCACGCGCTTTGCCCCCTCCCCCACGGGGTACTTGCATATAGGCGGCGCCCGTACGGCCCTGTTCAACTGGCTTTATGCGCGCCACTGCGGCGGACGCTTCCTGCTGCGCATCGAGGACACCGACCGCGAGCGCTCGACCCAGCCCGCCGTGGACGTAATTCTCGAGGGTTTGAACTGGCTCGGCCTGACCGCCGATGCCCCGCCGATCTTTCAGCACACCCGCGCCGAGCGCCACAAGCAGGTGGTCGACGAGCTCATCGCCAAGGGCGGGGCCTACCGCTGCTGGATGACGCAGGAAGAGACCGCGGCCGCCCGCGAGAAGGCGCACGCCGCAGGCCATGCCCTGCGCTCGCCCTGGCGCGACCGCGACGGCGGCGACCTCTCCAAGCCGCACGTCATCCGCTTCCGGGGCCCGAAGGACGGCGAGACGGTGATCGAAGATCTCGTGCAGGGCCGCGTGGCCTTCAAGAACCGCGACCTCGACGACCTGATCCTGCTGCGTTCCGACGGGGCGCCGACCTACAACCTGGCTGTCGTGGTGGACGACCACGACATGGGCGTGAGCCACATCATTCGCGGCGACGACCACCTCAACAATGCTGCGCGCCAGACGCTGATCTATCAGGCGCTGGGCTGGGACGTGCCGCGCTTCGCCCACATCCCGCTGATCCACGGACCGGACGGCGCCAAGCTCTCCAAGCGCCACGGCGCCCAGGCGGTGGGCGAGCTGGAAGACATGGGCTACTTGCCCGAAGCGCTGCGCAACTATCTGGCGCGGCTGGGCTGGGGCCATGGCGACGACGAGATCTTCTCCGACGCCCAGGCCATCGAATGGTTCGACATCGCCGACGCCAACAAGGGCGCCGCACGGCTCGACTGGGACAAGCTCAACCACGTCAACGCCTACTACATCCGCCAGGCCGACGACGCGCGGCTGGCCGCGCTCGTGACGCGGGTGCTCGTGCTGCGCGGCCAACCAATCTCCGAGGCCCAGCAGGCGCAGCTCGCGGCCGGTGTCGGCCTCTTCAAGGACCGCGCCAAGACCATCGTCGAGCTGGCCGACCAGGCGGCCTTCCTGTTCCGCCATCGTCCGCTGCCGCTGGACGACAAGACCCGCGCCCTGCTCTCGCCCGAAACCATCGAGCGCCTCACCCGCCTGCAGACCCAGCTCGCCGCCTGCAACGACTGGAGCGCCGAGGCGCTGGACGCGTTGCTGAAGGCCTTCGCGGAGGCCGAGGGCGTTGGTTTCGGCAAGATCGGCCCGCCGCTGCGTGGCGCGCTGACTGGCGGATCGCCATCGCCTGACCTCGGCAAGACAATGGCCGCGCTCGGCCGTGACGAAAGCCTCGCTCGCTTGAGCGACGCGCTTTCACCGTCACACTGAGGCGCTATAAGCACGAACGACCGTACGAAGGGGATTGAAATGGCTGACAACGCGAAGCTGTCACTGGGCGGCCAGGACTATGACCTGCCGATCCTGAAAGGCACCACCGGCCCTGACGTTGTGGACGTGCGAAAGCTCTACGACTCCGCCGACGTCTTCACCTTCGACCCCGGCTTCACCTCGACCGCCTCGTGCGAGAGCAAGATCACCTTCATCGACGGTGACAAAGGCATCCTGCTGCACCGCGGCTATCCGATCGACCAGCTGGCCGAGCAGTCGAACTTCATCGAGGTCTGCTACCTGCTGCTGCACGGCGAGCTGCCGACGGCCGACCAGTACGCCGAGTTCGAGCACGTGATCACCTACCACACCATGGTGCACGCGCAGTTCGACCGCTTCTTCGAGGGCTTCCGCCGCGACGCCCACCCGATGGCGATCATGACCGGCGCGGTCGGCGCGCTGTCGGCCTTCTACGCGGACTCGATCAACGTCGATGATCCGAAGGAGCGGGAGATCTCCGCCCATCGCCTGATCGCCAAGATGCCGACCCTGGCGGCGCGCGCGTTCAAATATTACACCGGCCAGCCGTTCATCTCGCCGCGCAACAACCTCTCCTATTCCGAGAACTTCCTGCGGATGTCGTTCGCGGTGCCGGCGGAGGACTGGCAGCCGAACCCGGTGCTGACGCGGGCCATGGACCGCATCTTCATCCTGCACGCCGACCATGAGCAGAACGCGTCCACCTCGACGGTGCGGCTGGCCGGTTCATCCGGCGCCCACCCGTTCGCCTGTATCGCGGCGGGCATCGCTTGCCTGTGGGGCCCCAGCCACGGGGGCGCCAACCAGGAAGCGCTGGAGATGCTGGAGACCATCGGCACGGTCGACAACATCAAGGACTACGTCCAGGGCGTGAAGGACCGGAAGTACCGGCTGATGGGCTTCGGCCACCGCGTCTACAAGAACTTCGATCCGCGCGCGAAGGTGATGCAGGCGACCTGCCACGAAGTGCTCGACGAGCTCGGCATCGACGATCCGCTGCTGCATGTCGCCATGGAGCTGGAGAAGATCGCGCTGAACGATCCCTACTTCGTCGAGCGCAAACTCTATCCGAACATCGACTTCTATTCGGGCATCACCCTGCGCGCGATGGGCTTCCCGGCCAGCATGTTCACCGTGCTCTTCGCGCTGGCCCGCACCGCCGGCTGGATCAGCCAGTGGAAGGAGATGTTCGAAGACCCCCACCGCAAGATCGGCCGCCCGCGCCAGCTCTACACGGGCGCGACCGAGCGGGCCTACGTGCCGATCGATCAGCGGGGCTAATCCCCTATCCGCTTTCGACCACGGCTGACGTTTGGCGGGTCCCCCTCAGGCGACCCGCCGATAACGTCTGATCACTTCTTGTGCGACAGTTGGAATCCGGCCTGGTCGTACTGAGACACGCTTTTCGGATTCTTGGAGTTCTGCGGTTGGGTCCCCGCGTAATGAGCGCCCGCGACGCCTTCCTCGTTGAAGGCTGAGCCCCTGGCGGAGCTCGAGCGGCCCGGCGTGACGCTGCCCGTCTGGGCGGTGCCGATCGTCTGGTTAGGCTGGCCCTTCATCCCGGTCACCAGGTGGACGTTGGCGGCCAAGGCCAGGCCGGGGGTCATAAGCATGGAAGCGCCAAACAGCGCCGACGTCGCGACAAGCTTGAATGCATTGAGTCTCATGGCGTGAACTCCCTAAGGGTTACCCGCCTGCCCAGCCCTGTGGCCAAGGCCACGCCGGTCAACCGGTTTCCGGCCGAAAAGGTTCAATCCGCCCGAACGACGTCCAGCACGACCGCGGCGGCGGCTTCCGACGGGTCTGGGCCGCCGCGGCCCATCTTTTCCAGGGCGGCGTTCTGCTCGGCGATCTGGAGCGCGCGTAGGGCCGGGTCGTCGAGGCGCTCGGCCACGGCGCGGGCGAGATTTTCGCCGGTGCACTGATCCTGCACGAACTCGGGGGCGACGAAGCGGCCGGCGGCGATGTTGAAGAGAGTGATCCAGGGCGTGCGGATCAGGCGCTTGAGGATGGCGTAGGTCAGCGCGCCGATGCGGTAGCCGACAACCATGGGCGCACCGGCCAGCGCCAGCTCGGTCGTCACTGTGCCGCTGCAGGCCAGAGCGACCGTGGCGGCGACGAAGGCGTCGTCCTTGAGCTGTTCGTCCTCGATGATGTGAGCGCGGTGCGGCCAACCGGCGACGCGGCCGCGCACGGCTTCGGCCACCGTGGAGGCGACAGGGACGACGACTTGAAGATGTGGCCGTTCGGCCTTGAGCAGGTTCACCGCCTCCTCGAAGGCGGGCATGACGTTCTTGATCTCGGCCGGCCGGCTGCCGGGCAGGACGAGGAGGATCTGGTCGTCGGGCGCGGCCTTGATCGCGGCGCGCAGGCGAGCGGGGTCGGCGGCGGAGAAGTCCTTGGCCAGCGCCGGGTTGCCGACGAAGGTCACCGGCAGGCCGTGCGGCGCATAGAAGGGCGCGTCCATCGGCTGGGTCGCGAGCAGATGATCGACGGCGGCGGCCAGCGTCTTCGCCCTGCCCGGTCGCGAGGCCCAGACCTGGGGCCCGACATACTTGATCAACGGCAGGTCGGGATAGAGGCGCCGCAGCGCCTTGGCGACGCGCAGGGTGAAGCCCCAGGAGTCGATGAGGACGGCGACGTCAGGCTTGTCGCGGCGGGCGAGTTCGGCGGCGTCGCGCACCCGGCGCAGGACACGCGGATATGCTTTCAAGCCTTCGAACAGACCCAGGATCGAGAGCTCGGAGATGTCGAAGGGGCTTTGCACGCCCTGTGCGGCCATCTTCTCGCCGCCGACGCCGATGAAGCGCACGCCGTCGCCAAGCCGGACCTTCAACGCCTTGGCGAGATCGGCGCCCAGCGTGTCGCCGGAGGCCTCCGCGGCGACCAGCATCACCGTCAGCGGTTTGGTCACGGCTCCACGCCGTAGATGAAGAGCCCCATGTCGTCGGCCATGGCGATCATCTCGTCGCGGTCGACCACCAATAGCCGGCCCGCCTCGCCGACGATCCCCGCCAGCCCGGCGCGCGCGGCGCGATGGACGGTGGCGACGCCGATGGTGGGCAGATCGACGCGGGTTTCCTGGATCGGCTTGGGCGCCTTGGCGAGCACGCCTCTGCGCCGCTCCGGCGAACCACGGATGGCGCCGGGCAGCTCGGCCACCCGTCGGAGCATGGCGTCGGTGCCTTCCTGGGCCTCGACGGCGAGCACCAGACCGTCGCAGACGACCGCCCCCTGCCCCACGTCCAGCCGCCCGATCTCGCGGGCCACCTGCAACGCTTTGGCGATGTCGGCCTCGTGCTCAGGCCCCGGCGCATGACGGCCGAGCGCGCCGTGCGGCAGGGTCAGGCCGCCTTCGACCTGATCGGCGCCTTCGATGACGAAGCCTTCCCTCTCGAACTCCTGGACGATCCGACGCAGCAGGGCGTCGTCGCCCTTGCGCGCGGCCGCGATCACGCCGGGCAGGGCCGCCATGCCGCGCATGTCGGGCATCAGCTTGGAGAAGTCGGGCCGATCGACCTTGCCGGCGAAACAGACGGCCTTGCAGCCCTCCTGCCGCAACAGCTTGAAGCATTTGCCCAGCTGCGCCATTCCGACGTCCGCACCGGGGTGCAGCTTCATGCCCTCGTCGGCGAACCCGGCCAGACGGATGACGAAGTAGTCGCGCCCGGCCGCGCGGCAGTGGTCGGCGACCATGGCGGGCAGTGATCCGCCCCCCGCGATCAGGCCGAGCTTGAGCACCGCCCCTAGACCTCCCGCTCGGGCAGGCAGAGCGGACGGTTGTTGTCGGCGCGGATGAAGTTGACGATCTCCATCACCTCCGGAACCTCGCCGAAAGTCTGCGCCGTGTCCTCCAGACGCTCCTGGAAGGTGCCTTCGTCGGCCATCAGCAGGCGATAGGCGCCGCGCATGGCGACGATCGTCTCTCTGCTGAAGCCGCGTCGTTTCAATCCCACGAGGTTCAAGCCCTCCAGGTGGGCGTGGTTGCCCCATACCGAGCCGTAGGGGATCACGTCCTTGGTCACCGCCGCCAGCCCGCCGATGAAGGCATAGCGCCCGACGCGGCTGAACTGGTGGATGGCGGCCAGACCGCCCATGAACACGTAGTCGCCCATCTCGACATGGCCGCCCAGCGTCGCGCCCTTGGCCAGCACCACGTGGTCGCCGACGATGCAGTCATGGGCGATGTGGCTGCCGACCATGTGCAGGCCGTCCGAGCCCACCGTCGTCACGCCCCGGCCGGACGCGGTGCCGGTGTGCATGGTGACGTGCTCGCGAATGATGTTGCGCGGGCCGATCTTCAGCTGCGTCGGCTCGCCCTTGTGCGCCAGGTGCTGCGGCGGGCCGCCGATGTTGGCGAAGGCGTGGATCTCGCAGTCGTCGCCCACGTCAGTCACGCCCTCGACCACCACATGGGAGGTCAGCCGCACGTTACGGCCCAGCGTGACGGCCTCGCCGACCACGCAATAGGGGCCGATGGTGACGGTCTCGTGGAGTTGGGCGCCCCTGGCGACGATGGCGGTGGGATGGATGGTGGTCATCAGCCGGTCTCCACCAGAGCGGCCGCAAAGTCCGCTTCAGCGGCGATCTCGCCGTGGACCAGGGCCTTGCCGTGGAACTTGAAGATGCCGCGCCGGTGGAAGGTCACGGCGACCTCCATGCGCAACACGTCGCCGGGCCGCACGGGCTGGCGGAAGCGGCAGTTGTCGATGGACATGAAGAAGACGGTCTTGCCCGCCGGATCGACCTCCAGCGACTTGCTCATCAGCACCGCGCCGGTCTGGGCCATGGCCTCCACGATCAGCACGCCGGGCATGACCGGGTTGCCGGGGAAGTGGCCGACGAAATAGGGTTCGTTGAAGGTGACGTTCTTGACGCCGACGATGGACTGACCCGGGCGATAGTCCTCCGCCCGGTCCACCAGCAGGAAGGGATAGCGATGCGGGATACGCTCGAGGATCTCGGCGATCGAGACCTCGGTCGTCGGCGGCGCCGGATCGGCGGTCTCGCTCATTGGTCCTTGTCCTCCTTGCGAGCGGCGTTTCGGCTCAGCCACGCCGCCTCGCGCATCCACTGGCGAAGCGGCTTGGCGGGATAGCCGCCCCAGGTTTCGCCCGCCGGAACATCCTTCATGACCCCGCCGGCGGCGGCGATCTGGGCGCCGGCGCCGATGGTGATGTGATCGGCCACGCCGGCCCGGCCGCCGAAGGCCACGTTGTCGCCGATGTGGCTGCTGCCCGAGATGCCTGTGTGGGCGGCGGCGACGCAGTTTCGCCCGATGTGCACATTGTGGGCGATCTGGACCATGTTATCGATCTTGGTGTTCTCGCCGACCACCGTGTCGTCCCAGGCGCCGCGGTCGATGCAGCTGTTGGCGCCCACGGTCACGCCGTCCTGCAGGATCACCCGGCCGAGTTGCGGAATATCGATGATGCCGTTCGCCGAGCCGGTCGCGCCGAAGCCCGACTCCCCGATCACGGCGCCGGCCATGATCTGCACCCGGTCTCCCAGGAGCGCAAAGCCGACGTAGGCGCCCGCGCCGATGCGACAGCCGCGGCCAATCGCGACGCCCGGGCCGATCACCGCGTTCGGACCGATCACCGTGCCCCGGCCGATCCTGGCGCCGGGCCCGACGACGGCGCCGGGGGAGAGGACGACGTCGTCCTCCAGCTCCACGCTTGGATGGATCGCTTCGCCCGAATGGACGCGAGGGCGGTGCAGCGCGGCCGAGGCCATCGCCCACGCCGCCTGCGGGAAAGCCGTCACCAGCGCTACGCAGCCTTCCGGCGTCTGATCCGCGGTCGCTTCGGTCAGGAAACAGGCGCTCGCCTTCGTGCTCTTCAACGAAGGCGCATGGCGGCGATCGGAGAGGAAGGTCACCGCGCCCTCGCCTGCCTTGGCCAGCGGCGCGACCGTGTGGATCGCAACCTGGCCGTTCCCGGCAAGCGAAGAGCCCGTCAGCTTCGCCAGGTCGGCGAGGCGGACGGGCCCCAGGTCTTCATAGAATCGTGCGTCCGGCATGGTCCCCTTTATTCAAGGACCGCGACGGGAACGTCGAGTCGTTACTGGCCTTGCTGCTGAGCCGGCAGGACTTCGCGGTCGAAC
>Ga0157373_10004489_pt1 | contig 10503 bp, 10 predicted proteins | sample C65metaG_FD_113460 | JGI IMG/M metagenome (GOLD analysis project Ga0157373, IMG submission 113460) | Corn rhizosphere microbial communities from Kellogg Biological Station, Michigan, USA - C6-5 metaG | ecosystem: Host-associated > Plants > Roots > Rhizosphere > Soil | place: USA: Michigan...
CGCCCGGGCGCCTGATCAGTGTAAGGAGGCGCCGGCATGGGCGGCGGAATGGGGATCCCAGGGCTCGATCAGGCCCCGACGAAGCATCGTGGACTCATCGAATGGGTCCGCGAGATCGCGGCGCTGACCAAGCCCGATCGCGTCCACTGGTGCGACGGTTCCGATGAAGAGTGGGAAGAGCTGACCAGCCGCCTCGTCGAGACCGGCACGCTCAAACGGCTCAATCCGGAAAAACGTCCGAACTCCTTCTACGCCGCCTCCGACCCGAAGGATGTCGCCCGCGTCGAGAGCCGCACCTTCATCTGTTCGCAACACCCCGACGACGCCGGCCCGACCAACAACTGGGTCGCGCCCGACGAAATGCGCGAGACGCTGAAGCCCCTGTTCGACGGCTGCATGCGCGGGCGGACCATGTATGTGGTGCCGTTCTGCATGGGACCGCTGGGCTCGAAGATCTCCGCGCTCGGCGTCGAGATCACCGACAGCGCCTATGTCGCCATCTCCATGCGGGTGATGACCCGGATGGGGAAGGGCGCGCTGGAAATGCTGGGTGAGGACGGCTTCTTCGTACCGGCCGTCCATACGCTGGGCGCGCCGCTGGCGCCGGGCCAGGCCGACGTTCCGTGGCCGTGCAACGAAGAGAAGTACATCGTCCACTTCCCCGAGAGCCGGGAGATCTGGTCCTACGGCTCGGGCTACGGCGGCAACGCCCTGCTCGGCAAGAAGTGCTACGCGCTGCGCATCGCCTCGGTGATGGCCCGCGACGAGGGTTGGCTCGCCGAGCACATGCTGATCCTCAAGCTGACCTCGCCTCAAGGGCAGGCCCGCTACGTCGCCGCGGCCTTCCCCAGCGCCTGCGGCAAGACCAATCTCGCCATGCTGCAGCCCACCATCCCGGGCTGGAAGGCCGAGACCATCGGGGACGACATCTGCTGGATGCGGTTCGGCGAAGATGGCCGCCTCTACGCCATCAATCCGGAAGCCGGGTTCTTCGGCGTCGCGCCCGGCACCGGCGAGAAGACCAACAAGAACGCGATCAGCGCCCTGCACGCCAACTGCGTCTTCACCAACGTCGCCCTGACCGACGACGGCGACGTGTGGTGGGAAGGCCTGACCGACGAGCCGCCCGCCCACCTGACCGACTGGAAGGGCCGCGACTGGACGCCGGAATCGAACGAGCCGGCCGCCCACCCGAACGCCCGCTTCACCTCGCCGGCCCACCAGTGCCCGGTGATCGCGCCGGAGTGGGACGATCCCAAGGGCGTGCCGATCTCGGCCATCCTGTTTGGCGGACGCCGCGCCTCGGCGACGCCGCTGGTGACCGAAGCCTTCGACTGGAAGCACGGCGTCTTTCTGGCCTCCAACGTGGCCTCGGAAGGCACGGCGGCCGCGGAGAACAAGGTCGGCGAGCTGCGCCGCGATCCGTTCGCGATGCTGCCCTTCTGCGGCTACAACATGGGCGACTATTTCAGCCACTGGCTGGACATGGGCGAGAGCGCCGAAGACCCGACCAAGCTGCCCCGCATCTACTTCGTGAACTGGTTCCGCAAGGACGAGAACGGCAAGTTCGTCTGGCCGGGCTTCGGCGACAACAGCCGCGTGCTGAAGTGGATCGTCGAGCGGCTGGACGGCAAGGCCGACGCGCGGCCGACGCCGATCGGCAATCTGCCGACGCCGGCCTCGCTGGACACCTCGGGCCTTACCCTGACCGAGAAACAGCTGGAGCTGCTGCTCAGCGTCGATGCGGAAGTGTGGAAGGAAGAGGCCTCGTTGATTCCCGCCTTCTACGAACGCTTCGGTGACAGATTGCCGCAGCGGCTTTGGGACGAGTTCGACTCACTGCTCGAGCGGCTGGGCGAAATACCCGTCAAACGCGCGGCGAAAACGGCCTCCAAGGCGGCCTCCGAGGTGGTTAGCCCGGCCTGAATCAGCTTCAGATTGAAGCTTCACGGGATGGTGAGATCGGTGGGGGCGCAAGCTACCCATTTTCCACAACAAGCGTTTCCCCCAACTCTTGACATTGATGTCAATGTCAGTTGTTCTCGACCCCGGCCGCGGGCGTTAGCCGTCATCGCGGTCAAGGGGTAGGAACGCTTCGACGAAACCGGCCAAAACAGGCCGCGCTCGATGCGCAGGAACGGATCAGCCGCTGGGGGGTGGCTTCTTTTCCAGCGCCGGTTATCGGCCGGACTTCGTCGAGTGGTTCTACTTCTTCCAGTGCAGCCCACGCTCTGGAAACCTCGGCGGTCTGGCCAATCCAGGTCGCCTGTCGCGAAGGTTGGGGGACCCCAGCGACGAAGACGGCGGTTCCTGCTTTTCGGGGGAAACGCAGGAACACCCTCCGAGCCGACCCTCTCTCGGCTCCGATTCTAGAGGCGGCGGAGCAATCCGCCGCCTCTTCTTCTTTCAGGCCAGGACCTTGCCGATCGCGGACGTGAGTCGCGCGAGGTCGGCGTCGTCCATGACGAACGCCGGCGTCAGATAGACCACCTTGCCCATCGGCCGGATCCAGACGCCTTCCTCGGCGAAGCGGGCGCACAGCGCGCCTGCATCGACGGCGCCGGCGAACTCCACCACGCCGATGGCGCCGAGTGTGCGGACATCAACGACGCCGGGCAGAAGGCGGCAGGGCTCGAGGCCTTCGCTCAAGCCCCGCGACAACCGCGCGACGTTTTCCGCCCAGCTCCCATCCTCGAACAGGTCGAGCGAGGCATTGGCCGCCGCGCAGGCGAGCGGATTGGCCATGTAGGTGGGGCCATGCATCAGCGCCGCGCCCGGATCGTCTGACCAGAAGGCCTCGAACACCCTGTCCGAAGCGACAGCGGCCGATAGCGGCAGCGTGCCGCCGGTCAGGGCCTTGGAGAGGGTGACGATGTCGGGCTCGACCCCAGCATGCTGCATGGCGAACAGCGAACCGGTGCGGCCAAAGCCGGTGAAGATCTCGTCGAAGATCAGCAGCACGCCGTGCCGGTCGGCCAGTTCGCGCAGGCGTTTCAGGACTTCCGGAGAATGGAACAGCATCCCGCCGGCCCCCTGCACCAGCGGCTCCACCAGGATGGCGGCGATCTCGTGCGAACGCTCGGCCAGCAGGGCGTCGAGGGCGGCGGGGGAGGCTTCGTCCACCGGCAGATCGGCGATGACCTGCGCGGGCATGACCCCGGCGAAGAGGGCGTGCATGCCTTCCTCCGGATCGCACACCGTCATCGTCGCCAGCGTGTCACCGTGGTAGCCGCCGCGAAAGGCGAGGAACCGGGTGCGGCCTTGAACGCCGCTGTTGATCCAGAACTGCAGCGCCATCTTCATGGCGATCTCCACCGAGACCGAACCGGACTCGGCGAAGAAGACATGGTTCAAATCGCCCGGCAGAAGGCTGGCGAGACGCTCGGCAAGACGGTAAGCGGGCTCGTGCGCCAGACCGCCGAACATCACGTGGGGCATCCGCTCCAGCTGGCGGGCGACGGCGGCGGCAATATGGGGATGATTGTAGCCATGGCAGGCCGTCCACCAGGAGGCGATCCCGTCGACCAGCTCCCGGCCGTCCTCCAGAACGATGCGCGTGCCGTGCGTGCGCGCCACGGCCAGCGGCGCACGCGCCGTCTTCATCTGGCAGTAGGGGCGCCACACGTGCGGCGCGCCGTCGGTCAGCCAATCGGTCATGGCGCCGTTCGTAGGCTCTGCCGTGGATAGCCTGCAAGCCTTCGCCGAACGGAAGATCGCCGGGCTCGAGGCCGACAGCCTCATGCGGCGTTTGCGGCCGACCGCGCGGGGCGAGGGCGCGGCGGTGGAGCGGGATGGGCGGCGCCTCGTCTCCTTCTCCTGCAACGACTATCTGGGCCTGTCCCATCATCCGGCGGTGAAGGCCGCCGCCGTGGCCGCTGTCGAGGAATACGGGGCGGGCGCGGCGGCCTCGCGGCTGATCACGGGCGACCATCCGCTGCTGAGCGAGCTTGAGACGCGGTTGGCGCGGTTCAAGGGCACGGAGGCGGCCTGCGTGTTCGGCTCGGGCTATCTGGCCAACACAGGTGTGATCCCGACCTTCGCGGGCCCGGAGAGCCTGGTGCTCGTCGACGAACTCGCCCACGGCTGCATCTGGGCGGGCGCGCAGCTGACCGGCGGCAAGGTGCTGGCGTTCCGGCACAACGACGTGGACCACCTGCGCGAACTGCTGGACGAGCACCGCGCGGGGGCTGATCGGGCCATCGTCGCGACCGATGGTGTGTTCTCGATGGACGGAGACATTGCGCCGCTGGACGCGCTTTCAGCCGCCTGCACCGAGCATGACGCCTGGCTGCTCAGCGACGATGCCCACGGCGTCGGCGTGGTGGGCGAGGGCAGGGGCTCGGCGGCGCTCTTCCCCAACGCCAAAATCCCGCTGCAGATCGGCACGCTGTCGAAGGCGCTGGGCAGTTACGGCGGCTATCTCTGCGCCTCCCAGGCCGTCATCGACCTCGTGAAGACCCGCGCGCGGACGCTGGTCTATTCCACCGCCCTGCCGCCGGCGAGCGCCGCCGCGGCGCTGGCCGCGCTGGACCTGATCGAGTCGGACACGGGACTTTGCGCCAGGCCGCTGGCCAAGGCCCGCCGGTTTACCCGCGCTCTGAACCTGCCCGACGCCACGAGCGCCATCGTGCCGGTGATCATCGGCGCGGCGGACACCGCGCTCGACGCATCTCAGACGCTGGAGGAGGCGGGCTATGTCGTCAGCGCCATCCGCCCGCCGACGGTGCCGAAGGGGACCTCGCGTCTGCGCTTCGCCTTCAGCGCCCGGCATTCTGACGAAGACGTGGACCACCTCGCCGCCCTCATCAGGAGCCTCGGATGCCTGCCCTGATCGTCACCGGCGTCGGCACGGACATCGGCAAGACCTACGTCAGCGCCTCGATCATCCGGGCGCTCCGCGCGCACGAGGTCCCCGTGGACGCCTTCAAGCCGGTGATCAGCGGGTTCGATCCGGACCACGCCGAGACCAGCGATGCAGGCGTCCTGCTCTCGGCGCTTGGCGAGCCGGTCACGCCCGAGACGCTGAACGCCATGTCGCCGTTCCGTTACGCCGCGCCGCTGTCGCCGCCGCTGGCGGCCGCGCGGGAAGGCCTGTCCATCCGCTTCGCCGAGGTGGCCGGCGCCTGCCGTGAGCGGACCGCCGACGCCGGGCGGGCGCTGCTACTGATCGAGGGCGCGGGCGGGGTGATGTCGCCGCTCAGCGACGGCGCGACCGTGCTGGACCTGATCGAGGCGCTGGATGCGCCGGTGCTGCTGGTGACTGGCACCTATCTCGGGGCGATCAGCCACACGCTGACGGCGGTCGAAGTCCTGCGCCGCCGTGGGGTGACCATTCGCGCGGTCGTGATCAATGAGAACGAAGGTTCCGGCACGACGCTGGAGGAAATGCACGAGTCCCTGCGCGTTCTGGCTGGCGGCGTGCCCGTGTTCAGCGTGGGGCGGGGCGGCGAAATCCCGGAAGAGATGCTGCGACTGCTGTTCTAGGCCGGCCTTGCCTGACCCCACTCATTCCAGCCGGCGAAGCGGGGCGTGCCGGGCAGGTACATGCTGTCGAAGTTGTCGAGGCGAAAGCCGGCCCGCTCCAGGTTCAGAGCCACCGGCCGGGTCAGATGACAGCCGCCGGCGATCCGCTTCCACACCGGTTCGATCCGCCGCTGCCACTTGGCGACCGACAGGTCGGGCGCGAGGCCGTGTTCGCAGAACAGCAGCCGCCCGCCGGGCTTCAGCACTCGCCGCGCTTCCCTGAGCGAGCGGACCGGGTCCTGCACGGAGCAGAGGGTGTAGGTGCAGACGACGCAGTCGAAGCTGGCGTTGTCGAAGGGCAGCGCCTCCGCCGTGCCCTCGCGCACCTCGACGTTCAGACCGGCGGGGCGTTCGGCGCTTTCCGCGCGGCGCCGCAGCTCGGGCGAGGGGTCGACGCCGGAGACGCTCGAGACCGCCGACGGGTTGTAGAAATTGAGATTGAGCCCGCCGCCGATGCCCAGCTCCAGCACCTTGCCGGTCGCCAGCGGCACGACCTTCTCGCGCTGCTTCATGATCGGTTTGGTCGAGCAGGCGCAGCCAATGAGCCGCGGCATGATGTGGCGGTCGTAGAATGAGGTCATGCGCGAACCTTGCTCCAGGGGGAGCTCTGCCGCAACGGCTCAATCTGTGCCGTAGAGGACCTCATAGGGGTCCACGCGCCCCGCTTCGATGTCGGTCACCTTGGTCTCCGGCCAGCCGACCGTGACCTCGTCGCTCGCTGCCCAGGCGGCGACCACCATGTCGCGCAGTTCCGATGCTCCCGCCGCCAGGGCCGCCCCGGCGAAGTCCTTGCCCGGCCCTTCACCCGTCTGGAACGCGCCGGTCTTTTCGAGCTGATAGAGCGGCTCGACGGTCCTCTGGGTGGCGGAGAGATAGTCGGCGGTCCGCGCCTGGATCGAGCAGCCGCAATCGTGCGGGGCAGCCATGCGACGGCGCACGTCCTCGATCCTGACGTTGTCATGGACGAAGGCCCCTTCGAACGGCAGGTGGATGTGGGCGTCCGTGTAGCCGTTCGGGTTGGGATAATCGCCCCAGCCGTTGAAATGGACGCTGACGTGCATCGGCTGGCTTCCGTCGCCGACGTAGTGGGCCCAGGTTCCGAGGTCGTGGACGATCAGCCTCTCGCGACGCTCGCGGTCGGCCTTGAACCAGGCGTCGTGCTGGGGACTGCCGTCATGGCGCTCGGCGGCCGAAAGGGCGCGCCAGTAGGCGAAGTCCTTCACCAGCTGCTGCCAACCCTCGACGATGGAATAGTAGAGGTAGCCCGCCTGCCAGCCGTCGGTCCCGACCGCGCGCAGAGCCGTCTCATACTCGGCGCGGGTGGCGGGCATCTCATGGATCGAGGGGCCGCCCATGACCTTTCCCTCGTCGTCGAGGTCGAGGAAGTGGGCCGGGTCGCGGTCGCTGTCGTGTTCGCGCCCGGCGCTCTTGGATCGGTCCGGCTCGCGGGCGAGTTCGCCGATCTCGGCGGCGACGCCCGGAGTGCGCAGGAAGGCGGGGAGCTCCGGCGGCAGGGACTCGGCGCCCAGCACGCCGATGATCCGGTGACCGGTGGCGCCCCAGGCCAGCGCCTGCGCCGGGACGGCGAGCGCCACGGCCGTGAGGAGGGCGGCCACCCCGCGCATCAGGCGATGCCCAGCGCGTCTTCGACCCGCGCGACCCAAGCCTTAACAGCGGGATAGTTCGAGAGATCGAAGCCGCCTTCGTGGGCCACGCGGGTGTAGGCGACGAGCGCCACGTCGGCGAGCGTCGGCGCCTCGCCCACCAGGAAGGTGGAGGAGGCCAGCGCCTCTTCCATCCGCGCCAGCGCCGCATCGCCGCGCTCGATCAGGCGGGGCTCGATTTCGGCGCGGGACTTGCCGAGGAAGGCGACCTGGAAGCGGATCACGGCGATGGTCGGCTCGTGGCTGTACTGCTCCCAGAACATCCACTCGAGCATCTTGGCGCGGGCGTAGGGGTCGGCCGGAATCAGCGCTGAGCCTTCGGCCAGATGCAGGATGATGGCGTTGGATTGGGCGAGCGGGCGGCCATCCTCCAGGATGACGGTGGGGACCTGACCAGCTGGATTAACCCTCAAAAATTCTGGGGTGCGCGTGGCCCCGGTTATCACATCGACCTCAAGCCATTCGTACGGGATATCAAGGTATTGCGCCGTCCACTTCACCTTCAGGCAGTTGCCGGATCGGCTATCGCCATAGATGCGCAGGGTCATTGCAGCAGGGCTTTACGGGTTGTCAGGCGCGGCAGAGGTACCTTAAGCAGGACCTACGCGACAGCCCCGCTATGGAGGAAACCCCAAATGCGACGCCTCGCCGGCCTTCTGGGCGCCTTGGCCCTGATTCCCCTAGCGACACCGGCCAAAGCGGCGGATTCCGCCGATCCGCTGGGCGACCTGATCGTCAAGGCGCTCTCCATCATCAGCCTGCCGTCGGTGCCCGACTGGCGGCTGAAGGCGACGCTCTATCACGCGGGGGCGAAGGGCGTTGGCGCGCTGGATTCGCTGGGCTGCCGGCCGGTGCCGATGCGCACCGTGGCGATCGACAGCCATCGGGTACCCCGTCATACCGTCCTCTACATCAAGGAAACCGACGGCCTGGTGATGCCCGACGGCAGGAAACACGACGGCTTCTGGTACGCCTCGGACACCGGCGGGGCGATCAAGGGCGACCGCATCGACCTCTATACGGGCACCGGCAAGGGCTCGATGAACCCGCTGATGGACTTCAATCTGAAAAGCCTGACCGTGTTCAAGGTCGGCGTCTTCAAGGGCTGCCCGCCGGCCTAGATATCCCCACCGACGTTAGGCGGCGCGCCCGGCGCGCGGGCGACGTGGATGCCGCACTCGGTCTTGTCCTGCCCGGCCCAGCGGCCGGCGCGCAGGTCGTCGCCGTCATCCACGGGACTCGTGCAGGGCCAGCAGCCGATCGACGGGAAACCCTGCGACACCAGCGGATGGGCCGGCAGATCGTGCTCGGCGGCGTAGGCGTCGATGTCGGCCTTGGTCCAGTTGGCCAGCGGATTGAACTTGGTGTGGGGCGAGGCGTCCTCGACCACCTTCAGCCGCAGCCGGTCGCCGCCCTGGAAGCGCTTGCGGCCCGTGATCCAGGCGTCAAAGCCTTCCAGAGCGTGATCCAGCGGGATGACCTTGCGGATGTTGCAGCAGGCATCGGTGTCGCGCTTCCACAGGTCCGAGCCCGGGTCCTGCGTGGCGAGATCCTGATAGCGGGGCCGCAGGTCGCGCACGTCGGTCAGGCCAAGGCGCGCGGTCAGCTGCTTGCGATAGTCCAGCGTCTGTCCAAACAGCATGCCGGTGTCGAGGAACAGCACCGGGATCGAGGGATCGACCTGGGCCGCCATATGCAGCAGCACCGCCGACTCCGCGCCGAAGGAGGAGACCAGGGCGAGCCTGTCGCCGAACTCCTCGCGGGCGCGCCGGATGATCTCCAGCGGCAAGGCGTCGCGCAGCTCCAGGTCCAGCGCCGCGGGGCGGGAGAGGGGGCGTTCGAGCTGGTCGTAGGCCATCATCCCCGCCTTTCCTCGAACGCCGGGACGAGGTCGTCCGTGGCGCGCTGATAGACGTGGCGATAGCGGGCGGCGGCCGCGGCCCAGGCCTCCGGCGTCGAGCCATCGGCGGGCGCAAAGGCATCGATCCCGCAGCGGATCATGAAGCGCGCCTGCTCAAGCAGCACGTCGCCGACGGCGCGGACTTCGCCCTCATACTTGAAGCGCTCGCGCAGGATGCGGGCGGCGGAGTAGTGGCGCCCGTCGCGGAACTTCGGGAACACCAGCGCCACCACGGCGATGCGCGGCAGGTCGTAGGCGAGGTCCTCGACGGCCTCTTCCGATTGCACCCGCACGCCGACCGGGCGGTTGGAGCCGATCAGCGCGTCGCCCTCCGCCTGGAAACGGGCCAGCGACAGGATGACCGGGCCTTCCGGGATTTCGTCCTCATCCGCCACCTCGACGAACAGGTCGTCGGCCCAGGCGGGACCGGCGTCCGTCAACTTAATGAGCTTCGGCATAGACGGCCTCCTTGAACGGAGCCATGCCGACGCGGCGGAAGGTGTCGAGGAAGCGCTCCTCGCCGTCGCGGATCTTCAGATAGGTGTCGACCAGCGTCTCGATGGCGTCGGTCACCCGATTGGCGGGCAGGGCCGGGCCGAGGATCGAGCCCAGGCTCGCGTCTTCCGCGCCCGAGCCGCCGAGCGTGAGCTGGTAGAACTCCTCGCCCTTCTTATCGACGCCCAGGATGCCGATGTGGCCGACGTGGTGGTGGCCGCAGGCGTTGATGCAGCCGCTGATCCTGATCTTCAGCTCGCCGATGCCCTCGGCGGCCTCGATGTCGGCGAAGCGTTCGGCGATGTGCTGGGCGACGGGGATCGCGCGCGCATTGGCCAGCGTGCAGTAGTCGAGGCCGGGGCAGGCGATGATGTCGCTGATCAGGCCCATGTTCGGCGTCGCCAGCCCGGCGGCCTTCAGCGCCTCATAGACTTCCGGCAGGTCGTCGAGCTTCACGTGCGGCAGGATCAGGTTCTGCTCGTAATTGATCCGCACCTCGTCGAGCGAGAAGCGTTCGCCGAGATCGGCGACCAGTTCCATCTGCTCGGAGCTCATGTCGCCGGGCGTCTCGCCGGGGACCTTCAGCGACACGTCGACGATGGCGTAGCCTGGGACCTTGTGCGTGTGGACGTTGCGGCGAACGAACCGCGCGAAGGCCGGGTCGCGATCCTTGACCGCCTCGAACACCGCCGAGCGCGGCGCCAAGGTCTCGAACTCGCGGCCGAACTCGGCGCGGATACGGGCCAGTTCCTCGTCGGGCAGGTCGACGGCTTCCTTGTCGGACGCCTCCCACTCGGCCTCGACCTGGCGGGCGAATTCCTCGGCGCCCAGCGAGGCGACCAGCACCTTGATGCGGGCCTTCCAGATGTTGTCGCGCCGGCCATAGCGGTTGTAGACGCGCAGGATCGCCTGCAGGTACGA
>Ga0157373_10004490_pt1 | contig 10502 bp, 9 predicted proteins | sample C65metaG_FD_113460 | JGI IMG/M metagenome (GOLD analysis project Ga0157373, IMG submission 113460) | Corn rhizosphere microbial communities from Kellogg Biological Station, Michigan, USA - C6-5 metaG | ecosystem: Host-associated > Plants > Roots > Rhizosphere > Soil | place: USA: Michigan...
AAACGATCGCGGTTGAGCCACTTGGGCGCATCCGGGAAGTAGCGGAGGGATTCCCCAAAGAGAACGGCGCCGATTTCCGCGCATCCGAGTGGGAGGCCCAGGTGGCCGGAAGAGCAGGCATGGACAGCATCCATGGCCAGGCCACGGGCTTCATTGGCAGCTTGAGCAAGCAATGTGGTATTCATGAGAGGTTCGTCAAATGGTCCAGCCGTCGTGCGAGGCGGAGGCGGAAACCCTAGAAACTCATTTCCAATTGACAAGCCGCCATTCTGATTCATGCGCAGATACGCGCGAATCCCGCTCATTTCCGTCATGACCGGAACCTGAAAAATTTTCTCCAAAAAAATCTTGCGCGAAAGCTCAGTCTGAGTTTCTTTCTCGCCGCACCGCCAACCCGGCGGTCACACAACAAACGAACGACCTGTTCGTCTATCGGTTAGGACTCCAGGTTTTCATCCTGGCAAGAAGGGTTCGATTCCCTTACAGGTTGCCATTCAAGGCCTCCACCTAAAAGGTGGAGGCCTTGTCCATTTAAGGACTTATGGAGAAAAGCGTTGCCTGCCCCCGCAGCAGGAACTACCGCCTCTAGCCACGTGACTGCACAGGAAAAAGCCGCCGCCATTCTCGCCCGCAAAGGCCAGCGCCCGCTCGCTGCCCTAACGGCTTACGATTATCCAACGGCCCGGCTGCTGGATGAAAACGGCGTGGATATTTTGTTAGTGGGAGATTCCCTCGGCATGGTCGTCCTGGGATTTCCAGACACTACGCACGTCACCCTGGAGCACATGCTGCATCACGTGGCAGCCGTGGCGAGGGCGAGGCCCGCCGCCATCATCGTGGGCGATCTGCCGATCCATACCTATGATACTCCCGCGCAAGCTCTGGAAACCGCCCGGAAACTGGTGGCCGCAGGAGCGGAAGCCGTGAAGCTGGAGGGTGGCGTGCCACAGGCCGGACAAATCCGCGCCATCACCCAGGCAGGCATTCCCCTCATGGGTCATCTGGGTATGCTGCCACAGAGCGTACTGGAGGAAGGCGGCTACAAGAAAAAAGGCAAAACCGCAGAGCAGGCCGAGGCACTCATCCGGGATGCGCAGGCCATCGTGGAGGCAGGTGCCTTTTCAATGGTGCTGGAATCCGTCGTCGGAGAAACCGCCCGGAAAGTGACGGCCAGTGTCTCCGTGCCCACCATCGGCATCGGCTGCGGAGAACATAACTGTGATGGAGAAGTGGCAGTAGTCACTGATCTCCTCGGCTCATTTCCCTGGTTCGTCCCGCCCTTTGCCAAGCCGGAGGCAGATGTGGCCGGTGCCACGGCCGCTGCGGTGCAACGCTACCTTTCCCGAGTGCAAAATTCCGCACACTGACGTGCTCCTCTACCTTCACATCCCCTTCTGCCACCGGGTCTGTCCGTATTGCTCGTTCTACAAGCACACACCAGGCAGCACACCCATCGGCACTTTTGTGGACGCCCTGGCAAAGGAAGCCGCCCACCGGATTTCCACGCTGGAGGAAAAACCGCGCACGCTCTATCTGGGAGGAGGCACGCCCAGCATGCTCTCTCCCGCCCATCTTACGCGTTTGTTCAGATCCCTGCACGAACAGGTGGATTTCAGCACGCTGCAGGAAGTCACCCTGGAGGCAAACCCAGCAACCTTCGATCTATCAAAAGCAAAGCTCTTCCGTGAACTGGGTGTCACACGCATTTCCCTGGGCATCCAGTCCTTCACTCCCCATGTGCTGGGCATTCTGGGCCGTGAACATTCCGTGGAACAGGCCAGCGAGGCCGTGCGCATTCTCCGTGAGGCTGGCATGCCCTCCGTGAACATCGATCTCATGTTTTCCATCCCCGGCCAGTCCCACGGTGACTGGGAAGCCACCCTGCGCCATGCCATAGCACTCCAGCCGGACCACATCTCCGCCTACAATCTCACCTACGAGGAAGATACTGCGTTCTTCGAATCCCTGCGCCGTGGGGAAATGCGGCAGAATGAGGATCATGATGCCGAGTTTTTCCACCTGGCGGACGATCTCCTAACCAAAGCTGGATTCGATCACTACGAAACATCCAACTACGCCAAATCCGGCCACCACTCATTCCATAATCACGGCTACTGGCGTGGAGAAGACTATCTGGGCCTCGGGCCCTCCGCAGTCTCCACGCTCACAAATGTCCGCTCCAAGAACGTGCCGGATACCGCCCTTTATGTTGCGCAGGTAAATTCCTTGGGAAATGCACTCATCGAAAGCGAGGCATTGAGTCCTGAGGATCGTCGTCTGGAACGCATCGCTCTGGGCCTGCGTACCAAGGAAGGCATTTCCCTTTCCCTCCTACAGCCGGAGGCGCTTTCCCGCGCAGAAACCATCGCAGCAGAAGGCATGGCCACCATCGATGGGAAACACCTGATCCTAATCCATCATGGCCGTGCTCTGGTGGACCCGATCGCTGCTGAGTTGGTGTAGCTTCGTGACTTGGCCATGAAGCCTGAAGGAAGGTGCAAGCGTTGTGGGTTCTCATTTCGAAAAAGCCCCACACAGCCATATCATCTCCTTCCAACCGTAATGGCGCAGCCATTACGCTACATTACGTAGCTTCATGGCTTCGCCATGAAGGCAGGGCAAAGCCAATCTTCGTTAGATTAATTTGTTGAAGGGAGATAAGGAGGGTTGAAGTCATCTTCCCACCCGTAATGGCCAAGCCATTACTCTACTTGCCTACCCATGCATCAGGCTCTCGATTTCTTCCGCTTCCAGAGGGATGTTCTCCATCAGGTCGAAGTTCCCATTTTCTCCGATGACCACATTGTTCTCCAAGCGGATGCCGAGACCCTCTTCACTAATGTAAATGCCTGGCTCGATGGTAAGCAGCATGCCTTCCTCAAAGACGTGATGGGGTGGCGAGACATCATGCACATCCAGCCCCAGATGGTGTGAGGTGCCGTGCATGAAATACTTTTTCACCAACGGCTTGTCCGGTCCTTGAGCCTTGGCCTCCTTCGCGGTAAAAAGTCCCAGGTTCACCAACTCACGCTCCATCAATTCGATAACAGCAGCCTGGTAGGATGCCGGAGTGTTCCCAGGGTGGAGCAGCGCATGGGCACCGCGCATGACGGAGAGCACTGCCTGGTAAACATCCCGCTGGCGTTTGGTGAAGCGTCCGCTCACCGGCACGGTGCGGGTCATATCCGCATTCCAGCCGCCGTATTCCGCACCTACATCCATCAGCAGCAGCCCGCCATCTTCACACACCCGATCATTCCCGGTATAATGGAGCACGCAGGTATTGCTGCCGCTCCCAATGATGGGAGGATAGGCAAATCCCCGTGAGCCACGGCGCACAAACTCGTGCAGATACTCTGCCTCGATCTCCCACTCGCCCACCCCTGGGCGAATGAATTCCAGTGCGCGGCGGAATCCGGCCTCTGTGATATCACAAGCGCGCTGAGTGATATGGATCTCCTCCGGTGCCTTGATCATCCTCAGGCGGTGCATGAGCAGGGCCAACCGTTCATACTTGTGCAGGGGATAGCGGGCCTGGCATTCCCGGACGAAGCGCGCATTCCGTGTTTCCACAATGGTGGTGGCCCGCAGATGCTCATTGGTAGCCAGATAAATGTGCTCCACCTGGGGGAGCAACCGATGGAGATGCGCCTCGAAACTCCCCAGCCATTCCACACGTTTGATTCCGGACACGCTGACGGCTTCCTCCTTGGAAAGTTTAGCTCCCTCCCAGATGGCGATCAAATCGCTCGTTTCCTTCACAAAAAGAATTTCCCGATCCTTTGCCTCAAAGGCATCCGGCACCAGAAGCAGCACCGTTTCCTCCTGATCCACCCCGGTAAGGTAGTAGAGATTCGTATCCTGCTTGAATGGCAGGGTGCCGTCCGCACTGGTGGGGTAAATATCATTCCCATGCAGGACCACCGCACTGTTTGGCTTCAGCAGCGCCCGCAGCCGTTCACGGTTCCGCACAAAAAACTCCGGTGAAATTCGTTCGTAGCGCACGGGATCAGTTCAACCTACCCGGAGACTCTCCGCAATCCACTTTTAGCACTTCAGCCAGACCACATTCTGATTCAAAAAATATTCCAGATTGGAAAACTCATTGAATCTGATAGTCCAAAATCCGTCCAAGCTCCATCTTTCATGAAACTGCTTTCCACTCTCTGCTGCGGATTGTTCTTCACCGTTCCTCTTTTCGCGGAAGGTCTCTCACGAAATGAAAAAGGAGAGCTGGCTTCACCTCACACGGACGTCACGCTCACCGAATCCCAGAAGGAGGAACTGGAGGCCCTACATACCGTCACCTTCACCAAGGAACAGTGGGAAGAACTTCGTAAAATCGCACCCAATACTCCGAAGCGGTTGGAGCACATTTATCCCGTCACCTACGCGGATTGCTTGTGCGACATGGGGGATGATCATTACGGAGTTTTACAGAAAAATGGCGATGTCGCTGTTTTCCATGCCAATGCCCAAAGCTCTCAGGACTTTTTCTACAAGTTCAACTACGCCGAGCACCTGACCTTCCACGTGGACAGTCGCGGGCAATTTCATCTCAATGGAACCTTGGTGAAATTCCCGATTCTTCTGCAGGCGATCCGGGAGTCGGGAACCAATCTCTCGAAGGAGCAAAAAGGGCGAACCATACCATACACACCCTCCGCCACCATTTACACACCCGTGGGCGCAGCCCCTGACGATACTGCCTACGCGGAACGCATCGCCACTCTCAAGCGCGAGCTTGCAGCAAAGGGCTGGAAGTGCGACGGCCCCTATCCTCCCAATCAGTGACGATCTCGTCACCACGGGTGGCTGGGTAAGGCATGGGATCTGACGTTTACGTTAGATCAGTAATGCAGCTTTTTCTGATTGATGCGATCGGGCCATTTTTCCGGGGATATGAAAAGGTCCGGGTGAATTGGTCCAAGATTCCTTTTACCCATCTGAAAACCGCCGGGCCGGAGAGGCGCAGCCAGTGGGATCGGATCGCGGAAGATCTGCGGACATTCGCCCGCAAGGTCGCGGACCTCGGTTACAACGCCGTCACACTGGATGATCTGGCACACTTGACGCTGCATCCACTACAGGAGAAGGAAGTCCGCGAAAGGATCACCGTTTTCCGCGAAGAGTTCCGGAAGCTTTTCGCCATCCTGAAGGATGAGTTCGGGCTAAAAATCTTTCTCACCACGGATGTCATTCCCGTTACGCCGGCCGTGGACAAGGGGCTGGAGGGAAACAGCGCACTGATGGAGACCTACTACCGCTCACTCGTGAAGCAGGTGCTGGAGGATTTCCCGGAGTTGGAAGGGCTGGTGCTCCGGATCGGCGAGAGCGATGGCAATGATGTGGATGACCCCATCCGCACCCGCCTGCATCTGCGCAGTCCGCGCGAAACGCGCAAGCTGATCGCCCGCCTACTGCCGGAATTTGAGAAACACGGGAAAACCCTGATCCTGCGGAAATGGACGGTGGGTGCCCACCGCATCGGGGATCTGATCTGGCACGAAGGCACCTTGGCCGAGACTCTGGAGGGCATCGATTCGCCAAATTTCATCGTCTCCATGAAGCACGGGGAGAGCGATTTCTTCCGCTATCTCCCGCTGAACCGAGCATTTTTCACCGTAAAGCAGAAGAAGATCATCGAGCTGCAGGCGCGCCGGGAATACGAAGGTGCGGGAGAATATCCATCCTTCATTGGAAAGGATTGTGAGCGGTTCGCCCGGGAATTGGCTGCAGCGGAAAATGTGGTGGGCATGTCCGTGTGGTGCCAGACGGGAGGATGGCACCGCTTCCGCAGGCTGGCATTTCTTGAAGAACGGGATATCTGGATCCGGCTGAATGTGGCCACCGCGATCGGGGTTTTCCGGGATGAAAAATCCGTGGAAACAATCCTTCTGGAATACCTGGGAGCAGAGCGCGCCGTTCCTGCCCTGGAACTGCTGCGCCACTCGGACACCGTGATTCACGAACTGCTGTATGTGGAGGATTTCGCCCGCCAGAAGCTGTTCTTCCGGCGTGTGAGGATTCCGCCGCTGCTGCATGTTTACTGGGATTCCATCTTCATCAATCACGCCGTTAGAAAGGTGCTCCGCCATTTCGTGCCAGACCCGGGCAGGTGCCTGCTGGGCGGGCAGGCCGCTGCGGAACTTTTCCCGAAAATGGTGGCCCTGGCTAAAAAAGCGGAGCTGCCGGTGGATGACATCGAGCACATGCGGGATGTGTTTTCCCTCATGCTGCTGGCCCGCCGCTACTACTTCCTGCCCTATGATGAGGAACTGGCAGGCCGCATCCGCGCAGCGAAAAAAGCCTACAAGCAGCGCTGGCCGCTGAGCATCCGCCAGCGCTATCGGGTGAAGACATCCTTCGCGCCTTTTCACGTGAAGCGCCGCACGCTGGCATGGGGTGCGCGCCTGCTGCTGCGGAAAAAGCGGGGTTACCGCCTGGTGGATCACATTTTCACGCTGCACCTGTTGGGCATCGCCTTCCGCGCCTTTCAGCCACGGGATCCGCAGAAAATTCCCAAATTCCTGCGCAAGTCCGCCATGGGAGTGGAGGTGGTTTTCCGCTGAAAATTCGCGTGCCGTCACGGGTTCCGCCTGCTTGAGTGATTCTCATATGACTCCGCGGGTAAAGACGGTTGGCTCGATCACTGTAGGAAAATTCATCGAGTCCCATGGAGAAGCCCTTGGGCTCTCTCTGCATGGCGAAAAAGTAGGCTTCGACCGCCCCATCAGTGAGCCGGCCATCAATCGCCCCGGGCTGGCCCTGGCGGGATTTTTCTCCTACTTCGCCCGCAAGCGCGTGCAGGTGTTGGGAAATTCCGAGCTGTCCTACCTGAAAAAACTACCGGATACCATGCGGGTGGACCGCTTCCGCCGGATGTGTGACCGGGACATCCCCTGTATCGTCGTCGCACGCGGAGCCACGCTGGGTGATGACCTGCTGGCCGTCACCCGGGAGCACGGCATCCCCGTATTCGGCACCTCGCAGGTGACGATGAAATTCCTCAACGCCGCCACCCTCACGCTGGAAAATGAATTTGCACCCAGCGTGACCATGCACGGCTGCATGGTGGACATGCGCGGCATCGGCGTGCTCATCATCGGAAAAAGCGGCTCGGGAAAATCCGAAACGGCGATCGGTCTGCTGGAGCGCGGAGCCTCCCTGGTGGCGGATGACATGGTGCGCATCAAGTATGTGGGCGGTGAGCTCATCGCCACCGCGCCGGATCTTTCACGCGGCTACATGGAGATCCGCGGCATCGGCATCATCAACGTGGCAAATCTCTACGGCCTCACCTCCATCCGCCCGGACAAGCGGCTGGATCTGGTGGTGAGCCTCCGCTCGCATGCGGATCTCAATGAAGTGGATCGCCTGGGACTGCAGCCGAAGACCTACGAAATCCTGGGCCAGCAGGTGGCACACATCGAAATGCCCGTCGCCCCTGGCCGCGATACCGCCCGCATGGTGGCCATCGCCGCTCTCGATCAACAACTGCGCCGTTTGGGTTACAACATGGCGGATGAATTCAATGACCGCCTGCTGAGCCACATGTCCAAGAGGCCGTGATGGTGGATATCAGGCCGCTCCCTTCGTCTGGATGAAATGGCCCCAGCTTTCATCTCCTAGGCCGCTTTCCACCAGACCGAACAACGGCCGCCAGCGGGGAGCGTAGGGCTCCCGCAGAGGGTGCATGTTTGCCTCGTGGGTGAGCTTGTTTCCCTTCCGGGTATTGCAGCGCACACAGGAGGTGACGATGTTTTCCCAGGTGGTGCGGCCACCCTTGGCACGGGGCATCACGTGATCCAGGTTCAGTTGCCCCTCCGGCAGCACGCGCGTGCAGTATTGGCAGGTGAACTGATCGCGGAGAAAAACATTCCGCCGGGTAAACTTTACCTCCAGCCGGGGCAGCTTGTCATAGATCGCCAGCACCACGATCTTCGGCACGCGCAACGCCAGCCGGATGCCATGAACCATCTGCTCCCCCACGCTCTGCTGGGAATAATCGACCCACGAGCTGAAGTCATGGGTATTGAAGCGTTCATCTCCTTCGACTTGCACCACTTCGGCATGACCGATGCAGAGCAGGTGAAGGGCACGTCTGACGGAGCAGGTATGAATCGGTTGCCAGAACCGGTTCAGAACGAGCACGGGTTGTTCGAGGACGGCACACATAACCTTTCCCAAGCAATCGTGGGGAAGCTAGCAAAGGGCGCAATCACGGCAACCCTAAACTCGCGGCCGCCTAAAGTTCCCGGTCTTCAGTGTGGCGCAAGTCACGCGCCACATTGAGAAAAACAGCATCCTCACCGATGTTTGTCGCCAGATCTCCCACACGCTCCAGCGAGCGGACGATGAGGATGAGGTGCAGGTAGGCCTCCCCTCTGCCGGAGCCTTCCTCGATGCGATGGCTGTAGGTTTCCGTCACCGTTTTATGCAACCGGTCCAGTTCCTTGTCTCTCTTGTGAAGGGAGGCACCCAACTGGGAATCCCGATCCCGATAGGCGGTGATGGCATCCGCCAGCAACTGATCCGCCAGTGAATAGAGAGGCTCGATCAGGGACACATCGGGCAGTTCCTGATGTTTGCTCAATTTCCGCGCACGTTTCGCGATGTTCGTCGCATGATCGGATATCCGTTCCAGATTGTTGGAAATCTTCATGGAGGAAAGCACCAGCCGAAGGTCAGAAGCCAGCGGGTGGAAACGAACCAGAATCGACATGCCGATCTGATCGATCTTGCGCTCAAATTCATCCACCTCATCGTCATCTGCGATCACAGCATTAGCATTTTCCGCATTCCTGCTGAGCACGGCGGCGATGGCGCGGTTCACATTCAGGCGAGTGCGTTCCGCCATGGTGAGGACATCACTGCGGAGCAAATGGATGGCCTGATCGAAATCACGGGCAATGTGGGCGTTTGGCATGAGTGCTCCCATGCATCGTGGAAACCGGCGGGGGAATCAAAAGGCGGGTGGTTACAAAACCGTCACTTCCGCAGGAGGGTGGCCTGCCGGATGGCTGCCAGGGATGGGCAACCTGCCAGCGCCATGGCGACTTCCAGTTCCATGCGGAGGATTCTCAACACATGTGCCACCCCCACCGCTCCCGCTGCCGCCAGGCCATGCAGCACCGGGCGGCCTATCAGCACCGCATCCGCACCGCAGGCCAGGGCCTTGAAAACATCCGTCCCACGGCGGATGCCACCATCCAGCAGCAGCGGCACACTGCCCTTCACCACCGCAGAAATGGCAGGCAGCACCTCCATGGTGGCAGGCACTCCGTCCAATGTCCTGCCGCCATGATTTGAAACGATGATGCCATCTGCCCCTTGCTCCACCGCCAGAAGGGCATCGTCCGGGTGAAGCACACCCTTCACGAAAATGGGGAGTCGGGTGTGGGCCTTCAGCCACAACAGATCCCTCCACGTGGGCGCGGTGGCCAGGAGTTCGCTGCCGAAAATGCGATCCTGCACCCCCAGCGCGCGCATGCCACGCAGGTTCACCGCCTCCACTCCAGGCGGGAGGTGATGGCCCGCCCGTTGCTCCCGGTTGCGGATGCCGCTGAGGGGGGCATCCACCGTGACCACCAGCGCCTCATAGCCTGCTGCTTCCGCTCTTTTTACCAATTCCAGCGTGAACCCGCGATCCGGCTGGAGATAAAGCTGAAACCACAAGGGCGCACTGGCGCGGGCGGATATATCCTCCAAAGTAGTACTGGCCTGGGTGCTGACGACCATACCGGCCTCCATCGCCCCCGCTCCCATCACTGTGGCATGTTCCCCCTCCGGGTGAAACAGCCGGTGATAGGCTGTGGGGGCCACCAACAGCGGGTGGGCATGCTCCCTGCCCAGCAGCGTGAGCCGGGTGGAGGCATCTGATAGATCACGGAGCACGCGGGGTAAAATCCGCACACGATCAAATGCCGTGCGATTTTCCTCCAGCGTCACCTCATCCGCCGCCCCGCCTGATAGATAAGCCCATGCCGAGGGGCTCATGCGTTCCCGCGCCAGCAGTTCATAATCCGCCAGCGAAACGACATGAGGAGGAATGCTGGTGAGCGGCGGCAGCATGGGGAGTCAGTTTTCTGAGGAAAGCCGGGCGGAGGCGGATTGAAGGGACTGGAGAATGCGGATCTGGCCCTCTACATAATCCGTCTCATGGGCAGCGGAAAGCACTCTCTGCTCCAGTTCCCCCTGCGCGAGCAGCAGTTCCTTCTGCATTTCCTCGCGCAGTTCCCCCTCCCCGGCCAATGGCCCATCGATCAGCCAATCGCAGAGAAACTCTGCCAAAAATTGTGGCTGGCAGACACGGTAGATTTTCGCGCCGTAGCGCACCAGATCCGCCACCCAGAAATCCATGTAGCCCGTAGCCTTCACCATCGCGAGGGCCTCTTCGGTGGAGTCCGTGGCCAGGGCGATCCAGTCCTGGCTTTCATCCACACCCCTTGGTTCATCCAGCAGCATGGCCAATGCACGGCACTGGATGCTGCATGCCTTGA
>Ga0157373_10004493_pt1 | contig 10500 bp, 7 predicted proteins | sample C65metaG_FD_113460 | JGI IMG/M metagenome (GOLD analysis project Ga0157373, IMG submission 113460) | Corn rhizosphere microbial communities from Kellogg Biological Station, Michigan, USA - C6-5 metaG | ecosystem: Host-associated > Plants > Roots > Rhizosphere > Soil | place: USA: Michigan...
GGAGGCTGCGATCACAGCGGCACTGGCGCGCTTGCGCCAGGCTTGGGGAGGTTGAAGAACAACGCCTCGGCCGAGCGACTGGAAATTTCGCTGCGATGGATTTCAATCAGTTGCTGGTTGCTTGGCTGGCTGGGCTCGTAGGCGCCGCCCATTCGCTGTTGGGCGACGGTTTTCATGTGCCCGCGAACGAACGATGGATCATGGGCCTCGGCGCTGCTGTAGTGAAAATGGGCGTAGCACAGGACCTTGTCATTATGGGCATCACGAATCCGGTACTCGTCGAGGAAATCATGCTGACGGCGTCTGATCGGCCGCCGGGTCACGGTTTTGTCGATGGTTATTTCTCCCTTTTCCTTGAGCCATTGCATGCCCGCCGCCGTGGGTAGTTGCTGTTTGACCAGGCGAATGCGCGTGCTGGTGCCTTTTTCTTCCAGGGTTTTCGCTGCTTTGTCGAGCGCGTGGCTGAGCGTTTCGGAGGGTTCATGCGGGCCCGCGGTGAGGTTCCTGGCGGTCAGTGCTTCGTCGATCGCCGCAATGGCCTTGCGCAAGAGTGCGGCATGCTGGTGGTATTCCTCCTCGACCTCCACCGGAATCCGCGCGCCGCGCTTGAGGCGCGCCTCGATGCGCCGATGAAATGCCGCCAGGCCATCGATCAGTGCCTGGCCCTCGCGAACACTGTTTTTCAAGTCGACGGGAGAGGTTGGCGCCGGCGCCGGCGGCGTACGCTGTTCGACCCAGACACCGGGCGACTCTTCGTGGAATGTGGCAATGACGCCCGTCAGATGGGTGCGCACTTCCATCGTTTCGGTAGCGTCATCGCCGACGCTTTTCTTGCGTTCGCCGACCACGGTGCCCCTAGATCGTGTGTGGATGATCTGTCGATTCGAGGCAGACGCGGATGGCGTTGACGGACCAGCCTGCGGCACCAGCAGATGCCGGTAGCGCAACAGGTCGGCGAGGCGATTGTCGGCGGCGGCCTTGAAGGCAATCACCCGCGCTTGTACATGTTTGAGTCGGTCTGTGTGGAGCTGGTCGGAATATTCGCTGGCCAGATCGCTGAAGCGTTTGTTCACTGAATCGAACTGCTGGGCAACGTTGCTCAAGGCATCGATGCGTCCACGCAAGTCGCCCAGGCTTTCATCGGCGCTCAAGTCCAGCGAGCTCTGGATATTCAGCGCAGCGTCTTCGATGAGATCGGCCAGTGCCTGTTGAGCGCTGGCATGGTCCGTGGTGTCGCCCGGCTTGATACATATTCTCTCGGCGAGGCTGATTTGCAGCACTTTGAGGTCGTTCAACCGGTAATCCGGCAAAGCGTCCCGATACACACGCATGGCTTCCACGGCGTCTTTTCCCAACAGCTTCATTTCTTCGAAGCAGACGTGTGCCGCCTCGATTTTCTCGATGATGCTCTGAGTGGTGTCATTCAGGCTGACCGCCGCCTGGCTGAATGCTTCAGGCTCGACGGTGCGCCCATCCGCGATCATTGTCTGCATGGCCTCGACACTTTGTTGAAAGTGTGAGGAGTGCTCGTTGAGCCACTCCTGGCCCAGAAACAATTGCATTTGCAGGCGCTCGGTCATGACGGTGCGGTAATTGGGAATGGTCTGATTGAGATTCAACTCTCTGATCTGCTGAATGTTCGCTGCGTACTCCTTGTACTGGGCATCGAGTGTGGCGAGGTACTGAGTGCGCGCCTGTGACTGTGCCTGCGGCAAAGCATCGCTCAAGGCATCACGGTCCGCGTTCAGACGTAGCTCCTTGGCATGCATGGTGTCATCGAAGGCGGTGATTTTTTCGGTCAACGCTTTGGCGACGGTCTGCCTGCTGCCACGGGATTTTTGCAGGGCCGAGTCCAGGCCCCCGCCGCGCAGACGCAGGCGCATATCGATCACCCACTCGCCCCTGACGGAATAGGCCAGTGTCGGACCGAAGCGGCGTGGTTGCTGGCGCGAGTCGATAATCTGCACTTTATCGTGTTCGTTGCGCATCACCTCGAACCAGCGCTCGCCGACCTGCACGTACCAGGTGTCGCGGTGAGGGCGCAGGCCCCGGTGCGCGCCGTCGCTGGCGGCGGCGCCAAGATCTTTCGGTCGGTCGAGCTTGAAGCTGTCGAGAACCTTGGCCAGGGCCTGCGGCGAGCGTTTCAGTGCGGTGACGATATCGATGGTGGTCGCGTGTACGCCGGTCATTTCAGCGCCGATGACATCGGGCAATTGCAGCGCCTTGGGTACTTTTACGGCCGGGTTGAGGGACGTTGTTTGTTTTTCTGGCTGCGCCAACGATTCATGTGCTGGTGCCTCGCCGACTGCCGCGCGATGCGCAAGGACCATGCCCAGCGCCAGAAGGATGTCGGCAATTGCCGTCCACGCGATCTTGCCCGACTGCTGATTGGCAACGTCGGTGACTTCTTGCAGATCGTCCATGATTTGCCAGATCCACGCCGCCGTGCCGACGCTGCGCCCCAGAAACGGCAGAGCGGCATTGAACATCAGCCAGCCGCCCTGTTTCAGGCTGGCCCAGCGTGCCTCGGCGTTGGACACCGATTGCCGGTCGGCCTGGGTCAGCAGGGCCTGTACGTTGCGGTCATGAAGGGTCTCCAGCACGTCGCCGGTCAGCACTTGGGTACCCAGCGCGACGGGGCCCGACATGTCGAGTGCCGTCGTCGGATTGACCAGCATCTGTGGAATTGTCCACACCGACGGCAGCCTGGCGGTAAAGACAAACTGGCTGTAATTGAAACGTACGTCATCGGGCAACCACGCCAGCACCGAATCGCGTAAATGTCGCGAATGCTCGATCGCGTAGAGGAGGTTGGCGTGCCCGGGATATTGCATCAACGGCATCTCGAACAGCGGACGGTACAGCAGGCAGGGGCCCTTGTTCGCTTCGCGCGGGCCGATGACGTACATGTTGACGACGCTGTCGCTTACGGAACTGCTGCGGTGCGCGACAAAGGCCAGCGGGCGGATCACGATTTCCTCGCCATCGACGTAGCGCTCTGCGCCGGTCGTCGCCAGCGCCGCTGCCACGTAGCGATACCCCGACTCATCAAGGCCGCCCCGGCCCTGGATCTTGTGCTGCAACGCCAGCAATGGCAGCTCGATGCGTAACTGGCTCTTGTATAACTCTTTCAAGGCCGACGCCTGATCGGTGTCGTCTACCAGGCATGCCTTCAAGTGCGCTGGATAGGTCTTGCCGATATCCACCGTCCTGACCAGTTTTTCCAGGTAGGCCACGGTCATCCACGCAGGCACTGCGCTGGCGTTTTTATAGCTCACGGTCTTGTTGCCCAGTGGCAGTCCGGCGAGATTCTGCAGGGCAAGTTCCGGCAACGTCAGGGACTGGACGCTGGTGTTGCCGGGCAATACGAACGTGCCCCAGACCACCAGGCTGGTGATGGTGATTAGAATGTCATCGGGGTTGATGTCCTTGGCGCTCGGCTGGTCCTTCGCCATCTGTTGCATCAAGGCGTCGCGGGTGTACGCGCGCAGGTCGATGACCTCGCTCTGGAACGATTTGCCGTCGTGTTCATGCGCAAACGTGGTCAGGTCCAGCAGATGCCGGCTATAGCGTGCCTGATCGACGGGCAGCGCATCGTTCAGCCACTGCGGCAGCATCGGTCGCAGTCGCTCGAAATGTGTCTCAAGGCGCGGCGTCGGTTCAGCCGTTTTGCCCAGGGTTCCGGTGTGCGGATAGACGCGGTTGAGCGGCCTTTCAGCAAAAAAATTGATTTCGCCCAGGGCGTCGGCCTCGAGCGAAATCAAGGTGCAGGCCTGATGATCGAAGAAATTGCCCTGCGGTTCGACCAGCCGCCACCTGAGGTGCGGATCTGCGCAAGTGGCACCGAAGCGTTGCTGCAGATCCTCGCCAAGCGCTTGCAGCGAGTCGAAGTGCTGGTAACCGCGAGTGACCGCGTGAGTGAGAATCACGCTGCGTTCCGCAACCGTGCCAATGATCACCGCCATATCGAGCAAGGCCAGGTGGGCGGGCTGTGCGGTGTCTTGCCGGTCGAGGTCGATCAGGCAGGCCCGTGTGTCGTAGGTGTCAGCGCTCACGCGTTGTTGCCTGTCGGGCTGGCGGAACACCGCCTCGGCGACGGCGGTTTGAGCGGCATCCCAGCCATGGCTGGCATCGGCTCTCCATAAGTTGCGCAACGCTTGCGACAACTGCTGCCAGCGCGGCTGTCCCGGGTAGGTGAACTCATCCCAGTAGATGACGTGTCGATCCTTGTAGGCGATGAACAACAGCGGTGCGAGCTCGTTGAGCAGCAGACCGATGGCCTCGATTTTCACCGGCAACTGCACGGGGGCCGGCCAGGCAGGCTGCTGGGTCAGATAATGCTCGCCGTCCAGATAGGTCACGGTTTTGCCGGTCATGCCAAGGCGTACCAGCGCATCGGTCAGCGATTCAACGTTGGGCCGACCGGCGAAGACTTGATCGTCATCGATCTCCCAGGTCGGTTCTACGACCATGGCCAATTGCGGGTCGATCTCAAGGTTGGGGTACAGCGTCTTGAGTGCCGGGCCCAGCGTTTTCGTGGCGACTTCATGGAGTGAGGGGCCGGTGACCAGTTGGGTCACGATATCGACGGCACTGGGGGAGGGGAGTTCGGGCATCAGTGATTCCTGCTCTGTCGGGCGCCGAATGCCGGCGGTTCAGGGCAAGTTAAAAGGCGCCACGTTCGCGCGTGCGGTACATAGATCTGCCGGGCAAAAAAAGACCCGCGTGCGCGGGTCCTGGAGGCGGTTCGGGGATCAGGTTCCGGATTTGATTTTGGTCCACGCCCGCGTTCGTGCGCGTTCGGCATCCCGAGGCAGCGGCTGCAAGGTGTAGAGCGTGCTCATCGCCGCATCGGTCGGGTACAGGTTCGGGTTGTTGCGAATGGCCGGATCTACCAGACCGGTGGCGTCCTTGTTCGGATTGGGATATCCGACAAAATCGCTGACCGGGGCGATCACTGCAGGTTGCAGCAGATAGTTGATGAAGCTGTAGGCGTCCTCGGTATTCTTCGCACCTTTGGGGATGGCGAGCATGTCGAACCAGATCGGCGCCCCTTCTTTTGGCAGGCGCATGTCCACCACCACACCGTTTTTCGCTTCTTTGGCACGGTTGGCCGCTTGCGAGAAGCTGCCGGAATAACCGACGGCCACGCAGATGTCGCCGTTGGCGATGTCGGCCATGTATTTGGAGGAATGGAAGTAGGTCACGTAGGGGCGGATCTTCATCAGCAGCGCTTCGGCCTTGGCGTAATCCGCCGGTTTCTTGCTGTTGGGGTCCAGACCCAGGTGTTGCAGGGCCAGCGGCAGAATCTCCGACGGCGAATCGAGCAGGGCGACACCGCACTGCTTGAGCTTGCTGATGTTCTCTTCCTTGAAGATCAGGTCCCAACTGTCCACTGGCGCGTTGTCGCCCAGCGCTGCCTTGATCCTGGCCGGATTGAAGCCGATGAGGATGGTGCCGTACATGTAAGGCACGGCGAATTTGTTTCCCGGATCATTGGCTTCGATCAGCTTCATCAGTTTCGGATCAAGGTGATTCCAGTTCGGCAGCTTGCTGCGATCCAGCGGCTGGAATACTCCGGCCTCGATCTGTTTGGCGAGGAAGACGTTGGACGGCACTACCACGTCGTAGCCGGAATTGCCGGTGAGCAACTTGGCCTCAAGGGCTTCGTTGGTGTCGAAGATGTCGTAGATCAGTTTGGTCTGGGTGTTCTGCGCCTTGAACTCGTCCAGCGCTTTGGGGGTGATGTAGTCGAACCAGTTGTAGACGCGCAGTGTGCGTTCTTCGGCGTGGGCGCCGGCGCTCAGCATGGCCGCGCACAGCGCCGAGGCGATCAGTCGCTTTTTCATTGTTCAAAACCTTCCAGCACGTTCACGGCGTTGATGCCGATCTCTTCAACGGCGTAGCCACCTTCCATGACGAACAGGGTCGGTTTGCCAAGGGCGGCAATGCGTTTGCCCATGGCCAGGTAATCCGGGCTGTCGAGTTTGAACTGCGAGATCGGGTCGTCCTTGAACGTGTCGACGCCGAGGGAGACGACGACGATGTCTGCGCCATAATTGTCGATTTCATCGCAGGCCCGATCCAGCGCCGCGCTCCACACGTCCCAGCCGGAACCGGCCGGCAGCGGATAATTGAAATTGAACCCTTCACCGGCACCTTCGCCGCGCTCGTCGTCGTAGCCGAGGAAGAACGGAAACTCCGCTTCCGGGTGGCCGTGGATCGAAGTGAACAGGACGTCGCTGCGCGCGTAGAAAATCGACTGGGTGCCGTTGCCGTGGTGGTAATCGACGTCGAGGATCGCGACTTTCCGGTGACCCTGATCGAGGAACGCTTGCGCGGCGATGGCGGCGTTGTTGAGGTAGCAATAACCGCCCATCAAATCGCTGGCAGCGTGATGACCCGGCGGACGGCACAGGGCGAAGGCCGCGCGGGCGCCACCCTGGATTTGCGCTTGCGCGGTCAGGGCCACCTGCGCTGCGCTGTAGGCCGCTTGCCAGGTGCCGGCGGTGATCGGTGCGCCACCGTCGAAACTGTAATAACCGAGCTGGCCGTGCAGGCTGGTCGGTTTGATCGCACGCAGCGTGCGCGCCGGCCAGGTGTAGGGCAGCAGGTCGCCGTCGGTGTTGAACTCGGTCCAGCGATCCCACGCACCTTTGAAAAATTCCAGATAGTCACGGCTGTGAATGCGCGCGATCGGCTCCAGACCGAAATCCTTCGGCGCTTCGACGGCACCGAGATTCTGCTTCTGCACCCGTTGCAGTACGTGGTCGGCACGAGAGGGCATCTCGAAGCATGGCTTGAGCTGGCCATCGATGAGCTCACAGCGGCCATGGTGCAAGTGGTGATCGTCTGAGTAGATCGTCAGCATTTGTTGTTCTCCGCAGGGCTGATTCGGTGGTCTTCAGTGTTGCGGGGCGAGGTGAATCGGAGAACGTCGGGAGCGGCCAAAAGGGGATCGAAATGGCCAAAACCTCTGACCGCAATTCGCCCCTTGATAACGCTGGCTCAAGGGTGAAATACGAACTCTTGTAGGAGTGAGCCTGCTCGCGGTAGCGGTCCGTCAGGCAAAGAATGTGTTGGATGATAAATGGCCATCGCGAGCAGGCTCACTCCTACAGGGAGGATCAATGCGGCCGGAACTGACTCGGTGCCACGCCGCTCCAGCGCACAAAGGCATGGCGGAAACTGGCGGTCTCACTGAAGCCCAGCGTCTCGGCGATCCGATAGATCGGCAACTGATCCTCACACAACATCTGCTTGGCCCGCTCGAAACGCAATTCATCGAGCAGTTCCTGATAGCTGCTGCCCATGTCTTTCAGATGCCGGCGCAAGGTGCGCGGTGAACACTTCATCTGCTGCGCGAGCCCTTCGAGTCCCGGCGCGGCATTCAATTGCGCGCTGAGCAGCTGACGGATCCGCCCCAGCCAGGCCTGACGTCCGGTGAACTCCAGATTCTGCTTGCGGCAACGTTCGGCCATGGCCTGATGGGTAATAGCGTCGGCCAGCGGCAACGGCTGATCCAGCCAGTGGCGGTCGAAGGCGAAGGCGTTGTCCTTGGCCGAGAACTGCAGCGGCGAGTTGAAAGGTTCAGCATAACTGTCGCGGTAATCGGGCGCGGCGTGCTCGAAACGCGTAGCGCGCAGCGGCAGCGCATGGCCGAGCAAGTCGTCGCAGATGACTTTCAGCGACACCAGACAAAATTCGGCGTTGAACACCGCCATGGCCGGGCTCTCGCGATAGTCGGCGGCGACGAACCATACCTGCTCGCCATCGTCTTCCAGGCTCAGTTCGAACAGCGTTCCCAACAGCGCCGGATAACGGATCGCCAGGCGCAAAGCGTCACCGAAGGTGGCACAGGTCAGCAGGGCGTAACCGAGCATGCCGTAACAGGAGACGTGCATGCGCCGGCCCAGTTCGAGGCCGATGTCACGCTTGAGCGCGACCGCGTTGGTGCAGACCTGCATCTCCTGATGGGTGGTGATGCGCGTGTCGGCCCGCTGCAGATCCGCCGCAACGATGCCGCTGCCAGCCAGCAACGCCTCGCTCGACAGGCCTTCGGCCTTGAAGGTGTTGAGGATCAGCGAGACCGCGTTGAGGGTGGTGAGGTGGGAGTGGAGCATAAGAAGTTCCCCGATCATGGATGGGGATACACCAGCAATTTATGTGCCGCTCAAGATAATTTGTAATGTCGAGATTATATTGGAAGTTAAACTTCCAATCACTGACGAGAGATTTGCAAGTTGTAAGTTATATTTTTAAAGTTGTCTATAAGCCGTTGAGTAATCAGAGCAGGACATGGCCCATGTCAATTCTAAATATTAAGCTGCGCTTGGTCTACTGTCAGAAATCACAGGTTTTTGGCGAATTGTTAACCGTTTGTCGAATATTTTTATTTATAGGTATTTTTTTTGACAGCTACATAAGTCGGGTCTAGTTTGCCAGTGGATGTCGCTAATTGTTTATTGGATGTTGCGAGTTTTTCAGTAAATATGAATTTTGACCAATGTGTCGATAAGGAGATTTAAATGAGCGGTTCACAAGCTAAAAAATATTCGCTGGAATTTTTCAAAGGCAGCAAGAAGGCGCTTCAAGGCCAGATTACTGTGGAGGTTGACGGTCGCAAGCAAACGTTTCCGGTCATTCACGCCGAAGTTCGTGCTAATGAAATTGTTTTCGACTTCGATATGAGCGGCGGAGATCCGGGCCGCAATAACATTATCGGCGTGGCAATCGGCAAAGCTTATTTGAATACGAAAGTGGAGTTTGTAGGGCACGGCGACCCTGTTTATTTGTTGTTTCAGGATTCTGTGCAAGAGTGGGTGGCGACAAAGGGCTGGATTCGAGTGGAGTGGCAAGAGGGCAGTAAAAATATAGCTGGGTTGCTGGGTGATGTTCAAGGCGATAGAGACGGTAACTCCATACTCACCGGCGGAAAATTCGAAGTTACTTTAGATTAATTGTTTAAACCTTCCTGCATCAATTTTGCAGGAAGGTTTATTTATGATGAAAAGTGTATTGGACAGCGCTGGTCAGACCAGCTCTCCACACAGATCCAGCTCAACCAGTTGACGAACTTCCTGTGTGTTAAGCCCTGCGCCAAGCAGACCATGCAACTTGCCGAACGCCGCTTCGCGGGTCATGCCCCCACCGGACAACACGCCCACACTTCGCAAGCGGCTGCCCGCTTCGTACACATCAAGCTCAACGCCACCTTCATGACACTGCGTGACTGCAACCACGACCACGCCGTTATCCCGTGCGCGGCCAAGGCTGGCGAGGAATTGCGGGTTGTCGCTCGGCCCTGTGCCGCTGCCGTAGCACTCCAGCACCAGACCTTGAATGCCGCTGTCGGGCAGGCCGTCGAGCACCTCGGCGCTGATGCCCGGGAACAGTGGCAACACCGCCACCTTGGCCAGTTGCTTCGGCTGGTTGTAGTTCAACGACGCTGGAATCGAAGGCGCTTTCAGGCCACCGCCCTGACGCTCAAGTCGTTTGAACGGATGACGGCCAAAACTGCGCACTTTCGCGCAACGGGTCGGAGCCAGCAGTTCGCCGTGGAAGTACAGATGCACGCCGGGCGCCAGGCCTTGGCCGAGGGCGACCAGCGCGCCGCCGAGGTTTTCCCAGGCATCGCTGTCGGTCACGCCTGCCGGCAGCATCGAACCGGTGAAGCACACGCGGGCGTGCAGACCGAGCAATTGAAAACTCATCGCCGCTGCGCTGTACGCCAGCGTGTCGGTGCCGTGCAGGATCAGCACGCTGTCGCAGCCTTTTACGTCAACGGCATCGACCACCGCTTCGCGCAGTTGCTGCCAGTAGGCCGGGGTCATGTTGGCGCTGTCGATCAGCGGCGACATCTCGCGAAATTGCCACTGCGGCACCACCAGCTCAGGCTGGCTGTGCAGGTAGTCACGCATCCGCGCTTCGAAACCGGACGCCGGGGCCAGGCCGTTGGCGCTGGCCTGCATGCCGATGGTGCCACCGGTGTAGAGCACCATGACGTGTTGGGCGGCGGGATAGGAATGGGCAATCATCTGAGGTCTCCACAAGAGATGACATTGTAGGAGTGAGCCTGCTCGCGATAGCAGTCTTTCAGCCAACATAAATGTTGAATGATCAATCGCTATCGCGAGCAGGCTCACTCCTACAAGTTATTGCATCACAATAACTGACGGGCGCAGCGGATGCGCCCGTCATTCACCTGTCAGCGTTGCGCTGCAGGTACGCCTTGCGGCGCAGTTTCAGTCTGGCCCGCAGCGGCTGGCGGGTTGACTGGCCAAGCGTTGCGATCCAGATCCAGATCGGCAAATTTGCTGGAGTCAAATACTGGCTGTTTGACGCCGGCGCGGCGCTGTTCGTCGTAGTCGCGCATCACGCGCAGGCCGACCTTGAACAGCATGGCCAGGGCCACCAGGTTGACGAAGGCCAGGCAGGTCATGGTGATGTCGGCGAAGGCGAACACGGTCGACAGGTCCTGCATCGAACCCCAGACCACCA
>Ga0157373_10004496_pt1 | contig 10497 bp, 9 predicted proteins | sample C65metaG_FD_113460 | JGI IMG/M metagenome (GOLD analysis project Ga0157373, IMG submission 113460) | Corn rhizosphere microbial communities from Kellogg Biological Station, Michigan, USA - C6-5 metaG | ecosystem: Host-associated > Plants > Roots > Rhizosphere > Soil | place: USA: Michigan...
ACCGTCCAGGCGCGCACGCCGTCCGCCTTGCAGCGCTCAGCCAACTGCTCGCGCACTTCGCTGTTGGCAATGGCCAATACGACATGGCGCTCGCTCGCTTCTTGCTGCAAGAACTCCGTATAGCGCAGTACTCTTTGGCCGTTGACCACCCGCGCCACGGGCTGGTCATCTATAAAAACAAGCCGCGTATCCGCAATGCATTGCCCCGCCAGCTGCGCACGCGCCAGCGGCATCACGCCACGGCCGCAGCCGCTGGCACCGTAGACCGCGAACAAGGGTTGCGTCATGACCCACTTCCGCGCGAGGTAGCGGCAGAAGAGCCGGTGAAACGCGGCATGGTCGCCTCGCCCGCCGCAGAGATCCCGTCGCGCACCAGCACCTTGCGCACCGTGAGCCACAAGATCTTGATGTCGAGCCACAGCGTGCGGTTGTCGACGTACCAGACGTCGAGCTTGAATTTCTCTTCCCAGCCCAGTGCGTTGCGGCCGTTGACCTGCGCCCAGCCAGTGATGCCCGGGCGCACTTCATGGCGGCGCGCCTGCTCGGTGGAGTAAAGGGGCAGGTATTCCACCAACAAGGGGCGGGGCCCCACCAAACTCATTTCGCCCTTGAGCACATTCCAGAGTTCAGGCAATTCATCCAGGCTGCTGGCGCGCAGAAAGCGGCCAAATGCAGTGAGGCGCTCTGCATCGGGCAGCAACTGACCAGTGGGATCGCGTGCATCCGTCATGGTGCGGAACTTGACCAACCGGAACCGTCGGCCATGCAGGCCCGGGCGAGTCTGCTTGAAAAATACAGGCCTGCCGAGCCTGCGACGGATTTGCCACGCCAACAGCAGCAATGGGAGACCGAAAAGGGCCAAAGCAACGAGCGACAAAATAATGTCGACCACCCGCTTCATGCGATCCCCATCTCTCGCAACATCACCGCGTTTACTTTGTGTACATCGTATTTTTCTTCTGCGATCTGACGCGCGCGTTGACCCATGCGCTCAACCAATTCCGGGGCTTCGATGAACTTGAGCATGGCTTGCTCCAAAGCGTCCACCGACTTGACCGGCACCAGGAATCCGTTGTCACCATCGATCACGGTTTCGCGGCAACCTGGAGCATCGGTGGTGATGATCGGGCGCCCCATGGCCATTGCCTCAAGCACAGTCCGAGGCGTCCCTTCGCGATAGTAGGAGGGCAAAACATAGACAGCGCATCCCTCTATTGAAGGTCGCACATCCGCCAATCGCCCCAAGTAGTCAATCGTTCCCTCGGCCACCCACGCATCCAGCTCTTCCTGCTTGATGGCATCGGGGTTGTCGTCGATCCAACCTACCAAAGCAAAGCTGGCCGTCGGATGCCGCTGACGGACCCGACGAGCTGCCTCCGCATAAAGACGGACGCCTTTGCCGGCCAACAGCCTGGCGATAAGCAGGAATCGGATCCGGCCTACCGGAATCGGCGCAGTCGCAAAGCTCGCCACATCAACTCCCGATCCGTTCACCACGCAGGAGGAAATGGAGGAAGTCAGAATTGATCGGCTGCGAAACAAGGCCTCATCATCCGGGTTCTGAAAGAAAACCGTCCTGACCCGCGACAGCGCCACGGCATAAAGCCTTTGCACTAGAGACTCCAATCGTCCCGGGCGCCCCTCCGTGCTTTGGAATGTGTGCCCGAGTCCGGTAATCAGTGCAAAACGCTGCGGAACTCGCGCCAGCCACGCAGCGACAGATCCGTAGATGACCGGTTTGATCGTGTAGCCCATCACGTAGTCGGGCTTGATGTTGCGCATCAGTCTCCACAAAGCCCAGACTGTCTGCAAATCAGCCAAGGGGTTCATACCCGTACGTTGCATCGGTATGTCGTGAACGACCAGTCCCTGCTGCTCCAGCTCAAGGCGAGTGCGCTCTCCGGCCGCGAGGCCGGGTGCGGTTACATGGACCTGCAAACCTTTCGCCTGCAGCGCAGCAATCAAAGGCCCCCGAAAACCCGTCAAGGATTCCGCGAAGCTGGCGATAAGAAGGAATTTCACAGGGGCCTGCCGGTATCAACGTGCAATGAACGAACCATCTCCGCCAAGCGCGCCATCAAGCTCGGCCACCCAAATGCCAACTTGCTGGCTGATGCGCTCTCACCCGGGGCCGTGATGGCGCGACCGATCAGAATTCGCTTGAGACCGTCGAACAGCTGCTCGACAGTGCTATCGAGCACCATCGAACCTTTGGCCAATTGAACGATGTCAGCAGTCGGGTCGCCCCTATTGAGCAGCGTCATGAAAATCGGACGGCCTGACCCGATGTACTGGTACACCTTGCCGGGTATCTGCACGCCACCCTTGTTGCCGAACAAAAGAACCCAATCCGCCGCCTTCATCCATGCAATGCTTTCCGCCACGGGAACCCAGGGGATGAACACAAAAGCCTGCTCAGCGACCGATCCGCGGATCAATTGCTTGACATGGTCATCACCCTCACCCACCAGCACGACCCGGATGGCATCGAAGAGGTTCGGGGCCTCCAATGCCAGCTTCTCCATCGCACGTACGAACGGCTCGGGATCTCGCGCCTGCGGGTAGATGCGGCCGGTATGCACCAGCAACAATTTGCCTTCGAGCGCTTGCGGCCGTGTCAGCGGAGGGATATCGCGAAAATCGTCGGGGTCGTAGCCCATCGCAATCACGTCCACCTTGCCCTTTAAGAAATTGAACTGGCTTTCATATAAAGCCTTGGTTGGCGCCGTCGTGACTGTCACAAGGTCCGCTCGCCGCAACCATCTCTTTTCCAAGTGCAGGTCCAGCCATTTCCGCCAAGCTGGCCGCGGCAGCTCCGATACAGGCGTCGATACCCACGGATCACCATAGTCCGCCATCCAAAATACCTGCGGAAAGCGACGCTTGAGCGCAGTGCCTACCCAATGCATGGAAAAGGGATATCCATGGGTCACGACGACATCCGGCCTGTAGTGCTTGATCAGCGCATCACCAGCCCGGATAAAGCTTGGCACCGAGTCGACATGGGGATCGGGTACGAGCAAGCTGATCAGTGGATTGCGCTTGTACCGATTCTTGGCAGCGGTCGCGCCGCTACCGCCATTCCTGGATCCCTTGAAGAAATGCCGACGCAATGGACCACCAGGGATGCGGGTCACCACGACGGATGCTGGAACCTTGCGGCTTAGCGCAGCGTCTTCGGCGGAAAAAAGCGTAAGCGTACTGTCGTCGTAGGTAAGCACCTGAACCTCATGGCCCAGCTGGCTCAGGTACTTGACCATGTGAACAGTTCTGACTGCGGGCGAAGCGCCTCGAGGCGCGAAATTCGCTGTGATAACGAGATACTTCATCCCCGTACTGCTTTTGCTGTCTTAACAATGTTGGATAGCCATCCAACAAGGTACCCATACGCCCGCGCCGCTTGGATGGTGACGGCCAGTCCGGTTGCATATAGACCGTCTCTCAATGCAATGCCTGGTTTTCGCAAGACCCAGCTGATCCCTAAAAGCGGGACAAGCAACACGATGGCTGGGTACCCGGCCAGTAAGCCAATCAAAACCACACCATAAACCGCGGGTGCCGCTGCCAACGAGGGTGTGAATCGCCGCGCCAGACCATCCCCAAAGGCATAGCGGCGAAACTGCTTGAACGCCTGTCCCCAAGTTCGCCGCACCTCCCAATGCACAATCGCGTCGGCGGCGACGCGATAGCGAGCGCCCGTCGTCAGGCACCTTGTATTGAAATATGTATCCTCGCCCCATTTAAGCCATTCGGGATAACGGCCGGCCCGTTCCCACGCGGATTTGCGGAAAGCCACGGATCGGCTTGACGGTAAAAATTTTTTTCCTGGAACGTTCGCTGTCGTCAATGCAGCCAATACTCGCTGAAAACGGCTCTTCGCGACGGGCAAAAAGAATCCACCAACCAAGTCAGCGTAGCCGCGCAAGATTGGTGCGGTAATTTTCGCAAGCCAATCCGCGTCCAGACGGCAACCTGCATCAGTTACGGCAAGCACTTCGTGCTTCGCCATTTCGATGGCCAGATTACGGCCATGGGCAATGGCGGCTCCAGCTGCGACATGCAGGGTAAGGAGGGAACCCTTTTCAAAAAACTTCGTTTCGAATTCCTTCAGAACTGCCAGCGTTCCATCTTGAGAGCCGGCGTCGACGATAACCATTTCGTCCGGGAGCCGACTCTGTCCGAGCACATCGGACATAAGAGCTCCTATATTCTCGACCTCATTGAAGCAGGTCAGAATTAGACTCACCTTCATATGCCTCCCCTTTTTGCAAACAGCCGTGCCAAGATGCTGAACACCAACCAGATAAACGCAATCCAAACCACCTGCAGCTGAAAAGCTACCAGCGGCCCGGCGATATTTTGCTCAAGCCCCAAAAGCAGCCTGACATATACCATAGACAAAATCAGCAACCCCCATTTGCGTTTGCCGCCGACTCGCTCATAAACAAAGTACGAAAAAATAATCCAAGCCACTGATGCAAATAAAATCCCAAAAAATCCGAAATTTGCCAACCCATCGCCCCAGATGGTGATCGCGCCCTCGGATCGCGTGTCGGTTTCCCAACCTAACACCTGCTCTCCATACCATGCGCCAACAGAGACGGTCGGCTTATCAGGCCATATAAACCTTGGAACCCACCAAGTAAAAATCGGAAAATATGATTCACCCAGCCATGGATCACGCCACAAATCTTGACGCTCAATCAAAGCGCCAAAGAAATTTGCCAAATTTAGCCGCGCACTAATAGCATTTGAAGTGTCTGGATTTGATTTTGCAGCTGGCTCCCAAAGATTGGTGACCGAATTTGAAATCCCTTCAACTAGGGATGAGAATGCCAACCCTTCACCGCTCGCGAATGATTGCTGCACGCTAGTCCGATAAGCGGTGACGATGCTGAAACTAACTTGAATCAAAATCAGCGCCAATAGGCCACCAAAGACAGCACCTCTTAGCTGAACGCGAAACCACGATCGCCGATAAGCAATCAGCAATACCGGGAGGATGACGTAAAGGATGGCGATCTTGGAGCCAGACATAAATGCCCAGCCGATTTCCGCAAAGATCATTAGAAGCATGCCTTTTGTCAATCGATCTGATTGAACAAAAATGATGCGCCCCATCAGGGCCAGCAGGCTCAAGCCATTTAGCTGCCCGACGAAATTTCCGTAACTGCTCAACTCCAGTTGAGTTGCCAAGAACGTTCCATACAGCAAGCCCGCCTGTAGCGCGAATGCCCGCCACATCCAGCCTGCAATATAGAGACCAAGGAATGCGGATGCAAAAAATTTATCACTACGCTTGTCAGGGAAAAACTCTTTCGCTCGGCTTTTCCTTGAAACAACAACTCCAATCACGTCCAGGCTCACCAAGAAAAATAACGCCGTGAGCAGGACCGTCAGTTTTGTGACGAAATGGAACGCCTCTACATCATCAGACGAAAAAACAGAGTAAACCAAGACATAGAGAATGAGAAATCTATATACAGATTGTGGATGAAATGGATCGGCGAGCAGTTTTCTTCTCAGTCGAAGGCTCGACATTGCCACATATGCAAAACAAAAGCCCGCGACGGCTAAGTTAATCAGAAGCTCCATTACAGGTATCTCGTCAAGAACTGGTTTTCATGATCAACGGAAGCGCTTTTTTTCTCAAGAGCGCCCGCAGAATCAGTATCACGACCATTGCTTCGGATAGCACGCACGCAACCACCATCCCCTTTGCGCCCCATTCACGGGACAGCAAGGCTGCCACCATCAAATTGACAAGGCCCGCTGCGATCACTGCAAAATTGAACTCCTTGTCCATTTTCAACGCCAACATCCATTGAATTCCGAGCACGTTCCCCGTTGCGATCAGTGGCACGATCCAAATCATGCCTCGCATCATTTCTGCGACCGGGCCGTATGCCGGGCCAAAAACCAGCATGGTTATTTCTGATGAAAATACATAGACGAGGATCGACACAGCAATAGCTCCCAGAAACATCCCCGCCATGGTTTTTTGGACAAGTCGGATTGCCGCGGGCCGATCTTCAAATACCAAGCGAGCAACGCGAGGGTATACCGCTTGCGATACCGGCCCTATCATGCTTGCGGCACCACGGGCAAGTTTTTCTGCTCCCGCAAAATAGGCGACTTGGATTGGCCCGACGAATATCCCTAAAACAAATACGTTGGCCAATGTATAGAGGCTGATCGCAGCCCGGAAAACAAACATTGACGCGCCTTCACGCAAACCCGACAAGACGTGGGAGAAGCGAGGTATCTTGAATTCGACAGATCTGTAGAGCCAAAAAATACTGACCGCGGCGGTGGCTGCTGGCCCCGCAGCCTGAAAAAACAGTACCCACGATGCATCCTCGGCTTGAACCAAGAGAATGATCAGGATAACAGAGATCGCTTTTCCCGTGATATCCAGCATCGAAAAGAGCTTTACCCTCTCAATACCTTGGTAATACCAGATTGGTGAAATCCCGATCACCAGTGCATAGATCCAAGCCCCTGTGGCAAATGCGACTCCAGAAATTCCTCCAACAAACTTCAGCGATGCTGTTGCAGCGAGGAGCGCGATTACCGAAAGGAAAATCTTGGCACCATGTACCCGGCACACAAGAGAAGCCATTTTTTCTGGCTCGTGCCGATACCGAGCGGCATCACGGGTAGCGGAAAGGGAAAATCCATACTCGATAAGAACTGATAGGACGAGTGCCATGGATTGCGCAACGGCAACTCGACCAAACTCCTCAGCCCCAAGGACTCTTGCGAGATAGGGCAAGGTCACCAACGGGAGCAGAAACCCGGACATCTTCACTGAAAACAGTAAAAAGATGTTCTTGCCGAGCGACAGATTTTTTTTCATTGCAATTAATTTCGATCACATCCGAGGGTGCGCATGGGACATCTCGATCACTCTTGCTCAGCTCGGGAGAGCGCGTAGTCTTTGTACCATTTCACCCAATTGGCTAGGCCGACGTCGAGATTCGTCTTTGGCTCATATCCCACTTCGCGCTTGAGTTCACCCACATCGGCAAAGGTCGCCACGACATCTCCAGGCTGCATGGGCAAAAATTCTTTTTGCGCCTCTTGTCCCAGCTCTCTTTCTATGACCCCAATAAATTCCATCAATTCAACGGGCTGCTGATTTCCTATGTTATAGACCTTATAAGGTTGAAGGATCTCGCGATCGAGGGCGCGAACCGTGCCTTCAGCGATATCGTCGATATAGGTAAAATCGCGCTGCATCTTCCCCTGATTAAAAATCTTAATGGAGCGCCCCTCCGTAATCGCCGAGGTAAATAGCCATGGCGACATGTCTGGTCGCCCCCAGGGCCCATAGACGGTGAAATATCGGAGTCCCGTGGTTGGAAGCTTGTATAAATGGCTATAAGTATGGGCCATTAACTCGTTGGATTTTTTGGTGGCCGCGTACAAACTAACCGGGTTATCCACCCGATCATTGACCGAGAACGGCATCTTGATATTTCCACCGTAGACGCTGGAGCTACTGGCATATACAAGATGCTGAATGGCGTTATTACGACAACCCTCTAGGATGTTGATGAAGCCAACGATATTGCTTTGTATATAGGCGTGCGGGTTTTCAATCGAGTATCTAACACCAGCCTGCGCTGCCAGATTTATGACACGATCAGGCTTCTCTGCAGAAAACACGTCTTCCACGAAGGAGCGATCGGAAATATCACCCTTCATGAACTTGAATCGCGAATACCCTTTGAGCTGCCCCAGCCGCGCCTGTTTGAGTTCTGGATCGTAGTAGTCGTTGAGATTGTCGATACCCAGAACCTCATCGCCGCGCAACAAAAGAATTTTTGCGACGTGCATTCCGATAAAGCCAGCGCAGCCCGTCAAAAGAATTTTCACTCAATCGCTCCCGAATAAGTCACGCGTAAAGACCTTGGATTTGACATCGGACAGCGCCTCGGACATGCGATTGGCCAAAATGATGTCTGAGCGCTCTTTAAAGGCATACAGATCCCGCTCGACTCGAGAACGGAAGAACTCCGGCTGATTCAGCTCCGGCTCATAGACAATGACCTCGATACCTTTCGCTTTTATGCGCTTCATAATTCCCTGAATGCTGCTGGACCTGAAGTTGTCGCTGCCTGCCTTCATGATCAAGCGATATATGCCCACAGTTTTCGGGTTGCCCGAAATTACCGTCTCCGCAATAAAGTCTTTTCGAGTGCTATTTGACTCGACGATAGCCTGAACTATGGTTTGCGGAACATCCTTATAGTTTGCAAGCAGTTGCTTCGCATCTTTCGGCAAACAATACCCACCATATCCGAACGAAGGATTGTTATAGTGCTGGCCTATTCTCGGATCCAGGCAGACGCCCTCAATTATTTGCCGAGTGTCCAGATCATGAGTGATGGCATAGGTATCCAACTCATTAAAATAAGCCACGCGCATTGCCAGATAGGTATTGGCAAACAGCTTTATCGCCTCGGCCTCGGTACTCCCTGTAAAAAGTACCGGAATATTTTTCTTTATCGCACCCTCTTGCAGCAGGGCGGCAAAAACACCAGCTCGCTCCGACCGCTCTCCCACCACAATTCGACTCGGATGAAGGTTATCGCTCAGCGCCTTGCCTTCACGCAGGAACTCGGGAGAAAAGATCAAACTATCGCACCCAAGCCTCTTTTTCAGTTTTTCGGTATACCCAACCGGCACAGTCGATTTAATGACAATTACAGATTTTTTATTAATTGCCAGTATCTTGCTCACCACCTCTTCCACCGATGCGGTGTTGAAGTAATTTGTTTTTGGATCGTAATCTGTGGGCGTTGCGATGATGACAAAATCGGAGCCTGCGAAGGCCTCAAGACTGTCCAGAGTGCCCCGCAAATTCAGAGTTTTATTCTCCAAATAGTACGCAATATCTACATCTTCAATCGGCGACTGCTTTTTGTTTATCATGTCGATCCGCTCTGGAATGATGTCCAGTGCGACGACCTCGTGGTGCTGAGCCAAAAGAATTGCGTTGGACAAGCCCACATAGCCAGTTCCCACAATAGCGATTTTCATTTTTTCACTTTATTTTTTAGCTTCGCCGCGTCGCTTGGGTCCCGTTACCCTGCGTGCACCTGATTCAGCGCCTTCAAGATGCGCTGGCATGCATTGCCATCCCCGTAAGGGTTGTGAGCGAAGCTCATGCGCTCATAGGCACCGGTATTCGTTAGCAACTCGCGCAAGTTGTCGACGATGCTGCTGATGCTGGTGCCCACCAGCTTCACAGTGCCTGCCTCTACCGCCTCCGGTCTTTCGGTTGTGTCCCGCATCACTAATACAGGCTTGCCGAGCGACGGCGCTTCCTCCTGAATGCCGCCGGAATCTGTGAGGACCAGATGTGCCCTGTCCATGAGGTAGACGAATGGCAAGTAATCCAACGGCTCGATCAGATGCACATTCGCCATGCCGGAGAGCATGCGATTCACGGGTTCGCGCACGTTGGGGTTCAAGTGCACCGGGTAGACAATTTCCACGTCCGGAAAGGCATGCGCGGTAGTGGCAAGCGCTCGACAGATGCGTTCGAAGCCGTCGCCGAAGTTCTCGCGGCGATGTCCGGTCACAAGCACCATGCGGTTTTCCGGATGGATGAAGCTGAAGCGCTGCTTGAAAATCTGCTGCAGTTCGACGTCGTTCTGGATCCGGTGACGCACTTGCAGTAGAGCGTCGATCACGGTATTGCCAGTCACATAGACCGTTCCGGCAGCCACACCTTCTGCCAGGAGGTTGTCGCGCGAAGCTGTGGTGGGGGCGAAATGCCAGCGCGCCAACACACTGGTCAATCTGCGGTTCGCTTCCTCGGGCCAGGGGGAATAGAGATTGCCGGTTCGCAGGCCGGCTTCGACATGACCCACCGGGATGCGCTGATAGAAAGCCGCCAGCGTTGCGGCAAAGGTGGTGGACGTGTCACCGTGGACCAGCACGGCGTCGGGGCGCCACCGCGCCATGGTTTCTTTCAGTCCGTGCAGTACGCCGGCGGTGATGTCGGTCAGGTCTTGGCCTGGCTTCATCAGATTGAGATCGAAATCAGGCGTAATCTCGAAAAGGTTGAGTACCTGGTCCAGCATCTCTCGATGCTGGGCTGTCACGCACACCCGGGTTTCGAAGGTCGGTAACGCCTGCAGCTGCTTGACCAGCGGTGCCATCTTGATGGCCTCTGGTCGGGTACCGAACACGACGAGGATTTTCATAGGTGCACGCGTAAGAGAGCGCCCGCTCGAAGCGCAGTGTCTCGAGGGTTGAGCCAATAAAGAACGAGCCGGCTGGTCCGGGGGAATTCCAATGCAGCCGGGTTGCTGGAATCAGGTCAGCGGAACCGATCCGCCGTTTCGCTACCCAGGTTCACCACCTGCGCGGCGGGCAAGATCAAACTGATCACGCGGTTCCATTTCACGAGCGGCACCGGGTCGATGTAGACCACGTCTTGTGGCTCCAGGCTGAACTGCTTGGCCAGCACCATGGCGGCCG
>Ga0157373_10004497_pt1 | contig 10492 bp, 9 predicted proteins | sample C65metaG_FD_113460 | JGI IMG/M metagenome (GOLD analysis project Ga0157373, IMG submission 113460) | Corn rhizosphere microbial communities from Kellogg Biological Station, Michigan, USA - C6-5 metaG | ecosystem: Host-associated > Plants > Roots > Rhizosphere > Soil | place: USA: Michigan...
GTCCGCCTACTGTCGTCGCCGATCTCGTGCGCGGCGGATCTCGTCCAGGTGCTCGATGCCGAGCGCATCCCGGACGATCCCCATCGTCTCTCGCGCGACGGTGCGGGCACGCCGGGTTCCCTGGATGACCGCGTCGCGCACCAGACGCTGGTCGCCCGCATAGCGCGCGCGGCGCTCGCGGATCGGGTCGAGAAAGCCGTTGAGCGCGACCGCCAGCCTCGCCTTGACCTCGACGTCCGAGACTGCCCCACGTCGATATCGCTCCTTCAGCTCCTCGACCTCGGTGCGATCCGGATTGAAGGCGTCGTGATACATGAAGACCGGGTTGCCCTCCACGTGACCGGGATCGGTCGCCCGACGTCGCGTCGGGTCCGTGTACATGCCCCGCACCTTGTCGGCCACCGTCGCCGCGTCGTCCCGCAGATAGATGGCGTTGTCGAGGGACTTGCTCATCTTGGCCCTCCCGTCGAGTCCGATCAGCCGGGGCACGCGCCCCACCATGGCCTTCGGCTCGGGGAACACCTCGCGCACCTGCCGGTTGAACCGGCGTGCCACCGCACGGGTGAACTCGACGTGAGGGAGCTGATCCTGACCTACCGGCACCAGATGCGCGCGGGCCATCAGAATGTTGGCGCTCTGCATCACCGGATACGTGAAGAAAGCCACCGGCACGGACCTGCGGCCGAAGCCCTCCATTTCCGCCTTCAACGTCGGATTGCGCTGCAACATGCCCAGCGGCACGAACCAGCTGAGCCAGAGGGCCAGCTCGGCGTGCTCCGGGACAAGGCTCTCGACGACGAACCGGCTGACCGCGGGGTCGAGCCCCACCGACAGCCAATCGAGGGCCACCTCCCACACCGCCTCACGCACCCGGGCAATGTCGTCGGCATAATCGGAGACCTGGTAGTCGGCAATCAAGAAAGAGCAGTCGTATTGCCGCTGCAGCTTCACCCAGTTCTCGAGCGCACCCGCGTAGTGGCCGAGATGAAGCGGTCCGGTGGGACGGATTCCGGTCAGGACACGCTTGAGCGGCTCAACCATCGCCATTGCCTCCGAGCACCGTAGGCGAGCGACCCCGGCGCACGCCGAGCCGAGAGGTCGGCGTCGGCCTCAGGCGACGTGCCCGGCGGCAGATAGTCGGCGGTCGAGATCATAGGCGGCGCTGATGAGCGCCAGATGCGTGAACGCCTGCGGGAAGTTGCCGAGGTGTTCTCCCCGGCGGCCGAGCTCCTCGCTGTAGAGGCCGAGGTGGTTCGCATAGCCGAGCATCTTCTCGAACACGAATCGCGCCTGCTGGAGATCCCCCAGCCGCGACAGACACTCGACGTACCAGAACGAGCACATGTTGAAGGTCCCCTCCTCGTCCAGGAACCCGTCGGAGAACTCGTCCCCGATGCGGTAGCGGGAGACGAGCGAGTCGCTCACGAGGTCACGCTCGATCGCGCGCAGGGTGGACACCCAGCGCGGGTCGGCCGGGGCTATGAACTTGACGAGGGGCAGGAGGAGCGAAGACGCGTCGACCGCGGTCGAGCCCTTGCTCTGCACGAACGTCTTCCGATCGGGGTTCCAGAACTGGGCGAAGATGTCCTGATAGATCGCGTCGCGGGTCTCGTGCCAGCGCGCGAGGGGAGCCGGAAATGAACGCTTGCGGGCGAGGCGGATGGCCCGGTCGATCGCCGCCCAGCAGAGCACACGGGAGAAGAGGAATTCACGCCGCCCGCCCCGCACCTCCCAGATGCTCTCGTCCGGTTCCTGCCAGTGCCGGCCGATCCATTCGATGAAGCGGACGACGTTGACCCAGAGGTCGTGCGAGATGGGCGCGCCGTACTTGTCGTAGAGGTAGATCGAATCCATCAGCTCGCCGTAGATGTCGAGCTGAAGGTGGGTGTAGGCCTGATTGCCGATCCGGACCGGCCGCGAACCCTTGTAGCCCTCGAGGTGGGAGAGATTCTCCTCGGTCAGGAGCTTGCGGCCGTCGATGCCGTACATGATCTGGAGGGCCCCGTCGGGCTCGAGCTCCGCACACCGGTCCTCCACCCAACGCATGAATGCTCCCGCCTCCGCGGTGAACCCGAGCCGGATGAGGCCATACAGCGTGAACGACGCGTCCCGGATCCAGGTGTGCCGATAGTCCCAGTTCCGCCCACCGCCTACCCACTCCGGAAGCCCGAAGGTCGGCGCGGCCACGATCGATCCGAAAGGCTGCGAGGTGAGGAGCTTCAGGGTCAGCGCGGAGCGATTCACCATCTCCCGCCACCGCCCGCGATAGGTCGAACGGCCTACCCAGCCGCGCCAGAAGTTGACGGTGTGCTTGAACGCCCGGGGGACGTAGTCGACACCGCCGGACGGCGACTCCCGGCCCGGCTCGACCTGTTCGAAGATGAAAGACGCCGACTCATCGGCGCGCAGGGTGAACTCCGCCACCGCCGCCCCGTCCACGATCCGCACCGGGACCGACGAGCGCAGCAAGAACACGAGCGTGGAACCACCCGCGGCGATGAACCGCACCCCGTCGCCGGTCTGCTCTGCGGTGTGGGCGGCCCGCGCGTAGTCGAAGCGTGGCTCGCACACCATGCGGAAGCGAATCTCCCCGCGGACCGTCTTCGCGCGGCGGACGACGTCGTGAGCGTGCCGGCCTTCCTCGATCGGCATGAAGTCCGAGATCTCGGCCACGCCATCGTCGGAGAGAAAGCGGGTCAGCAGGACGCAGGTGTCGGGCAGGTAGAGCTGCTTCTGCTGCGCCCCCTCGAGAAGAGGGGCAAGCCGGAAGCGCCCGCCGCGCTTGTCGTCCAGCAACGCGGCGAACACGGAGGGGGAGTCGAAGCGGGGCGCGCACATGAAATCAATCGAGCCGTCCATGCCGACGAGCGCCACCGTGTGGAGGTCGCCGATGACTCCGTAGTTCTCGATCGGTTGATAGCCCATGTCATTTCATCTTGTATGTCCCACACGTGTCCCCCGGCCGAACTCTCGAAGTGTACCGCGCGCCACTCCGGAGTGGCCGTAAAACACCGGCCCGTGCACGACGACACGCCTCGCGCACGACCGCGGCCGCGGGTACACTCCGGTCAACCTCACTCCATGGCCTGGCAAAGTCTTCTCGAGTATGTCCTGCTGGCGACCAGCTCGCTCTTCGTCATCGTGGACCCGATCGCGACGGTCCCCGCGTTCCTGGCCATGACACCCAACGACAGCCCGGAGCACCGGGTCAAGACCGCCCGGCTGGCGTGCTGGGTGACCGCCGCCGTGCTGCTGCTCTTCGCCCTCACCGGGAAATTGATCTTTCGCTTCCTCGGCATCACCCTGCCCGCCTTTCAGCTGGCGGCCAGCATGATCTTGCTGCTCATCGCCCTGGACATGCTGCGCGCGCAGCGGTCCCGGGTCCAGGAGACGACCGAGGAGACCACGGCCGGCGCGGCCAAGGAGGACATCGCGGTGACGCCGCTGGCCATCCCCATGCTGGCCGGGCCGGGCGCCATCTCCACGGTCATCGTGCTCCATGGCCAGGCCCGGGGGCTCGCCCAGCAGATCGCGTTGTGCGGCTGCATCCTCGCCGTCTGCCTGGCGAGCTATCTCATCCTTCGCCTCTCGGCCAGGGGCATGAAGTGGCTGAGTCCCATCGCCCTGCGGATCACCACTCGCGTCATGGGCTTGCTGCTCGCCGCGATCGCGTTCCAGTTCGCGCTCAACGCGATCGCCGCCCTCAGGGGAACCGTGTTCTAGCTGCGGCCGACCCGCCTTGGCTATCGGGTCAGCCGGCGGCGGCAACACCGAGGATCCGCACCCCGGGCACGATCATGCCCACTGCGAGAGGTGGCGAGCGATCCATCGCCACCTCGCATTCCCGCCACTCCCGGTCGCCAGCTCATCGAGCACGACGTAGGCCGCGCTCGTCGCCTCGGGAAACCACCGCGCGGTCTCGCCGCCGTGACCTCGCACCGCCTCCAGCGTCGCGCGGCATACCGTCTCGACCAGCTCGTCCGGCGCGTCCAGGTCTTGCACGAGGCGGCAGGCCGCGCGCACCATCGACTCCACGGCCTCGCTCACCTCGCGGGGGCCGAGAGGCCCCCGCTCGATGCGCGCGACGAAGAGCTCACGCACCGTGAGCCGAACGCCACGGATCGGCACCCCCGCGCGCACGAGCTCCGCTAGCCGCTCGACCATGACGTCCTCGAAAGGTCTCACGCCACGGGCTCCACCCGGAGCGCGTCACCGGCCGCGTCCACCCGCACCGTCGCCCCATCGCGAACCTTGCCGGCCACTATCAAGCGCGCGACCGGCGTCTCGACCTCCCGCTGGATCACCCGCTTGAGCGGCCGGGCCCCGAAGACCGGATCGTAGCCGACGTGGGCCAGATGGGCTCGCGCCGCCTCGGATATCTCCATCGTGATCCGACGCTCGCCGAGCCGGTGCTGGAGCCCCGCGAGCTGGATCTCCACGATCTTCCCGAGCTGCGCCTCGGTGAGGGCGCGAAAGACCACGATCTCGTCCACGCGGTTCAGGAACTCGGGCCGGAACTGGCGGCGCAGTGCATCGAGCACTTGCTCGCGCATCCGCTGATAGCTCCGCTCGTCGGCGTCCCGCATCTCCAGGATGAGCTGGCTGCCGATGTTGGAGGTCATGATGATGACCGTGTTCTTGAAGTTGACGGTGCGGCCCTGGCCGTCGGTGAGGCGGCCGTCGTCGAGCACCTGGAGCAGCACGTTGAAGACGTCCGGATGCGCCTTCTCGATCTCGTCGAGGAGTACGACCGAATAGGGCTTCCGGCGCACCGCCTCGGTGAGCTGGCCGCCTTCCTCGTACCCGACGTACCCGGGTGGGGCCCCGATCAGCCGCGCGACGGTGTGCTTCTCCATGTACTCCGACATGTCGAGGCGCACGATGTTGTCTTCGTCGTCGAAGAGCGTCGCGGCCAGGGCCCGCGCCAGCTCGGTCTTCCCGACCCCGGTCGGCCCCAGGAAGAGAAAGGAGCCGATGGGCCGCTTGGGATCCTTGATGCCGGCCCGGGCCCGGACCACCGCGTCGGCCACCGCCCGAACCGCCTCGTCCTGTCCCACCACGCGCTCGTGGAGCTCCTCCTCCAGCCGGAGGAGCTTCTGCATCTCGCCTTCCATCAGCTTCGAGAGTGGGATGCCGGTCCACCGGGAGACGACCTCCGCGATGTCCTCCTCGTCGACCTCCTCCTTGATGAGCCGGCGGCCGCCGCCAGCCTGCGCCCGCTCTTCCTCTGCCTTCAGGTCGCGCTCGAGCGACGCCAGCGTGCCGTACTGCAGCTCGGCCACGCGGTTCAGATCGTAGGCGCGCATGGCCTGTTCGATCTCGACCTTCACCGACTCGATTCGCTTCCGCAGCTGCCGGGGCCGCTCGATCGCCGCCTTCTCGCGCTCCCATTGCTGGCGGAGCGTCCCGGCCTCGGCCTGCAGGCGGGCCAGCTCCTCCTCGAGCTTCCCCAGCCGGTCACGGGACGCCGCGTCGCTCTCCTTCTTCAAGGCCTCCCGCTCGATCTCGAGCTGCAGGATCCGTCTCGTGATCTCGTCCAGCTCGGCCGGCATCGAGTCGATCTCGGTTCGAAGCCGGGCCGCCGCCTCGTCGACGAGGTCGATGGCCTTGTCGGGCAGGAACCGGTCGGAGATGTAGCGGTCGGACAGCACGGCGGCCGCCACCAGCGCGGAGTCCTTGATGCGGACGCCATGATGGACCTCGTAGCGCTCCCGGAGCCCGCGGAGGATGGAGATCGTGTCCTCCACGGTCGGCTGGTCCACCATGATGGGCTGAAACCGCCGCTCGAGCGCCGCGTCCTTCTCGATGTGCTTCTTGTACTCGTCGAGGGTGGTGGCCCCGATGCAATGCAGCTCGCCCCGCGCCAGGGCGGGCTTGAGCAGGTTGCTCGCGTCCATGGCCCCCTCGGCCGCCCCCGCCCCCACCACCGTGTGCAGCTCGTCGATGAAGAGGATGACCTCGCCCTGCGCATCGTGCACGGCCTTGAGAACCGCCTTGAGCCGCTCCTCGAACTCGCCGCGATACTTGGCGCCCGCGACCAGCGCCCCCATGTCGAGGGTCACGACGCGCCTTCCCTTGAGCCCTTCGGGCACGTCCCCGCGGACGATGCGCTGGCCGAGCCCCTCGACGATCGCGGTCTTCCCCACGCCCGGCGCTCCGATCAGCACCGGGTTGTTCTTGGTCCGGCGCGAGAGGATCTGGATGACGCGCCGGATCTCCTCGTCGCGGCCGATGACCGGATCCAGCTTGCCCTGCCGGGCGAGCGCGGTCAGGTCACGCCCGTACTTCTCGAGGGCCTCGTAGGTACCTTCCGGCGTCTGGCTGGTCACGCGCTGGCCGCCCCGGACCGCCCCGGTCGCCTCGAGCAGCTTGTCCGGGGTGAGGCCGGCCGCCTGGAAGGCGTCGGCGACGGCTCGATCCTTCTTGACGAGCGCGAGCAGCAGGTGCTCGACGCTCACGAACTCGTCCTTCATGTGCTGCGCTTCGGCCTCGGCACCGGTCCAGACCTCGCCCATGCGGGGCGAGAGGTAGACCTGCCCCCCCTGCGCGCCGGGCCCCGAGACCCGGGGGAGGCGCGTGAGCGCCTGGCGCAGCCGCTGCATCAGCGTCGCCGCGTTGCCGCCGGCCTTCTCCACGACGCGCGCCGCGGCGCCGCCGTCCTGCTCGAGCAGGGCCAGCGCGAGATGCTCGGGTTCGATCTGCGTCTGCCCCTCGCGCTGCGCCATGCTCTGCGCCTGGCGCATGGCGTCCTGCGCCTTCTCGGTCAACCGGTTGGGATCCATGTCGGCCTCTCCTTGCCCCTCAGGGTCGAGCACCCCGTAAACGGGCCAGCTCTGCTTGGAGGTGGTCCACCCGCTCCAGCAGGTCCACGATGATCGCCGCGTCGAAGAGGTCCATGCCGAGGTCTGCGTTGAGCCGCAGGATCCGCCGGAGCCGCGGCGCGGCCTCGACGCTGAATTCGTCCGGCCGTCGGGTCACCGGCTCGACCAGACCGGTCCGGACCAGGTGATCGAGCTGGGCCGATGAGACGCCGGCGGCCGCCGCCAGCTCGTCGCGGGTGAGCCGTCGCTCGGCGGTGAGCGGCGCCTTCACGATCGGCGCGGGCTGCCATGGCCGAGACCGCGTGCGCATGCCGGTCACTCCCCGGCCGGTCGGTCGGCCGGCGCCGCGGCGCTGCGTCGCAGGGCCTCGTAGGCTTCCCGCTCCGGCGCGCTGGGGCGCTCGGGCACGACGATGCGCACCGCCGCGTAGAGGTCTCCACGCGCCCCATCCGCCCGGGGCAGCCCCCGGCCACGCAGGCGCAGCCGCCTGCCGTTCTGCGTGCCCGCCGGCACCGTGAGCGTCACCGCCCCGTCCGGAGTATCGATTCTCACGTCGGCCCCGAGCACCGCCTGCCACGGCCAGATCGACAGCTCCATCTCCAGGTCGTCGCCGGCGACGCGATAGCGCGGGTGCGGGACCATGCGCGCGTGGAGGTAGACGTCGCCGGGTGGGCCCCCGCTCGTGCCGGGCCCTCCCTGGCCGGCCAGCCGCAGCACGACACCGTCCCGCAGCCCGATGGGGATCTCCACGTCGAGGGTCTTGCCCTCCCCGATCTGGATCCGGCGCTTGCCGCCCCGGAGGAGATCGTCCAGGGTGACCGCCAGCTCCACCTCGACGTCGTAGCCCGGCATCGGGACTCGAGCACGGCCGGGCCGTCCTCCCGATCGGCCGAAGAGCGAGGCGAAGAAGTCGCTGACGTCGCCCAGGTCCTCGGCGGACCATGTCTCCCCGCCGCTCGCCTCCGCGCCGGGAGGAGGGGTGAAGTCCATCCCGCCCTTCCAGCTCGCGCCGAGCGCGTCGTACTTGGCCCGCTTGTCGGCATCGCTCAGGACCTCGTAGGCCTCGTTGAGCTCCTTGAAGCGCTCGGCCGCCTTCGCCCGCTCCGTGACCGGCTGCAGATCGGGGTGGTGCTTCCGGGCGAGCTGGCGGTACATTCGCTTGATCTCGGCCGCGGAGGCCGTGCGCGGCACTCCCAGGACCTCGTAGTAGTCACGGAATTTCACCGCCACGGTCCGACGGGCTCCTCGGCGGTGGCCACCACGACCCGCGCCGGACGCAGCAGTCCGTCGCTCTGCCGGGCCCCGCGCGGGGCCGGCCGCCGGCGCTCGACCTCCGGCGCTTCCGGTCGGTCGCCCGTCTCGGCGCCCGTCGCGTCGTTCATGCCGCGGTGCGGGCGGGCGCCGACGGCCGGCGCAGCGCGACGTTGATCAGCGCCACAACGATCGCCGCCGCGAGCGCGATCCACGCCACCGTGGGCCCCCGGAGCGCATCGAAGCCGAGCCGGGCGTCGGCCGAGTACGCCCCGGCACCCGTGAAGGCCAGCGGGAGGGCGGCGGTCAGGTACATCAAGGGCATCTCGACCCCGTTCGCCGACGCAAAGAACCCATTCGCCCGATGCACGGTCAGGATGGCCACCAGCATGACGACGGTGATCAGGGCGGGGCCCACGGGCCCGAGGAAGCCCGCCGCGGTGAGCAACCCGCCACCCAGCTCCCCCAGACCGGCGGCCAGGGCGAAGAGGACCCCGGGTCGGAAACCGAGACTCTCGAAGAATCCTCCCGTGCCCGTCAAGCCATGGCCGCCGAACCACCCGAAGAGCTTCTGCGTCCCATGCGCCGCGAGGCCGAGCCCCACGATGAGACGTGCGATGAGTAACCCAGCGTCCATCGATCCCTCCTTACGGTTTGGGCTCGTCGGCCTCTTTGAACTCGGCGTCGACCACGTCGCCCGCCTGCGGCCCGCCGGACGAGGGGGGGCTTCCGCCCGGCGGCGCCGGGCGGGACGCGGCCTCCGCCAGGGTGCGGGCCGCGCGGCTCAGATCATCCTGGACTCGGCGAATACGCTCGATATCGCCGCCCTTCAGCGCCTCGCGCGCCTCGTCGAGCGCTCGCTCGACCGTACGCCGGTCAGCACCGGAGAGCTTGGCGCCGTGCTCCGCCAATGCGCGCTCCGTCGAGTACACGAGCGCATCCGCCTGGTTCCGCAGCTCGATCTCCTGCCGCCGCCTGGCATCATCCGAGGCATTGGCTTCCGCCTCCTTCACCATGCGGTCGACTTCCGCCTTGCCCAGGCCCGACGAGGCGGTGATCGTGATCTGCTGCTGCTTGCCCGTCGCCATGTCCTTGGCGGAGACGTTGAGGATCCCGTCGGCGTCGATGTCGAAGGCCACCTCGACCTGCGGGAGGCCGCGTGGAGCCGGGGCGATCCCGTCCAGGCGGAACTGGCCCAGGGTCCGGTTGTCGCGGGCCAGGGGCCGCTCGCCCTGGAGCACGTGAATGTCGACCGAGGGCTGGTTGTCGGCCGCGGTGCTGAAGGTCTCGCCCTTCCTGGTCGGGATGGTCGTGTTCCGCGGGATCAGGACGGTCGTGACGCCTCCCAGGGTCTCGACGCCCAGCGAGAGCGGCGTGACGTCGAGGAGCACGACGTCCTTGACCTCTCCCGCCAGGATCCCGCCCTGGATGGCGGCGCCGATGGCGACCACCTCGTCGGGATTCACGCCCTTGTGCGGCTCCTTGCCGAAGAGCTGCTTGGCGAGCTCCTGGACCTTCGGCATGCGCGTCTGACCGCCGACGAGGATGGCCTCGTCGATGTCGGCAGCGGTGACGCCGGCATCCTTCATGGCTTGCCGGCAGGGCTCCGCGGTCCGCTCGATCAGGTCGGCCACGAGCGCCTCGAGCTTCGCGCGCGTCAGGGTCATGACCAGGTGCTTCGGCCCGGTGGCGTCCGCGGTGATGAAGGGGAGATTGACCTCGGTCTGGACCGTCGAGCTGAGCTCGATCTTCGCCTTCTCCCCGGCCTCCTTGAGGCGCTGCAGCGCCATGCGGTCCTTGCGCAGGTCGACGCCGTGCTCCTTCTTGAACTCGTCGGCGACCCAGTCGATGACGCGCTGATCGAAATCGTCGCCCCCGAGGTGCGTGTCGCCGTTGGTGGACTTGACCTCGAAGACCCCCTGGCCCAGCTCCAGGGTCGAGATGTCGAAGGTCCCGCCCCCAAGGTCGTACACCGCGACCTCTTCGTCCTGCTTCTTCTCGAGCCCGTAGGCGAGGGCGGCCGCGGTCGGCTCGTTGATGATCCGGAGCACCTCGAGGCCGGCGATCCTCCCCGCGTCCTTGGTCGCCTGGCGCTGGCTGTCGTTGAAGTACGCCGGCACCGTGATCACGGCCTGCGTCACCTTCTCGCCCAGGTGGGCCTCCGCCGCCTCCTTGAGCTTGCGGAGGATCATCGCCGAGAGCTCGGGGGGCGAGTACTGCTTGCCCCGGATCTCGATGCGGACGTCGCCGTTGGGCGCCGGCACGACCCGGTAGGGGACGAGCTTGGTTTCCTGCTCCACCTCCTCGTAGCGGCGGCCCATGAACCGCTTGATCGAGAAGATGGTGTTCTCCGGATTGGTGATGGCCTGGCGCTTGGCGACCTGGCCGACCAGGACCTCGCCCTCCTTGGTGAAAGCGAC
>Ga0157373_10004498_pt1 | contig 10487 bp, 7 predicted proteins | sample C65metaG_FD_113460 | JGI IMG/M metagenome (GOLD analysis project Ga0157373, IMG submission 113460) | Corn rhizosphere microbial communities from Kellogg Biological Station, Michigan, USA - C6-5 metaG | ecosystem: Host-associated > Plants > Roots > Rhizosphere > Soil | place: USA: Michigan...
CGCGCATCTGGATGCCGGTCGCGACGTTGCGGTCATCTGCGAGGGCGACCCGTTCTTCTACGGCTCTTATATGTACCTGCATGATCGTCTGGCCGAGCGCTACGAGGCACAGGTGATTCCGGGCGTCTGCTCGATGCTCGGCGGCGCTTGCGTGTTGGGCGTGCCGTTGGTGTATCGCAACCAGAGCCTGTCGGTATTGTCCGGCGTGCTCTCGGCGGACGAGCTCAAGCGCAAGCTGGTGGACGCCGATGCGGCGGTCATCATGAAGCTGGGCCGCAACCTGCCAAAGGTGCGTCAGGTGCTGGTCGACACCGGTCTTGCCGAGCGTGCGCTGTACGTCGAGCGCGCGACCATGAGCAATCAGAAGATCGTGCCGCTGGCCGAGGTTGACCCGATGTCGTCGCCGTACTTCTCGCTGATCATCGTTCCCGGCGAAAGGTGGCAAGGCTGATGGGCGCTTCCAATCAAAAAGCCCCCGCCATCGTCATGCTTGGCAAGGGCGCGCTGAACACCGCGCGCCGCATTCAGCAGCTGTACCCGGACGCGCTGATTCACGGCCTGGCCCAGCGCGTTGAAGGGGCCGATCGCAGCTATTGCGATTTCGGCGCAACCCTGCGCCAGCTGTATCAACAGGACACGCCAATCATCGCTCTGTGCGCGACGGGCATCGTCATTCGCACCCTGGCGCCGGTGTTGCTGGAGAAGGGCGCCGAGCCGCCGGTGCTGGCTGTCGCTGAAGATGGCAGTGCGGTGGTTCCGTTGCTGGGCGGGCTGGGTGGGGTCAACGTCATGGCCCGCGAAATCGCCGCCGGCCTCAACACCTCGGCCGCCATTACCACCAGCGGCGAGTTGCGTTTCGGCACCTGCCTGCTCAATCCGCCAGCTGGCTATGCGCTGGGCGATCTGGAGCTGGGCAAGCGCTTCGTGTCCGATCTGCTGTCGGGCGAAAGCGTGCGCATCGAAGGCGCCGCGCCCTGGCTGGCTCAGGCGCAGCTGCCTGAAGACGATCACGCGCAACTGGCGATCCACGTCGGTTATGCCGAGCGCGAGCCGTCCGCCAACGAGCTGCTGATCTACCCGCGCAACGTGCTGGTGGCGGTAGACGCTGGCGTCGAGCACCTGGCTGACACGGTCAAAGCGACGCTGCACGATTCGCGTATCGCGCTGCAATCGCTGGCCTGTCTCTTGGCCAGCCAAAGCGACATGCCCAACCCGGCGTTGCACGCGGCTGCCGAAACGTTGGGCGTTGCCCTGCGCTTCACGTCGCCTGCAACGCCAAGTGAGATGGCGCAGCAGGTCTTGCCTCAATTGCTGCCGCCGATTACCCCGATTGACGGCATCGCCATTGCGGTCGCGCCGCAGCCGCTGGACCTCGAGCACATCGGTCGCGGACGCGGGAGGCTCGCGGTCATCGGCCTGGGCCCGGGCGCTGCCGAGTTCATGATCCCTGCCGTGAAGGCCGAGCTGGCACGCGCCAACGACGTGCTGGGTTACGAGACTTACGTGCGCATGGCCGGGCCGTTTCGCGCGGATCAGATGCTGCATTGCACCGACAACCGCGAAGAAATGCAGCGCGCCCGTCATGCCTTCGAACTGGCCGCCCAGGGGCGTTCGGTGGTGGTGGTGTCGTCGGGCGATCCGGGCGTGTTCGCCATGGCCGCGGCGGTGCTCGAAGCGCTGCACGAGTCCGATGACCCGCAATGGCATGCGGTCGATCTGGAAATCCTGCCGGGGGTTTCAGCCTCACTGGCCACCGCCGCTCAGGCTGGTGCGCCGCTGGGGCATGACTTCTGCGTGATGTCCCTCTCGGACAACCTCAAGCCGTGGGCGATCATCGAAAAGCGCCTGGACCTGGCCTGTCAGGCCGACCTGGCGCTGGCTTTCTACAACCCGATTTCCCGCTCGCGGCCCTGGCAACTGGGGCGTGCGCTGGAGATCGTGCGCCAGCATCGCGGCCCTGAAACGCCGGTCACGCTGGGCCGCGACATTGGCCGTCCGGGGCAGACATTGCGTGTCATCACGCTGGGCGAACTCACGCCGGAGCAGGTGGACATGCGCACCATGGTGTTGGTCGGCTCATCGCTGACCTGCACCTTCCAGCGCGCAGACGGCACTCAATGGGTGTACACGCCGAGGTGGTACGGCGCCAAACCTGGGGGCTGAGTGAGGCGCTTGTCCGGAAGGAATCTTGGGAAACTTTCTGTATAGGCGTTGGAAAGCGCGTCCTGGGTGTGAGACTTCACGCCTGGACGCGCTGGAAATCACATCAGGCTCATCGGAAATCTTTTCCCCTCGGCCGACCGACGCTGTCAGCCATTTCGCTCCCCTGTGCGCTCCCCCTTGCCCCACGGGCTCTGCAGGGTGACCCGATGTCTCCCCTCATCTTTTTTGCCTGCCTGAGCACTGGGCGTCTGCACATCGCTCGGGCGTTGAGGACCTGTCCAATTGCGTTAGGGTAACGACGTCCATGACGGACGCTTTTCACTAAAAGGACTTGGCAATGAACAACGAAGCATTTCTGAATTATCTGGCCAGTGTGCCCTCGATCGACTCGATCCCTCCCGCGCAAGACGCTCCAGGTGCAAGCGTGAACGCGATCGAACCCGCCAGCGCAGCAGTCGTGGGGCAGGCGGTGATCGGTTTCGTCGAAGGCATGAGCCAGCAGGCCCGTGACGATGTTCTGGACACGGTCACTTACGCAACGCTGGCCGCCGACAAGCGCTACAACGTCGTCACCCAGAACGGCGAGTGGTACACGACCTTCCGCGCCGTTATGACCCGCGCGCTGCACTGGGCTTCCCAGGACATCGCTTTTCTCAGCTACTCCAGCCGCGAGCAGGTGGTGACGATGGACAAGATCAGTCTCGATCTCATCGCATCTTCGATCACCGCTGCGGCCACCGGCGGTGCAGCAGGTCCCTTGCTGCAGCAGATCGCGGCAGACGCCGTCGAGGCCCTGCGTAAGCAGGACAAGCCCCTTGGCCTGTTCAATAGCCGGACCCGCAAGCCCGGCGGTGCCCGGTTCGTGGTCGGCGGGTGCAACGAAAGCCGTGAGGGCGTCATCGTGTTGGCCGTGGGTGCCGTCGAGGCCAAGACCGAAATCTCGGTAGGCAATGTGCTGTTCTTTAACTGGAATTCGGTGGCTGTCGATATGAACCGAAGCGCCGATGTGTTCGTCTTCCATCAATCGCTCTACGCGCAGCGCCGTGAGCGCGTGCGTCAGGCACTGCTGGAAGCATCGGACGCGGCTTTTCTCGAGTTTCCGATCTGAGGACATCGGGCTGCGTACGCTGCGCGGCCCTCTTGGGCAGGGAGGACAAGATGACTCACAAGATCGAACAAGCGTATCTGAACGGCGCAGTGCTGACGCTGTTGGCAACCCCCGTGAATCAGAGTTTCAAAGACGATGCGCTCGACTGCGGCCTCTATGTGCAGTTGGCCGCCAGCAAGCAATTCGACCGATTCACGCACTTTCAGGACTGGCAGACCATTTTGATCAAGGCCCTGACCGCCTTTGGCTGGGTTCGCCTGGACTTTGCCAATCAGCAGCAGCCGATCAGCGAAAGCATTGTCGTGGCCAATCTGATGCGTGAGGCGCTGTCAGAGTCCCTCGGCAGTGTGGGGGAAGAGCAGCTGGATCAGGTTTTTGCAACCCGGTTGACGGGGCTCTGCGCTGAAGCGTCGAAGGCAGTGGTCGAAAACAGCGTTCAGATCTCTCGCCATCACGACGTGTCTTCGGTCGTCCTGCAGCTTGCGTTACTGCTGCCGTCACGACAGATGGCATTGCTGTGCATGGCCTTTGAAACGCGAGAAATCATCGGGCCCAACCCGTTTACTCAGTCCTTGGCAAAGGGCTCGCTGATTGGCGACCTCAAGTCGTTTGCGTTTGTCGGCACGCTCGACGACCTGCGCTACACCGCCTATCGACAACGCATCAGCGAGGCGCTCGATGACAGGCGTTCAGGGCTGCGCTTTGCGGTCAGGGGAGCCGTCACATGAGCCCGGCGACCGGCGCCATCGTCGGCTCCAGTCTGGTTTCGCTCTATGACGGAGTGGTTCGCCAGGATCGCGAAGACATCTTCGACAGTCTCCTTTGTGCAGACAGGTTCGCGAGCCGGCATCACGATCAGCGACGGGATTACACCAACTGGTTTTTTCGTTATCGCAGGCGGCTGGAGAGTCGCGGCTGGGTTTTGAAAAGCCCGATTCTGCACACGCCTCAAGTGGTTTTCGGGCCGTCGGAGCTGGATTCAGTGACCTTTGACATCGTTGCATCGGCGGGTGCTCAGGTGCTCGCAGATCTGGTGCAGGCTTCATGGCGCTCGATGAGGGTTCATCGGTTTGCCGATTACTATTTCGACAACGGCCAGCGCGACGGAGAGTTGGGCCGCCTGCAAATGGCGCCCTGCATGAACGATGCCGACGGTACGCTGTTGATGTTGATCTGCGGGATCAGGCTTACCGGCTCGGCTGGCATGCGCGACTTCGAGTTCTGGAGCGAAACCCGGCGGGAAATGCTGTTGCGCATCACTGGCGGCGTCTACCGCCTTGATCGCACAACCTATGCGCGTTACCGCGATGAGATTCGCAACCAGCTGAGCGGTGACGCAGGTCGTGCAATCGAAGAGTTCCAGCTTTAAGGCTAAGGCACCAGATAGCCTTTGATACCGGTGAAGATGATCTGCGCCGCCAGCGCACAGACGAACAGCCCCATCAAGCGGCTGACGATCTGCAGGCCCTGTTCACCCAGAATGCGTTCGATGCTGTTGGACAGGTACAGCACCACGCCAACGGTGAAACTGGCCAGTGCGATGCTGATGATGGCGGTCAGCTTGTCGTCCCAATGGGGCTGGCTGACACCCATTACCAACAAGGCACCAATGGTGCCGGGGCCTACGGTGATGGGAATGGTCAGGGGAACGATGGTCACGTCCTGTTGAACGTTGTCGGTTTGCACCCCTGATTTGCCCTGGGCCATGCCCAGCGCCGAGATGAACAGCACGCTGCCGGCGCCGATGCGAAAGGCGTCGGCGGTGATGCCGAACACGCTGAAGATCACCCGCCCGAACAGGTACAGCAACACGCTGGCCACCAGGGTTGCGAAGGCGACCTTCCATGCCAGGTGACGGCGTTCCTTGCGCGAATAACCGCGACTCAGGCTGATGAAGCAGGACAGGACGAAGAACGGGCTATAGAGCACCAGCATCTTCAGATAAACGCTGAACAGCACATGAAGCATGGTTTGAGCTCGTGGCGGCAGACTCGGACGGGGGCAAGTCTATCAGGCGCCGCAGAGGAGGGCGGCTCAGTTTTGCTGATAGCGTTCCTGATCCTCGGGCTCGTCACCCAGCGGATTGCGCGCCCGCTGTTCGACCCAGTACTCGACCAGCTCGCGCAGTTGCGACAACTCCACCGGTTTGGACATGTGCCCGTCCATGCCTGACTGCCGCGCGCGATCCTTGTGCTCGGCCAGAATGTGCGCCGTCAGTGCCACGACGGGGGTGCGGGTGCGTTGGTTGCCGACTTCCCAGGCGCGCAATTGCTGGGTCGCCGAGAAGCCGTCAAGGATCGGCATTTCGCAGTCCATCAGCACCAGATCGTAGCGTTGGGCTTTCATCGCGCGCAGGGCTTCTTCACCGTTGCTGGCGGTGTCCGGCTGCAGGTTGAGCTTGCCCAGCATGCCGCGGATCACCTTGGTAGAGATGCTGTTGTCTTCGGCCACCAGAATGCGGAAATCACTCGGCACGTCGACTTCAGTCACCACGGCAGGCGCTGCAAGGTAGGCCGCCTGGCCCTTGTTGCGCTGGTTGAGCTCGTCGGCCAGGGTGGTTTTCAGCGTGTAGCCGGCCACCGGTTTGGCAAGGATGCGCTTGACCCCGGCATTGCGCGCGATGACTTTGCTCGGCGCGCTGCTGATGCCAGTGAGCATGATCAGCAGAATGTCGTGGTTCAGGCTCGGGTCTTCCTTGATCTTCGCCGCCAGCTGCATGCCGGTCATGCCAGGCATGTTCTGGTCGAGCAGCACGATGTCGAAGTAGTCGCGTAGGTGCGCCTTGGTGCGCAGCAGGGCCAGCGCCTCCTTGCCCGACGGCACGGCGCTGACGTTCAGGCCCCATGCGCTGCACTGCTGGACCAGCACCTTGCGGCAGGTGTCGTTGTCGTCCACCACCAGCACCCGCGCGCCCTTGAGCGGGCTGTCGAGGTCGGCGGGCGGCTGCTCCAGGCGATCGGCATCCAGCGGCAGGCTGAGCCACAAGGTGCTGCCCTGATTGCTGCCACTTTGGATGCCGAACTCACCACTCATCAGCAGAATCAACTGCCGCGCGATGACCAGCCCCAGGTGGCCGCCGACCTTGCTCGCGGCGAGGAAGTTCTTGCTGTGCAGTTCGGCGTGGAGCAGGGCGTCGCGCTCCTTGGCCGTCAGTGGCGTGCCGCTGTCCTGCACGGCGATGCGCAGGCGCGGTTTGCCACCACGGGAATCAAGGGCGACCACCAGCAGAATCTCGCCTTCGTCGGTCTTCTTCAGGGCGTTTTCCAGCAGGCTCAGCAGCGTCTGGCGCAGGCGGGTCGGGTCGCCGCTGATGACGCGGGGCACCTGCGGCTGGATGAAGCTGATCAGCTCGACCCGCTGCTGCTCGGCCTTGGCCCGGAAGATGTTCAGGCAGTCTTCGATCATTGCGTTGAGGTCGAACTGCACATCGTCCAGCTCGATCTGGCCGGACTCAAGCTTGGTGATGTCGAGGATCTCGTTGATCAGCGTCAGCAACTCGTTACCGGCGCTGTGAATGGTCTGCACGTAGTCACGCTGCTTGACCGACAGTGGCGTGCCCAGCAGCAGCTCGGTCATGCCCAGCACGCCGTTCATGGGGGTGCGGATTTCGTGACTGATCTTGGCCAGGAACTCGGCCTTGGCGTTGATCTCGGCGGTGCTGGCGGCCAGTTCGCGGCTGATGCTGAAGTTGTCTTCGGTGATGCTGCGATGGCGTTCGCTAAGCGCGATGCTCATCAGCAGGCCGCAGACGCAGAACATGCCCATCACCGCGATGATCAACGTTTGCGCGGCGATGGTGGTCAGCCAGAGCATGGCCGGCAGGATCACCAGATTGCCGAGGTTGAAGGCGATCATCGCGATCACGAACGGCCGCGCCGGGGCATAGCCTTTTTGCAGGTGATAGATCGAGACCAGGGTGATGGTCAGTGTGGTCAGGGCCACCAGCAAGAAGGTCAGCACGTTCAGCGGCAAGGTTTCGACGAACAGCACCAACAGGCCGCCAAAGCCGACGACCAGCAATACGCCCATCAACAGGCGGTTGAGGAGTTCGACGCCGCGCTGGACGAAAAAGCAGTGGGTGTACATCAAACCGGTTGCGGCGGCGAGCAGCAGCGCGAGGTGAGCGCTCGGGGTCTGGGCCAGGTGCCAGTTCGGCAGCCACGGCGCTTGCAGGTTGAGCAGCAACAGCGCACTGAGCCCGAGAAACGCCTCGCACGCCGCCAGCCACAGGCTGCTGACCGAGCGCGACTGGGCGTAGCGGGTGATGTTCTGCACGATCAGCATGATCAGCGAGCCGAAGAACAGGCCCAGCAGCAACGGGCGGCGTTCATCGGCGGCGCTGGAAACGGCTGACTCCAGCGTGATGTTCGGGCGCAGTTCCTGCTCGGACTTGAGGCGCAGGTACAGGTCCAGCGGCGTGTCGCTCTGCGGTACGGGCAGCAGGAAATCGATGGAAGGCAGCGGTTGCTGGGCGCGGGGGACCTTGTTGCCCGACCGCGAATGATCGATCAGGCTTTCACCGTTGAGGACGTACATGTCCACGGTGGCCAGGTCCGGGGCGAAGATGCGCACCAGCTGTTCGTGATCGGTCGGGGGGAGGTGATAGTGCAGCCAGAGCGCGGAGTCGCGGCTGATGGCGCGAACCTTGTCAAGTTCGACCGGGCTGAATTGTGACTCGTAATGGGGGGAGCGAATGTCGCTGAGCTGCAGATTGGCCTGATCGTCGACAAGGGTCGACCATCCTGCACTCACCTCCGCGTATGTCGGGGGCATGCAGAGCAGGGGCATCATGGCGATGATCAAACATGTGGCAATCCTGAGCCAGCGCACGGCGAAATCCCTTCGTGAATGAAGCCAGTTACCCTGGTGCGGCCCAGAATGATCGGACAGCCGCCTGTTTCAGGCGACTGTCCGGCCCTGGACTTACTCCAGATGTTCGCCGCGTTCCCGGGCAATGGCGCGGTAGCCAATGTCCTTGCGGTAGAAACAGCCTTCCCAGTCAATCTTTGCCGCCAGTGCGTATGCCTGCTGCTGCGCATCACCGACGCTGTCACCCAATGCCGTCGCACACAGTACGCGACCACCTGCGGTGACCACCTGGCCATCCTTCAGCGCGGTACCGGCGTGGAACACCTTGCCCGGCAGTGCGGCGGCAGCATCCAGACCGTTGATTGCAGCACCCTTGGCGTAGTCGCCAGGGTAGCCGCCAGCGGCCAGCACGATGCCTAAGCTTGGACGCGGATCCCACTGGGCTTCCACTTTGTCCAGAGCTTGCGCCAAAGCGGCCTCGACCAGCAAGACCAGGCTCGATTGCAGACGCAGCATCACCGGTTGGGTTTCCGGGTCGCCGAAACGGCAGTTGAACTCGATAACCTTCGGGTTACCGGCCTTGTCGATCATGAGACCAGCATAGAGGAAGCCGGTGTAAACGTTGCCTTCGTCGGCCATGCCTCGGACGGTCGGCCAGATGACCTGATCCATCACGCGCTGATGCACGTCGGCGGTGACCACTGGCGCCGGGGAGTAAGCACCCATGCCACCGGTGTTCGGGCCGCTGTCGCCGTCGCCGACGCGCTTGTGGTCCTGGCTGGTGGCCATTGGCAGCACGTTCTTGCCGTCGACCATGACGATGAAGCTGGCTTCTTCGCCGTCCAGGAACTCTTCGATCACCACGCGCGAACCGGCGTCACCGAAGGCGTTGCCGGCGAGCATGTCGCGGACAGCCTCTTCAGCCTCTTCCAGAGTCATCGCGACGATCACGCCTTTACCGGCGGCCAGGCCATCGGCCTTGATCACGATCGGTGCGCCGACCTTTTTCAGATAAGCCAGTGCTGGCTCGATCTCGGTGAAGTTCTGGTAGTCGGCGGTCGGGATCTTGTGACGCGCCAGGAAATCCTTGGTGAACGCCTTGGAGCCTTCCAGTTGCGCCGCGCCCTTGGTCGGACCGAAGCAGTCCAGGCCACGGGAGCGGAACAGGTCAACCACACCGGCAACCAGCGGCACTTCCGGGCCGACGATGGTCAGCGAGACGTTCTTCTCGGCGAAGTCGGCCAGTTGCTCAAGGGCCAGCACGTCGATGGCGACGTTTTCGCACTTGGCTTCGATGGCGGTCCCGGCGTTACCCGGCGCGACGAAGACCTTCTGCTCACGAGGGTCCTGCGCGACCTTCCAGGCCAGAGCGTGTTCACGGCCACCGCTGCCGATGATGAGTACGTTCAAGTTAAGACTCCTTCGGAGGAAGCTTTAAGCTACAAGCGGCAAGTAAAAGCGGATTGTGTGGCTATCCATTGCGGCTCATGGCTTTGAATTTTTATGGCTGCAGGTGCAAGAAAAGAGCGATGAAAATCTGCTTTTTCTTGCAGCTTGCAGCTCGAAACTTACCGCTGCTTTTAGTGACGGAAATGGCGCATGCCCGTGAAGACCATGGCGATTCCTGCTTCGTCGGCCGCTGCAATCACTTCGTTGTCGCGCATCGAGCCGCCTGGCTGAATCACTGCAGTGATACCGACCTTGGCCGCGTTGTCCAGACCGTCGCGGAACGGGAAGAACGCGTCCGATGCCATCACGGAACCGGCGACCTGCAGGCCAGCGTGTTCAGCCTTGATGGCGGCGATGCGCGCCGAGTTTACGCGGCTCATCTGGCCTGCGCCGACACCGATGGTCTGGCGGTTCTTGGCGTAGACGATGGCGTTGGATTTAACGTACTTGGCCACTTTCCAGGCGAAGATCAGGTCGTTGATTTCCTGCTCGCTCGGGGCGCGCTTGGTCACGACTTTCAGGTCGTCGGCGCTGATCATGCCGATGTCGCGGCTCTGCACCAGCAGGCCACCGTTGACACGCTTGTAGTCCCACGCCGGCGCACGCTCGGCAGCCCACTGGCCGCTGGTCAGCAGGCGCACGTTGGCTTTGCTGGCGACGATGGCCTGAGCTTCGGCGCTGACGCTTGGGGCGATGATCACTTCGACGAACTGACGCTCGACGATCGCTTTGGCGGTCTCGGCATCCAGCTCACGGTTGAAGGCGATGATGCCGCCGAATGCGGATTCGGTGTCGGTGGCGTAGGCCAGCTCGTAAGCCTGACGAATGCCGCCTTCGGCATCCGGGCTGACTGCAACGCCGCACGGGTTGGCGTGCTTGACGATCACGCAGGCCGGCTTGACGAAGCTCTTCACGCATTCCAGCGCGGCGTCGGTGTCGGCCACGTTGTTGTACGACA
>Ga0157373_10004501_pt1 | contig 10481 bp, 8 predicted proteins | sample C65metaG_FD_113460 | JGI IMG/M metagenome (GOLD analysis project Ga0157373, IMG submission 113460) | Corn rhizosphere microbial communities from Kellogg Biological Station, Michigan, USA - C6-5 metaG | ecosystem: Host-associated > Plants > Roots > Rhizosphere > Soil | place: USA: Michigan...
GAAGGCCGGTACCGCAGCTTCCAAGACTCTGCGAGACAGCCGAACTGCCAAAGATTCTAAAACGGCAGCCGGCTCCGCGCTCTCTCAGCGGCCCGACAAAAAGAAGTAGCCTGCGGAGGGAGCAGACACGGCCGCGCCGCATCAATGGCGGCCCTGCGCCAAGAGCAGATGTTCAGGCGGAGCTCCGAACAAGACCCTCATCCCGGCTCAGCCAAACCTCGCTATCGTGGCTGCTTCCGACCTCTGGCAGACCGTGGCAGGATCGCCGAACGCCCGAAACGCGCTCGGGCTCGAATTGGAACTTTAGGTTGTTTTCACCCGGTTCGCCGCCTAAGGCTTAGCTTCCTACTGCGGAGCGGGGGAGCATGGACATTGCGGAAGCTTTAGAGCTCGACAGGGGCGCGAGCTTTTTCCGGGGCGATTTGCACATCCACAGCATCGCCGGATCGCACGACGTGCAGGACACGACGGCGACGCCGGAGGCAATCGTCGCCACGGCGCTGGCACAGCACGTGGATGTCATCGCCATCGCCGACCATAACGAGATTAGCGGTGTTCCGGCGGCCATCGCAGCCGCAGACGGATCATCACTGTTGGTCGTGCCGGCCGTTGAGCTATCCACCGCCCACGGGCACTTGCTGTGTTACTTACCGACCCTGGATGCGCTGACCCGCTTCCATTCACAGTTGACTCTTGTGGATCGTGGTGCCGCGAACTCGCGGTGTTCCAATGGCGTCGTCGACATCCTCAACTTGGTCCAGCAAACCGGCGGCTTTGCAATCCTCGCGCACGTCGATGGAGGTAAGGGCCTTGAAACTGAGTTGCCTGGCAGCTCGCCGCACAAGCAGGACATCATCTGCCACCCCGCTCTTCTCGGAATCGAACTAACGCGAGCTGACAGTGCCGTTTCCTACTCCGACCTAGATCCCGACGCGGCCCGTAAGACGCTAGGAAGGCAACGAATCGAGCGGCTAGGCCTAGGCAAGTCCCAATTTCTTGCGCGGGTGCTCAACTCGGACTCACACACGCTTGCCGCACTTGGCCGCAACGCGGCCGGCGACCGCAAGGTAACGCGTTACAAGATGCAAGAGGTGACTTTCGGGGCTCTGCGCATGGCGATTCAAGATGCCGACGCCCGCGTGCGGATCGAGGATGACATTCCCGCCCGGGTTCCGATGGTTCGGGCAATCTCCCTGGAGGGCGGCTTCCTTGCCGACCAAGGCATCCATTTCAGTCCGAACCTGAATTGCATAATCGGGGGGCGCGGCACAGGCAAGTCCACCACGTTCGAGGCGATCCGCTGCCTTACTGGCCATCCCGTCTTGGGTGACGTGGTGGACTCTGAAGTCTGGCCGGAAATGATAAACCTCGCTGCGGAGGACCAGTCGGGCCAGTCCCTCAGAATGCGGCGACGCATCAACTCGTCCGTTGAGAATGCAGACGATCCCGACCTTGCTCCCATGGAGTTCCACGTCGAGTGTTATGCACAAAGTGAAGCTGCGACCATAAGCCAGAATGCTACGTCCGATCCAGCTGGACTTCTAGACTTCCTAGACCGCTTCCTCGATGTCGCGGCCGACCTCAAGGAAGAGAGGTACGTTCGCGAGAAGCTCCTCAAGTCCGAGACCGAACTAAAGGACGCAGCAGAGAAAGTTGATCGAATTCCGGGGGTCGAGAAGGATCTCGCCTATAAGAAGCAACAGCTCGCCGCTCTGGAAAAGGAGAACGGGAAAGAGGTTATCGCGCTGATCCGTAAGCTCGATCAGGAGAAGCAGATACGGAACAGCCTGCGCGAGGACATGAAACAACTGCTCGGGCATACCGCCAACGAGGAATTGAAAGAGTGGATAGAGAGTATCGAAAGCTGCGCCGATCCGGCTGAATTGACCCTCGGAGCTACCGAGTACACCGCTATCTCCACTCAGGCCGCCGCGTTCAAAGCCAAGGTCATGGCGTCGGAAACCGAACTCACCGCTGCGGCGCAGCAACTCAGCAAGACCGTCGAAGAGAATCTTGCCGCTTGGCGGGCAAAGGAGGTCACGGCTCAAACCGAGATTGACACCAAACGTGCGGCCCTTGAGGCCAGCGGCGTTCGCCTCGACATGGTTTTCATCAATAGCCTATCCACCGAAGAAGCGGCTCTCACGGAGCGGCTTCGCAAGCTGAAGACCTGGGAACCGGCTCTCGACCGTATCAAGGCAGCGCGGGCCGAGCTGGTGCGCCAGCGGTGGGCGATCCGCGACCGGATTGCCACCAAACGCAGCGCGTATGGAGTGAAGGCCAGCGCGACCTTGCGATCGATTCTGACCGACCTGAGCGTCTCGCTCAAATACCAGCACAGCAGACACTCGCCATCGGCCTGCACGATCATTTCCGACGCGATGGGCTGGCGGACATCACAGGTTCCTCGTGCCTCGCTGCTCGTCGAGACGCTGTCGCTTCCCGGCCTCATCACGGCGGTCGACAAGAAGGACAAAGCGACGATTCGCGGCGTGAAGTCGGTAGACGACACGACGGTCTTTTCGGAGGCTGATGCCACGGCGTTGATCCTAGCGCTGTCGGCGCCGGAGTTCCGTCAAAAGTTGCAGGCGGTGGAAGTGACCGATAAGCCAGAGTTGGTCGTCACCAAGGTCGTGCCTGGACGCTCCAAGCCTATCACCCGCGACTTCAGCAAGCTTAGCTTAGGCCAGAAGCAGTCGGTTTTGCTGGCCCTCATGCTGTCGGCCTCTTCTAACAGACCGTTGATTATCGATCAGCCGGAAGATCATCTCGATAGCGAGTTTATCTATCAGACCCTTGTCCCGGTGTTGCGGCGGGCGAAGGAACGGCGCCAAGTCATCATCGTGACGCATAACGCCAACATTGCAGTGCTGGGAGACGCCGAACAAATCATTGTCCTTAAGGCGACCGACGATCAGGGCAAAATCGTGTCGCGAGGCTCCATCGATCACACTGCAACACGGGCGTTTGCGTGCGACATCCTTGAAGGCTCGGCGGAGGCGTTCAAGCGGCGCGCTGCCATTTATGGCGTCACCCAGTGAGTTGGGCGACCTTTCGACCGGAGCGCCCGTCGACCGACAACCCGCATGAATGGCTAAGTTATCAATGAAAAAGTCTGACGATCTAGGCGTGACGCATCTGGAGTGGCTCATTCAGAGTCGCATGAGAAACCAAAACGCCTGCCCTAGGCCGTTCAAGATATTCGAAAAATATCCTGACCAGGCAAAGGGCAAGGATTTCCGCGCAGCTTCTCAAACTCTGGTCGCAGTCGGATTTTCTTTGTGGCGGGGGGCATTCTTAGAGTGGCTGTGGCCGTGGCCGCTCTATGAGCTAGAACTAAGCGCGAAGACGGTGAATGTCGACGAGTTGGTCGGAGAGCGGGCCCGCAGTAACCCATGGTAGCGTACGAGAACCTTGGGCCGGAACGGCCCGCAGCGTCGCCGCGCCTCGTGAAAAAGTCTGTGGCGGACGCATGACGGATCATGATGAGGCGGGGGAGGCGCTGACCCAACGGTGGGCGCGCAGCAAGGCACGGTTGAATCCGACCGTTGCGGCCTTCATGCGCCGAGGTCTCGATAGCTCAACAGCAACGGCTTTGCAGGCGGCCGGCCACACGGTCGCGAGCTTGAAGCAGGCATCAGAGACGGATCTAGAGGCTCTTGGCCTCATAGTGGCGGCCCGCTTGGCAATTAGGCAGGGCGCACGCGCGGATATTCCATTCGAAAATCTCGCTCGGGTGCTCTGGGCAAACCGCTGGACATGCTGCGTTTGCCGAATGGGGGACAGAGCAATCGTGGTGCACCACATTCGTCCTTGGGCGCAGAGCCAAGACCACAGCGAAGCCAACTTGGCCGTCCTTTGCCTAGAGCACCACGCGCGCGCGCATACGACCGGGGACTTAGAGCAAAACCTGACTGAACGGCGCCTTCGCGATGCGAAGGAGCGATGGGAGGCGGAGGTCCGCCATCTGGATGCGAAAGCCATCCTGCAGGCGTCTCGCGTGGATGGCTTCGACTGGTGGTGGTTCAACCACGCTCGCCTGCACGACTTGGCCATGCGGCTGAACGTCGACCCGACAAGGGTTCGGAGATTCGCTGCAACCTACGGGCGTGGGCTCGTCGATGACCAAGGCCGCATCGCCACAGGTCGCGAGCATCTTCACTATCTCTATGGAAGCGGAGACGGCAGCGCACTGTATGCCTACATGAGCGAGCTCGTGGAGCATGTGTTGGGCGCGGCCGCGGTCTTCAACATCTCCGAAGACCTCGACCCCGGCTTCCTACAACGGGTCGTCAGCCCGGGAGACATCGTGCTGATCCAAGGGCGGCATTATTTCAAGAACAAGAGCCGCGGGGACATGGGTCTCGGTCAGGTGACCGAAGTTCGTCGTCAGGCAAACGGCGTCCGCGCCAGCTTCACCATCGACCGATGGGAGGCGACCTCGACCTCTGCATGGGCCGCTTGGCTCCATGGTGTTCATAGCGCCGCGAGCGTCGTTCGAGTCGTGGAATTTCAGCCCGAGGGCAAACACTTGCATCTCCGGTGCACCGGACTAGCCATCGGCTTCGAGTTGGAAGGTCTATCGAACCGATCGTATGTCTATCCGACCTGGCCTAGTCAGCGAGAAGACTACGATGAAGAGGACGACGTTTGGCTAACGGGTCGCCTTGACGACTTCGCCTAGACACCCGCGAGGCCTCTCCTGCCGCATTTAGCCCTCCTAACGGACAATGCGCGGGTGGCGCAACGCGGACCCTTCTGTGGTCCGAAATGAGTCAGAAGCGGCCGTTGCACATGGTGGGTGGCGAAGGGCAGCTTCTGACTCGGAGGAGACGTTCGGCACGTCTGCCTAGTGAAAGTCGGGGCGACGCTATTCCTCGATCCTATGAATCGGGCCCTGTGACGTTGAGGACGACGCGGAAATTTGCGTCCGTCGTCTTTTTCAAGAAGAGCTCGGTCGTCGCGAGCAGCTGAAGGATAGGAACGGTCACGCTATCGACGCTGGCCCCCGGCTGCACGAGCACCACCTCAAATTCGAGCCTTGATTTCCGGGCTTTCTCCTTGAAGTACGAGAGCTGGCGTGGGCCGCCCTTGAGGAAGCGGGTGTTGCCGCTTGCCGCCCATTGCGCCTCGCGGCGCTTTAGGTCCCGCACCAGCCGTTCGACGCCCTTGTGCTTCTTGGTGATGCATTTCTGGGCTTGGCCGCAGACGAAATAGAAGTTGTCGATGACGCCGGAGACGCGGCCGCCGCTCGCGCCTTTGCAGTGAACGAGCGTGAGCTTGATGGTGCTTTCGTCGATGTCCTTCAGACACACCAGGTCGCCTGCCTCGGCCTTGCCGTCGTCGTTAAAGACGAGGTCGTACTCGTCGCGCAGGTGCTCGAACGCACGGTACTGGATCGTCGCCGTGTCGCCGGTCTTGCCGATGGATTCCTTGTTGAGCGGGATGCCCTTGAAGTCCCAGGCCTCGAGCTGGTCCTTGGGATAGGCACCCGCCTCAAGATGCGTCGGGATGTGGTAGCAATTGTATGAATGGGTGCCGTCCGCGTAACGGATAACGACAGGATCACGCTGCAGATAAATCTCAAGCGCTTCCGCCTCCTTCGTCACGCGCTTGAACGTCACGGCGGGCCCTGACTTCCGTTTGTAGGCGTATCCGCCCGGAAGGCTCGCCGAGATTTCGAGTTGATAGACGGCCTGCGCGTCCTCGGCCTCGAAGCTGACATTGATGGTGCCGTCGGCGTCGATTGAATCGATGCCGACATCGACCTCGTAGAGCAACTTCTCGACCGCGCCGAAGAAGACCGACTGGCGTTCGCTTTGACTCATTTGAGCCTGTTCGCCCCACTCCGCCGAGATGGCGTGGGACGCGTGGGGCGCATCCAGCTTCATCGGCTTCAGGAAGCCCTTGATGATGTTCTTCACATCGTCATCGTCGGACGTCACCTTCGCCCAGGTCGACTTGGTCCAGGCGACCCAATCGGCGACCGAGCCGGACTTGCGCAGTTGCCAGACCTTTCCTCGGCGTTTGGCTCCGCCCCAGAGCACGCGGTCGCCGTCCTCGTAGCCGACACAGGCGATGTGGTTCAGTTCAGCCTCGGACTTGTCGATGTGCCCGAGGCCTTCTGTGACGTTAGTCCCGAAGTACGTCGTAAAGCTGATCGCGCCGACACGGCGCGAGCCGAGGTTTTTCACGAGCGGGAGCTGGACGCCGTTCAGGATGTTGAAGATGGCATCCCCGCCGAAAAGTTCGACGTCATCGCCAACGATGGCCTTCGCCATCTGTTCAGTCCGCATCCGGTCGTAGTCACTGGCGTAGATTGACAGCACGCCTTCGGTCTTGTCCCAGCGAGCGATGACCAGGTCGTACACGGTGTTCACGATGTTCTGGTAGTCGCCCCACTTGACCTCTTCGGTCTGCGCGATGACGGCGACGAGGAGCTTGTCCTTCTCATCGAGCGCGTACCACGTCTCGGCCCCCGCCGGGAGAACCGAGCCGTAGTCGAGCGGGGTCCAATCGGTGCACTTCGTCTTGTAGAACTGGGTCGAGATAGCCGGGCGAAGGTTCCAGAGCGAGAGCTCCGCAGCGAGCGTTCCGTGTTGCTTGAGCTGCTCGACGACGTCCTGCAACCGGAGTTCGTCGTCTATGCGTTCTTCGCTGAGGCGGCGGATCAAGAGGTCCCAATCCGCGCCCTCGGCATATAGCGTCGCGAGCTTCTTTTCTGCGCCTGGATCCGCGATGTTGGTGACGACGGTGGCATCGCCAACGTCCTTGGGCCCTTTGCGCGTGAAGCGTCCGATGAACTGGAGCGTGATCGCGAGCGACTTGTGGGTATCGTGCAGCGCCGCAATCTTCAGCTGCGGGAAGTCGAAGCCTTCGCCGAGCATGTTCACGCAGATGACGATGCGCGAGCCCGTGTTCTTGCGGTCACGCAGCGCCGCCAAAGCCGCGCGGTTCTGGCTGTCGGGGCGCTCGGAGTAGACTTTGACCGCCGCGAACTCGGGCGCGAGGCGCTGATATATCTCGCCGAGCGCGTCTGCTCGCGCCTGCGTCTCCGTGCGAGCCATCAGGATATGGTCGAGCTTCTCATCGTTGACGTTCCGGCGCAGGGCCTCGATGGCCGCGCGCGCGACTGCCCAGTCGCGCGCGCTCTGGTCGCCGTACTCTTCGACGGTCCGTAGGTTGATCTTCTTGTAGTAGCCGGCGCGCTGCGCGTCCCCGAGCTTGTAGTTGAAGATGATCTTGCCATCGACCCGCTGGTCGTCGCGGCGGAAAGGCGTCGCGGTGAACTGGATGACCTTGCCGCCGCTGAAGCTGTCACGAACCGACCGCCAGGTGCGTGCGGTGATGTGGTGCGCCTCGTCGACGAAGAGGTGCGAGCAACCGGCGGCGAGTGCCTCGACGGCGCCAGGGTCGGACGCCGCCAGTGAATTTGGCAGTGCGATGATGACGTTCGCGTTTTTTAGGAGGCCTTCTGCCTCGGCGACGCTTTTAATGCCGCTAGAGATCAGCGCCACGCGGGGGCCGGACAACTCGCCCGGTATCGCGTTGGCCGTGGGCAGATAGCCGAGGGTCGCGAACTTCTCCTCGATTTGATCGCGCAGCGGCACGCCTGACACGAGCACGAGCGTCCGGGCCGGGCGAAGGTAGACCTGCGCCGCAAGCATGGTTTCCGTCTTCCCGGTTCCCGTCGGGAGCACGACTGTCGCGGGTTCGAACTTGTCGCCGACGGCGAAGTGCGCCGCGATCGCGTGGAGGGCGCCGATCTGCGGAAGGCGCAGGCCTGGCTCGTCCTTCTCGCCTTCCAGGCGGAAGCTAAACTCATTCTCCCAGGTGGCCAGCAGCTTGTCCGGCGCGTCGACGCGATCGGTGAGCGGGTCTATTGCGTCCCATTGCAGAGTCATCGTTTCGGGAATCGCCGCGTCGCGCGCGAGACCGGCCGTGAGAACCGGAAGGTGGGTCTCCCGGCGCTTTGCCCCTTTGCGGCGGAGATAGAGCTGGTCGTAGGGCGACTTGAGCTCGGTCTTGATGAGGTCGTGGCCCGGCATGTCGTTGATGAAGATGCGCGCGCGCGTTGTGGCACCGCGGAAGACGATCTGCCGGACGGCATTGCGCCCAACCTTCAGCCGAAGTTCCGGTAAGGGCGGCAGCGTCAGCCTGCCCCTCCAGTCCTCGAACATGCTCATCATCACCCCGCTGTAACGAGAGGCGCTCGCGGCACCCAATCGCTGGTCAGCCCCGCAAGCGCCGCCTCTACGAACTGACTATTTCTTGGTGCCGTAGGGCCGCTGGTTCACCGGCTTCGTGGAGAGGTCGAGCGCATTCGCCTTCGCCTGTACCGCACCCGGCGTCCGCTGAAGGTGCAAGCCCATCACCCGCGTAGGGGTGTTCTGCTTGATCTCCTGCTTGAGCTGCTTCACGTCGGCGGCGGACCACGCCTTGCCGTCGTTCTTTGGAGTCTGGGCCATTTTGGCCTCCCGATGAGAGGCCGGCAGGGTTGACCATGACCCTAGATTCACAGGAATCTAGCTTGCGCATCGCGGCCCGTCCTGACGGCGGCTTAAGAGCTCAAGGGCGTTCCACCGCTTCCTGGACTCAACTGCGTAGGGCACCTGATTCCCGAGTCGGCGCCTAGCTGAGACCTTCATTTTTCCTGGGGATTGCTGTCGCAGTCGCGGAAGCTTCCTTGCGCCTGCTAGTGCGTGCGCGGCCTTGTTGGGCCGCCGAAGGTCTGCTCTGCGGTCGCCGCTGGAGGTCCGCTCCTGGCGCAGAGCCGTCCAAGAGATCATCGCTGTCGGGTGAGATCCTGTAGATCGGCGTTCAGCGCTTCGGCAATCCGCTGCAGGACGACGATGCTCGGATTGCGCTTTCCGCGCTCTACCCCGCTCAAGTAGGTCTGATGGATATCAGCGCGGTGGGCGAGTTCTTCCTGGGAGAACCCTTTGCTCTTCCGAAGGGTCTGTAGGTTGAGACCGACTCGCTGACGCACGTCCATGGCCGCATGGCGACGCCAGACTTGACAGAGGCCAATAGACTATAAGTCATAACGGTCACCACTGATCGGGGGAACGTGATGGCTATCATCCTAGGACCGCTGCTCGTCTTCATGGGCAGCGTGCTGTTCATCCTCGCGATGATCGCTCTGATCCAGCCTCTTCCGAAGTTCCAGATGGGGACGCGACGCTCCGCCGTCGTTGCCGTGGTTCTAAGCGTGGCTTCGTGCGCGGTGGGGTCAGCGATCACTCCGACGCCGCCAACCCCGTCTCCTGCAAAGCCGCCTCCTCGGGTTGCCGAGGCGCCACCGCCTACGCCTGTTGGACCTCTTCAAGACGCCGCGGATTCACCCCCCAAGCCGCTCGACGTGGACCCTGAACACCCGTCTGTCGCGGTCGTGCGTCACATCGAGGCCACGATAGAGCTGTGGGACGTGCTTGACCGCTGCCGGCGCGACCCTGCGTTCAAGCTCTACTTCATCCTCCCCGGCGGGCCCTGCGGCAACCTGACCGAAGTGGCGACATCACTCCGGGAGAGTTCGCTGGAGAAGGACGTTTATCAGCTGGGGTTGCAGTGCTCCGCCGGTGACGTGTCCGAAGCGGCCATCGACTATGTCGAGCTCGCTGGGCGGGCTGATCCCGAGCAGGCCAAATACGTCAGCTGGGTGCGCGGTCATATCGATGAATGCCGCAGGCGACTGCCGAAGATCGAGCCAAAGCTGGAGGTCACGCGCGCCGAGATGGGCTCGAATTGGCCGCTCACCATCGATGCCGGTGCGGTAGGATGCGATAGCCGCGGTCGAGTGTGGTTTGAGCCAAAAGGCTCATCGATCCGCTATGCCGTTAACGGGACCGCCAAACCGAAATTTAGGGATATCAAGCCGATTTGGGCGCGCGACCCAAGCTACGGCGATGATTCCGATGGGATCGTGATGCGTAAGAATATGTCGCCCTTGATCGAGATGGGTCGCTCTCTCTGCTGATCAGTTGCGGGGGTCAACACGGGTGGTAACGGGTGCTCCCCGATCGCTGAATCTGAGTCTTGCGGTCCAATTACTGCTGGACTGTGGGCGACGATAGAGCGGTTGTCGGACCATGACGAAGGGTATCGACCCCATCGAGGAGGCGTTATTGAACGCCCTTACCGAGTGTCTGGAGCGCGCTATGGAGCTCGCGTGCGACGCGCAGGCACCTCAATCACTAGGTGAGATCGCGCGCCTAGCCACTGACGCGGCGGCGGTCGCCCGATGCGGAGCATTGCTCCTGATCTCAAATGAACCCCTCGGAGAGAGCTCTAGGCTCTAGCGCCGCGGCGCTCCTTGAGGGCGGGGACGGGCGCGAGATGGGCGATCTCGCGCCGGTCGACCTCGCGGGAACCAGCCATTAGTCCAGCGGGTGAGGTGCTTGAGACCTTGGCTGGTCGAGTCGACCTGGTCGTCGTGACGGCCGCGCGGAAATGCCAGCAGCTCATTTACGTACTCCCCAAGC
>Ga0157373_10004503_pt1 | contig 10478 bp, 10 predicted proteins | sample C65metaG_FD_113460 | JGI IMG/M metagenome (GOLD analysis project Ga0157373, IMG submission 113460) | Corn rhizosphere microbial communities from Kellogg Biological Station, Michigan, USA - C6-5 metaG | ecosystem: Host-associated > Plants > Roots > Rhizosphere > Soil | place: USA: Michigan...
CAATGCCATAGATCAAAGCGTTTTCAAGTAATGGCTGCAAGGTTAGCTGGGGAATCGGCAAGTCATCAGGAATTGCGCTCACCCTCCAGTCCAACTGTAGACGCTCGCCGAGACGATATTGCTCAATCGATAAATATCGTTTTGCCAAAGCCAGCTCCTCGCTCCACGTAACAAGGCTGCCGGGCTTGGCCAGACTGGCGCGAAAAAGGTCGGAAAGATCCAGCACCGCCTGCTCGGCCTTCAGCGGATCGCTGGTGACCAGGCTGGCGATGCTGTTGAGCGTGTTGAACAGAAAGTGCGGCCGGATGCGCGCCTGCAGCGACTCGATCCTGGCCCGCAACTCTGCCTGTTGCTGTTTGCGCCACTGACTCTGCAGATAAAAGTAGCGCAACATCAGCGCCGACAGGATCAGCGCAATCAACGAATAACGCAGATAGCGCTCGATGACCCCGTCGAGGGGCGTCGTCCCCACCATCTGGCAATAATCGGTCACCGCCGTGCACAACAGCGTCACGGCCACCACCAGCAGGCAACCCACCGCCCCCGCAATACTCGGTTTCAGTCGCGCAAGCCAGGGGCGCAATCCGCAGAGCAATCCTGCCGAGAGCAGCACGATCCATTGCACGAACAGGGAAATCAGCGCCAGGCGCACCCAGTCGAATGTGGGTGACATCGGTTCGATCAGCACCAGCACGAGCACCAGCAGCTCAGCGAGCACGACCAGCACCAGCAGCGCCTGAGGCAGGCACAGTTCCGGAAGGAAGAACTCTTTGCCGGGCGCGGCGCTCTGGCCCGGATGATTGCGCTCGTTTGGCATCACCCCAGTCTCGGCCCTCCTCCCCTTGCGGGCAAGCTGTGCGGAATAAAAAAGCGGCAATGCTGTTATTATCGCCCGCGCCTTTTTTAAAACCGGCCACGCCCGTCATTTATCAAAGCAGTCACCAGAACAGTCATCAGCAGAGCAGCGAGCGAATCCATGAGCACCGACAAGACCAACCAGTCCTGGGGCGGCCGCTTCAGTGAACCCGTCGACGCCTTCGTCGCACGCTTCACCGCCTCCGTCACCTTCGATCAGCGCCTTTACCGCCACGACATCATGGGCTCGGTTGCCCACGCCACGATGCTGGCCAAAGTCGGCGTGCTGACCGATGCCGAACGCGACACCATCATCGACGGCCTGAAGACCATTCAGGGCGAAATCGAGGCGGGCACGTTCGACTGGCGCGTGGACCTGGAAGACGTGCACATGAACATCGAAGCGCGTCTGACCGACCGCATCGGCATCACCGGCAAGAAACTGCACACCGGCCGCAGCCGTAACGACCAGGTCGCCACCGACATCCGCCTGTGGCTGCGCGACGAAATCGACCTGATCCTGGCCGAAATCACGCGCCTGCAAGAAGGCCTGCTGGGCCTGGCCGAGCGTGAAGCCGACACCATCATGCCGGGCTTCACCCATCTGCAGACCGCGCAGCCGGTGACCTTCGGGCATCACATGCTGGCCTGGTTCGAAATGCTCAGCCGCGACTACGAGCGTCTGGTCGACTGCCGCAAGCGCACCAACCGCATGCCACTGGGCAGCGCGGCACTGGCCGGTACCACCTACCCGATCGATCGCGAACTGACCTGCCAGCTGCTGGGCTTCGAAGCCGTGGGCGGCAACTCGCTGGACAGCGTGTCCGATCGCGACTTCGCCATCGAGTTCTGCTCGGCGGCAAGCGTTGCCATGATGCACCTGTCGCGCTTCTCCGAAGAGCTGGTGCTGTGGACCAGCGCGCAGTTCCAGTTCATCGACCTGCCAGACCGCTTCTGCACCGGCAGCTCGATCATGCCGCAAAAGAAAAACCCTGACGTGCCGGAACTGGTGCGTGGCAAGAGCGGCCGCGTATTCGGCGCGCTGATGGGCCTGCTGACCCTGATGAAAGGCCAGCCGCTGGCCTACAACAAGGACAATCAGGAAGACAAGGAGCCGCTGTTCGACGCCGCCGACACCCTGCGTGACTCGCTGCGTGCCTTCGCCGACATGATCCCTGCGATCAAGCCAAAACACGCGATCATGCGTGAAGCGGCCCTGCGTGGTTTCTCGACAGCAACCGACCTGGCTGACTATCTGGTTCGCCGTGGCCTGCCATTCCGTGACTGCCACGAGATCGTCGGCCACGCCGTGAAATACGGCGTGCAAACTGGCAAGGATCTGGCGGAAATGACGCTGGAAGAACTGCGCCAGTTCAGCGACCAGATCGAGCAGGACGTGTTCGCCGTGCTGACCCTGGAAGGTTCGGTCAACGCCCGTAACCACATCGGCGGCACCGCTCCGGCTCAGGTCAAGGCGGCTGTTGGGCGTGGCAAGCAACTGCTGGCCAGCCGCTAAGCCTTTAAGCGGGGCGATGATCCGACGTCATCGCCCCGCTTTGCTTCAGGCTGTTTTTACAGGCTTCACCCTCTCCAGAAAAATCGGAAAATCGGCCTCCCGCTCCGCCGCCACGATCCGGGCATTCGCCCGCTCATCCAGCCGTGCCAGCAACTCCCTCGCCCCCTTCACTTCATCGAGCAGGTTCAAACCGAACAGCCGCTCGGCCACTTGCTGCGCCAGATCCACGCTGTACATGAAATAGATGTCGGCCAGGGTGAACTCGCTGCCTGCCAGATAGGGCTCGAATTGCCCCCGTCGGGCCAGAGCTTCAAACCCCTTGATCAGGTCCCGCCGCGATTTGGCCTTGAGCGCTTCGGGCGTCGCGCGGCCGCCGAACAGCACTTCGACGTAACACACCCGCGCGGGCAGCTCGATGTATAGCTCGATTTCCTTGGCCAGGGTCCAGACCTGCGCGCGTTTGAACGGTTCTGCGGGCAGTAACGGGATCTGAGGGTGGGTGTCTTCCAAGTAGCGCAGGATGACGTCGGTTTCGCTGATGAAGCCTTCGTCCGTCTGCAAAACAGGGATCTTGCCGCGGGCGCTGACGGCGAGGGTTTCCGGGTTCTGGCAGCCGTGCATGGACACGACCTCGAAGGGCAGCTGCTTTTCCAGCAGCGCCAGTTTGACCATGTTGAAATAGTTACTCGAAGCGAATCCGTAAAGCTTGAACATTGGCAGGCCTCCTTGGCCTCTTTTTGCGATCATTGCCGCTCTGCCCGGCGCAAATGCCGAGGTAGAGCGGTTGCTACGCTAGCAATGCTTTCGTGCGGGGGGCTTGATCGGGGTCATGCGCACGCAGAATCACTCCCGACGCAATTGCAGTTAAACTGCGGCCTTTCCCGAGGAGTCCGCCATGAGCGACCGCATCGACAACGACGAAGAAGAATTCGCTGAATCGACCCTGATCCAGGCCATCGAGAACCAGATTGAAAGCGACAACCCGCCTGCTGCCAAAGCCACGTTCAACAAACTGACCCTGGTCGGCTATGAGCGCGACGACATCCTGGAAATGATGGCCCACGTGCTGGCCGTGGAGATCGACGGGATTCTCGAAGAAGACCGCCCGTTCAACACCCAATGGTACGAAAAAGCCCTGCGCGCCCTGCCAGAGCTGCCGCCGGGTGTGAAGCTGGACGAGGGCGAGTAAACGACCCTCAACTATTCTTCCGGCGATCACGGTTTGCTTCTGGCCGAAGGCCGTGGGAGCCGGCTTGCTGGCGAATGCGTCCTTTCAGACACTGCAATGTTGAAAGCTGTACCGCATTCGCCAGCAAGCCAGCTCCCACAGATTTTGCTTAGCCCTCCCATCTGACGACCGGCCAGATACTTCCTGCAAAATCCCCAGACGCTTACTACACTCCAGATGCCCCGCTGCCGCTCGATCTACGGGGCTGTCACGTCTGCGATTCCATCGCCGCGTCATCCATTAGAAAAAGTCTGGAGCACCTATGTCGTTTACCCCTGAATTGGTTGCCGAACTGGAAATCCTGTCGCTGTACAACCTGCGCAACACCCAGGAGGGACTCAAAGTCCACCACGTCGCCGCTCCCACGGCCGTTGCCGCTGCCAAACGACTTTTCGAAAAAGGCCTGATCACCCAAGTCGACGGTGGCTATCTCACAAGCCTTGGGCTCGATGCTGCTGAACACGCACAATCGCTGTTGATCATTCTGTCCGCCGCCCAGGAAGCGGCCTGAAACCGCCGCCTCGCGAAACCTTTGCACGGAGCGTGAAATAAAGGTTTCGCGAACCCTTCATTTGTAAGATGCTGCGCCGATAAAAATCTGGCGCCAGAAAAAAATACACACAGCCGCCGTGCCACAGCCGTCTGATGCTGGACCTTTCCTGACTGTCGCCTTGCTCACCACCCCAGCAGTGCCGTTCGTCGGCTTTGAGACGCGATGATCCGTAGTTCCGAGATTCGCCCCGATCTGGATGAGGGCATCGACCGCAAGGTCCTCAGCCAGTTGCGCAACCGTGTCCTGACCCTCAATGAAGGGCGGCTGGGTCGCGCCAACGAGGGCCTGTCCACACGCCAGCAATCGGTACTGGCCCTGTTGCCGCTGTTCTTCCACGTCAACCATCCGCTGCTGCCGGGCTACGTTTCGGGCACCACGCCTGCCGGAGTCTCAAACTACGAGCCGGACGCCCAGGCGCTGGCCGAAGCGCAACGCCTGACCCGCTCGTTTTCCTACAAACCGCGTCGCACAAACTCGCCCCAGCCGATCCACGGCATCTTCCTGATTGGCAGCCTCGGCACCCTGGCCCAGGCCGATCAGAGCGACATGGACGTGTGGATCTGCCACGACACCGACCTCTCGCCCGACGCCGTGCTTGAGCTGCGCAAGAAGTGCCACGCGCTGGAAACCTGGGCGGCGACCATGGGCGCTGAGGCGCATTTCTTTCTGATCGACCCTCCGCGCTTCGTACTCGGCGAGCGCGACGCGCAGTTGGGCGGCGAGGATTGCGGAACATCTCAGCATTACCTGCTGCTCGACGAGTTTTACCGCACGGCCATCTGGCTAGGCGGCCGCACGCCGATCTGGTGGCTGGTACCGGTGTACGAAGAAACGCGTTACGCCGAGTACACCCACACGCTGCTGTCCAAGCGCTTCATCCGCGAAGACGAAGTGCTCGACCTTGGGAACATGTCCCACATCCCGCCCGGAGAATTCATCGGCGCGGGGCTCTGGCAGCTGTTCAAGGGCATCGAATCGCCCTACAAGTCAGTGCTCAAACTCCTACTGACCGAGGCCTACGCCAGCGAGCACCCACAGGTGCAGTGCCTGAGCATGCGCCTGAAAAAAGAGGTCTTCACCAACCGCGTGGACCTCGACGAGCTTGACCCTTACATGATGGTTTACCGCCGCATCGAGGAATACCTGCTGGCCCGGGGCGAACCCGAACGGCTGGAGCTGGTGCGCCGCAGCCTCTACCTGAAGGTGAACAAGAAGCTCACCGGCCTGCCGCGCCAGCGCACCACAAGCTGGCAGCGTCTGCTGCTGGAGCGGCTGGCCAAGGAATGGCAATGGGACGAACGCCAGCTGGCCCTGCTCGACAGCCGCAGCCAGTGGAAGGTGCGTCAGGTGGCCAGCGAACGTCGTGCGCTGGTCAGCGAGCTCAACTACAGCTATCGCTTCCTGACCCAGTTCGCCCGCACGCAAAACACGGTCAACTCGATCAACAAACGCGACCTCAACCTCTTGGGCCGTCGCCTGTACGCGGCGTTCGAGCGCAAGGCGGGCAAGGTCGAGTTCGTCAATCCGGGCATCGCACCGGATCTGGCCGAAGACACCCTGACCCTGGTGCAGTCGCCCAATAAACGCGAGCCCGGCAAGTATCAGTGGGGCCTGTTCAACGGCAATCTGGGCGCCCATGAGTGGGAGTCCTTCGCGCCGATCAAGCGCAGTCGTGAGCTGCTGGAACTGCTCACTTGGTGCCATCGCAACAACGTCATCGACAGCAGCACGCGGCTGGCGCTGCATCCGGGCGCGAGCGACTTGACCGAATTCGAGCTGTTCAACCTGCAAGGCGCGCTGCAGCAGAGCATTCCAATGCCACTGGGGATGGTGTCCGACGAGGCCCTGCTGCGCCCGAGCGTGCCCAAGGAAATCCTGTTGCTGGTGAACGTCGGCGTCGACCCCCTCAAGCATCACAAAGACTTGAACATCCTGATGACCACCGAGCGCACCGACTCGTTGAGCTACGCCGGGGTTCGGGAAAATCTGGTGCTGACCTTCGACCAACTCACCCTCAACAGCTGGAACGAGGTGCTGGTCAACCGTTTCGATGGACCTCACGCGCTGTTCGACTGCCTGACCGAACTGCTCAACAACCTGCCCGAAACGCAGCCAAAACCGGTGATTCGCGTGCGCTGCTTCTGCCACAACCGCGCCCCGGCGATTGCCCAGCGGGTCGAGGAGCTGGTCAATACCGCGCAACTGCTGCTGTCCCGGCAGTTGAATCACCGCTATCTGATTCAGGTTCAGCACCACTATCACGTGCTGGAAATGACCCCGGGCCAGGTCAGCCACATCAAGCTCGAAAACCTGCCTGCGCTCTACGAATACCTGGGCGAAGAACTGCCCGTCTACAGCCCGATTCACCTGGACCCGCAGGCGCTCGACGACAGCGATCTGTCGCTGATCATTCCCCATGGCCAGCCCGAATGCATTCAGGTGTTCTACCGGATCAACGAGCCCAACGCCGATCTGTACGTGCTCGACGAACACAACGCCCTGTGGCATCAGCGCCTGCCCTACCACGACGAGCCGAGCCTGCTGGTGCCGTTGCAGCGCTTTTTGCAGTCGCTGATGTACCGGCGCGGGGCGTTGTTGCCGCTGGATAACCCGCTCGACCCGTCGATGCTGGAAACCCTCTATTACCGCATCACCCCGGATGGCGCCGGCCGCGCGCGACGCATCGAGCAGCGTCTGGGCCCGGTGATGCCCACCGACAAGCCCTTCTACGACGTGCAGGCCATCGTCGAGGAAGCCTCGCCTGGGCAGGTCAGCGTCACGCTGTATTGCGATGGTATGGAGTTTTCAGAGCTGGAATTCGGCGAGCAGCTGTTCAGCGTCGTCGCGCGACAGATACTCGATCAGCGCAGCGAGCCGCAACGCTATCGCTGCTACATCACGGATCTGGATTTGTCAGGGATTCTGGCGGACACGCGAGGCGAGACAATTCTGTACCTGCGCTACAAGGCCGAGCTTGAGAAGTCGCTGAATGATGCGATGGATGAGGCTTAAGCTGAGCCCCCCGTTGCCTGGACGAACCCTGTACCTTGTGGGAGCCGGCTTGCTGGCGAAAGCGGCGTATCAGCCTACCTATCAGCGACTGACCTGACGCCTTCGCCAGCAAGCAGGCTCCCACAATAGATCCGCGAAAGACAGGGATCCGTGCTCAGGCGCTGGTCCGACGCTGATCCGCCTGGCGCACAATCTCGCGTCTGCGCTCATCCGTGGCGGCGCGCCACTCGCGGATGTCTTCGACGCGGCGCCCGCATCCTGTACAGACCTTTTGCTCATCGAGCCGGCACACGCTGATGCACGGCGACGGGACCGCCGGGCTGACGTTGCTGAACAGCGGCTTTGCGGCTTTGACGGGTGTGGCGTTGGTCACTGGCGGTTGCCGTCTTCGTGACCGTCGACAGCGTCGAACTCGACCTCTTCGCCGACCTGCTTCAAGGTCAGACGATGAAGCATCTCACCCAGCAGCTCTTCAGACTTGTCGCACACCCAGCGCTTTTCGGCTTCGTCGTAGTCGAAGTGGAAGCCACCTGAAGGCGCCGCCAGCCACAACTGACGCAGCGGTTCCTGACGACTGATGATGAATTGAGTGCCGTTTTCGAATTTCACGGTCAGCACACCGGCCGAACTCTCAAGGTCCAGATCCAGGTCGCTCTCGTCGAAGATATCCTCAAGTTTTTCTTGAGTGGCATCGACCAGGTCGTGAAAGCGGGCTTCGGTCAAACTCATTGCAGGAACCTCGAAAGTGTCTACGGATGGCGCAGCGACGCACGATACGGTCGCTTCCGGTCAATTGCAAAGCATACCCGCCCAGTAGCCGCCTGCCGCGCCAAAAAATACGCGGCCATCGCCCACATATCCGGTGCTTGCGTCAAAGCCCCGCCGGACGGGAGCCGTGGCGCATAGGCAATCTGTCGGGTGGTCGGTATACTCGGGCGCAATTAATGCTTATACAAAGGATTTCGCCATGAAGCGCCTGATTTCCTCCCTGGCCGCGCTCCTCGCTGTTGCGTGCCTGGTCTCTGCCTGCGGTCAAAAAGGTCCTCTGTACCTGCCCGATGGAGAAACGTCCGACGCACCGGGCGCCCAGAACTCATCGCACGCGCACAAGCACTCGACCTACTAGGGACTGACCATGGACGCCTTCAACTACCGCGACGGTGAGCTGTTCGCGGAAGGAGTTGCATTGTCTGCCATTGCCGAGCGTTTCGGCACGCCGACCTATGTCTACTCCCGAGCCCACATCGAAGCGCAGTACCGCGCTTACGCCGACGCTTTGAGCGGCATGCCGCATCTGGTCTGCTTCGCCGTCAAAGCCAACTCCAACCTGGGCGTCCTCAATGTCCTGGCGCGTCTGGGCGCCGGTTTCGACATCGTTTCCCGTGGTGAGCTTGAGCGCGTGCTGGCCGCGGGCGGCCAGGCTGACAAGATCGTCTTCTCCGGCGTCGGCAAGACCCGTGACGACATGCGTCGTGCCCTTGAAGTCGGCGTGCATTGCTTCAACGTCGAGTCCACCGACGAGCTGGAACGCCTGCAGATCGTGGCCGCCGAGATGGGCAAACGCGCCCCGGTGTCCCTGCGTGTGAACCCGGACGTCGACGCCGGCACCCACCCGTACATTTCCACAGGCCTTAAAGAGAACAAGTTCGGCATCGCCATCGCCGATGCCGAAGACGTCTACGTTCGCGCCTCCCAGCTGCCTAACCTGGAAGTGATCGGCGTCGATTGCCACATCGGCTCGCAGCTGACCACCCTGGCACCTTTCGTCGATGCGCTGGATCGCCTGCTGGATCTGGTCGATCGCCTGGGCGATTGCGGCATCCACCTGCGTCACCTGGATCTGGGTGGTGGTCTGGGCGTGCGTTATCGCGATGAAGAGCCGCCATTGGCTGGCGATTACATCAAGGCCGTGCGTGAGCGCATCGCCGGTCGCGACCTGGCGCTGATGTTCGAACCGGGCCGTTTCATCGTCGCCAACGCTGGCGTGCTGCTGACCCGCATCGAATACCTCAAGCACACCGAACACAAAGACTTCGCCATCGTCGACGCGGCGATGAACGATCTGATCCGCCCTGCCCTGTATCAGGCCTGGATGGACGTCAAGGCCGTGCAGCCCCGTGACGGCGCAGCGCGAACCTATGACATCGTCGGCCCGATCTGCGAAACCGGTGACTTCCTGGCCAAGGAGCGCGAACTGGCGCTGGCCGAGGGCGATCTGCTGACCGTGCATTCGGCCGGTGCCTACGGCTTCGTCATGAGCTCGAACTACAACACCCGCGGTCGCACCGCCGAGGTGTTGGTCGACGGCGACCAGGCCTTTGAAGTGCGTCGTCGCGAAACCTTGACTGAGCTGTTTGCCGGCGAAAGCCTGCTGCCGGAGTAAGCCCATGCTGCTGCGTTTTACCAAGATGCATGGCCTGGGCAACGACTTCATGGTGCTGGACCTCGTGAGCCAGCACGCGCACATCCTGCCCAAGCACGCCAAGCAATGGGGCGATCGGCACACCGGCATCGGTTTCGATCAGCTGCTGTTGGTCGAAGCGCCGAGCAATCCGGACGTGGACTTTCGCTACCGGATCTTCAACTCCGACGGCTCCGAGGTCGAGCAGTGCGGCAACGGCGCGCGCTGCTTTGCCCGCTTCGTGCTGGACAAGCGCCTGACCGCCAAGAAGCAAATTCGCGTCGAGACCAAGAGCGGCATCATCGAGCTGGACATCCGCAACGACGGCCAGATCAGCGTCGACATGGGCGCGCCGCGTCTGGTGCCGGCGGACATCCCCTTCGATGCGCCGCAGCAGGCCACCAGCTACACGCTGGACGTCGAAGGCGAGAGCGTAGAGCTGGCTGCCGTGTCGATGGGCAACCCTCACGCCGTGCTGCGGGTGTTCGACATCAATAACGCGCCGGTGCACAGTCTGGGGCCGAAAATCGAGCATCACCCGCGCTTCCCGGCACGTGTGAACGTGGGCTTTTTGCACGTGGTCGATCGTCAGCGCGCGCAATTGCGTGTGTGGGAACGCGGCGCGGGCGAAACCCAGGCGTGTGGCACGGGCGCCTGCGCGGCGGCCGTTGCAGCCATCAGCCAGGGCTGGCTGGATTCGCCGCTGTTGATCGATCTGCCGGGTGGGCGGCTGTCCAGCGAGTGGGCCGGCCCGGGTCATCCGGTGTTGATGACAGGCCCGGCCGTCAGTGTCTACGAAGGCCAAGTACGTCTATGAGTGAGAGCAAGTAATGACTGACCAGCCTCAGACTTCAACCGACACGCCCGGCGAAATTCCTGCCGATAAAACAGTGCCTGCCCTTGAAGCCGAGGC
>Ga0157373_10004507_pt1 | contig 10468 bp, 27 predicted proteins | sample C65metaG_FD_113460 | JGI IMG/M metagenome (GOLD analysis project Ga0157373, IMG submission 113460) | Corn rhizosphere microbial communities from Kellogg Biological Station, Michigan, USA - C6-5 metaG | ecosystem: Host-associated > Plants > Roots > Rhizosphere > Soil | place: USA: Michigan...
CCGGGCGAAACGCATCTACCGCGAATGCGTCGAAACCAACACCTGGCCCGGCTACCACAACGCCGACCTCATCAGCCTACCCATGTGGGCCATCTACCAAGCCGAGGAAATCCTTGGGCTCAACACGGAAGCGGAGATTACCTTCTAATGGACATATCGCAGGCGCTTGTCGCCAAATCTGACCAGATCAACGCCTCGGACCTCACCGGCTCGCCCATCGTCGCAACCATCAAGGATGTGCGGAAAGGCGATGCAGTCAAGCCGGTCATCATCGACCTCGAAGGCATGGACGGGCGGCCGTGGAAACCATCCAAGGGAATGCTCCGAGTCATCGCACACGCATGGGGAACCGAATCCGACAAGTGGATCGGGCGACTCGTCAAACTCGCCAACAACCCCGAAGTTATCTATGCCGGCGAAAAGGTTGGCGGCGTCGAAGTCACCGCAATGTCGCACATCAGTGCGGCATTCACCATACCTGTCCGCATCAGCCAGAAGAAGGTCAAGCAGCACGCGGTCACGGTCCTGGCCGAACCGCAGACTGAGCCGTGGATCGCTCAGTGGCAGGCAATCAAAAACGCACTAACCGCCGCCGGATACGAAGGCGAAGGACCCCAGATGCTCGCCACGGCAGGGCAGGTCATCGGCGCTACATGGGACCACCCGAACAAGATCAGCCCCGAGGATGCACAGAAAATCCTTGCGGCAGTACGAGAAGACGACCACGCCCCAACCGAAGGACAGTAAGTGCCCCGCATTGTCACCCTCTACACATCCCCAGGCTGCCAGCCATGCATGGCGATCAAGCGCTGGTTCAAAAAGAACGACGTCGTCTACACAGAGAAGGACGTCACCAAGGACCCTATGGACCTAGCCGCCGTAAAGGAACTCGGCTACAAGTCAGCGCCCGTCCTAATCGTCTCCACCGGGGATCCCGAAGTCGAAATCCACTGGCAAGGCCTCCACATGGCAAACATGGAAAAGTACATCCACTCAACGAAAGAAGCAGCATAACAATGGCTAACGACACCCTCATCACCGTTATCGGCAACCTGACCGGCGATCCCGAGCTGCGGTTCACTCCGAGTGGATCCGCGGTCGCTAACTTCTCCATCGCCTCCACGCCGCGCAGCTTTGACCGCACCAGCAATGAGTGGAAAGATGGCGAGACGCTGTTCCTCCGGGCATCCATCTGGCGGGAAGCTGCCGAGAACGTCGCCCAGACACTCACGAAGGGCATGCGCGTAGTCGCTCAGGGCCGGCTCAAGTCACGCTCTTACGACAAGGACGGCGAGAAGAAAACCGTCATCGAGTTCGAGGTTGACGAGATTGGGCCGAGCCTCACCTACGCCTCGGCAGTCGTCACCCGCACGCAGAAGACTGGCAACCATGGCCAGCAGACTCAGCAGCCCGCACAGCAGCAGCCGTGGGGCGGCAGCCAGGCGCCGCAGCAGGCAGCAGCCTGGGGCAGCGGGAACCAGGCGGAGGCTCCGTTTTGAGCGACGCCACGCCTGACGAGGCTGCCCCCAAAATCAGCGACACGCCCAAGCCAGTCGAACCCATGTGGGAGGCAATGGACTGCCCCGACGTAACCGACGACCCGTGGTACCAGTAGGCCCTTTTAGCATCAGCGCTAAGTCACTGTATTTCACTGCATCAACACAGTAGGCGCCCCCGACAAGGGGGCGCCACGGACCCCCGAGGAGGGGACATGAAATTGCTCGATCTTTTCTGCGGGGCGGGAGGCGCCGGCAAGGGATATATGGAAGCCGGGTTCGACGTGACCGGCGTTGACATCGCCGACCAGCCCGACTACCCCGGCGCGTTCATCAAGGGCGATGCACTCGCCTACCTCGCAGCCCACGGCCACGAATACGACGCGATCCACGCCTCCCCGCCGTGCCAGGCCTCCTCAGCGCTGAGCAAGGGCACGAACAAGGGCCGCGAATACCTAAACCTCATCCCCGCAACACGAGCACTCCTTGCCCTGCACGACAAGCCCACAGTCATTGAGAACGTCCAGGGCTCCGACCTGCGCCGCGACCTCACCCTCTGCGGCGAAATGTTCGGGCTCGGCGTCATCCGTCACCGCTACTTCGAAGTCTCCGGATTCGCAGCGCTGCCCATCGAGCACAAGGCACGCCGCGGAAGGGTTGCCGGCTGGCGTCACGGCGAATGGTTCGACGGCCCTTACTTCGCGGTCTACGGCGACGGTGGCGGCAAAGGCACCGTTGCCCAGTGGCAGGCCGCAATGGATATGCACTGGACGGACAACCGCAAGAGCATCGCCGAAGCCATCCCCAAGGCCTACACCCGCTTCATCGGCGGGCAGATCATGACCCGGCTTGAATCCAACCAGGCAATAGAGGAGCTAGTAGCATGAGCAAGTTTCATCTCACCGTCGCGGACAACATGGCCGCCCTCGCAAAATGGCACACCGTCGAACACCCGCTTACGTCATGGGCTGCCTGCCCGCACAGCCCATGCGATCACATGGACAAAGAGTTCCGCAGGTGCTGGAAATGAGCAACTACCTGCCAGGCGTCTCGAACGTCAAGGACCTGAACAAGAAACTCAAGGAATACCGCGAGGTCGAACGCCAGATCGACGAGGCGATCCAGGAGAAGCACCGCGAGCTGGCCCGCATCTCATACGCGAAGAACAAGCTGAAGATGAAGGCCACCTACGAGCCGACCGACGAAGCGTGGGCCTACTGGGAAGCTAACGCTGTCCGCATCGCCAAGCAGCCCCGCCCCATCCACGGCGGCCCAACAGGACTACGCAGGGCAGCCGCAGAAGCAGCAGCCTACGACGCCGGGAAGCGTGCCGCATGAGCGCCGCCACGGAGGAACGCAAAGCCCAGCGCCGCGAAGCCGACAAGGCCCGCAAGGAAGCGCACAAGAACCAAAGGATGAGCAAATGAAGAACCCCGCCGTCACCCGCGACATGTGCGGCACTCCCGCCGGCTACCGGGCTCACCGCAAGCGCAACGAAGACCGCTGCCAACCATGCCTCACCGCATGGAACGCCCGCTGCGAAAAATACCGCCCCGAGCCCACGCCAAAAATCAACGAAGTCATCGCAGAAATCGAGTGGATGCTGTCCCTCAACCAAGGATCCGGCTACATCCTCAAAGCCATCGGCTACACGGGCCGCGAAGACTCACTCCGCGCACGCCTCCAAAAATGGGGACGGCTCGACCTCTACCGCCGGCTCTGCATGATGGAATACGAGGCGGCAGCATGAAGGAGCGACCAAAAGGCTTATACCTAGCCAACGCGGCGATTCAACTTCTACACCCCGAAGGCGCGCCATCAGAACAGGAGCACGGGTGGACGCTCGCGCAAGCAGAAGGAAAGGTTAGCCATCTTTCGGGGACCAAGCCCGAACTCCTCCAAGCCATCGCCTACCTAGCCTGCCAAGTCCATGCGTACCGCAGCATTTCCAACGAAGATGCCGCCCTGGCTCTCACTAAGATTGAAGCCGCGCTCGACCGATACAAGGAGGGTCGCACCTGATGGCGCGTGAACATGCCAGGATCCAGACCTCCATCTGGCTCGATGACGACTTCCTCGACCTCACCCCGGAGGCTCAGCACCTTTACCTTGTGGTCACTACTCAGATGTCCTTGAACTTCTGCGGCGTCACGGCGTGGCATGCGGGCAGGGTTTCGCAGCTCGCCCACGGCTGGACTGTGCCGCGGGTAGAAGCTGCTGCTGCGGAGTTGTCTGCGGGCCTGTACCTGGTCATCGACGAGACAACAGGGGAAGTCCTTGTGCGGTCATTCATCCGCAATGATGGGTTGCTGGCATCCCCGAATATCGCCAAGGCCATGTACCGCAAGTTCTCTGAAATCGGCTCACGGGCCATCCGTGGCGTTGTTGTGCACGAGTTGAACCGACTGCACGACGAGGAGCCCCTACTGAAGGGCTGGGAAGCCTGCCGGGAGCTGCTGAGCAAGCGAGCAACAGACCCCCGCGAACTGCCCTTGTTCAACCCTTCCGCCCCCATGGTTGGAACCCTTCCCGAAACCCTTCCGCAAACCCTTTCAGAACCAACGCGGAACCCTTCCGATGCTCCCTACTCCCTTCTCCCTACTCCTAACTCCCTAACTCCTCACTCCCCGCCAAAAAGCGGTTACCCCGCCGACTTCGAGAAGTTGTGGAATCTCTACCCTGCCAAGCGTGACAAGAAGGCCGCGTACAAGGCCTACCAAAAAGCAGCCAAGGAAGCCGACTACGAAACCCTCGCGGCTGGGGTTGTCCGCTACCGGGACGACCCGAACCGGGAGGCCCAGTTCACGAAGCACTTCGGCACATGGCTGAATGCAGGCTCCTGGGATGACGAGCCACTGCCGGCCCGTGGAGGCAAGGCGATGGACCACAGTTCCCGCGGCTTGGCTAAGGGCATGGCGATGCTCCAGGCGTACGACGCGCAACAGTCATCATTCCCAGAGATTGAAGGATAGCCATGGACCACAAGCAGACAATCGCGATGCTGACCTGGGTCAATCAGGTTGACCCGCGGGTGATGTTGAACGAGGCGAACGTCGAGGTCTGGGCGTATGCGATGCGGAACACGCCGGCGGATGTTGCTAAGCAGGCCGTGCTCGAGCACTACAAGGCGAATGAGTCCATTGCGGCCAGTCCGGGGGCGATTAGCAAGCGGTCGGCGAACATCCGGACAAGCCGTGAAGCCGGGGAGCGAGCTATTGCGCTCGAGCCGTCGAAGCCGGTGGCGCACCCGATGTCGTGGCGCGCTAGGAACCCGGCGGAGTGGGATCGGTTGATGGCGGTCGGCGCGGAGGAGCGTCGTAGGGACCTCATAAGCCGTGGGCGTGCCCTGTGAGTCACCGCAAGTCACTGCGTGGGAGTGAGTGCCGGGCAGTGGATTTGGAGCCGCCTACGGACCTCCTGCGCCTGTTCGTCCCGAAGCCGGCCGACTGGCTCAACTCGAATCAGCGCCTCCACCGGATGGTCAAAGCCAATCGCGTGAAGGCGTGGCGGTTAGCAGCAGCCGAATCGGTCCCGCCAGGTTGGGCGTTCGATCATCCCGTGCGGATCGTGGCGCACATCTGGAAGGACCGGGCCGGCAGGTATGACCCGAACAACCTAAACACCACCACGAAGGCCTGTGTTGACGGGTTCGTTGACGCCGGGTTGCTGGTGGACGACGACTGGAAGCATGTGACCGGGCCTGATCACCGTCACGGCGGCAAAGGTGAACCCGGCATTATTTTCTCATTCGAGTCACTGTGTTTCACTGCACAAATGCAGTAGACTAGACCCACGCCCCACCCTTGCGCGGTGGGCACGAATTGGAGATGAGCACCATGCGTTTACACACTTTGCAGAACTGCATCAGCCTGGCTGAGGGGATTCCGAGGGATGGCGGCAACTATCGCGTCCTCGATGAACTGCTGATCGAACTGCGGTACATCGCCAAGGCCGAGGAGGCCGCAAAATGAGCCGCCTCCGCACGTGGCTTGAGCGCCACATCATCGCCACCGACCCTGACCCGCAGTATTCACGCCTCGACCGGATGGACGGACTCAAATGAGCTACGACGAGCACCTGATCAGCATGGCCGGCGGGGAGGGGGATGTCCTTGACCAGATCGAAGCCAGGATCCGCGACTGCAAGTCCTACAACTTCGGGATGCGCAACGCTGACAAGCTGGCCCACGAAGATGCGCCCGCCCTCCTCGCCATGGTGCGGGAACAGCGGGCGCGACTCGATGCGGCAACCGCGATCCTAGATGAGTGGGCAAGCTACAATCCATTCCCGGATGCCGACGATGACCAGCGTTGGTACAGCCTCGGCAAGGGGCATGCGGCTGACGCCGTCCGCGCCGCGATCACCAGGGACGCATCATGAGCGCCGAATCAACCCGCGAGCAGCAGGCCCGCATCCAGTCTGATGGCCGCGAACTCGCCGCAGCAATCCATACGCGTCGGCTGCGTAAGTGCATCGCCGAGGGAGCCCACGTTGACGGGGCATGCGGGAGGTGCGGGCTGTGAGTCAGCGAATGCCAGACTACGACGCGCTCCTGGCCCGCGAGTCAGAGTCCCGCGAACGGATCGCGAAGGCCTTGTACGAAATCGAGTTGCAACGCGGCAACGGCATCTGGCAACCATCAGCAGTAACGCACATACTCAACGGGGGGAAATTATGAAGATCAGCATGAACTGGAACGCTGGCAGGTCAACAAAGGGCGGGCTTGGGTTCGACAACTTCCTCATTGGCGCATCATGGTCACATTGGGGCAAATGGCCCACAAGGTCAACACACATCTACCTCGGACTCTGGACGCTGACATTCGTCACGTCCACGACCAAGGAGCGGCACAGAGAGGATATGCGCCGATGACATGCCGTTGTGGCGCCGAGAACGCCGAGGGGGTATTCGTCTGCCACGCGTGCTGTGCCCGACTGGAGCAGCTACTCTGCGAGTTGGATGGCATTGTTGAGGACCTGCTTACGGCGATTCCGCGGGCCAGCCTGACAGCCTCCTACGGCGAAAGGGTCAGCGCCTCGGGTAGCCAGCATGCGCCGTTGCCGATCAACGACACCGCGTTGGATGCGCACATGGCGTTGGACAAGTACCTGCGGGAGATATGCATAAAACTCACAACATTCACAGGGATTCACCCCACCCGACGCGACTCGTCCGGACTCGCGTCGTACCTCCTCACCCACATGGGGACACTCCGCACGCAGGACTGGGCGGGGGATGTTGAGGGCGACCTGGGGCGGCTGCTCAGGGAGTGCGAGAACGTCACCCGCGTCCACGAACAAAAAGTGTTCGCCGGGACATGCGCTGAGGACGGGTCAGACCTGTACGCGGTGAAGGGTTCCGACTCGGCCCGGTGCAAAACGTGCGGACTCAGTTACGAGGTGGCCAGGTGGACGGCTTATGCGCAGACCGCCAAGGACTACTACATCGGGACCGCCACCGACCTGTCACGAAAACTCAGCGCGCCGCAGTACGGGTACACGATCACCGCCGACCAGATACGCAAATGGGCGACACGCGGCAAACTCGACCGCGCCAACCCCGACACGGACGAAACTGGCAAACCCATCCCGCCCGCATACAGGCTCGGGGACGTGCTCGGGCTTAGGATCGACAGGTACAAGCAATTTCCAATCAACGGAGCGGCATGATGAATGAGAAGCAAGTGATCCCGGAAGCTGCGGTAGAGGATCATCGGCTGATCTCGCTGGATGGGAGCGGCTGGGGATGCTGTGGCTGCGACTGGACTGGCGAACTGTCCGACTACTGGGCCAAACACGAGACGAGGCGGCGCAATGACAACATCCCCTTCTAACATCACGGACGCGGCGGTATCTATCGCCCTAGCGGCCCTACCAGCAGAGGCCTGTGTCCGGGTGGGCTTTGACGACATGCGTGCCGCCCTTGAAGCCGCAGCCCCGTACCTGATGGCGGAAGCTTGGGAGGTGGGCATGGTGTCGATGTACGCGAGTACCGGCGGCGAATGGCCGCTGATCCCAGAGCAAAACCCATACAGGACCACCAGGTGATCCCGGAAGCTGCGTGCTCATGGCGCGTTGGTCCCGTTTGGAAGCTCGGCGGCGAAACATGCGTGTGTAAACTGATCGCTAACCATCCCATGCCCCACGAATGCACATGCGGCGCGTGGTTCGAAGGATGTGCCACCAAGTGATCCCGGAAGCTGCGGTTGAGGCTGCTTACTGTGAACTACCGGACGGCGCGGGCCGCTATGTTGACCAATCGGACATCCGACTCATGCTTGAGGCCGCGGCGGCGCACATGTTGGGGCAAGCGTGGGAGTCGGGGTGGGCTAATGCTAGGGGCAACTACATGGCGCTCTACACTGGGCAGGAAATTCCTGATGGGGTCACACTTCGCAACCCCTACGGAACCGCCAAGTAATTCAACCCTCTCCTCATTATCGCCAAGTCACTGCGTTTCACTGTTGCGGCACAGTGATTTGTCCTGTATTCTAAAGATAGTAGAGAAATGGCTTCCGGAAACGGGGGCCTTTTCTTTTGCCCACGAGCAAGGGGTCACCATGAGCGTTCAGGTTGAACTTCCACCCGTACTGAACGCCATGACGAGGTGCGACCGTTGCGGGTCGCGTGCCTATGTTGTGGTGATCCTAAAGTGGTCCCCCAAGCTGCGGCAGGGCGGCGAGCTGCTTCTATGCGCTCACGACTACCGCAAACATGAGCATGCCCTACAGCCATTCGTCGCGCAGATCATTGACGAACGCGCACAACTCACCCGACACATCCAGGATGACGGACATTTCGAATGAAACGGAGGCAGGACGTGACCTACAATCCCGCAACCCGCCCCCGTCACCCTGTCGCCGTCGCCGAGCTTAATGACGCGAACGCCTTGCGCGGCCTTGTTGCTGCCATTGATAAGCACCTGGACGACATGACCACCGCCGGATGCAGGTCAGGCGCCATGCACGCCAGGACCATCCTTATCGGCGCTATCAAGGCGAGCCTGCCGTGAGTCAGCCCAGCCTGTGGCACGCACCAAAGCCCGGCCCTCAACATTGGGACTATCGCTGCCTAGTGTGCTCCGAGCCGGTTGCGCAACACCCCAGCCTCATAAAGAGGCTCAAGCGCCGGATCTTCGGCATCTAAGTTTCCTCTCGCGTGGTCAAGCGTGTCAGTTACGCGATGTGGCCTAGCCTTTCCGCGCCTCGCAAGCCGCCGGCTGCTCACCGAGAGCTGCCACGCGAGAGGGATTCACTTCCTGCATGGAGACCACAGACCGGTACAAAGAGCATGTTCCAAATGCGCGGTCAAACCTAGATATTGGCCAGGGGTAGCGCGGCAGCGTCCTGTGGGCTGGGTCTGGACTGTGGCCTAAGAACGAGGCGACGCTACGCGCCTACTCCATGCAGGGATTAATGTCCGCGACCATGCGCGGCTCAACAAATACATGGACGGGTCGCCGGACGGGTTCCGGACTGATCAGGGCGGTTCGATTCCACCCCGGCCCACTGACGGCGAACACCCCCGAAGACAACGCGCCACGAGCGCACACGGCGGGCAGAGCTAGTAGCCGTCTGAACCTACCCATCGAGCAGGGGAACAAAATGAGCAGAGCAACAGGATGCGTCTTTAGTCGCGTCATCAGCCAGGGCGATGCGGAAGACCGTGCCGCAGTAATGGCACTCGTCACCTCCACGAAAACCCATGTTGATGTTGCGCGGGAAATGAGCGGCGCGGGCGTGTTCATGTCCGAGCACACTGTTCGTCGGCACCGCAAAGCTGACTGCACCTGCGCACTGGTTGCTGCCTGATGGGCGCGCTTGCCAAGAAGCTGGCGCCGAAGATCGCGCCCGCTACCGTCCCGCAGGTTCGGATCCTCACACTTGACATTGAGAACGCCCCGAACCTTGCGCACGTCTGGTCCTTGTTCAATCAGAACGTGTCCCTCGCCCAGCTCCAGGAAGTCGCCACCGTCATCTCGGTAGCGGCTAAATGGTATGGCGAGAAGGAAGTCATGTTCTGGTCTGACCACCACGACGGGCACGCTGTCATGGTTGAGAAGATTCACGCGCTCGTATCCGAAGCTGACCTGATTGTCGGCTACAACTCGGCAGGCTTCGACATGAAGCACCTCAACCGTGAGTTCATCCTTGCAGGCCTCAACCCGCCGGCACCGTACAAGAACGTTGACCTGCTCCAGACCGTCCGCAAACAGTTCAAGTTCGCCTCGGGCAAGCTTGACCACGTCTCCCAGCAGCTAGGCCTAGGCAAGAAAACATCGCACGCAGGGCATGAATTGTGGGTCAAGTGCATGGCCGGTGACGATGCGGCGTGGGACAAGATGCGCCAGTACAACAAGCAAGACGTTGTGCTCACCGAAAAGCTTTACGACCGCCTCCGCGCATGGATCCCCAACCACCCGCACCTGTCGATGTTCACCGGCAACGAATGGGGCTGCCCGGTCTGCGGCAACAAAGACCTCTCCAAGTTCCGCGACGGTACCGCCTACACCAACGTTCAGCGCTACCGCCTCTACCAATGCCCATGTGGTCATTGGGTGCGCGGCAACAAGAAGCTCATCGACGCCACGCAGACGAGGAGCGCGCGATGAAACTGTACTGGGCATTGATCGAACTCCTCGAGGCTCGGGCCGAGAATATCCGCGAAGACACTGCCACCATGCAGCTCGGCGTCTATGCCCGCGGGTATAAGGACGGGCAAGACGATGCAATGGACTTCGAGTTCGTACTCACCGACGAAACCGAAGACGATAACGGCTGATCTTCGATAAACAGCTTTTGTGGGCTTTCCCTAAATAGCGCCGAGCTTGTTCAGGGTTGAGGCCGCAACAATGACTAACCGAATGGGTAACGCTACGCCCGGATGGTTGGAACAAGGATAGGCAACGAACTCCCTGGAGGTCACTATCTGCCGCGCTGGCTTACGCGCACGCCGCTCGTCGTGATGACGCCG
>Ga0157373_10004511_pt1 | contig 10465 bp, 9 predicted proteins | sample C65metaG_FD_113460 | JGI IMG/M metagenome (GOLD analysis project Ga0157373, IMG submission 113460) | Corn rhizosphere microbial communities from Kellogg Biological Station, Michigan, USA - C6-5 metaG | ecosystem: Host-associated > Plants > Roots > Rhizosphere > Soil | place: USA: Michigan...
CCCCGCGCAGGAACTCGACGTGAGCGCCGTCGAGCTGACGGGTGCGGTCGCCGATCCACAGCATGTGCGCCGAGCAATCGTAGAAATCGTTGGTCAGGCTATCGCGACGCACGAAGGCTTCTTCGTAGTTCAGCAGCAGCGCTTCGTGGGCGGTGAAGAAGCTGGTCTCGCGCAGTTGCGGCGAGGTGTCCATACCACAGGCGCGCATGAACGCGAGGGTTTCATCGATGCGGTTGGCGAGCTGGCTGTACTTGTCGGACAGCGCGGAGCCGGCGATGAAATCCAGGTTCCACTGATGCACCTGATGCAGGTCGGCAAAACCGCCCTGAGCGAACGCGCGCAACAGGTTGAGCGTGGCGGTGGACTGGTGATAGGCCTGCAGCAGGCGATCCGGGTCCGGCACGCGGCTCTTTTCATCGAAGCCGATGCCGTTGACGATGTCGCCGCGATAGGCGGGTAGGGTCACGCCGTCTATGGTCTCGTCATTTGACGAGCGAGGCTTGGCGAACTGACCCGCCATGCGCCCGACCTTGACCACCGGGCAGCCGGCGGCAAAAGTCATGACGATCGCCATTTGCAGCAGCACCTTGAAGGTGTCGCGGATTTTCGCGGCCGAGAATTCGAAGAAGCTTTCGGCGCAATCGCCACCCTGCAGCAGGAACGCACGCCCCTCGGTGACCTCGGCAAACTGGCGACGCAGCTCGCGGGCCTCACCGGCAAACACCAGCGGCGGATAACTGGCCAGCGTCTGCTCGACACGCAGCACGTGCTCGGCATCGGGGTACTGGGGTTGTTGCTGGATAGGCAGGGTCCGCCAGCTGTCGGGGCTCCAGGGTTGGCTCATGTTCTACTCGAAATCAGGGCGATCGGACGGCCATGGTAGCAGTTCGTCCCGATAATTTGCGTGACCTGCGGGGGCTCCATCGTCGACAATCCGCCGCTTCCTACGCGGCGCGATGTATAGGCATCCCTGCCGACTTCTGTGGGAGCGAATTTATTCGCGATAGAACTGACAGGTGACAGAGATGTGTCGGCTTGACCGGCCTCTCGCGAATGAATTCGCTCCCACAGGGTGTCCCGATCACTTTGGCTTCTAGCAAGAGAACCGCAATGACCGAGGAGCGTGTAGAGCGCGTGCTGGCTGAAGTTCACGATGACTTCGGCATGATCCGCGTGCTGGAAGTGGAGGATTACCGCTTCCTGGAGTTCGGCGACGCTATCGAGCAGAGCTGCACGTTCACCGCTGACCCGAGCTGGCTGGAATACGATTACACCCGCGCCATGCTGATTGGCGCGCTGTGTCATGAGGCGCCGGAAAGCGCGCTGTTCATGGGCCTTGGCGCCGGCACGCTGACCCAGGCGTGTCTGAAGTTCCTGCCGCTGGAAGACGTCGAGGCCATCGAGTTGCGTCCGGATGTGCCGCGCCTGGCCATGGAATACATGGGCCTGGCGGACGATCCACGCCTTTATATCCGCGTCGGCGATGCGCTGGAGCTGCTGCCCACGGCCGAAAACGCCGACCTGATCTTCGTCGACCTCTATACCGACACCGGCCCTGCGGTCGGGCATCTGGCCTGGGGCTTTCTGGAGCAATGTCAGCAGCGGCTCAATCCGGGCGGCTGGCTGGTCATCAACCAGTGGGCATCCGACGATGGTAAGCCGCTGGGCGCGGCGCTGTTGCGCGGCCTGTATCACCGCCATTACTGGGAGTTGCCGGTCAAGGAGGGCAACGTGATCCTCATGGTCCCGGCCGATCTGGACCAGACCCTGGACATCGACGCGCTGACTGCACGCGCCGAGGCCCTTGCGCCGCAGCTGGGCTACTCGCTGCTGTCGCTGATCAAGACGGTTCGCCCAGCCACCTGAGCCACGCCCTCACTGCCCGGTGAAGTGCCCCGGCCTGCGCTCGATCAACGCGCGCAGGCCCTCTTTGGCATCCTCGCTGGACATCACCTGGCGCACCTGCGCCAGCAGCTGCTTCGCCGCCACTTCCTCGCCGTCGCGCACTGCCTGCCTCGCCGACGCCAGGGTGGCCCGCACGCCCAACGGCGCACGCTCGGCGATCCGGCCCGCCAGGTGCAGGGCGCAGGGCAGCAGGTCTTCATGGGCCATGATTTCCTGCACCAGCCCCATGCGCAGCGCCTCATGGGCGTCGAACTCATCGCCCGTCAGCAGCCAGCGCATCGCGTTGCCCCAGCCGGCAATCTGGTGCATGCGCAAGGTCGCGCCGCCAAAGGCGAACAGCCCGCGCTGCACTTCGATCTGGGAAAAACGCGCGTTGCTCGCGCACAGGTTGATGTCGGCGGCCAGCATCAGCTCGATGCCCAGGGTCAGGCAGTAGCCCTGGGCCGCGACGATTACAGGCTTGGTGACCCTGGGGCCGGCGAAAACGCCCCAGGGGTCAAAACCGCCTTCGGGCAGTTGCCAGCCGTTGACCAGCGTGGGGCCGGTGTCGGCCAGGTCCAGCCCGCCGGTGAAATGCTCGCCATGGGCGAACACCACCGCGACCCGCGCCTGATCATTACGCTCGAATTCGCCGTAGGCCAGGCTGAGCTGATTGAGCATGGCCATGTCGAAGGCATTGCGCTTGGCCACGCGGTCCAGTCCGATGAGCATGATGGGGCCGCGCTGTTCCCGGGTGACGTGGCCTTCGTTCGGTGAGGTCATGTCGATATTCCTGCTGCAGAGTAGGAGAGGAGGGTGGGCTGCCTGACTGATGAGGTGAATCGTTTAAGCCCCCGCCGCCAGTAATACCGGGCTTTAAAAAAATAGACACTGACACAGGTTTGCGCAAAGCCTGTGACAGTTGGACGCAAGGTCTTCATTGTGTGAAAAAAATACTCACTTATTTTGGCAATTCCGGTATAGTGCGCGCCGGCCTTTCATAGGGCCGTCGTCATGGCATGGGTCTGCGAAGCCTTTCTTCGTAGACCGGTTCTCATACGAACTATCCTTGACGATCCATTCATCAATACGTTTTCGCAAATCCCCGCCGACAAAGCAGCCAGGGTGACCTCAGGGTCTTACACGGCACGCGCAGCTTTGAAGCATGGGTCTTTGCGGATGCACTCAGAGGCAGACCCATGACCCAGGAAACCGGCGGCTTCGCCGCTCTCGACCTTCACCCGAATATTGTTGCAGCCGTTATCGCTACCGGCTACGAAGAGCCTTCGGCCATTCAGCAGCAATCGATCCCGATTATCCTTGCCGGTCACGACATGATCGGTCAGGCGCAGACAGGTACCGGTAAAACCGCGGCCTTCGCACTGCCTATCCTGAACCGCATCGACCCGGCAAAACGCGAGCCGCAAGCGCTGATCCTCGCGCCGACTCGTGAGCTGGCCCTGCAAGTGGCCACCGCGTTCGAAACCTACGCCAAGCAAATGCCGGGCGTAACAGTTGTGGCTGTCTACGGTGGTGCGCCGATGGGCCCACAACTGAAAGCCATCCGCAATGGCGCTCAGATCGTCGTCGCTACCCCAGGCCGCCTGTGCGACCACCTGCGTCGTGACGAAAAAGTCCTGGCCACCGTGAACCACCTGGTGCTGGACGAAGCTGACGAAATGCTCAAGCTGGGCTTTATGGATGACCTGGAAGTCATCTTCAACGCCATGCCTGAAACCCGTCAGACCGTACTGTTCTCGGCGACCCTGCCGCAGTCGATCCGTGCGATCGCCGAGCGTCACCTGAAAGACCCGAAACACGTCAAGATCCAGAGCAAGACCCAGACCGTTACCGCGATCGAGCAGGCTCACCTGCTGGTTCACGCTGACCAGAAGACCTCTGCCGTTCTGAGCCTGCTGGAAGTCGAAGATTTCGACGCCCTGATCATGTTCGTACGCACCAAGCAAGCCACTCTGGATCTGGCCAGCGCCCTGGAAGCCAAAGGCTACAAGGCCGCTGCGCTGAACGGCGACATCGCCCAGAACCAGCGTGAGCGCGTCATCGACTCGCTCAAAGATGGCCGTCTGGACATCGTTGTCGCGACCGACGTTGCTGCCCGTGGCCTGGACGTTCCGCGCATCACCCACGTATTCAACGTGGACATGCCGTACGATCCGGAATCCTACGTTCACCGTATCGGTCGTACCGGTCGTGCCGGTCGCGAAGGTCGCGCACTGTTGCTGGTGACGCCGCGCGAGCGCCGCATGCTGCAGGTGATCGAGCGTGTCACCGGGCAGAAGGTGGCTGAAGTTCGCCTGCCGGATGCCCAGGCCGTTCTCGATGCTCGCATCAAGAAGCTGACCAACAGCCTGTCGCCGCTGGTGGCTGATGCCGAATCGACCCACGGTGATCTGCTCGATCGCCTGACTGCCGATATCGGTTGCAGCCCGCGTGCCCTGGCCGCCGCCCTGCTGCGCAAGGCCACCAATGGTCAGGCGCTGAACCTGGCTGCAATCGAGAAGGAACGTCCTCTGGTGCCGAACAGCGCGCCACGTGGCGATCGTCCCGAGCGTAGCGGTGACCGTCCGGACCGTGGTGACCGTGAGCGTCGTGCACCGATCCCGCTGGCCGAAGGCCGTGCCCGTTGCCGTACCGCGTTGGGTGCCCGTGACGGCATCGCCGCCAAGAACCTGCTGGGCGCGATCCTCAACGAGGGTGGCCTGGCCCGTGAAGCCATCGGTCGCATCCAGGTGCGTGACAGCTTCAGCCTGGTGGAACTGCCGGAAGATGGTCTGGAGAAATTGCTGACCAAGCTCAAGGACACTCGCGTAGCCGGCAAGCAGCTCAAGCTGCGTCGCTATCGCGAAGACTGATCGACCCTTGGGTTGATTGATCGAGCATGAAAAATCCCCGACTGGTTCGGGGATTTTTTATGCCTGTCGTTTGCTGGTCGCAAAGATTCAATGTGGGAGCGAGCCTGCTCGCGAAGGAGCGACCCGGTTCGCCTGTCAATCGAACCGGTAGATGTCCATCCCCAGCGTTCCCATCGTGAACCCCTCATGGGCTACGCTGAACCTTGCGCCAGCACCCCGGGCAAAATACAGCGGCAGCAGGTGCTCGTCGCTGGGGTGGCTGCGCACGGCATTGGGGGCCTGGCGGCGGTAGTCATGCAGGGCGGCCTCGTCGTTGGCTGCCAGTTTCTCCACGATCCAGTCGCGAAAGTCCTTTGCCCAAGGCTCGACGCTCTCGGGGCCGGCGTTCCAGTCCAGGTCGCGCAGGTTGTGGGTGATACTGCCGGAGCCAATCAACAGGACGCCCTGCTGGCGCAGGCTCGCAAGCGCCTGGCCGACCCGTGTCTGTAACGCAGGCCCCTGATCGCTGGGCAAGGAAACCTGCACCACCGGGATGTCGGCCTGGGGATACATCAAGGATAACGGTACCCAGACGCCGTGGTCGGATGGCCGCTGGGCGTCGAGACGTGCCGGCAGGTGCGCGGCGTTGAGCAGGTCTGCCACCCGGGCTGCCAGTTCCGGATCGCCCGGCGCGGGGTATTGCACCTGGTACAGGGCCGGTGGGAAGCCACCGAAGTCGTGCCAGGTGCGCGGTTGTGGATTGGCGCTGACCAGCAGCTCGCGGCTCTCCCAATGGGCGGACACAATGACGATGGCTGCAGGCCTGGGCAATTGCGCGGCCAGGCGAGCCAGCGCAGGGCCGCTGTCGCCGGGCTCGAGTGCAAGCATCGGTGAGCCGTGGGAGATAAACAGGCTGGGCAGCATGGACGAGCTCCTGAGCGTTAAGATGTGATTATCTTCTGCCATGTCAATGATCTAAATCTAATATAAGTTTTAACCTGTTTTGATCGAATTTTTGGAGCGAATCATGGAGCCCGAGTTTTGGCATAAGCGTTGGTCAACGAATCAGATCGGTTTTCATTCGTTGGAGGTGAACCCCTACCTACAACGTTTCTGGCCACAAATGGGCTTGGAGCAGGGCAGCCGGGTGCTGGTGCCGTTGTGTGGCAAAACCCTGGATCTGCTGTGGCTTGCCCATCAAGGGCACTCAGTATTGGGGGTGGAGCTGTCGGAAAAAGCCATCACCGACTTTTTCGATGAGCATCAGTTGACGCCGCGTGTGAGCGAGGAGGGGGCTTCCAAGGTGTTTCGTGCCGGGGACATCGAAATCCGCTGCGGTGATTTCTTTGCCTTGAGCCCGGAAGATATGGTCGGTTGCACGGCGCTTTACGATCGCGCGGCGTTGATAGCCTTGCCTGCGCCCATGCGTGAGCGGTACGCGGCGCATCTGCAAAGCCTCCTGCCAAGCTGCGCCGGATTGCTGATCACCCTTGAATACAACCAGGCTGAAATGTCCGGTCCACCATTTTCTGTAAGTGATGATGAAGTGCAGCGGTTGCTGGGGAACCACTGGCAGTTGGAGGTGTTGCAGGAGGAGGATGTGCTGGATGAAAGCTGGAAGTTCATTCAGTCTGGGGTGACCAGGCTGGATGAGCGGGTTTATCGGATTTCCAATCGCTGAGTAGTGGGTGACCGTTCCCATGCTCTGCGTGGGAATGCAGCCTGGGACGCTCTGCGTCCCTAAGGGTCGAACGCGGAGCGTCCGTTGAGGCGTTCCCACGCAGAGCGTGGGAACGATCATCGCATCGTTGCGGGTTTCCTCTTTGCGCTCGAACCGATCAGCCGCGGCGACGCAGGGCGTCGATACGCTCTTCCAGCGGCGGGTGGCTCATGAACAGGCGAGCCAGGCCCTGCTTGATGCCACCGTTGATGCCAAAGGCATTCAAGGTGTCGGGCATATGGACCGGCAAACCTTGCTCGGCACGCAGGCGTTGCAGGGCGCCGATCATGGCGCTGGTGCCGGCCAGTCGTGCGCCTGCGTCGTCGGCGCGGAATTCGCGCTTGCGCGAGAACCACATGACGATGGCGCTGGCGAGGATGCCCAGTACCAGTTCGGCGAAGATGGTCGCCACGTAGTAGGCGATGCCCTGGCCTTCTTCGTTCTTGAAGATCACCTTGTCGACGAAGTTGCCGATGATGCGGGCAAAGAACATCACGAAGGTGTTCACCACACCCTGGATCAAGGCGAGGGTCACCATGTCGCCGTTGGCGACGTGACCGATCTCGTGGGCCAGCACGGCCTTGACTTCATCCGGGGAAAACCGCTCGAGCAGGCCCTGGCTGACGGCAACCAGTGCGTCGTTCTTGTTCCAGCCCGTGGCGAAGGCGTTGGCCTCGTAGGCCGGGAAAATCCCGACTTCCGGCATCTTGATACCGGCCTCACGGGACAGCTGCTCGACGGTTTGCAGCAGCCATTGCTCGTGACGAGTGCGCGGCTGGCTGATGATCTGCGTGCTGGTGCTCATCTTCGCCATCCACTTGGAGATGAACAGCGAGAACAGGGAACCGGCGAAGCCGAACACCGCACAGAAGATCAGCAGCTGATTGAGGTTGAGGTCAACCCCATTGGCCGCCATGAACCCGTTGAAGCCGAAAAGGCTCAGGTGATGCTGGCAATCAGCACGACCGCCAGGTTAGTGGCCAAGAACAGCAGGATGCGCATCATGGTGGTAGCAATCTCCTCATGCTAAAGATGTAGCGTTATGCGGGGTATATAAGGTGCTGCCGCAGGCTATTCAACTCAGCGACTATTTCAAACTGTGTCCTACAGCCGTCCTAAATGAATGAAAGACTTTTCTGAAAGTCACTGAGGAAAAGCCGGATGCTGCCCTTGCCCCGTGAACGTTGGGCCGCGCCGCCCGTCCGCGGTTGAGGGTTCAGTGTAGAAGGCCTGCCGGGGCCAGCGGAACGGATATGTTGCTGAATCAAACAGCGCGCGAGGCGAGACGCCTCGCGCGCTACGGCTTACTGGCGGTAGGACTTGAGGAAATTGCCGATCCGGCCGATCGCCTGCTCCAGATCGTCGACCCGTGGCAGGGTCACGACGCGGAAATGGTCCGGCCACGGCCAGTTGAACGCCGTGCCCTGGACGATCAGCAGTTTTTCCGACAACAGCAGGTCGAGTACGAATTTTTCATCGTTGTGGATCGGGCAGACCTTCGGATCGATCCGCGGGAAGGCATACAGCGCGCCCATCGGCTTGACGCAGCTGACGCCGGGAATGTCGTTGAGCAGTTCCCAGGTGCGGTTGCGCTGTTCCAGCAACCGGCCTGCCGGCAGGACCAGGTCATTGATGCTCTGGTAGCCGCCCAGCGCCGTCTGGATCGCGTGCTGGCTCGGTACGTTGGCGCACAGACGCATGTTGGCCAGCATGTCGATGCCTTCGATGTAGCTCTGGGCATGGTGCTTGGGGCCGGAGATGGCAATCCAGCCGGAGCGGAAACCCGCCACCCGGTAGGATTTGGACAAGCCGTTGAAGGTCAGGCACAGCAGGTCCGGTGCCAGGGATGCGGTGCAGATGTGCACGGCATCGTCGTACAGGATCTTGTCGTAGATCTCGTCGGAAAACACCACGAGGTTGTGCTGGCGGGCCAGTTCGAGCATGCCCAGCAGCACTTCCCTGGAGTACACCGCACCGGTCGGGTTGTTCGGGTTGATAATGACCAGCGCCTTGGTGTTCGGCGTGATCTTGGCCTTGATATCCGCAAGGTCCGGGAACCAGTTGGCCTGTTCGTCGCACAGGTAATGCACCGGGTTGCCACCGGACAGGCTCACGGCGGCGGTCCAGAGCGGATAGTCCGGCGCCGGCACCAGCACTTCGTCGCCGTTGTTGAGCAAGGCCTGCATGGACATCACGATCAGCTCGGAGACCCCGTTGCCCAGGTAGATGTCTTCGATACCGACGCCTTCGACCTGCTTCTGCTGGTAGTACTGCATCACGGCCTTGCGTGCGCTGAACAGGCCCTTGGAGTCGCTGTAGCCTTGGGCGGTCGGCAGGTTGCGGATGACATCCTGGAGGCTTTCATCCGGAGCTTCGATACCAAAGGGAGCCGGGTTGCCGATGTTCAGCTTGAGGATGCCCGGGCCTTCCTCCTCCAGACGTTTGGCGTGTTTGAGCACCGGGCCGCGAATGTCGTAGCAGACGTTGGCGAGCTTGTTCGATTTGCTGACCTGCATGGCGATGTGTTCCCGAAGATGAACGATCCAGGCGGCGTGTGAACGGCCGTACTGGTGATCCTGCGTCTGTGGCAAGCCTGACGCGGCATGGGCGTCACAATCCGTTTGAATACCCATGGCGCGACTGCCAGACTGGCGCTGACGAGGCGCAATCATACGTGCCGCCCGACCCGCGGAAAAGCGTCGGGATCGGGCTTTTTCAATTGCCGAGGTGGGACGATGGAAAAGTTGGAGAAAACCCTTGAGGAATGGCGCGCCATGCTCGACCCGGAGCAGTACAACGTCTGTCGGTTGAAGGGCACCGAACGGCCGTTCTCGGGTAAGTACAACGGCACCAAGACCGACGGTGTGTACCACTGCATCTGTTGCAATGAGCCGCTGTTCGATTCGCAGACCAAATTCGATTCCGGTTGCGGCTGGCCGAGTTTCTACGCGCCCATCGAGGGCAGCGCGGTGGTGGAGGTCCGGGATGTCAGCCACGGCATGATCCGCACCGAAGTGGTTTGCGCCAAGTGTGATGCCCACCTGGGTCATGTATTTCCCGACGGCCCGCCACCCACGGGCTTGCGTTATTGCATTAACTCGGTGTGCCTGGATCTCGTTCCCCGCACATAGATTTGTGGCGAGGGGATAAATCCCCGCTGGGTTGCGCATCGACCCCAACGAGGGATGCATCAGCCTGGTGCTTCAGGGGGACGCCTATTGGGGCTGCTGCGCAGCCCAGCGGGGATGAATCCCCTCGCCACAGGTTTGTGTCAGGACCTATGGAGGTATCTGGATAATTAAATTGCACACAATTGAATTGCTCGCTATTTTGTACGCCAGTCCCATTTCTTCGGAGCCTTGCCATGAGCGACAACCTGCTGAGCATTCCCTGCACCACCATCAAGGGGGAGCAAAAGACCCTGGCCGATTTCGCCGGCAAGGCCGTGCTGGTGGTCAACACCGCCAGTCAGTGCGGTTTCACCCCGCAGTACAAGGGGCTTGAGCAGTTGTGGCAAACCTACAAGGATCGCGGCCTGGTGGTGTTGGGCTTTCCCTGCAATCAATTCGGCAAGCAGGAACCGGGCAATGAAGGGGCGATTTCCGAGTTCTGCGAGCTGAACTTCGGCGTGAGTTTTCCGTTGTTCAAGAAAATCGAAGTCAACGGTGCCAACGCCCATCCGCTGTTTGTCCAGCTCAAGCAGCGGGCGCCCGGCGTGCTCGGGTCCAAGGGCATCAAGTGGAATTTCACCAAGTTCCTGGTCGGCAAGGACGGTCAGGTGGTCAAGCGTTTCGCCCCGACCACCAAACCCCAGGACCTGACCCATGAGATCGAAGCCCTGCTCAAATGAATGACGTGCCCGTCGATTCGCTGAAGCTCGACAGCCAGTTGTGCTTCAAGCTGTACGCCGCTTCGCGGGCTGTGATCCGGGGCTACAAGCCGATGCTCGACCAGCTCGGCCTGACCTACCCGCAATACCTGGCGATGCTGGTGTTGTGGGAGTGGCAGG
>Ga0157373_10004512_pt1 | contig 10465 bp, 8 predicted proteins | sample C65metaG_FD_113460 | JGI IMG/M metagenome (GOLD analysis project Ga0157373, IMG submission 113460) | Corn rhizosphere microbial communities from Kellogg Biological Station, Michigan, USA - C6-5 metaG | ecosystem: Host-associated > Plants > Roots > Rhizosphere > Soil | place: USA: Michigan...
ATCCTGATGTTCACGCTCAATGATCCCGACACTGGCGCGCCGTTGGCGCACATGTCGGCCAACCTGTTGTCCGCATACCGCACCGGTGCGATTCCTGGCGTGGGCGCACGCCACCTGGCACGCAAGGACTCGAAAGTCGTCGGGCTGCTTGGCCCGGGTGTCATGGGCAAGACCACGCTGGCGGCATTCATCGCGGTATGCCCGCATATCGACACCCTGAAGATCAAGGGGCGTGGCCAGAAGAGCCTCGACAACTTTATCGCGTGGGTCAAAGAAACTTATCCGCAGATCACCACGATTACCGTGGTCGATACCCTTGAAGCGGTGGTCCGCGACTCGGACCTTGTTACTTATTGTAGCTCCGGGGAAACGGGTGACCCGTCGACCTACCCAATTGTGCGGCGCGAATGGGTCAAGCCAGGTGCGTTCCTCGCGATGCCGGCGGCCTGCTCGCTGGACGCAGGAATGGAAGAACCCGACGTGCGCAAGGTGCTGGACAACACCGGTCTGTACCAGGCCTGGTTCGAAGAGTTACCCAAGCCTGCGCATCACAACGTGCCGGTGATTGGCGTGCGCTTCATGGACATGATTGCCGAGGGCAAGATGCAACTCGATGAAGTCGAGGACATCGGCAAGATCATCGCCGGGGCCGCACCAGGCCGCAAAAACGATGAAGAAATCATCATCATGTCGGTGGGCGGCATGCCCGTCGAAGACGTGGCCTGGGGCACGGTCGTGTATCGCAACGCCATCGAAAAAGGCATCGGCGTGACGTTGAACCTGTGGGAAACCCCGGTACTGCGCTAAGCCTCATCTTCATCCCATTTGACGAGATATCCGACATGACAAAAATCACCAAGCTCAAGACCGGTTCCCCATTCGAAGACCAGGCCAGCTATTCGCGCCTGGTCGCCATAGACAACTGGATCTACGTTTCCAACACCGCGGGCCGTAACCCGCAGACCAAGCTGATTCCCGAAGATGTCCTGGAGCAGACTCTCCAGGTGTTTGCCAACATCGAGTCAGCCCTGAAGGCAGTCGATGCGAGCCTGGCCGATGTGGTGTGTTCGCGGGTGTTTATCCAGGACCCCAAGGACGTGCCGGCCGTGATGGGGTTGATCGGCGAAAAGTTTCGCGGTGTCGATCCGGCCAGCACCGTTACCTGCCCGCCACTGGGCTCGACGGTCTACAAGGTTGAGCTGGAAGTGACTGCGTATCGCAACGCCTCGAAGGCGCAGGTCGACGTCATTCGCCTGTCGCAATAATCGTCACGTGGCGATGTGCATGCGTGGCTTCCCTAATTCGCTAACCGAGTCTTGACCATGGCACCGATAATAGCGCCCGTCACAACCTCCACCGTGTTTCCCAGCGCGACGTCCGTCGTCATCATTGGCGGCGGGATCATCGGCCTGACGGCTGCGCTCGCCTTGGCTGAGCGCAATATCGCGGTGGTGGTCCTGGAAAAAGGCCGGATCGCCGCCGAGCAGTCATCTCGTAACTTGGGATGGGTGCGCAAAACCAGCCGTCACGCGGCCGACATACCGCTGGCCCTGGCCGCTGACCGCTTGTGGGCGCAGATGCCTGAGCGGGTAGGGGCGGATGTGGGGTATCGCCAGGAAGGCATCATGTTTTTAGGCCGTACCCCGGCGCAAATGGCAATGCATGAGAGCTGGCTCAAGTCGGTAGAGCATTTGTCGCTGGATTCGCGGTTGCTCAGCAAGCGTGAGATTGATGCGCTGGTGCCGGGCGGCGTGGGTGACTGGGCCGGCGGTATTTTTACACCCTCCGATGCACGTGCGGAACCGACGCTGGCCAGCAGCGCCATCGCCAACGCCGCCATGGCCATGGGCGTAGTGATCATCGAGCAGTGCGCGGTGCGTACGCTGCAGATGTCCGCAGGTGCGGTCAGTGGCGTGGTCACGGAAAAAGGTGAAATTCGCTGTGATCACGTATTGCTCGCAGGCGGCATGTGGTCCCGTCGCTTTCTGGGCAATCTGGGGGTGTCGTTGCCGACCTTGCCCTTGACCTGCTCTGTGCTGCGTACCCAACCGATGGAAGGGCCGACGCAGATTGCCGTCGGCGCCCCGGATTTTTCGTTTCGCAAGCACAAGGACGGCGGTTTCATCATTACCCAGCGCGGCAAGTTGGATGCTTTCCTGACCCTCGATCACCTGTTGCTTGCCAAACAATATATGCCGCAGTTTCGTGCGCAACGCAGCGTGTTGAATGTGTCGCTGGGCAAGCCGTTTATTAATGACCTGATGCTGGCACGTCGTTGGCACGCCGACAGTGTCAGCCCGTTCGAGCGCATCAGGGTGCAGGATCCAGCCGCCAATCCGCAGCTCAACAACGACGCGCTGAACAATCTGATTGCCGCCTGGCCGGTGTTCGAACAGGCAAGGATCGCGCATGCCTGGGCGGGCACTATCGACGTGACACCCGATTCCAACCCGGTGATCGGACAGGTAGCGCAGATCCCAGGCTTGACCGTGGCCACCGGCTTCTCGGGGCACGGGTTCGGTACGTCGCCTGCGGCGGGCCATCTCGCGGCGGACCTGGTCAGTGGGCATACGCCGATCATTGACCCGAGCCCTTATCGCTTCGACCGTTTCTAAAGGAGCAAGGCCATGCCTGCTGAGAGCTGTTTCTTCACCAATCGTTCGGGCTTGCGCCTGCATTATTTGCGCTGGGGCGCCTCGACAGGCGTGCCCCTGGTGCTATTGCACGGCTTGCGAGCCTATGCACAGACCTGGGAGTCGCTGGTACAGGCCCTGGGGGAGGGCTACTGCGTCTATGCCCTGGACCAGCGCGGCCGGGGGCTGAGCGACTGGGCCGAACCCGCCAGTTACCACACTCAATCGTATGTCGAGGATCTGGAGGATTTGATCGAGCATGTTGGCCTACAGCGTTTTGTATTGCTGGGCCACTCATTGGGCGGCGCCAACGCCCTCGAGTATGCGCGGCAACACCCGGGACGCTTGATGGGCTTGCTGATCGAGGATATCGGCCCCGGATCTTCAACCCAAGGCGATGGCGCTGCGCGTATTCGTCGCGAGATGGCCCAGACGCCATTGCAGTTCGAAAGCTGGGACGCGGCCCGTGCATTCTGGAAGGCCTCACGTCCAGGTTTGTCGGAGGAGGGCGTGGAATCAAGGCTGGCGCATTCGATGCAGGAGCGCGACGGAGTGATTGGCTGGCGCCATGATCAGCAAGGGATTGCCGAGGCACGACTGAGTATCGAACCCACTGATTTGTGGCCGGCGGTGCACTCATTGGATTGCCCAAGCCTGTTCATTCGCGGTGGCCGCTCGGACTTTCTACCCCCTGTGATGCTGCAGGCCATGTGCGCCAGCAACCCGCACGTCCAAGCCGTGGAAGTGGCGGATGCCAGTCACTATGTTCATGATGATCAAGGCGAAGTGTTCAATCGTTTGGTCGCCGGCTTTTTGAGCGGCCTGGTGCATGCAGGTCAGTGAGCGGTTTTACTGACACACTGAACGTACCTGTGTGGATCGGTTTGGTTTGCGTGGTAGATGAAACTTCCCCCGGGAGGCGTGCTGCGCTGCCGGGGATTTGGTAGCCTCGATTTCTATTTGGAGATATCGAATGACAGCCAACGCCCAATCGAAACTGGCTGCCCGCTATGGCGCGGCGGACATCTCGCCCCTCAAGCCCTGGAACGAGACGATCGACCTGCTGCTCGACCATCGCAGCGTTCGTGCCTTTACTGATCAGCCACTGCCTGACGGCACCCTCGAGACCCTGGTCGCCGCGGCGCAATCAGCCTCAACCTCGTCAAACCTGCAGGTCTGGAGCGTCGTCGCTGTTCAGGACAGCGACCGCAAGGCGCGTCTCTCGTCCCTGGCGGGAAACCAGGCCTATATCCGCCAGGCGCCTCTGTTTATGGTCTGGCTTGCTGACCTTTCCCGGATCGCTCGAGTGGCTGAGCAGCAAGAGGTGGAGCTGGAAGCCGTCCCTTACCTCGAGAGCCTGTTGCTCGGCACGATCGACGCCGCCTTGGCGGCTCAGAACGCCGTGGTTGCCCTGGAATCGCTGGGGCTGGGCAGTGTGTACATTGGCGCCATCCGAAATGACATTGAAGGCGTGGCCAAGGAGCTTGGTCTCCCTGCGCAGGTCTATCCCGTTTTCGGCCTTTGTGTTGGCCACCCCTCTACCGAACGGCCAGCGCAAGTGAAGCCAAGGCTCCCGCAACGCGCCGTGCTGCACCATGAGACCTATTCGACAGCGACAGATGTGGCAGCGGTCGCTCAATACGATGAGCGCTTGGGCGCCTTCTACCAACGTGAGGGCATGAAGGCTTCCGGGTGGTCGGAGCAGGTGGTCAATAGGCTTCGCAGTGTCGCAAACCTCCATGGGCGAGAAGAGCTGGTGGAAGAGCTGAAACGAATGGGATTTGGGCTTCGCTGAGCCATTAAAACAAAACCAGGGATGTCCTTGTTCAGACTGATCTCACTGGATTAGGGGGTTTACTTTTCAAAGGCGATTCAATATAAAATTCAGCCCGGCGCACGACTCACTGTCGTGCCCTTTGATATTAACAGGAGGATGCTATGTCACCGTTAAACGTGATGAAGTTCTAAACGATCAAACTGTCACCCCCTCGCTCGAAAACCTTGAAACACGCTGGTCTCAACGTTGGCAGCTCGAAGGCACGTATGCCTTTGACCACACAGCCCAACGCGACGCTGTGTTCTCCATCGATACACCCCCGCCGACGGCCTCAGGCTCGCTGCATGTCGGTCATGTCTTCAGCTATACCCATACAGATATCATCGCTCGATACCAGCGCATGCGAGGTAAGGCTGTGTTCTACCCCATGGGGTGGGACGACAACGGCTTGCCGACCGAACGCAGGGTCGAGAATTTCTATGGCGTACGTTGCGACTCGCTGGCAGCTTATCAGCCTGGTTTCAGGCCACCTGAGCCCATTCCATTAAAGCGAGGTGACTTTACTGTCATCAGCAGGCGCAACTTCATCGAGTTGTGCCACGAACTGACGGCCATTGATGAGCAAGCGTTCCGTGCACTCTTCGTGCAACTGGGCTTGTCCGTTGATTGGAGCCTTTCATATGCCACCATTGATGAGCGCTCCCAACGAGCGAGTCAGCGCGCTTTGCTTCGTAACTATCAGCGTGGCGAACTTTATAGCCAGGAAGCCCCGTGCCTGTGGGACGTAACGTTCCAGACAGCCGTGGCTCAAGCAGAGCTTGAAGAGCGTGAGGTCGCGGGTGCGTACCACGAACTCCGTTTCGAGACGGCTGATGGCGCCCCATTGAGGGTGGCTACCACTCGGCCTGAGCTACTGATGGCATGCGTGGCGCTGGTGGCTCACCCGGACGACGTTCGTTATAAGGCGCGGTTCGGACAATCCGTGCGCTCGCCGATTTTTGACGTGGACGTACCGCTGCTGGCACACCCTTTGGGCGATCCTGACAAGGGCACCGGCTTGGTGATGGTCTGCACCTTTGGCGATCTTACCGATGTGATCTGGTGGCGGGAGTTGCAGTTGCCAACGCGGTCAATACTGGGAAAAGATGGGCGCCTGTTGCTTGAGACGCCCCCCTGGTTGACGACACCCCGCAGCCAACAGGCCTATGCAGGCCTGGCTGGCCGTAATTTGTCCCAGGTTCGCACACAGCTCGTGTCGATGTTGCGCGACTGCGGCGCCATGCAGGATGAACCCCGACCGATTCAACACGCGGTAAAGTTTTTCGAGAAAGGCGACCGGCCTTTGGAAATTCTTGCCACTCGGCAATGGTACTTGCGTAATGGCGGACGCGACGCAAGCCTGCGGGACTTGTTGCGTGCCTCAGGCCAGACGCTGGACTGGCATCCGCCGCACATGCTCAGGCGTTACGAGCATTGGGTAGGCGGTTTGAACGGAGATTGGCTCATCAGTCGCCAGCGTACGTTCGGCGTACCAATTCCGTTCTGGTATAGGCTGGATGCACAAGGCGAAGCAGACTACAGCACGCCGATTATTGCCGGTGAGGAAAGCCTGCCCGTTGATCCGAGCCTGGATACTCCGCCAGGGTATCGCCCCGAGCAACGTGGTCAACCGAATGGTTTTGTCGGCGAACAGGACATCATGGATACGTGGGCCACCAGTTCGCTGACGCCTCAGATCGCCGGAGGCTGGGGAGAGGACGACGCGTTGTTCGCCAAAATATACCCCATGGATCTCAGGCCTCAAGGTCACGACATCATCCGCACCTGGCTATTTTCGACACTGGTACGCAGCCATTTTGAACACGGTTGCGTGCCATGGCGTAATGTCGCGCTCTCTGGATGGATCCTTGATCCCGACCGTAAGAAAATGTCTAAATCCAAGGGTAACGTGGTAACCCCACAAGCCTTGCTCGACCAGTATGGAAGTGACGGTGTGCGCTACTGGGCAGCCTCAGCGCGGCTCGGCAGTGATACAGCCTTTGAAGAACAGCAGATGAAGATCGGCCGCCGTTTGGCCGTCAAGCTGTTCAATCTATCGAGGTTGGTTCAAGGCTTTGCAAAGGATGACAACGGGGATATCGACCAGCCGCTGGATCAGGCCATGCTCAAACGCCTGGGCGGCGTAGTCCATGATGCTACGTGCGCGTTGGAGGCGTACGACTATAGCGTGGCGTTGTCACGTATCGAAGGGTTCTTCTGGTGGTTTTGCGATGACTACGTCGAATTGGTCAAGCGTCGCGCCTATCGACCAGAAGGCCATTCGGCCCGTAATGCTTTTGCACATGCACTGAGCGTGCAGCAGCGACTGTTTGCGCCATTTCTGCCATTTGTGTGTGAGGAAGTCTGGCAATCCTGGAATTGCGGCTCAGTGCACAATGCGCCTTGGCCGCAAGGGGATGCTTGTCCTGACGCGTCTATTGAAAGCTTATTGATGAGTGTCAGTGCCGTGCTATCTGCGATTCGCAAAGCAAAATCTGACGCCCGCCAATCCATGAAGGCTTCGGTAGCACGTGTTGAACTGGTTGACGGGGCTGCGCAGCTTGAAAGGATAAAAGGCGTTCGCCAGGACTTGATCGAAGCAGGTCAGGTTGAGGCTTTGGTGTTTATAGAGGGAACTGAGCAGCGGGTCGATGTATGGCTGAAGTGACGTAGACCTGAGGGCAAGTCAATTCGCGGAGCGATCAAGGAGATCGCTTCGCGAGCACGTCTATAGTCGTCCAGCAAACATTTGGGCTTTGAAAGGCTTGGAACAGGGACGGCGTGTTGGCTGCATGAAGTCCCCAGGGTTAAAAGTGGATTTCAGCCGCCTTGAGGCCCAAGTCGCGAAGTTCTGCGACCAAGTCATCCAGATGCCCGAAAGACTCGACCTCCTCGTTGTCATCAACCAAAAAATAACTTCTCCCGGCGTCCTTCTTGAAGAACACAATCCACTCCTTGGGGTTGGTCGGGTTTGCGATCACATGCGTGTCGAAGGTCACGCCTTCGGCATGTTTGGTTTTCACAGCTTGACGATTCATGTCTGTCACCACGCTACGCGCGTTTTCAAAAATTCTCTATTGGCAGTGCATGCTCGCTCAGCTCCCTCTGAGCTTCCACCCTAGACATCTCCAGCCGCACGAAGCAGTGGCGCCAGGGGATTTCAATTATCACTGGATGTTAATATTATGCACATGCATCCACTGAGGAGCTAGCCATGATTGCGATAGGTGAGGCATGGAAGGCGGGGTTGTTGGGACGAGGACACTGGCTTCGCAATGTGATGTCTGGCGTGATCGTCGGGATCGTGGCACTCCCGCTGGCCATGGCGTTTGCCATTGCATCTGGCGTCAAACCTGAGCAAGGCATCTACACCGCCATCATCGGTGGCCTGCTGGTTTCGCTCTTTGGCGGAAGCCGTTTGCAGATTGCCGGGCCGACAGGTGCGTTCATCGTGATTCTTGCGGGCGTCACGGCCGAGCATGGTGTCGACGGCCTGCAGATCGCCACGATGATGGCGGGGGCGATGTTGTTACTGCTGGGGATGGCCCGGCTCGGTGCAATCATCAAGTTTATCCCCGACCCGGTGATCGTCGGATTCACTGCGGGCATCGGCGTGATCATCTGGGTCGGGCAGTGGAGAGACTTTTTCGGATTACCGAAGGTCGGAGGAGAGCACTTCCATGAAAAGCTCTGGCATCTGCTCCAGGCCCTGCCGAATCTTCATATGGCCACGACCCTGCTGGCGGTACTTAGCCTTTTACTGGTCATCACTGCGCCCAGAATTCCCGGTCTCAAACAAGTACCGGGCCCACTGATCGCCATGGCGGTCGCGACAGCGATACAGTCAACCTTTCACTTCGAGGGGGTCGCCACGATTGGCAGTGCATTTGGTGGCATACCTCAAGGTTTGCCAGCGTTGAGCCTGCCTGAAATCACGCTGTCGCGGGTCATCGATCTGATTGGTCCGGCGTTCACTATCGCCATGCTTGGGGCAATCGAATCACTGTTGTCCGCGACGGTGGCCGATGGCATGGCAGGTACCAAGCACGACTCCAATCAGGAGCTGATCGGTCAGGGGGTGGCCAATCTGGTCACGCCATTGTTCGGCGGCTTCGCCGCTACCGGGGCCATTGCCCGCACGGCCACCAATATCCGTAACGGCGGCACAAGCCCGCTGGCCGGCATTACGCACGCAGTCACCTTGGTGCTGATTATTCTGTTTCTGGCACCTCTGGCCTCAAACATCCCGCTGTGCGCACTGGCCGCGATACTTTTTGTGGTCGCGTACAACATGAGCGAGCTAAAGCATTTCAAGCGCATGGTCCAGCGAGCCCCGCGCGCGGACGTATCGATCCTGCTCATCACCTTCGGCCTCACCGTGTTCAGTGATTTGGTGATCGCCGTGAATATCGGCGTCATTCTGGCGATGCTGCACTTCATACGCCGCATGGCCTCATCCGTGGAGGTGCAACAGGTCGTCGAGTACGAGCTTGAAGAAGAGCTGAAAGCTAATGGCCATGCTCAACTGCCGCCGGGAGTATTGATCTATACGATTGAGGGGCCGCTGTTCTTTGGGGCGGCCGAGACGTTCGAGCGTGTCCTTGCACAGACTCATACCGACCCGCGCCTGCTGATTATCCGTTTGAAGCGCGTACCGTTTATGGATATCACGGGCTTACAGGTGTTGGAAGAAGTCATCCAGCAACTGCACAAGCGGCATATCGTGGTGAAACTCTGCGAGGCGAATACGAAGGTACTCAACAAGCTCAATAGGGTGGGCATCTTGCAAGAAATCGGCGCGGAGCATTACCACACCGACTTCAACACCGCGCTGGCGAAAGCTGTCAGTCTCGTGGAGGACACATCGACCCTCTAGAGGCTAACTGCCCATGTTCGGTTATGACTTGTTGCTGGTGGCGTACTTGCTTTTGGTCGAATAGCTGGCACCGTGGGTGTCCAGGTAGTCACGAACCAACTGACGGACCACCTGCGAAGGCGTCAAATCCTGTGCTGCACAGAGTTCCTCGAATGCCTTTTTCTTGATGGGATCGATGAGCACAGTGAGGCGCGCAGTCTTGCTTTCCATGGGGTATTCAATCACTCAATCGCTGGATGTTAATCAAATTGTAATTGCCTTGTCCGGTGCTGTCACTGTTACGACTGAGGGGCGTTCGGCAGGTCGATTGTGATCGGTCATATGCGACTGGAAAGACTCCAGAGCTATCTCTGTCGAGCGCCTGGCGCAGCGGATCGGTTGTAGACCGGACGACCGGTTGTGGCAGGATCGATACCCTCAAAACCCAGTACGCCCAGGTCGAGTTCATCGACCGCGCGCACTGGATCGTTTATTGACTCTTAGCGCTTTACGACTAACGTCAGAATGTCATAACTGGCGACCAGTTCGCCCATCTGGTTGGTCACCTCCACATCCCACGCTACCACCCCTTGCGCAATGCCTTGCGGGCTCTTCTTGCCCTGGTCGATTTTGCGTTTGCAGGTCAGGCGGGCCTGGATGGTGTCGCCGATGCCCACCGGGTTGATAAACCGCAGGGTATCCAGGCCGTAGTTAGCCAATACCGGTCCTGGCGCTGGTGACACAAACAACCCGGCCGCCGCCGACAGCACGAAGTAACCATGGGCGATCCGCTTGCCGAACTGCGATTCCTTGGCGGCGATGTCGTCGAAGTGCATGTAGAAGTGATCGCCCGACAGGCAGCCGAAGTTCACCAAGTCTGCCTCGGTGACGGTGCGGCGGTGGGTCAGGAGGGATTCTCCGACTTGCAGGTCCTGGAAGAAGCGCCGGAACGGGTGTACTTCGGTCTCGATGACCTTGGCGCCGCGTATGTGTTCGCCGGTGACGGCCGCCAGCATGGTTGGCGAGCCTTGTACTGCAGCGCGTTGCAGGTAGTGTTTCACCGCGCGCAGGCCGCCGAGTTCTTCACCGCCGCCGGCGCGCCCTGGGCCGCCGTGCTTGAGTTGAGGCAGGGGCGAGCCGTGGCCGGTGGATTCCGCGGCG
>Ga0157373_10004513_pt1 | contig 10464 bp, 9 predicted proteins | sample C65metaG_FD_113460 | JGI IMG/M metagenome (GOLD analysis project Ga0157373, IMG submission 113460) | Corn rhizosphere microbial communities from Kellogg Biological Station, Michigan, USA - C6-5 metaG | ecosystem: Host-associated > Plants > Roots > Rhizosphere > Soil | place: USA: Michigan...
TGATGTGACCATACGATAAATCCTAATACACCAATTGATAACATAGCATATACCATACCCATGTAACCAAAGATTGGTTTACCACAGAATGTTGAAATTACATGACTAATAATTCCAAATCCAGGAATAATTAAAATATAAACTTCTGGATGTCCAAAGAACCCTCTTTCCTATTATATATTTATATTATAAAATATATAACTTGTAATACCTCTACTTTAACATCCTCCTTAGTTGGACTACTAAGTTTCGTTATTGTTTCATAGATATCCTTGATACTATCTAAAGTAAGGAAGACGACTGTACATTAAGCACCATTTCAGGCACCTACCAGTGACCCAGTCTGTAGCGATCCCTTGAAGAACCGACGGTCTTGACTAATATAAGCTTTTAACCGTTTTCACTAGTATTGCCAAATATCCTATTATTTTATATAATAATGGAATATTCTTTTACCCTGTCAGGTAAAACCTATTTATCCTATATATTTCCTTTCAAGAGTTACATAATAGTTATTTAAATAGGGACTAGAATAATGGTATACAGAAATAATAAATAGAATTTCTAATGTATTTGCCTTTAATTATTAACAATTATAAGTATAATAATAAGAATACCATCATTAAAATGAATAATCTAATCGCTACAATTAAAGCGAATCCTAAAATTGTGTTAATTAAAAGAGGTCTTTAATATCCTTTAAAGGAATATATTTTATAACATTTGCCTCTTTGGCTTTATAGCTTAGCTAAACCATTTCCTGTATTCCTCTGAATATTATATTTAATTTTTATTTTATTTTATTTATTTCATTAGTTAATTCTTTCATTTTTATTCTAGTATTAGAATTAAGATGATCTCCATTTATAAGATGTAAACGAAGTTCTTTCCATAACTCATAAGATTGTTTTTTTTTAGACAAAAGAACATATTCATCAAAATATGGAAGAATCGAATTACAATTTTTAACCCCATTAACAATATATTCCCAACTATCTGGAGAAGTATGTTTAAATACTTTTCCTACTCCAAATAATTTGCTAATATGATCTAAAATGGATTTATTTATTTCCCATTTTTGACATAATAAAAATCTTAAACGATAACCTGAACTATTAGATAATAAAGAAAGAGAAAAACAACCTTCTGCATCAGTAAATCCTGATAACCAATAGTCATTTAAAGTAGGAATAATTGTTTTAGAAATAGGATTTATAGTATCCATATTTAAACGTAAAGCTTTATCATTAAATGTAGCAAGAAATATTAAAAATCGAGTATTTCTAGTTAAAAAAACTATATTTCCATTAAATAAAGTACATATTAATGATAAATTTTTCATATCTTGAACAATATAACGATGTGTATTATTAGATTTAGATTGTTGAATAACTGTTCCAAATCCTAATTGTTCTTTAATAAAATATAAAACTTGTACATCTAAAGAATTTTGAGAAATTACAAATTGTAATTCACCTCGTTTAGTAACTATAAATGAACCATCTCCTTCTGTAAAACCTATTAACCATTCTAAAATTTTATTTGAAGGTAATGGTTTATCAGGGAATAATCTAGAATATGTAGAATAAAAATTTGTAAAATTAAATGAATTATTTAAATTAGATAAACTAATTATAGGTAAAACTAATGAACTAATAATTAAATTAGAATTAAATATATTCTCTTTTAAGAATAAATGTTGGTATAATAATGGATCACCACCACCAGCTGGTTCGTAGAAAGAAGTATTAAAGTTTCTATCTGTTAATAACATCGTGATCGCTCCAGCTAATACAGGTAATGATAATAATAATAATACTGCTGTAATTAATACGGCCCAAGCGAACAATGGTAATTTATGCATTGTTAACCCAGGAGCTCTCATATTAATAATAGTAGTAATAAAATTAGAAGCACCTAACATTGAACTAATCCCAGCAAGATGTAAACTGAAGATAGCTAAATCAACAGAACCACCAGAATGAGATTGTAAGCTAGCTAAAGGTGGATAACAAATAATATTAGGATACCTCACATATAATTAATATGTTATCGTATCACTCAACTGTTCTCACAGTTGTTTGGACTATACCTTCAACCTAAAATGAATAATTATTTATCTAAATAATATCCTTTTATTAAAAGGATACTTAAGAGTAAAAGTATTATAATAAAATGTTAAAAGGACCCGAGAAATAAATCTCATTCTACCCATTCCAAACCTCTCAATAAATAAGGTTCTCCGACTAAACATTTTAATTTGACCAATGTGATTTATTGGCTCTAACTGTTCTTAATTTACGAATTTGCTCTCTAATTTTAGCGAGTTGTACAAAATTACCCTTATCTTTATTAAACGATTTAGACCAAATTTTATACTCAACAGCTTTCATACCTTTCATTGAATTATAAAAATAATCTATAACATTTAATATAGCTCTAGAATTAGTAGTATCTAAACGATAATAATTATTTTTACTAATGTAAACTACTTTAGTTGAAATTCCTATTACAAGTTTAATACCTTCTAATACTATTTGATCTAATTTTTGAGTAAGACCAAAAGCATGAACTATTCAACTAGCTGATTTAGAAACTAAATAAAAACTTCCTTCTGCTTCTATAAAACCTATTAACCATCCATTTGAAACTATTTTTTTAGCTTCATTAGCATCTATTAAAGGTTTAGATACATTATCCCATGCAGGAGAAATATATGAGTTAGAAGGTTTAGTTAATAATAAATTCTCTAATAAATTGGATTTTTCTAATTTAGTTAAATCTTTATTATCAAGAATTTTATATGCTTCTTTAAATACATTGTAATAAAAGTATTTAGTTGTAAGCAAAGGGTATTTATCAAAAATAGGAAATATTATTTCATTGATAATTTTTAGGTCTCTAATTCTAAAATGTGCCATATCATTATTTGACTCAACAAAAATAGAACCAGCTCCTAATTCCTTTTTAATATAATGTAAAGCTCGTAAATTATAAGTATTTTGTGAAATTTTAAAAGTTAGACCCCATTTATCTCCTTGTCTTAATACAGAAAAAGATCCATCTCCATCTGTAAATCCTACAAGCCATTGTTCAAACCAATCATTTTTAGGTTGTTCTACGTTAAGTCTCTGATGAGAAGAAATAATATTTAAAGAAGAAATTTCTTTTAAAGTTTTATTATCTTCCCAGGCTGATTGTCCCCATGTTGAAAACATTTTTACTACTGAAGTATTTTTAATATTCAATAAGTAGTTTTCTCCGAATAGAGGAGTTCTTAGCATCGAGTAGAATTTTATTGCCCAATTCTTACGAATCGGCGACAGCTTACCATTTTTAACTGTCCATCCTGTACCTGCTCCATTTTCTACAAAACTACTAGCTAATAATAAGATTAATGCTGGAGGTAATAACCAGAATGATATATTATTTAATCTAGGAAATGCCATATCTACAGCACCAATCATTACTGGTACTAAGAAATTACCAAAACCACCAATTAAAGCTGGCATACGATTTACCCATTAACTTTCGTTAATGGCTGGACTATATCTTTACCCTTAAATATAAACTTCAAATCTTCTTATAAAAAAAAGGGAAAGTTTATATTTACTAGGATATTTCACGTGTAGTCTCTGAGGATCCTACTTAATAAAAGTGTTATTGCTTAATTAATTAAGCCCTTTTATCTTTGGTTTCCTGCTGATTGCCTAATCATTTTAATGTCACTGTATTCTACTGCTTTTCATTTAAGAAAGTCTGCAGTACTAGTTTAAAATGCTCTTAAGGTGTTCCAGCAAATAGTGAAAAGAAAATAAAGTCTTTCAACTTTATCCGGCCATGCCATAATAATAAATAAATTATTCATTGTTGTTTGTATCTTCGACTGAACCAGAATTTATATAAGTAAATTTCCATTTACCTCGATAATATCCTGATTTAGTACCATTTAAATAACTTCTAATAACAGATCGATCTCCTTTTAAAGCTTTAGTTAAAGAACTTAATGAACTAAATTCTTTATTAAGATTTATATCATCTTTAAATTCAGCTAATATTGCTTTAGCTGCAGGATGTTTAACTATATAATTATCCCTTTTTTCTTTAACTAGAGCTATAATGTCCTCTAATGATAACAAATTTATTCTATTACTTTCTTCGATTTCATCTAAAGAAAAGAAAAATTCATCTAAATATATTGATCCTGTATCTAAACAATCATTTAAAGTATTATGATGTATATTTATTGAACTATACATATGTTGTTTAGAATCAAATATATGTAATAAAGTAAAATCTGTTATGTTATAAACATATACAAGAATTCCTCTTTCTTTTCTTAATTTAATTCTAATTTCTTGATCCATAGGTTCATGATATCCTGAACTACTAGCCACTAAATCAACATTTAAATTTGATTTTAATGAATCAATAAAATATTGTTCTAATTTTACTAAATCATCTATATTTGTAGAATAATCTACTATTAATATAGTTAATTTTATATTATTAAAACCGTATTTATTGAAATATCTAAGAACTTTTCGAGCCTTAGTTTTAAGTATAGAAGGCATAAAATAAGAACTTATACGATTATATAAATTAATAGAATGACCTACATATTTATTATGACCATCTAAAGATTCCCATATATATATACCTTTTTCTTTTTTAGCTATCTTTAAAATAATATCTCTATTATTATATGGATCTTTTACCTCTATTTTAGTAAATTTAGGTAAATCATTAGGTAATTTATTAGACCCGCTTGAATTATCTTTTTGTATAGAGTAAACCGAAGAACTAGATGAAAAACTATTATTTATAGATATATCTGAGTTATTATTTTTTACAAATAACAATGAAAAATTATTAAAAATGTGCGTATTATTAACCAAGAAGAAAATCATAATAAAAGCATGAGCAGTAACAATTACATTATATAATTGATGATCACCTTGTAAATATTGTATTCCTGGCCCTGCTAATTCTAATCTAATTAACATAGAAAATGCAGTACCAATCATACCTGAAAATAATGCAAAAATTAAGTATAGAGTACCTATATCCTTAGCATTTGTTGAAAAAAGCCATCGTACCATAATTTTTTGTATATAAAAATCCTTTATTTATTAAATATTTTAATTAGATTTTAAAGAATTATTTAAAGTAAAATATAAATATTATATGTAAAAATATTTTATAAAATATTTATATATAAATTAACTAAATTGAAATTTTTGAAATTTTATCATATAAAAAAATATTAAATAGATTTGAACAATATAAGTTTAAATTATTTTAATTAAAAATGATCCTAATAAAATTGATTATGTAATTAATGATAAATTAGGTAACTTTTTTTAGCCTTTTGGACTTATAAAAAAATTAAAATTTTTGTTCTTATGTTTATATTTTAATAAAAACAATAATATTATTAAATAAAGAAATAATTAAAATTATATAAATATATCAATATAAAAATATACAATAATATTTTTTAATAAAAAATATTTTATCCTATAAAATATTTTAATATTATTAATAAAATATTTTATTTAAATTGAGAATTAAATAAAGAAAGGAAGGAGTTAAGACTCTTTATATTTATTAGCATAGTTTAAAATACTAGATACGTACTCATACATAAATCCGATTATTAAAATAATTAAGAAAAATAATAAAATCCAAAAACCTGATTAACTGATGCTATATATTGAAACAGCAGCCTGGAAAAGAAGAAAAACTTCTAAATCAAAAATTAAGAAAAGTATTCCAATTAAGTAGAAATGAATAGAGAATTTTTGCCGTGCTTATTCCACAGGACTAAAACCACAAATTATTTTTTTTTTTTATAAATAAATAACAAAAATTGAGATAGGGGTATTTATAATACTAATTATTTAAAAAAGTTAATTTTTCTTTACTTAAAATATATTGATTTTTAAATAATTTTTTATTAATAAGATATTTCTTATCGTCATAGGTGTTACTTTAAATTGTTGTGCTGCGATAACAATAGAAGGAAAAGTATTTATTAGTTTTATATTATCTTTATCTACTAAATATTGATAAACAGGGATAAAATAGATGTAAATTTATTTAAATCCTCAATAATATAAATTTATTGTTTAGAATCTTTATTTAAATTTGTTGTTAAAAACCATTGATTCCCAAATAAGGTATTAGTATTTAAATATTTTCTAATTGTATTTTGAGTAGCTTTAAAATAAACAACAGTTACATTTAATGAAGGAAATATATTAATTAATTCTTTTTTATCTTTGAATATTTGATAAATGGTTTTACTTAAAAATGATTTTTTTGATATTGCTAATAAATCTAAATAATATTGTCCTCCAAATTTATTATCTTTAGATAAAAATTTAGTATTTACCATATTTAATTTAGATTTTTCATTATGAATCTTACCAAAAAAAGGATTCTTTTTTCCTAAATAAATAAACTAATTTTAATTCGTACTTTATCTGAATGCTGTATTTTACCATCTATGAAATATTTTAAATTATAATAAGGTTTAAAACTTAAATAACAATTTTCACGATTAACTAACTCTGCTAAAGGAACTATTTCTAAAATAGCTATTTAAAAAGATTCCTTACGGTACTTCTTAATAGCGTTATAAAATAATGGAATAGAAGAATTACCTGTATTAATAAAATAAGTAAAAGCTTATCTATCAGAGATTTATCTTTTAGAAAAAGATTTTGCGTTACCTACATAACATTTCCAAGGTTTTTCAATTAATCGACAAATATAAATACTTTTCTGATTATTAAATTTATTAAGATATATAAATGAATTACCATCTTTATCTAAATCATGCCATTCAAAAATTAGTTTAATATTTGTCCAGTAATCTTTAAACTCTTGATTATTTAAAGAAAAACTATAAGGTAATAATAATAATAAATTTTTATAATTTTTAAGACTTTCCATAAGAAAAGTACTATCAGAGAAAGATGATTGAAATAACTCTCCTAATATTTATACATTAGTATTATATAAGAAAATATGAATAAAAATATTAAAAAAGTAAATCATCCCCAAGGAAAGATTGTTGATAATTTAAGAAAAGCTAATGGTATTGTTAGTACTAAAATATAATTTTTTAATAGTAACATATTTGTATTTATATTAATTATTTTTAAATTTTTTCTTTACAGTTATCTAATACTAAATATACCTCTTTATTATAAAACTGAACCTTAATTATTATAATATTTATATTTAAATTTATATTTATATTTATATTTTTATTTTTATAATTAAGGGGGGGAGTTCAGACTCTTTGTCTTTATTAGCATAGTTTAACGCTCCAGACGCGTACTCATACACAAATCCGATTGTTAATACAACTAAAAAGAATATTAAAATCCAAAAACCTGATTGACCTATGTTATACATAGATACAGCTGCTGGAAATATTAATAGAACCTCTAAATCAAAAACTAAGAATAAAATACCTACAAGATAGAAATGAATAGAGAATTTTTGCCGTGCTTGTTCCACAGGACTAAAACCACATTCGAATGTAGTTAGTTTTTCTTCGTTAGGTTTAGATTGAGCAAAGAATAAATTTAAAGCTAATAGTGCAATTACAATTACTGGCACTAGTATAAAAAAAAATAAAAATGAATTCATTTATAAATAATAAATATATTGAGTAGTGATATGTATACTATTTAATATTAATGTTGGGTTAATCATAAAAAACACAATAAATAAGGTTAATATTGCTACGATAAAAGCTAATATAGGTGATAAGTTATTGGGTTCTAATGAGGAAATCGTTGAATTATCATTAGTATTATCAGGTAAGAATAGAGTTTTAACTATTTGTAAATAATATACTGCAGATATTACAGATGTAATAACGATAACTAAACTTAATAAATAGTTACCATTTATTAAAGCTGAATTAATTACAAAATATTTACCAAAGAATCCTACTAACGGTGGAATACCACTCATAGAGAACAATGATAATGCTAAAGCTATACTTAAAGTAGGGTTTTTAAAAAATTGACCCCGAAGTTGACTAATAAATTGAATAGGTGAGTATATTGATGCAATATTGTTATTATTCAAAGTATTACCTAATAATATAATAATTAAAAAAGTATTTAAACCAGTTACTGAATATTGAAGGATATAGAATATAGTACTTTCTAAACCATTAATAGTATTAGATCCTAAACTAGCTAGGATTAATCCTACATGTGAAATAGTACTATAAGCTAATAATCGTTTTATTTTATATTGAGCTAATCCTGTAATAGAACCTAATAATAAAGATAATAAAGCTGAAATCATTAATAAATTAGGTTCTATTAAAAAATTATTCATAATAAAAAATACTAAAATTGATAATTTAGGCATTATTGTTAACCAAGTTGTAACTATCGTAGGTACTCCATCATATACATCAGGAGCCCATGAATGTAATGGTGCTGCCCCAATTTTAAATAATAAACCAATTGTTAAAATTATACAACCTATAGCTAAATAATTATAAGAATTTCCTTCAAATGATTGTCCAATAACACTTTGTAAAATATTTAATGATTCAAAATTTGTTAAACCTGTATAAGAATATATTAATGTTGAACCTAATAAGATAAAACAAGAAGAAAGACCACCAAGTAAGAAATATTTTAATCCTGCTGCTACTGCTGATTCTGAATTTCTATTCATAGTAGCTAATATATATAAGGCAAAACTTTGTAATTCAATGGATAAAAACATTGTTATTAGATCAGAACTAGATATTAAACTTATCATTCCTAATGTTGAAAATAAAATAATTAAAGGGTAGTCTTTTAATTCTACACTATTATTAGTTTTATTTGAAGTTGATAAAACTTCTTTAATATTAGATGATAAGTTATACCAATAATTCCATAAAGTTGTTTTATTTGAATCATTAATATTTTCTTTATAAAAAGAAACTAATTTTGTTTTTATTACTTTCCCTTCAGGTGCTATTAATAAAATTATACTACCTATAATTAGTATAAATATTTCTAAGCTTTGCGAAAATAATGATGTTTGAAATAACCCTCCTAATATTCCTATACCTGTAGATAATGGTATTACATATAATGTATTATATGATAATATACTACTATATAGTGTTATTAAAAAAGCAATTCTGTGAATTAAGATTGTTGATAAATGATGAGAAGCTAATGGTATCGTCATTACTAGAGTTATAATTCCTAATAGTAACATTTATAGATTATACTTTTTTGTTAAATATTTTCTTCTTTACAGCTATTCATAACTAAATATACCTCCCTAATATTAAGCTGAACCCTTAAATTTTAAATCTTTATTAGAATATAAATAAAAGAATTTAACTTTAAGATGCTGTTAAATATATAATTTTATATTTTAATTAAATTATAATAAATTTCTAACTTATAATAATTATTATTTTGTACGCTAAAAAAAAATTTTTTTTTTAAGATATAAATAAAATCCATTTTTCTTTAAATAATTTACCATTTTTAAAAAAATAGCTAATAATTATTCCCCTATAATTAAAATATTTTGCTACTTCTGTATAAAATACAAATTGATAAGTAAGAATTTAAATAAAAATATAATATACAAATATTTTTTACTAATAAAATAATTTTTATTATACTGGCTATCATCGGTTATTATAAAGAATAATAATAATTTTTGTCACCATCTAATGGTAAATATTGTAAGAGTTTGAATTTAGCTCGGAAGGAACGTTATCTAGAAGTTTCATACATGCTAGTCGAATGGATCAATAGATTCATGGCGTACAGGTGAGTATCAGATAGGAAATTACTCAATGATATGGATGAATCCCATATATAACTACGGTTAAAAGAAATGTTTTCATCATTGAATGTGCCTATTTTGGATTAGGTAGTTGGTAAGGTAATAGCTTACCAAGCCTATGATCCATAGCCAGTCTGAGAGGAGGGTTGGTCACAATGGCTCTGAAATAATAGCCATACCTAACAAAAAGGTCAGCAGTAAAGAATTTTGGACAATGATCGAAAGATTGATCCAGCTAACTAGAAGAGGAAAAGCATCTTTATGGTATACCTCTAAAATAGGGAGGATAATGACGTTACCTATTTATTAATCCCGACCAATCTCGTGCCAGCAGTCGCGGTAATACGAGAGGGGTTAACGTTCTTCAACATAAATGGGTCTAAAGCGTATGTAGGTTGTATTATCAAACAGTAATTATAAAATTTCAATAGAAAAATTATAAAATGTAATTGAGATACTAGAGTGTAATTGAAGATAGAGGAATACTAGGAGTAAGGATGGAATCTTTTTATACTTGGTAGACACACTAAAGGCGAAGGCATCTATCTAATTAAACACTGACACTGAGATACTAAAGTATGGGGAGCAAAAAGGATTAGAGACCCTTGTAGTCCATACCCTAAA
>Ga0157373_10004515_pt1 | contig 10463 bp, 9 predicted proteins | sample C65metaG_FD_113460 | JGI IMG/M metagenome (GOLD analysis project Ga0157373, IMG submission 113460) | Corn rhizosphere microbial communities from Kellogg Biological Station, Michigan, USA - C6-5 metaG | ecosystem: Host-associated > Plants > Roots > Rhizosphere > Soil | place: USA: Michigan...
CATCGTTTGCCCGCGTTGCAACGGCACCGGCATCATCCGTGACGTTGAATCGCTGTCGCTGGCGATCCTGCGCCTGATCGAAGAAGAAGCCCTGAAAGACCGCACCGCCGAAGTGCGCGCCCAGGTGCCGATCCCGGTCGCTGCGTTCCTGCTCAACGAAAAACGCAACTCGATCACCAAGATCGAACTGCGCACCCGTGCCCGCATCATCATTCTGCCGAACGACCACCTCGAAACCCCGCATTTCGAAGTTCAGCGTCTGCGTGACGACAGCCCGGAAGCCGCGACCAACCAGTCCAGCTACGAAATCGCTGCTGCCGCTGCTGAAGTCGAAGAAGTTCAGCCAGCCGCTGCGACCCGCACCCTGGTTCGCCAGGAAGCCGCGGTCAAGACTGCTCCGGCCCGTGCCAACGCTCCGGTTCCGACCGAAGTCGCCGCCCCGGCCGCTGCTGCACCAGCTCCAGTCGCTACACCGGAGCCAAGCCTGTTCAAAGGCCTGGTGAAATCGCTGGTCAGCCTGTTCGCCACCAAAGAAGAGCCAGCCGCTCCGGTTGTGGTTGAAAAACCAGCCGCCGAACGTCCGGCCCGTAACGAAGAGCGTCGCAACGGTCGTCAGCAGAGCCGCAACCGTAATGGTCGCCGCGATGAAGAACGCAAGCCACGCGAAGAACGTGCTCCACGTGAAGAACGTGCGCCACGCGAGCCGCGCGAAGAGCGCGCGCCACGTGAAGCCCGTGAAGTCCGCGAACCACGTGAAGCTCGTACCGAAGCGCCAGTTGCCCGCGAAGAACGTGCACCACGCGCTCCGCGTGAAGAACGTGCACCACGTGCGCCGCGCGAAGACCGCAAGCCACGCGGCGAGCGTGAAGAGCGTGTGCGTGAACTGCGCGAGCCACTGGACGCCGTTCCAGCCGCTGTAGCTGACGTTGCCGTTACCGCTGAAGACCGCCCGACCCGTCAGCCACGTGAAGAACGCGCACCGCGTCCGCCACGTGAAGAGCGTCAACCGCGTGCCGAACAGGCCGCTGCTGCCGTCGCTGAAGAAGAAGTGAACACCAACGAAGAGCAACTGCCGGAAGACGGTTCGGAGAACGCCGAAGGCGATCGCCCACGTCGTCGTTCGCGCGGTCAGCGTCGTCGCAGCAACCGTCGTGAGCGTCAGCGTGATGCCAACGGCAACGTGATCGAAGGTTCGGAAGAATCCGAAGCCGGCGAAAACGCTGAAGCGCCAAGCACCGCCGATCTGGCTGCTGGCCTGGCTGTGACCGCCGCTGTTGCCAGCACCGTGATCAGTGCACCGGCTGAAGCTCAAGCCCACGAGCAAGCTGAACGCGCCACCGCGGCTGTTCAGGAAACCGCTCCAGTGGAAGCGCCGGTTGTTGAAGCGACTACTCCAGTAGAAGTGGTTGCTGCTCCGGAAGTCGAAGTGGCTCCAGTTCAAGAGACCCTGCCTCAGGTAGAGCCAGCGCCAGTTGTGGCTGCGGAGCCGGTGTTTGAAACCGTCGCAGAAACCGTAACCGAAACCGTGCGTGAAGTTCGCGAAGAGCAGACTGCCTTCAACTGGGTTGCCGAACCGACTGTTGCTGAAACCCCAGCGCCAGTGGTGGAAGCACCGGTTGTTGAAGCGCCAGTGTTTGAAACCCCAGTGTTTGAAGAACGTAAGGCTGCCGAACCAGCACCTGTCGTTGAAGCAGCGGTTGTCGAAGCACCCGTGGTGACCGAAGCGCCAGCCCCGGTGGTTGAAGCTCCAGCACCGGTCAGCGCTCTGACGCCAAGCGGCCGCGCGCCAAACGACCCACGTGAAGTGCGTCGTCGCAAGCGTGAAGAAGAGCGTCTGCAGAAGGAAGCCGAATTGGCTGCCGCTGCTGCGCCAGTCGCTGCCGAGCCAGCCGTGGTTGCTGAAGTGGTCGAGGCAGCTCCTGCCCCGGTGACTGAAGAAGCTGTGGTTGAGTCGGTGATTGCAGAAGCACCACGCTCCGTTCAGGACGCGGTCGAGTAGCACCAAGAGGCCGAGGAAAAAGAACACGAGCCTAAACCACTCGTGTAATTTCCAAAGCCAATAAAAAGCCCCGCCCGATTATTCAGGCGGGGTTTTTTTATGCCTCGATTTTTTGTGCTGGACTCTAGATCAACCCCCTCACCCCAGCCCTCTCCCCAGGGGGCGAGGGGGAAAGGGAGCCGATCTCCGTGTGTTTCAAGGCCGGAGTTCGACTCGAAGTTTCAGGTCGGTGTACCTCGAAAGAACACCTCGGTCAGTCCCCTCTCCCTCTGGGAGAGCGTTAGGGTGAGTGGCTCTCAGGAATTTACGCAGCTCTCAAGACGAAGTAAAAACCAAAGCCTCCGGCACATCGATATCCCACAACACCCCAGGATCATCCACCGTCACCTCAACCACCCTGCCCTGTTTGAACAATGGTCTGGCCCCTCGATCGCCACTCAACGCCTGCAACCCCGCACCAAACGACCGCCCAAACCCCACAGGATGACCAAACTCCCCTTCCTGCACCGGCACGCTCACTGCATCATCGGCAATGGCCGCGACCACCCGCTCAATACTCGACGGCAAGATAAACGGCATATCACCCAGCACAATCAACCAGCCATCTGCCTCAGGGCATGCCGCGACGCCAGCGGCAATGCTGTCACCCATCCCGGTCGATTCAATCGAGACCACGTCACAGCCATAGGCCTGCGCCATGCGCATCGCTTGCGGCCGCGCTTCAGTCGTCACCAGCACACGCTTGTCGAGACTGACCGGCAGATTCAACAGCACCTGCTCAATCACCGAACGCACCGCACCATCACGTCCGGTGCAGTCCGCCAGCAACTTGTCCTTATCAGCACCTGCCACCTGGCGAAAACGACTGCCCTCACCCGCCGCCAGCACAATCACTGCAATGGATCGACTCATGCGTCCTCCAAAGTTTTCTTCTGCTTCAACTCGACGCCGTTCTTGATCGCGACGATTTCCGCCAACAGGGACAAAGCAATTTCCGCTGGCGAATGACTGCCGATGTGCAAACCGATCGGCCCGTGCAGCCGATCGATCGCCTGCACCGACAAGCCTAGCTGAGCCAGATTCTCCCGACGCTTCCGGCTGTTAACCCGAGAGCCGAGAGCGCCGACATAGAAGGCCGGAGAATCCAGCGCCGTGAGCAGCGCCATGTCGTCCAGACGCGGATCATGGGTCAACGCGACAATCGCCGTACGTTCGTCGGTCTGGATACTCAACACCGCCTCATCCGGCATGCCCGAGACGAAACGCCCGTGATGCTCTTCCCAGCCGTAGACGAATTCGCTGCGCGGATCGCAGATCAGTACTTCGAAATCCAGCAGGCGCGCCATATCCGCCACGTAGCGCGACAACTGCCCGGCACCGATCAACAATAGACGCCAACGCGGGCCGTAGATTGCGCGCAGGGTTTTGCCGTCGAACTCCAGCGAGTCGGACTTGCTGGCCGGCGACAGAAGCACTTCACCGGTTTCAATGTTCAACTCACGGGCAACGATCTCGTGTGCTTCGCACCGCGCGAGCAACTCGGCAACCCACGCGGGATCGCCGATCCGTTCTTCAGTCAGGCGCAACGTGCCGCCACAAGGCAAGCCAAAGCGCGCCGCCTCCTCGCGTGTAACGCCATAGGTAATCAACTGCACCGGCGGCCCATCGGTGGCGATGCGGCCGTCGTGCAGGCGGGCGATCAAATCATCCTCGACGCACCCGCCCGACACCGAACCGATCACCACGCCATCCTCACGCAAGGCGAGCATGGCACCGGGCGCCCGGGGCGCCGTGCCCCAGGTCTGCACCACGCTGAACAGCACCACCCGCTGTCCGGCGCGGCGCCATTCGAGGACGCTGCGCAGGACATTGAGGTCGACGCTGTCCATTACGCCTCTGCCTTCTGCCAGCCCTGCAACTGGTAACGCACCGGCAGATTACGGATGCGCTTGCCAGTAGCGGCAAAGATCGCGTTACACAAGGCCGGAGCAATCGGCGGCACGCCCGGTTCGCCGACACCGCCCAACGGCACGTCGCCCGGCGGCGTCACCAGATGCACGGCAACTTCTTTCGGCGCCAGCGACATGCGCGCCACTTCGTACATGTGGAAGTTGTCCTGCTGGACCTTGCCGTCCTTGAAGCTGATTTCGCCCAGCACCGCGTTGCCCAAGCCCATCACGCAAGCGCCTTCGAATTGCGAGCGGATGCGCTCGGGATTGATCTGCGGCCCGCAGTCCACAGCGATGTCAGCCTTATGCACGATCAGCGTACCGTCGTCCTTGACCTCGACTTCGATCACGGCTGCCACATACGTGACGAAGCTGTAATGCACCGCCAGACCCAGACCACGGCCCTTCGGCAGTTTGCGCCCCCAACCCGCGGCCTTTGCTGCAGTTTCCAGCACCGTGCGCATGCGTCCGGTATCGATCGGGTAGCGCTCAGGAGACTCGCCATAGTTCCACTCTTCGCTCAAGGTGCGTGGATCGATCTGCCGATCCGCGCCAAGCAGTTTGATCTGGTACTTGAGCGGATCCTCGCCGGCCTTGTGCGCCAGCTCATCGACGAAGCTCTGGATGGCAAAACCATGAGGAATGTTCGACACCGAGCGATACCAGCCAACCCGTGTGTGCACGGTCGCCTCGGGGTTTTCCAGGCGTACGTTGGGAATCGCGTAGGCCATGTTGGTGAAACCCATGCCCAGCTCGAAAGCCGCTTCATGGTTCATCCCCGGCGCGAACAGCGCGGTGATGCTCGGCGCCACGGTGCGATGCAACCAGCCGGACGGCATGCCGTCCTTGCCCACGCCAGCCTTCAGATACTCGGCGGACACGGTGTGGAAATACGAGTTGTGGATGTCATCTTCACGCGTCCACTGCACCCGCACGGCTTTGCCGGGGAACTCTTTGGCGAGAATCGCCGCTTCGACGACGAAATCCGGTTTCGACTTGCGACCAAAACCACCGCCAAGCAAGGTGACATTGAATGTGACATTGTCGAACGGCAGTCCAATACGCTCGGCAATGCGCTCGCGGGTGACTTGCGGCGCCTGACTCGGTGCCCACGCTTCGCAAACGCCGTCCTTGTAGCGAGCGATGGCAACCATTGGCTCCATCGGTGCCTGGGCCAGATGCGGCAGGTAGTAGGATGCTTCAAGCGTACTCGCAGCACCACTCAGGGCCTTGTCGATATCGCCGGTGTTGCGCACCACTTTGCCGGGTTTCAGTGAGGCGGCTTCAAGCTCTTTGCGATAGGCGATCGAGTCATAACTGGCGTTCGGGCCGTCATCCCATTCGATTTTCAACGCTTCACGGCCCTTGATCGCGGCCCAGGTGTTGCTGGCGACCACGGCCACTCCGCCCAACGGCTGAAACTCCGAAGGCAGCGGACGGCTTTCGATCTGCAGCACTTTGAGCACACCGGGGACTTTCAGCGCAGCGCTGTCATCCAGCGATTTGACCTTGCCGCCGTACACCGCCGGACGGGCGATAGTTGCGTACAACATGCCGTCGAAATGCACATCGGCGCCGTACACCGCACGACCGTTGACGATGTCTGCGCCGTCGATGGCTTTCGTACCTTCCTTGCCGATGTAGCGAAACTCCGACGGCTGCTTGAGGCGCAGGCTGTCACGCGTCGGTACCGGCAACGCACTGGCTGCGGCGGCCAGTTCGCCATAGCCCAGCTCACGGCCAGACGGTTTGTGAATGACTTTGTGCAGTTGCGCGTGGCATTCACCGACCGGCACTTTCCACTGCGCAGCGGCGGCCTGTTCAAGCATGGTTCGCGCCGCCGCACCGCAACGCCGCATTGGTTCATACCAATGGCGCATGCTGCGCGAACCGTCGGTGTCCTGGTTGCCGAAGCGCACTTCATCACCCGGCGCCTGCTGCACTTTGACGCGCGCCCAATCGGCTTCCAGTTCATCAGCAACAACCATGGTCAGACTGGTGCGCACGCCCTGGCCCATCTCGGAACGGTTACACACCACAGTGACCGTGCCGTCAGCGGCAATGCTGACGTAGACCTTCGGATCGTCGATCCAGCCATTGGGCATGCCATCGGCGCCGAATTGCTTCGGTTTGTCTTCAGCCAACGCATCCTGCCAACCCCAACTGGCGGCCAGCACCAGCGCGCCGGTGGCGCCGACGCCTTTGAGGAAACCGCGACGGCTGAGATTGCTCAGGGCGAAATCATTCGGAAGGCGACTCATGCCTTGGCCTCCTTCAAGTGAGTGGAAGCCTGGCGGATCGCGGTCTTGATCCGGTTGTAGGTGCCGCAGCGGCAAATGTTACCGACCATGGCTTCTTCGATCTGCTCGTCGCTCGGGTTCGGGTTGGTCTTGAGCAACGCGGTAGCCGACATGATCTGCCCGCCCTGACAGAATCCGCATTGCGCTACAGCGGTGTCGAGCCAGACTTGCTGTACCACCTGCCCCACAGGGTCGGCGTGCAGGTTGTCGATGGTGGTGACGTTCTGGCCGACCACCGAACCGATCGGCGTGATGCAACTGCGCGCCGGCAAGCCGTCGATATGAATGGTGCAGGCGCCGCACAACCCCATGCCGCAGCCGAACTTGGTGCCGTTATAACCGGCGACATCACGAATCGCCCACAACAGCGGCATGTCTTCGGTGACATCGAGAGGATGGTCTTGACCGTTGAGTTTCAGGGTAATCATGGGCACGCCCGCATATTTGTAGTGGTTATGGGGTCGAGCAATCTGCCGCCGTTGAATCGGCGGTGGTTCACGCAGATCGACTCAGGCTAATCAGGCTCTCTTGTGCCGACGCGAACGTCTGCACCGGGCCTTTGGTGGAGCAAATGACGGTTATCGTTAGCTCGCTAAGTTAACCCAGCGTTAACAAAAAAGCCCTGCACTTTTTATCAGTGCAGGGCTTTGGATGGCGCTTTGAAAGCGTAGCCTCAATAGCGATTAGGCTCCATCTCCAGGTCGACATTGAAACGTTCGGCAATGTCTTTCTGGATGCGTTGCGCCAGATCGAGCAGTTGCAGCCCGGTTGCCGCGCCGTAGTTGACCAGCACCAGCGCTTGAAATTTATGCACGCCGGCATCGGCTTCACGGAAACCTTTCCAGCCGGCACGCTCGATCAGCCAGCCTGCCGCGAGCTTCATTTGTCCGTTCGGCTGCGCGTAGGCGACCACATCCGGATGCTGTTCCTTGATCTTCGCGACGATGGCCGCCGACACCAGCGGATTCTTGAAGAAGCTGCCGGCATTTCCGAGCACCGCCGGATCCGGCAGTTTTTCGCTGCGGATACTGCAAATCGCACGGCTGACGTCGGTAGGCGTCGGCTGCTCGATGCCCTGCTCGGTCAGGCGCTGACGCACCGGGCCGTATTCCAGATGCAAATGCGCAATGCGGTCGAGTGCAAAGCGCACGCGCAGAATCAGCCAACGCCCCGGCTGCTGCTTGAACAAGCTGTCGCGGTAGGCGAAGTTGCATTCTTCGAGGGTGAAATCGCGCAGCTCGCCGGTCTGGCGATCCAGCGCGGTGAGGCCGGCAAACACATCCTTGATCTCGACGCCGTAGGCACCGATGTGCTGCATCGGCGCAGCGCCAACCGTACCGGGAATAAGGCTGAGGTTTTCCAGCCCGGAGAATCCTTGCGCCAACGTGTGCTGCACAAACGGATGCCACGGCTCGCCCGCTTCCGCCTCGATCACCACACGGTTGCCGTCATCGCTGATCACGCGGATCCCGCGTGTCGCCATGCGCAGCACCAGCGCGGCAATGTCGGCGGTCAGCAGCAAGTTGCTGCCGCCGCCAATCACCAGCAACGGCATATCGTGCGCGGTGGCGTAGGCCAGCGCTTCACGGACATCGGCATCGCTGTGGGCTTCGGCGAACAGTTGCGCGCGCACATCCACGCCAAAACTGTTGAACGGTTTCAGGGAAACCTGCGGTTGCACCTGCAAACTCATAACCGGCCCTTCACTTCGATCAACAATTGGTCACAGGCTGCTTCGATCAGATCCAGCACTTGCTCGAAACCCTGATCGCCGTCGTAATACGGATCCGGCACTTCATCTACCACCCCGGCATAACGGCGCAAAAACAGGTCCAGCTCGGCTTTGCCGGTGGACGGCTGCAACGCCTTGAGGTTGCGCAGGTTGCTGTTGTCCATGGCCAGGATCAGGTCGTAACTGGCGAAATCGGCACGGCTGACCTGCTGCGCGCGTTGGGCCGACAGGTCATAGCCACGCACTTTGGCGGCGGCCTGGCTGCGCTTGTCCGGCGGGTTGCCGACGTGCCAGTCACCGGTGCCGGCGGAGGCCACTTCGACCTGATCCGCCAGCCCTGCTTCACGCAGTTTGTGGCGCAGTACGCCTTCGGCCGTGGGCGAACGGCAAATGTTGCCCAGGCACACAAACAGAACGCGCATCAGGCCTCCAGCAGGCGACGAACGCGCTCGAGGTCTTCGGCCGTGTCAACGCCAGTCGGCGGTGCGATCAGCGCGTCGGCGACATGAATCCGCACACCGTGCCACAGGGCACGCAGTTGCTCGAGGGATTCAGTGTTTTCCAGCCAGCATGGGCCCCAGCTCACAAAGTCCTGGAGGAAACCGGCGCGGTAGGCATAAATGCCTATGTGACGACGGTACGGCACGCCTTCGGGCAATTGCTCGCGACTCTTGGCAAACGCATCGCGCGCCCATGGCAAAGTCGCGCGGCTGAAGGTCAGCGCCAAACCGTTGAGATCACTGACGACTTTGACCACGTTCGGATTGAACAGGGTTTCCACGTCCTCGATCGGCTCGGCCAGCGTGGCCATGCGCGCTTCGGTGTGGGCAGCCAGATTGGCGGCGACCTGATCGATCACGCTCGGCGGAATCAGCGGCTCGTCACCCTGCACGTTGACCACGATCGCGTCGGGTTCAAGACCCAGTTTCGCCGCGACTTCGGCCAGACGATCGGTGCCGGAATTGTGGTCTTCACGGGTCAGCACCACTTCGGCACCAAAAGCCTTGCAGGCCTCGACGATGCGCGCATCGTCAGTCGCGACGACCACACGGCTGGCGCTGCTTTTGCTCGCCTGTTCCCAGACGTGCTGGATCATCGGCTTGCCGGCGATGTCGAGCAGCGGTTTGCCGGGCAGGCGGGTCGAGGCGAAACGCGACGGGATGACAACGGTGAAGGCAGTGGTCATTTATCCAGACGCTCGTCGGTGGTCAGGGTGCGGGCTTCGCTTTCGAGCATCACCGGGATGCCGTCACGGATCGGGTAGGCCAGACCTGCACCCTTGCTGATCAGTTCGGTCTTGTCGGCGCTGAGCTTGAGCGGGCCTTTGCAGATCGGGCACGCGAGAATATCGAGCAATTTGGTGTCCATGAACATTCCCTGGATAAAGAGTTAAGGCAAAAGACGATCGGGCAACAGGCGCATCAACTGGGTGTCGAACCAGGCCACGAAGGCCGGTGACGGCACGGCATCGACCGCCAGATACCACCAGTCGTCTGCGGCGAAGGCACGGCACTTCACCGCGTCCTTTTCGGTCATCACCAACGGCAATGACGGTGTGAAATTCAAGGCCTGCACGCTGTATTCAGCGTGGTCGGCAAACGCATGGGGGATTGCCCGCCAGTCTAGCGCTTCGAGGGTATTGAAGAAACGTTGCGGATTGCCGATCCCGGCCACCGCGTGCACCGTTTGACCGGGCGCAAAATGCGTCAGCGGTTTGCGCTCGCCGCTGCGCAGATTGACCAGTGCGGTCGGTTGCAGGCGAAACGCGAAACCGTCGTCGCGGTCGGCCGTGGCGCCATTGAACAGCACGCCGTCGACGCTTTGCAGGCGCTCGATCGGCTCGCGCAACGGACCTGCCGGAAGACAGCGTTTGTTGCCCAGGCCCCGGGCGGCGTCAATCAATACCAATTCCAGATCCCGGGCCAGACGGTAATGCTGCATGCCGTCGTCGGAGAGGATCAGATCCAGTGGCTGACTGGCGAGCAAGGCTTTGACCGCAGCGCTGCGATCAGGGTCGATCATCAACGGCACGCCGGTGCGCTGCACGATCAGCAGCGGTTCGTCACCGGCGATGTCGGCGCTCTGGTCGGCCTCGACCCGCCACGGCAACTGCGGCGGCCTGGCACCATAACCACGACTGACCACGCCGACACGCAAACCGCTGCGCCGGCAGTGTTCGATCAGCCACAGGATCATCGGCGTCTTGCCGGTGCCGCCGACGGTGATGTTGCCGACCACGATCAGCGGCACCGGCGGCTGGTAGATCTGGCCTTCGCCGTCGAGAAAGCGCTGGCGTTTGTTGACCACCACGCGGCGGTAGAGCATTTCCAGCGGCCGCAGCAGCGTCAGGGCCGGATGCCCCTGATACCACGCGGCGAGCAAGCGATCGGACAGGCTCATCAGGATTTGGGCGCCGCCTCGACCGTGGTCATGCGCAAATGGCTGAAACCGAGCTTGCCGGCCGCGTCCATGGCGGTGATCAC
>Ga0157373_10004520_pt1 | contig 10460 bp, 11 predicted proteins | sample C65metaG_FD_113460 | JGI IMG/M metagenome (GOLD analysis project Ga0157373, IMG submission 113460) | Corn rhizosphere microbial communities from Kellogg Biological Station, Michigan, USA - C6-5 metaG | ecosystem: Host-associated > Plants > Roots > Rhizosphere > Soil | place: USA: Michigan...
CCCGTCGTGATGTCGGCCATCGCGAGGCTGCCGCCGATGACGAGGGTCGACATCGGGCAGCTCACGAAAGCGCGGTCGCGCTCGACCAGCGTGACGGCGAGCGCGCCGCCGCTCCACAGGCGCAGGTAGCGCGCCGCCGTCGCGCCGCCGTAGCCGCCGCCGACGACGACGATGCGGCCGTGCGCGCGCGCGGCCGCACGTGCGGTTTCGCCTCGCGCGAGCGCGAGCGCCGCGGAAGCCGCGAGAAAGCGCCGGCGCGACGTCATCGCTGCGCGGCGAACCATTGCGCGAGCGCGTCGATGTCGGCGTCGGTGTAGCCGCGCGCGAGCTGCGGCATCACCGTGCCGGCGCGCTCGCCCGAGCGGAACGCGCGCATCGCCGAGGCGATGCCATCGGCCGCGCGGCCGTCGAGCGGCGCAATCGCCGCGAGCCCGGCGCCGCCGCGCGTGTGGCAGGTCGTGCAGGTCGCGGCGAGCGCCCGCGCGTGCGTCGAGGGCGGCGCGACAGGTGCGGCCGATGCCGCCAACACGAGCAGTGCGGCCATCGCCGCGATCGCCACGCGAGGAGATTGCGATCGCATGGCCCGAGCTTAATGCATCGGCGCGCCGCGCCGTTCGCGCCGCGCGCGACCGGCGTAGCGGAACGCGATTCCACGAAGTGGAAGGCCTATGCAGCGTCGCGAAAACCGTGGCGCCGACCGATCTGCTCTATGGAAACGTAGCGCCTCTGTGGCCGATGCGGGCCCTCCTTCGATGCGATGCGGAAGTAAACGGTACCAACGGGGCAGGCGGTAATTCCATCCGATGGAATCGTATTCTAAGCACATGAAAATACGATTAAAAATTTATCGTGCATTGCAATAAAACGCGTTGATCGCGTGCCGCACCTCTGTTACGTTTTGCGTGGGCCGCACAAACGAACGAACGGAGAACGCGATGAACTACGACCTCGAATCGGCACGGTTGCGCAAGGACTGGTCCGAGAACCCGCGCTGGAAAGGCATCCGCCGCGGCTACACCGCCGAGGACGTCGTGCGGCTGCGCGGCTCGCTCGCGATCGAGCACACGCTGGCGCGGCGCGGCGCCGAGAAGCTGTGGAAGCTCGTCAACGACGAGCCGTACGTGCACACCCTCGGCGCGCTGACCGGCAACCAGGCGATGCAGCAGGTGAAGGCCGGCCTCAAGGCGATCTACCTGTCGGGCTGGCAGGTCGCGGCCGACGCGAACATCGCCGGCGAGATGTATCCCGACCAGTCGCTCTACCCGGTCAACTCGGTGCCGGCGGTGGTGCGGCGGATCAACAACGCGTTCGTCCGCGCCGACCAGATCCAGCACATGGAGCGCAGCGGCGACGTCGACTTCTTCGCGCCGATCGTCGCCGATGCCGAAGCCGGGTTCGGTGGCGTTCTGAACGCGTTCGAGCTGATGAAGGCGATGATCGAGGCGGGCGCCGCTGGCGTGCACTTCGAGGATCAGCTCGCGTCGGTGAAGAAGTGCGGCCACATGGGGGGCAAGGTGCTCGTGCCGACGCGCGAGGCCGTCGACAAGCTCGTCGCCGCGCGGCTCGCGGCCGACGTGCTCGGCGTGCCGACGATCGTGCTCGCGCGCACCGACGCCGAGGCCGCCGACCTCGTCACCTCCGACGTCGATGACAACGACCGGCCGTTCATCACCGGCGAGCGCACAGTGGAAGGCTTCTTCCGCACCCGCGCCGGGCTCGAGCAGGCGGTCGCGCGCGGGCTTGCCTACGCGCCGTACGCCGACCTCATCTGGTGCGAGACGGGCAAGCCCGACCTCGCGTTCGCGCGCGCGTTCGCCGACGCGATCCGCGCGAGGTTTCCCGGCAAGCTCCTCGCCTACAACTGCTCGCCGTCGTTCAACTGGAAGAAGAACCTGGACGACGCGACGATCGCGCGCTTCCAGCGCGAGCTCGGCGCGATGGGCTACAAGTTCCAGTTCATCACGCTCGCCGGCTTCCACAGCCTCAACTACGGCATGTTCCACCTGGCGGAGGGCTACGCGCAGCGCGGCATGAGCGCGTTCGTCGAGCTGCAGGAAGCCGAGTTCGCGGCAGTCGCGCGGGGCTTCTCGGCGGTCAAACACCAGCGCGAGGTCGGCACCGGCTATTTCGACGCGGTGACGACCACGATCCAGGGCAGCGACGCGTCGACCACCGCGCTCAAGCACTCGACCGAGGACGCCCAGTTCTTCGACGAGCGCGACGAGGGCGCCGAGGCGAAGGCCATCGCCGCGGCCGACTGACACGCTGCTCCCTCTTCCGCTCGCGGGCTGAGGAACTACCTCTCCCGCTCTGCGGAAGAGTGTCGGGGGTGAGGAACTCGCTCTCCCGCTTCGCGGGAGAGCGCCGGGGTAAGGGCGCGCGCGGTCTACACTCGGCGCATCACGGCGCACCGCCCCGATGCCCCAGTCACGCGTCTTCTTCGCGTTGCCACCGCCGCCGGCGGTGCGCGACGCGCTCGCGCGCCTCGCCGGCGCCGCGGCGAAGCGGGTGGAAGGCCGCGCGACGCGCGCCGACTCGATCCACCTGACGCTCGCGTTCGTCGGCGACGTCGACGTCGCGAAGCTGCCTTTGCTCGATTCGATCGGTTCGCGCATTCGCGGCGCGCCGTTCATGCTCGCGCTCGACACCGAGGGCGGATTCCGCCGCGCCCGCGTCGCGTGGATCGCGCCGTCACATGCGCCCGACGCGCTGCGCGCCTTGCAGCAGGCGCTCGCGCAAGCACTCACCGGCGACGGGTTTCGCCTCGAGGCGCGTCCGTTCGCCGCGCACGTGACGCTGGCGAGGCACTGCCGATCGCTGCCGGAGGCGAGTGCCGCGGTCGCGCCGGTCGACTGGCCGGTGCACCACTTCGCGCTATGGGAGTCGAGCGGGGTGGCCGGTGGCGCGCGCTATCGCGAGATCGGCCGCTGGATGCTGCGCGGCGATTGACGCGCGTCTCCGTTGACGGGCGATGGTGGCGCGGTGGGCGATGTGCGCGCAGCGACGAAACGTGCCGCGCGCCCGCTACGGAGCGGCCTTGACGAGCGCCAGCACGTCCCTGAACTTCGGATGGTCGCTGTCGCGCAGCCACTCGAACACGACCATTTCCGGCGTCACGAGGGTGGCGTTGGCCTGCGCGAGGCGGCGCATCGCGGCCGCGTGATCGCTCGGCCGCCGCGATCCGCTCGCACCCTCGACCACCCATACGCGCATTCCCGCCCGCAAGAGGCCGAGCGCCGTCTGCATCATGCACACGTGCGCCTCGCAGCCGGCGACGACGACGTGTTCGCATCCGGCGCGCGCCGCGCGCAGCGCCTCGACGAGGCCGTCGGCGCAGGCGTCGAAGCGCTGCTTCGAGAGTGTCCGGTCGCATGCGCGCCTCACCTCGGCGACGTTCGGTCCGAGTCCCGCGGGATTCTGCTCGGTGCCGAGCACGGGTATACCGAGAAGCTGCGCGGCGCGCGCGAGCAAGAGCGCATTCGCAACGACGTTCGGCGCGTCATGGATCGCCGGCATCAGCCGCGCCTGGAAGTCCACCAGCACCAGAGCGCTCGTGCTTGCATCGATGGCATTCGTCGTCACGTGTTGCCTCCTTCAGCGCGGGCCACGAGCCGCTCGAGATACGCGTCGAAGAGGCCCTGCGAGGTCTGCTTGAACATCCGGATCCGGCCCGTATGGCTCAGCACCAGCAGCCCGACGACGTGCGCGAACAGCGCGGTGACCTCCGCGAGCGCGACGGCGGACGCCAGGCCGAGGCGCTCCATCGCGTCCTGCGCCGGTTGCAGCGACGCGCGCAGGCGCGCGTTCAGCGTCGCGTCGAGCTCGCGCGTGAGGCCGCGCGGCTGCATGCCCTGGAAGAGATAGAAGCCCAGGTCGAGGTCGCGCGGATTCTCGCGGTAGAAGTCGAAGAATGCCGTCGTGGTCTTGCGGAGCTCGTCGGCGTTGGTCGCCGCGCCGCGCCGTGCTCGCTGCACCGCTTCGTTGAGGCGATCGAGCGATTCGCCGAGCAGCGCGCCGTAAATCGCTTCCTTGCTGGCGAAATAGCTGTAGATCGCGCCCGGTGTGTAGCCGGCGCGCCGGGCGATCTCGCGGATGCTCGCCTTGTCCATGCCGAGCTCGAAGAACGCCGATCGCGCGGCATCGAGCACCAGGTCCCGCCGCGCTTGCGCCAGCGCCAGGTGGCGGCGCTCGCGGGGGTCGCCTTCTCCAACATCCGAGGGTGGGCGAGAGGCCTTCGCAATCCGGCTTGGCATGACGGGATTCTACGCTTGACAATAAAATTGAACAGTGTTTAATCCACGTTCCGGACCCGGAGGACGATCATGGAAGGAACCAGCGGCACTACCACCGGACGGGCAAGCCTCATGTCAGGCGCGGCATACCGCGAGTCGCTGCGCGAATACTCGCCGAAGGTCTATTGCGACGGCCGCGAAGTCCCGAGCGTCGTCGACGAGCCGGCGCTGCGCCCCGGCGTCAATGCGCTCGCGTTCACCTACGACTACGCGCTGCGGCCGGAGCTCGAGCCGATCGCGCTCGCGACGCAGGCAAGCCGCAAGCGCGTCGTCAGCCGCATGCTGCACGTGGACGAGTCGTCGGGCGACCTCCTCAACAAGCTGGAGGCAGTGCGGGTGCTGTGCCAGGAGACCGGCTGCGCGCAGCGCTACCTCGCGCACGATGCGCTCAACGGCATCGCGCAGGCGGTCGCGCGGATCGACGACGCGAAGGGTACGACCGAGCATCGCGCGCGCTTTGCCGCCTACCTCGCGCATGCGCAGGACCGCGACCTGTCGATCGGCGTCGCGATGACCGACGCCAAGGGCGACCGCAGCAAAAAGCCGCACCAGCAGGCCAACCCGGACACCTACGTCCACGTCGTCGAGCAGGACGCCAGGGGCATCGTCATCAGCGGCACCAAGGCGATCGTCACCGGCGCGCCGTACATGCACGAGCTCCTCGTGATGCCGGGCCGCAGCATGGGGCGCGAGGACGAAGCGTTCGCTGTCTGCTGCGCGGTGCGCGTCGACGCGCCCGGCATCACCATCGTCTCGCGCCCGGCCGGCCGCCCGGGCGACAAGCTCGAGCACGGCGACGCGCTCTTTTCGCGCAAGTACGGCCAGGCGACCGCGGTCGTCGTCTTCGACAAGGTCGTCGTTCCCTGGGACCGGGTGTTCTACGCGGGCGAGTGGCAGCACAGCCACGTGCTGACCTACAGCTACGCGACGCACCATCGCCACAGCTGCATCGGCGCGCGCGCGGGCTTCGGCGACCTCTTGATCGGCGCAGGCGCGCTGATGTGCGAGGCGAACGGCCTCGATCCCGGGGCGACGAGCAACCTGCGCGATCCGATGGTCGAGCTGATCAAGATCATCGAAGGCTTCTACGCCTGCGGCGTCGCGGCCAGCGTCTATGCGACCCAGGACGAGCACAGCGGGACGTTCATGCCCGACCCCGTGTTCAGCAACATCGGCAAGCTCCTCCTGTCGACGCAGATCTACGACATGCATCGCATCGCGCACGAGGTCTCGGGCGGTCTCATCGTCGCGCTGCCCGGGCCGGACGAGGACCACAACCCCGCCACGGCGGCGACGCTGGCGGAGGTGCTGAGGGCCAACCCCGACATTCCCTACGACAAGCGCATCGAGACCGCGCGCTTCATCGAGGACCTGACCGCGTCGTACCAGGGCGGCTGGTATTCGCTGATCAGCCTGCACGGCGGCGGCTCGCCGGCGGCGATGAAGCAGGAAATCTGGCGCAACTACCCGCTCGGCTCGAAAGTCGAGCTCGTCGAGCGGCTGCTCGACCGCGGCGTGCTTCACGACCAAAGCCGGCCAATCACGCGCAACCGCCAGCCGGGACGCTGTTGCGACACGGGATGCACGAAACCGGGACAGCCGGTGATGGTGGACCTGCCGAAGCGTTCGGACGTTGCGCGATAGGCGAGGCTCACGCGCGCGAGGCCGCGCGATCTCGAGGCGCGGTGCGCGCGGCGCGCGGGCTCAAGGGTCCGGTCGCGCCGCGCGCCCCTCACCCGTCGCGATGGCGGGCGCGCCGTTGCTCGTGGTCAGCTCGCCAGTGCCGTACTCCTGCGGTTGCCGCGCGCATCGCGGCGTGCGCGCACGACGCGCGCCTCGGTGAGAGAGCGGATGTCCGCGACCGCCTCCGCCGGTGCGAACGGCGCCATCGCCGGCGCGACGGTCGGTGCGACCGGCGTCTTCACCGCCACCCGCGATCGCCGCGCCTGCCATGCGGAGGCGAGCGCACCGGCGATGCCGGGACCGGTGAAGGCCGCGATCACCATCGCGAGCGCGCCGGACGACGCGGCGAGATCGGCGTTCAAGCCGTAGAGCGACACGAACGCTGCGCCGAGCGCGGTCCCGCACGCCGCGGCCGCGAGGCTGGGAAGCGTGTGTCCGTGATGCATGTCCATTTGCGATCTCCTCGGCACGGCGTTGGCGGGCATCGACGTGTGCTGGCCTGCCGTTGCACGAACATTACGGAGCGCAGGTGGCTGCATCCACCGGGTTGCGACGAGTACCGCGATGCGGCCGATGAAATCGCCGGAGCGGCGACGAAAGCGGCGCGCGACGGCCGCGTGGCGAGCGGCGACAGGATCGCGGACGGTCGACGAGGGCCCGCCGACGTCAGCGCTCGCCGGTCGTCCGGAGGCGGGACAGGGTCCGCGCTCGCCGGTCGCGATGGAGCACGCCGGGGTCAGCGCTCGCCGGTCGCGACGGGTCGCGTGCGATCGGCGACCCACTCGCTCCACGAGCCCGGATACAGCCGCGACTCGGGATAGCCCGCGTGCACCATCGCGAGGATGTTGTGGCAGGCAGTGACGCCGCTGCCGCAATGATGGATGACGCGCGCGGCCGGTGTCGGCCCGAGGAACTCGGCGAAGCCCGCGGCGAGCTCGGCCGGCGACTTCCACGTGCCGTCGGCGGCGAGATTGCGGGTGTGCGGCCAGTTGTGCGCGCCGGGAATGTGCCCGGCCACCGGATCCATCGGCTCGACCTCGCCGCGGAAGCGCTCGGGCGAGCGCGCGTCGACGAGGAAGCGCGCGTGCGTCGGCAGGCTCGCGAGCACGTCGTCGACGCCCGCGGTCGGCAGCATCTCGCCGATCGCGAACGTACGCGGCGCGTGCGCCGCTGCATCGCGCGCGAGCGGCCGGCCTTCGCGCGTCCATCGCTCGATGCCGCCGTCGAGCACGGCGACGCCGCGGTGACCGAGCCATCGCAGCATCCACCACAGCCGCGCCGCGAACATGCCACTCGACTGGTCGTAGGCGACGACGTCGGTGGACGCGTCGATGCCGAGGCGGCCAAACAGCGCGGCGGCGTCCTCGGGCGAGGGCAGCGGATGGCGTCCGTTGCGGCCGCTCTTGATGCCGGACAGGTCGCGGTCGAGGTGCGCGAAGCGCGCGCCCGGCACGTGCCCGGCGGCGTACTGGTCGGCGCCCCAGCGCTCGGGTTGCATCAGGTCGTGGCGCACGTCGACGACGACGAGCGCCGGATCGTCGAGACGCGCCGCGAGATCGGCGGTGGAGATCAGCGTGCGGAGCATCGAATGGATGTTACGCGACCGGGAACCCTCACCCTAACCCTGTCACGCTCGCGGCCCTCACACCAACCCTCTCTCGCCGGCGGATGCCCTCACCCCAACCCTCTCCGATTGCGGGAGAGGGAGTCAAAGCGTGGCGAGGGCTGCGCCCATCTGCCGCCGGTAGAACTGGTGGAAGTGCTGCATGCCGTCTTCCAGCGGCGACTGGTACGGCCCGATCTCGCTGTGCCCGGCATCGAACAGCGCGCGCCGGCCGGCGTCCATCCGCTCCGCGATCTCGTCGTCCTCCTTCGCGGTCTCGGCATACGCCTCGCGCTCGGCCTCGACGTACTCGCGCTCGAAGAGGGCGATCTCCTCGGGATAGTAGTACTCGATGATGTTGAGCGTGCGATCCGGCGCCTGCGGGACGAGCGTGCTCACCACCAGCACCTCGGGATACCACTCGACCATGATGTTGGGGTAGTACGTGAGCCAGATCGCGCCGTGCGGCGGCACTTCGCCGCGATAGAAGTCGACGACCGCCTTGTGCCAGCGCTGGTAGGCGCGTGTGCCGGGCTTACGCAGCGCGTTGTTGACGCCGACCGTCTGCACGCTCGCCCATTCGTTGTACTTCCAGGCGAGGTCGTCGCAGCTGACGAACTGGCCGAGCCCCGGATGGAACGGCCCGACGTGATAGTCCTCGAGGTAGACCTCGATGAAGGTTTTCCAGTTGTAGCGGCACTCGTGGATGCGCAGGTGATCGAACACATAGCCCGAGAAGTCGAGCTTCGGCTCGTCGAGGCCGGCGAGGTCGCGCACCGGGTCGCGCGGGCCGTCGAACAAGAGGCCGTTCCATTCGCGCATCGGCGTGCGCGCGAGGCTCGCGCAGGGCTTTTCGGCGAAATGCGGCGCGCCGAGCAGCTCGCCCTTGAGATCGTACGTCCAGCGGTGGATCGGGCAGACGATGTTGGGCGCATTGCCCTTGCCCGAAAGCATGATCGCCTGCCGGTGCCGGCAGACGTTCGACAGCAACTCGATGCCGGACGCATTGCGCACCAGCGCCTGCGCGTTGCCGCGCCCAGGCAGCACCTGGTAGTCGCCGACCTCGGGGACCATCAGCGCATGCCCGACATAGCCGGGCGCGCGCGGAAACAGCGTGCGCATCTCCGCCGCGAACACGCGGGGATCGCAATACCACGATACGGGGAATTGCGGCGTCGCCTCGGAGAGGCGCGCCACCGTCGCGAGATTGGACATCAGCCGAAACCCTTTCGACCCGGGCATCCGGGACCACCAAACCAACCCAACCCAACAACCCGGTGCGCGAAAACCCCGCACTCCGGACCGCCATGCCAAGTCAGCCGTGCGAAAGCGTGAACTTCGACTTCGGCTGCATCGTCAACCGTGCTAGTATATGGCGTTTATTGCAATCAGGTCAAGACCTTACGCGATATTGGAGGCGCCTGCGCCGATTGCAAGAGGCCGTTCGGCAGGCACCCACATCCGTCCCGCGCAAGCGCGAATGCCCGTCATTTCATGCCCGACGCCCCATCCCCCACTTTCGAATCGGCGCTCGCCGAGCTCGAGTCGATCGTCGAGCGGATGGAAGGCGGCGAGTTGCCGCTCAAGGATGCGCTCGCCGCCTACAAGCGCGGCGCCGAGCTTTTGCAGTTCTGCCAGGCGACGCTCAAGGACGCGCAGCAGCAGGTGCTGGTCCTCGAAAAGGGTGTCCTGAAGGCGTTCGAGGGGGACGCCGATGAAGCCTGACGTCGAATTCGCCGTCTGGGCCTCGGATCGCCAGCAGCGCACCGAGGCTGTTCTCGGCACCGTCCTCGCCGGCGAGACGGCGGCGCCGGCGCTGGCGGACGCGATGCGCTACGCGACGCTCGGCGGCGGCAAGCGCGTGCGGGCGCTGCTCGCGTACGCCGCGGGCGAGCTCGCCGACGCCAATCCGCTCGACGTCGATCCCTCGGCCGCCGCGGTCGAGCTGATCCACGCGTACTCGCTGGTGCACGACGACCTGCCTTCGATGGACGACGACCTGATGCGCCGCGGCAAGCCGTCCTGTCACGTGGCGTTCGGCGAGGCGACCGCACTTCTCGCCGGTGACGCGCTGCAGGCGCTCGCATTCGGCACGCTCGCGCGCTCGCAGGTCCAGCCTGCCGCCGCCGTCGCGATCCTCGCCGAGGCCTCCGGCGTCGCCGGCATGGCGGCGGGCCAGGCGATCGACCTCGCCGCGACCGGCTCGGCGCTGTCGCTCGACGCGCTCGAGACGATGCATCGCCACAAGACCGGAGCACTGATCGGCGCGGCGGTCGAGCTCGGCGCGCGCGCCGGGCGCGCCGACGCGGCGACGCTCGCCGGGCTCGCCCGCTATGCCGCGGCGGCCGGCCTCGCGTTCCAGGTCGTCGACGACATCCTCGACGTCGAGGGCTCGACGGCGACGCTCGGCAAGACCGCCGGCAAGGACGCCGCGCGTGGCAAGCCGACGTACATGACCACGCTCGGCCTCGACGCCGCGCGCGAGCGCGCCGCGGCGCTGCGCAGCGAGGCGCATGCCGCGCTCTTGCCCTTCGGCGCCCGCGCCCGCAGGTTGGCGGAAATCGCCGACTGGATCGCGCTGCGCCGCCATTGACCGGCGCGACGCGAATCCCGCATCGGCGCGTGATAGGCTCCCCGGGCACCATCGCCTTGCCATGAACAGGCCCCAGCACCCCGACGACATGCTCGCGCCGATCGCCGACGTCCAGGCGCGGCACGACGAGCGCGACATCGCGATCGACCAGGTCGGCATCCGCGGCCTGCGCTATCCGCTCACGTTCGCCGATGCCGACGGCGTCGCGCGCGGCACGGTGGCGACGTGCAACGTCTACGTGTCGCTTCCCGGCGCGCAGAAGGGCACGCACATGTCGCGCCTGGTCGAG
>Ga0157373_10004521_pt1 | contig 10457 bp, 9 predicted proteins | sample C65metaG_FD_113460 | JGI IMG/M metagenome (GOLD analysis project Ga0157373, IMG submission 113460) | Corn rhizosphere microbial communities from Kellogg Biological Station, Michigan, USA - C6-5 metaG | ecosystem: Host-associated > Plants > Roots > Rhizosphere > Soil | place: USA: Michigan...
CTGCCACCGCATGCGGCGCCGGGTGGCGGTTCGCTGCCGCGAATATACGGCATCTGCACCGCGCCCGGACAGTTGGCATCGGAGCCCTGGCCAGTGTGCGGATCAATCCAGGCCTGCACGATGTTATCTGGCTGCGGCATGTTCAACGGCAGCGGGTCAGCCTTGCGCATGAAGCTGGTCCAGACCTGCAGCGCACCGGTAGCGCCGGTAAACGGCGTCTTGCCGTTATCGTCGCGTCCCAGCCACACCACCGCCAGCACGTCCTGGCCAAACCCTGCGAACCAGCTGTCACGCGAGTCATTACTGGTACCGGTCTTGCCTGCCAACGTCAGGTTCGCCGGCAGCACGCTGTAGACCGAACGCCCGGTACCTTCGCGCATCACGCGCTGCATGGCGTTCTGGATCAGGTAGATGGAGCCGGCATCGAATCGCTGCTGGATCTGGAACGGGTAGCGTTTGAGCGGCTCGCCCTCAGCGGTCAGCACGCTGCGGATCCCGCGCATGGGGGTATTGAAACCACCATTGGCGAGGGTCTGGTACATGGTCGCGACTTCCATCGGCGTCATCGCGCCAGCGCCCAGCAGGATCGACGGGAACGCCGGGAACTCACGATTGACACCCAGCCGCGCTATCGTCTTGAGGACATTCGGCACGCCGACCTCAAGGCCCAGCCGCGAGGTGGAAATGTTGTAGGAATGTGCAATGCCCTGGTAGAGGAACACCGTCCCGTGGGAGCGACGATCAAAGTTCTGCGGCGTCCACACCTGGCCATCGCCCCCTTTGACCGACAGCGGATCATCCGACAGCCAACTGGTCAGCGTGTACTTGCTCGGCTTTTCCAACGCGGTCAGGTAAACGGCAGGCTTGACCAGCGAACCGATGGGGCGCACCGCATCCAGCGCACGGTTGAACCCCGCAAAACTGGCCTGGCGACTGCCGATCATGGCCTGTACTTCACCGGTTTCCGGGTTGGTCACGACCATGGCCGCTTCCACTTCATCGGAACCTTTGCGGCCTGTCAGGCGCTTGAAGGTGTCATTGACCGACGCTTCGGCCTTCATCTGCAGGATCGGGTCGAAACTGGTGAAGATCCGCAGGCCTTCTTCGGTCAAGTCTTCATCGCGGTAGTCTTCACGCAGCTGGCGCTTGACCAGGTCGATAAAGCCCGGGAAGGAGCTGTCCGCCAGCTTGCCACGGGTGGTGACACCCAACGGCATCTTCTTCGCTGCAGCCACTTGTTCAGCCGTGGCAACGCCCTGCTGTTCAAGCACGTCGAGCACGAGGTTACGACGTTCCAGCGCTCGCTCCGGGTTGCGGCGAGGGTTGTAGTAGGAAGGCCCCTTGACCATGCCCACCAGCAACGCGACCTGGTGCAGCTTCAGTTCGGACAGCGGCTGGCCGAAGAAAAACTGACTGGCCAAGCCGAAACCGTGCACTGCGCGTTGGCCGTCCTGGCCGACGAATACCTCGTTGAGGTACGCCTCGAGGATTTCCTGCTTGCTGTAGTGCAGCTCAAGCAGCATCGCCATCATGGCTTCGGTGAGCTTACGGGTCAGGCTGCGTTCGTTGGTGAGGTAGAAGTTCTTGACCAATTGTTGCGTCAGCGTACTGCCGCCCTGGGTCATCTTGCCGCCGGAGGTGTTCACCCAGACCGCACGGGCGATCGACTTCGGCGAGACGCCCCAGTGGTGGTAAAAATCGCGGTCTTCAACGGCGACCAGGGTTTCCAGCAGGTAAGGCGGCACCTGATCAAGCTTGATCAGGATGCGATCTTCGAGGTTTTTCGGGTAGATGCCGCCGATCATCAGCGGCTCGAGGCGCACCACCGGCAGCTTCGAGCCGTTGAGGGACGACAGCTCGGCGACGTAATCGCCAGAAAAGCGCACGCGCACAGGCTGGGCTTTTTCCAGGCCCTCGTAGAACTGGAAGCCACGGGTATTGAGGTCGACAGTGTTACCGCTGACAGCCGCCGCACCCGGGCCGTTGCTCACGGGTTCGCGGCGATAGCCCAAGGCATCGAGCTCGGTAAGGAAGTCATCCTTGCTCAGCTTCTGGCCGGTGAACAACTCCAACGGACGGGCGTACACCTTGGCAGGAATGGTCCAGCGCTTGCCGGAGAATTTCTCTTGCACCACGGCGTCGAGATACACCGCAAAGCCGGCGAGCACCACAAGGCCTACCAGGCCGAGTTTGAGCGCCCAGCCCAGCCAGGGGCGCAGGCCGCGGGAAGGAGGTTTTTTACGGGAACGGGGAGATCGGGTTCGAGTCATGGCGGCGGATTATACGCACTTTATTGACGATCAACATGAGCCGGACAGCGGTTTGCACGACCGGCTGCAACAGCCATAATGCCCGCCATGTTTTTCCTCAGACTCCGAAGGATCGCCCGTGAGCCAGTCCCTGATCGCTGCCCTGCAAAACCCGGCTTTATACCCCCATCCGGTTGAAGCGTTCCAAGTCATCGAGACCCATATTTCCTGGGTCGTACTGACCGGCCCCTACGCCTATAAACTGAAGAAACCGATGAACTTCGGCTTCCTGGACTTCACCGACCTGGAAAAGCGCGGTCACTTCTGCAACGAAGAGCTGCGCCTCAACCAGCGCCTGACCGAAGATTTGTATCTTGAAGTGCTGCCGATCACTGGCACCGCCGAGGCGCCGCAGTTGGGCGGCGACGGCCCAGTCATCGAGTACGCCTTGAAAATGCGCCAGTTCCCGCAGAGCCAACTGCTCAGCACCCTGCAAGCCAACGGCGAACTGACCAGCGCGCACATCGACGAAATGGCCAGGCAGATTGCGCAGTTCCACCTCGCGGCTCCCAAAGTCCCGCAGGAACACCCGGCCGGCACACCGGATGAGGTCATGGCACCGGTTCGCCAGAACTTCGACCAGATTCGCCCGTTCCTCAGCGACAAGGCCGACCTGGCCCAACTGGATGCCCTGCAGGCCTGGGCTGAAAGCAGCTTCGAGCGCCTCAAGCCGCTGTTCTCCCAGCGTAAGCAGCAGGGTTTCACCCGCGAATGCCACGGCGATATTCACTTGGGTAACGCCACCTTGATCGATGGCCACGTGGTGATCTTCGACTGCATCGAATTCAACGAGCCGTTCCGCTTCACCGATGTGTACGCCGATACCGGCTTCCTGGCGATGGACCTTGAAGACCGTGGCCTCAAATCCCTGGCGCGCCGCTTTATCAGCCAGTACCTGGAGCTGACGGGCGACTACCAAGGCCTTGAGGTGTTGAACTTCTATAAAGCTTACCGCGCCCTGGTACGCGCCAAGATCGCGCTGTTCAGCATGCCGAGCGAAGCCAGCCCGGTGCAACGCGCCACGACCCTGCGCCAATACCGCAACTACGCCAACCTGGCGGAAAGCTACAGCACTATCCCGTCGCGCTTCCTGGCAATTACCCACGGTGTTTCGGCCGTCGGCAAAAGCCATGTGTCCATGCGCCTGGTGGAAGCCTTGGGTGCCGTGCGCTTGCGCTCGGATGTGGAACGCAAGCGTCTGTTCGGCGAGCAGCATGTGGAGAACACCCCTCAGGCCGGCATCTACGCGGCCGACGCCAGTGCAGCGACCTACGCACGCCTGAATGAAATGGCCGATACCGTACTGCGCGCCGGTTACCCGGTAGTACTGGATGCAACCTTTCTGAAGCGTGAACAACGCGATGGAGCGTCCAAGGTAGCCGAGGCCACCGGTGCGCCGTTCCTGATCCTGGATTGCAATGCGCCGCAAGCCGTTATTGCCAGCTGGTTGGCGCAACGTCAGGCGGACAAAAACGATCCTTCCGACGCAACATTGGCTGTTATCGAAGAACAGCAAGCCAACCGCGACCCGCTGACCGCCGAGGAACTGCTCCTCAGCAAGCGCGTCGAGACCAATGAAAGCGGGACCCTCGATGCTTTGGTGGCGCATATTCGCCAACGCTTGCCAGGCCTGTAAGAAAAATTTCTTGGTCGTGTCGCTTACTTAGAGCGCACGACCGAGCAATAGTGGCACTATAATGGCGCCATAAATCCAACAGGAGTCGCCATCATGAATCAGCCCAAGCTTCTTGATACTCCGCTTTACTCGCTCCTGCACAAAGACGATATCCGAGGCTTTAACCAGGAACGCCCGAAAGACGGCGTCATCGACATGCGCGGTGGCGACTTCCGTGGATTGGACTTGCGTGAACTGAACGCCACGGGCGTGGATTTTACCGACGCCTATTTCCGCTCCGCCGATTTGCGCGGCCTGGATCTGCGCGACTGCCCGTTGGAAGGCGCGAGCCTCGCCCATGCGCAGATTTCTGGAACCTACTTCCCGCCAGAACTGACCGCCGACGAGATCCTCATGTCGGTCAATTTCGGCACGCGTTTGCGCTACCGCACCCGCTGATTCCCGCCACGTCAGTCCCGGTATCGCGTAAGCGCACCCGGGACTTCCCGCCTGCCTGATCCCTCTATTTTTGTAAGCCTTTAGGCCGTTTCCGACTAAAGAACTACGCTTTTCCTACTGAGCGCTACACTCCTGTTCAGGCTTGCCTGGTCACGATACCCACCGCACCATTCGGCCGTCGCAAGGAGGCTTGATGAACGATGAGCTGCAACACCTGAAAAACCTTGGCAAGACGTCAGCACAGTGGCTGCATGCGGTGGGCATCCACAGTGCGTCCGACTTGCGTCGCTTGGGCGCCGTCGATGCGTACAGGGCCGTACGCACCCGCGGGTTTCGCGCATCAAAAGTGCTGCTGTATGCCATAGAAGGGGCATTGATGGATGTGCACTGGAACGATATTCCTCCCGAGCGCAAGGATGCGTTGAACCGTCAACTGGACGCTATATCTGCGCGCCAGAAAAACTAGATCACCTGCCAAGACCAACGTTTACAGGCACTCCGAACGGGCGTTTGAGAAAAGCTGAAGAAGCCGTGAAAACAAATGTTGACTCTCAAATGAGAATCGTTATGATTATCACAACTGGTCGCGAGATCAGCCGATAACTGAAAGACCATTGGTTCGGACTCTCAGATTATCTCCTCATCAGGCTAATCACGGTTATTTGACCCGGCTCTTGCCGGGTCTTTTTTTGCCTGCAAAAAATCCACCTGCAGACAACGTTCGGCACTCACGCTCAGCGTGCAATGATCAACGGGTGTCCACGCTCCGGATGGGGCTGAACGAGTACATCCAAGCCAAATACAGCTTTCAGCGGTTCCGGCCGCATTACCTGTGCCGGCGTATCCAAGGCATGGGGACGCCCCGCCGCGAGCAACAGGATCCGGTCGCAGTAGCGCGCTGCCAGGTTCAAGTCATGAAGGATCACCAACACTGCCGCCCCGTGATCAGCGAAAGCACGAATAGCCTGCAAGGTCGTGTGTTGATGCAACGGGTCCAGCATCGAGGTCGGCTCATCCAGCAACAACGTCTGCCCCGCCTCACCTGGCCACAATTGCGCGAGCACGCGCGCCAGGTGCACGCGCTGGCGCTCCCCACCTGACAACGCAAGGTAGCTGCGACCACTCAGGTGGCTGACATCTGCCGCCTGCAACGCCGCCGCAATAATCTCGTCATCGCGCACGCGCCCAGTCTGGTGGGGCAAACGCCCCATACCGACCACCTCCTCAACACGGAACGCGAAGTCCAGCGTCGAGGCTTGTGGCAACACCGCCAGGCGCTGGGCCCGTTGCGCGCCACCCCAGTCGCTTAACGGGCGCTGATCGAGCCACACTGCGCCCCGGTCGGGATACAACTCGCCGCACAACGCACCGAGCAACGTGCTCTTGCCCGCGCCATTGGGGCCCAACACGCCCAGCACTTCGCCTGGCAACACATCGAGCGTGACATCGGCCAACACCGTTTTGCGGCCACGACAGATCTGCAAGTCTTCCACACGCAGCATCAGGCACGCCCCCGCAACAACAGGTAAAGAAAAAACGGTGCACCGATAAACGCTGTGACGATACCGATCGGCAGTTCAGCCGGCGCCAAGGCAAGCCGTGCAACCAGATCGGCAAACAACAGCAGGCTCGCTCCCGCCAGGACCGAAGCCGGCAGCAGCACCCGATGATCAGGCCCCGCCAGCAAACGCACCAGATGCGGCACCACCAGCCCCACAAAACCGATCATGCCTGCTGCGGCCACTGCGGCGCCTACCCCTAGCGCCGTGCAGAAGACCAACTCGCGCTTGAGCCCTTCCACATCGATACCCAAGTGATTGGCCTCCGACTCGCCGAGCAGCAAGGCATTCAGCGCGTTGGCCCGACGCGGCAACCACAGCGCCACCCCCGCACTCACCAGTAACAAGGGCCATAACCGCGAATAGCTGGCGCCGTTGAGGCTGCCCAGGTTCCAGAACGTCAGGGTGCGCAAGGTGGAGTCGTCGGCCAGGTAGGTGAACAGGCCCACCGCCGAACCGGCGAGGGCTGTCAGGGCGATGCCGGCGAGCAGCATCGTCGCGACGTTGGTCTGCCCGTTGCGTCGCCCCAGTCGATAGACCAGCGCAGTGACGCCCAGCCCCCCCAGGAACGCACAGAGCGACAAAATATAAGGCCCGAACGCATCCGGTAAACCACCGAAAAACGTCCCCCCGACAATCGCCACCGCCGCCCCCAGCGCGGCACCGCTGGAAACCCCAACCAACCCCGGATCAGCCAACGGGTTGCGGAACAATCCCTGCATCGCCACGCCCGACAGTGCCAACACGCCGCCAACGGCCAATCCCAGCAGCGTGCGCGGCAAACGGATCTGACCCAGGATCAGTTCGGCCTGCTCCAGCCCGTGCGCATCAATCGGCAGCCCCATCAACCGCAGCGCGGCCCTGAGCGTATCCAGCAGGGGCAAGCTGACGGGCCCCAATGCCAGCGAGAGCCAGATCGCCAATACACACAACAGCGCCAACCCCACAAACAACGCCTTGGGTTTAACCAGCGTGGTCATGGGGCAGGCTTGGCTGGGGATGGATAAAACCCGGCAGACAGCGCCGCGAGGCTCTGTGGCAGACGCGGCCCAAGCCCGCCGACCAACAAGGTGGGATCGACCTCAAACACTCGCCCATGCTTGGCCGCAGGTGTGGAGGTCAGGATCGGGTTTTCCTTGAACAATGCGCTACGCGCCGCCTCACCGGCCAGGGCACGATCAGCAAACACCAGCACATCGGGGCTCAACCCAGCCAAGGACTCCACCGAAAACGGCTTGTAGCCAGTATGGGTCGCCAGATTACGCCCACCGGCCTGTTGCAGCATCCAGTCAGCCGCGGTGTCCTTGCCCGCGATCAGCGGCTTGCCACCCGCATGGCCGAGCAACAGCAACACGCCTGGCGCCTTTTGGGTGGACTGGGCGTTGGTTACCCAGCGTTTCTGCTGGTCCAGCGCCTGCGCATAGGCGGTAAACAATTCGTCGGCCTTGGCCTCACTGCCCAGCAACTTGCCCAAATGCTGGAGGTTGTCTTTTAACGTCGGCAGGTCCGGCTGCGCCGAGAACATTTCCACCTGCACGCCGGCGTTGCGGATCTGCGCCAGCACGGGTGGCGGGCCCATTTCTTCAGTGCCTACCAGCACCTGTGGGCGCAAACTCAGGATGCCCTCAGCCGATAGCTGCCGCTGATAACCAATGCTCGGCAACGACTTGAGTGACTCCGGGTGCTGACTGGTGGTATCCACGCCCACCAACTTTGACTCACCGCCCAGGGCTGTCACCCATTCGGACAATGCCCCACCGGCACTCACCCAGCGTTGCGGCAGTTCAGAGGCCTGAGCCGCGTGGTTGACCAGCAGTCCGACAACAAGCGCGATAGCGCTGGCACTCAGGCGCATAACAGGGTTTCCTTCCAAGGGCAGGGCCGCTCAAGCACTCATCGATGTGACAGGGAACGCCCGCCTGGCATCGTATTGAGCACCCGGTCAGCTGACGGGCGAAGCCTGCATTTGATAATTGTTTGCATTTGAACGTCAAGGCACTTAAAGGATTGAAATGAAGTTTCTCTGCTCCTCCGACACCCTCGCGCCCAACAGCAGCCTCGGTTTTGATATCGACGGTTGCAAGCTGCTGGCCGTTCGCCGGGACGGTGTTGCGTACTTCTACATCAACCGCTGCCCCCATCGTGGCATTCCACTGGAATGGCAACCCGACCAGTTTCTCGACACCAGCGCCAGCCTGATCCAGTGCGCCACCCACGGCGCGCTGTTCCTGATCGAGAGCGGTGAGTGCATCGCCGGCCCATGTGCCGGCCAAAGCCTTACCGCCCTGCCCGGCCGCGAAGACGCCCTGGGCCTGTGGGTTGAGCTCTAGTCGAGCAGCACGGCCAGCCGCCGGTCCACGCAGATTTCCTCGGGTGTGATCCGCACGCCATATGCCAGCACCTCTACCCCCGCCGCCTTGGCTTCGCGCAGGGCAGCAGCATAGCCCGCATCGATCTCCACCGCAGGGCGCACGGCATCAATGCCCGAGAGATTGACGCAGTACAACTGCACCGCACGCACACCCTCCCGCGCCAGATAGGCCAGCTCGCGCAAGTGCTTGGCGCCACGTTGGGTCACCGCATCGGGGAAGGCCGCCACCGCAGAGCCATCAAAGCCCAGGGTCACACTCTTGACCTCGACGTACGCCGCGCCACCGGGATAGTCCAGACGAAAGTCGATGCGGCTTTTCTCCTGGCCGTAAGGCACTTCGCGCTTCAACGCGGTAAAGCCGTTGAGTTCGGTAATGATCCCCGCGTTCAACGCCTCCTCGACCAACTGATTGGCACGTGCTGTGTTCACACAGGCCAAACGGCCCTGGGGCGTCTCGGCGATTTCCCAAGTGCCCGGCAACTTGCGCTTGGGGTCATTGGAACGGCTGAACCAGACCTGGCCGCCTTCCACCATGCAATTGAGCATCGAACCGGTGTTGGGGCAGTGGATGGTAAGTAACTCGCCGGTAACAGTTTCGATATCGGTGAGAAAACGCTTATAGCGGCGGATCAGCCGCGCTTCTTCGAGGGGAGGATTAAAACGCATCAGCCTTGCCAGCTCCGCAAGCCACGGGCGATGCGCTCCACCGCCTCCTGCAGCCGATCGAGGTTTTGTGTGTAGGCAAAGCGCACATGATGACCGGCTTTGAAGCGGCCGAAATCGAGGCCGGGGGTGAAGGCCACATGCTCGGTCTCCAGGAAGTGACGACAGAATGCGAAGGCATCACCGTCGAACGCGCTGATATCAGCATACAAATAGAACGCACCTTCCGGCTCGACCGCTATGCCAAACCCCAACTCGCGCAAGGCCGGCAGCAGGAAGTCGCGACGCCGGCCGAATTCGGCCCGGCGGTCCTCCAGAATGCTCAGGGTTTGCGGGGTGAAACAGGCCAGCGCCGCGTGCTGGGCCATGCTTGGCGCGCTGATGTAGAGGTTTTGCGCCAATTTTTCCAGCTCGCCCACTGCCGCCGGTGGTGCCACCAGCCAACCAAGGCGCCAGCCGGTCATGCCGAAATACTTAGAAAAACTATTCAGAACAAAAGCCTCGTCATCGACTTCCAGCACGCTGGCTGCGTCGGTGCCGTAGGTGAGGCCATGGTAGATCTCGTCCACCACGAGGTGGCCGTTGCGCGCCTTGATCGCGGCAGAAAGGCCGGCCAGTTCGTCACGCGTAAGGATCGTCCCGGTCGGGTTGGCCGGCGACGCCACCAACGCGCCGACACTGTCCTGGTCCCAATGCTTGGCCACCAGGTCGGCGGTCAGCTGATAGCGCACCTCGGGGCCGACCGGCACCAACTGGGCCGCGCCCTCCACCAACCGAAGGAAATGGCGATTACACGGGTAGCCGGGATCGGCGAGCAGCCAATGCTTGCCCGGGTCCACCAGCAGGCTGCTGGCGAGCAACAACGCACCGGAGCCACCGGGTGTGATCAGGATGCGCTCGGGGTCGACGTTCAACCCGTAGCGCTGCTGGTAGAAACCGCTGATGGCCGCGCGCAATTCCGGCAGGCCACGGGCCGCGGTGTAGCGGGTCTTGCCGTTGGCCAACGCGGCCTGGCCAGCCTGGATGATGGGTTCGGCAGTGGTGAAATCCGGCTCGCCGATTTCCAGGTGGATCACGTCATGGCCGGCAGCCTGCAGCTCATTGGCACGCGCCAGCAATGCCATGACATGGAAAGGTTCGATGGCGCGACTGCGCGCACTGTAGGGCTGAGCCATTAGCCTTCCTTAACGGTGAGGACAAAAGTTGGATTCTACCGAACCCGCGCCGTAAAACATGTTCTATTGCCTGCCCGACGGCATATGCCAGCCGGGCAGGCGCCTGCAAAACGACTAAAATCAACATTCGAGGCGAACCATACCCAGTCATGGCGGGCTGCGACAGTTTGCAACCCTTGGCGATGGGCCTCGACAACCGGGAGTGGCGCACCCCGAATCTATCTGGTAAGTTCGCCCGCTTGCAGCCGCAGGGCCGGCAGGTGTCGGTGACGTTGCAATCCTGCGCAATGGATTAGAAGAGTGAGA
>Ga0157373_10004523_pt1 | contig 10457 bp, 12 predicted proteins | sample C65metaG_FD_113460 | JGI IMG/M metagenome (GOLD analysis project Ga0157373, IMG submission 113460) | Corn rhizosphere microbial communities from Kellogg Biological Station, Michigan, USA - C6-5 metaG | ecosystem: Host-associated > Plants > Roots > Rhizosphere > Soil | place: USA: Michigan...
CCGCGCTTCGTCAGCATCCTCAACCGCGAGGCGGAAATCAGCATTCATCTGGAGCGCCCGGCCGCCGACATGCTGGTCACCCGCAAACTCACCGACTACCGCCTCGCGCTCTACGCCAGCCAACGCTATCTCGACACCGCGCCGCCGTTGCGCAGCCGCGAAGACCTTGGGCGGCACGCGTGGATCGGTTATGTGGACGATCTGCTGTTCAGCCAGGAACTGATGTTCCTCAACAGCTTCTGCCGCAGCCCGCGCGTCGTGTTCCACAGCACCAGCGTCATCGCCCAGCAGGAAGCGGCGCGCTCGGGGTTGGGCATTGCTGTGCTGCCTTGCTACATGGCCGCGTCCGATCCGGATCTGGTGCCGTTGCTGCCAGACGAGGGCATCGAGCGCAGTTACTGGATCAGCACCCGGCGCGAGTTGCACAAATCGGTGCGGCTGCGGGTGGTCTGGGATTATGTGGTGGGGTTGTGCGAGGCGGAGCAGGGGTTGTTGCGGGGATAGTCCTGACAACAAAAAAACCTGTAGGAGTGAGCCTGCTCGCGATAGCGGTGTGTCTGTGAAACAGAAGTCGTCTGATACACCGTTATCGCGAGCAGGCTCACTCCTACAAGAGGTCGCATTCGGGGTTGAATAATATATGGATATCCGTATATTCGGTTTTCCATATGTTCGAGTCCGCCCCATGCTCACCCCCACCGAACTCTTCAAAAGCCTGGCCGACGAAACCCGTGTCCGCGCCACCCTGTTGATTGCCGAGCAGGGTGAGCTGTGTGTCTGCGAGTTGATGTGCGCCCTCGACGACAGTCAGCCGAAAATCAGCCGCCACCTGGCGCAACTGCGCAGCAACGGTTTGCTGCTTGATCGCCGTCAGGGCCAGTGGGTGTATTACCGACTCAATCCGGATCTGCCGGATTGGGTGCACGAAATCCTGCACGTCACCGCCAAGGCCAACGCCGATTGGCTCAAGGACAACGCCTGTCGCCTGCAGAACATGGACGGCCGTCCTGCCCGCGAAACCGCCTGTTGCTGAACCCTTCACTTTTCCGGAGCCACCGATGCGAGTCCTGTTCATGTGCACGGCCAACAGTTGCCGCAGCATTCTGTCCGAAGCGTTGTTCAACCACCTCGCGCCGCCAGGTTTCGAGGCGTTGAGTTCCGGCAGTTTCCCCAAGGGCCAGGTACTGCCGCGCAGCCTGAGCACCTTGCAGCAGGCCGGGATTTCAATCGAGGGCTTGTCCAGCAAAGGCAACGACGCCTTTGAAGGCAACCCGCCGGACATCGTCATCACCGTGTGCGACAAGGCTGCCGGCGAAAGCTGCCCGGTGTATTTCGGCCCGGCGCTGAAAAGCCATTGGGGGCTGGAAGATCCGTCCGATGTGCAGGGTGACGAAGCGGCCATCGACGCGGCGTTCCGTACCACGCTGGCGCACATCGAGCGACGCTGCAAAGCCTTCCTCGACCTGCCGTTCAATCGCCTCAGCCGCACCGAACTGAAAACCGCGCTCGATGACATCGGCGCGCTGTAAGGAGGATCCATGTCAGAGCATTTGCCCAATCTCGACCTGAGCCTGTTCGAGGGTCGAACCATCACGCCCGATCAGCACAAACCCCGGATCCTGTTGCTCTACGGCTCGACCCGCGAACGCTCCTTCAGCCGTCTGCTGGTGGAGGAGGCCGCGCGCTTGCTGGAGCACTTCGGCGCTGAAACCCGGGTGTTCAATCCGTCTGGTTTGCCGTTGCCGGATGATGCGCCGGTCGATCATCCCAAGGTCCAGGAACTGCGCGAACTGGTGCTCTGGTCGGAGGGCCAGGTCTGGTGTTCACCGGAACGTCACGGCGCGATGTCGGCGGTGTTCAAGGCACAGATCGACTGGATTCCGCTGGAGCTCGGCGCGGTGCGTCCGACCCAAGGCAAGACCCTCGCGGTGATGCAGGTCTGCGGTGGTTCGCAGTCGTTCAACGTGGTCAATCAATTGCGTGTGCTGGGGCGCTGGATGCGCATGTTCACCATCCCCAATCAGTCCTCGGTGCCCAAGGCCTACATGGAATTCGACGAGGCGGGGCGGATGAAGCCGTCGCCGTTCTATGACCGCGTGGTCGATGTGATGGAAGAGCTGGTCAAGTTCACCGTGCTGCTGCGTGACCGCCAGGCATTTCTGGTGGATCGCTATTCCGAACGCAAGGAAAGCGCCGAGCAGTTGATGGCGCGGGTCAATCAGCGCTCGATCTGAAGCGCTGCGCCACGCGTTCGTCGGTCGGGCAATGCACAAACGTTCTAGCCGTTCAGGGGCATTTGTGGATTACTGACCCCAGCCCATCAGCGTATTCAAGCCATGAGTAACTGGATCGACCTTGCCCACGACCGGGAAACCGGCATCGAAACCCTGCACGCGCATTTCGCCGGGCACGCGCACGCCTACGATCCGCATTGGCATGAGACCTACCTGATCGGCTTCACCGAGCAAGGTGTGCAGCGCTTCAACAGCCGTCGGGCACGGCATGACAGCACCCCGGGCAAAGTCTTCATGCTCGAACCCGGGGACATTCATGACGGCGATGCGCCGAGCCCGGACGGCTTCACCTATCGCATGCTGTACCTGCAACCGGCGTGGCTCGAACAGGCGCTGGACGGCCTGCAACTGGATGGCTGCGCGGGCGGCTTGCCGGGCATTGGCACGGTGCTCAACGACGATCCCGAGCTGGCCCGCGCCACCCTGTTCGCGTTCAACGCGCTGCATAAACAGGACGTGCGCATGGTCCGCGAAGTGGCGCTGGATGCGCTGCTCGAACGCCTGGCGCTGCACCTCTATCGGCGCCCGCAACCCTGCGCCAATTTGCGTGCGCCGCTGATTGCCCGCCAGGCCCGGGACTATTTGATGGCCTATCACGAGCAGGACATCAGCCTGCACACCCTGGCCGAAGTCTGTGGCACCGATCGCTTTCGTCTGACCCGCGCCTTCAAGGCGGCTTATGGCCTGGCGCCGCACGCGTGGTTGATCCAGTTGCGCCTGATCCGTGGCCGGCAATTGCTCGCTGCCGGGGTGCAACCGGTGGAGGTGGCGAGCAGGCTCGGGTTTGCCGACCAGAGCCACTTGGGCCGCTGGTTCGTGCGCGCCTATGGCATCACCCCGGGCGTCTATCAGCAACGCGCCATCGGCACCTTTCGCCGCTGAACAAACGTTCAAGACCTCAGCTTCATGCAACCGCCACAGTAGGCCCTGACTTTCTACAGGGCCGTGCCATGCTTGCGTTCATTCTCTTTGCCTTCGTTGCCTCGATCACCCCGGGGCCGACCAACCTGATCGTCCTCAGCACCAGCGCCCGACGCGGCTGGCGGCCGTGCCTGCCGATCATTCTCGGTGCGGGAGCGGGCGCCGCGTCACTGGTGTGGGTTGCCGGCGCGGGGGCCAGCACGCTGATGCTGCCCGGCGTGCGCCCGGTGATCAGTGCACTGGGGATGTGCTGGACGTTGTGGCTGGCGTGGCAGATTTTCACGGCGCCGGCCACCGCCATCGATCCCGCCGCCGGCGAGGAAAAGCCCGAACTGGGCCTGCTCGGCGCCGCGCTGTTGCAATGGGTCAACCCCAAGTCGTGGATGATGGCGATTGCCGTGATCAGCGTGTTCACCGCGCAGGGGCAGGGCTTGAATGCGTTGTGTCTGGCGTTCTTTCTGGTGTCGTTGCCGTGTCTGGCGCTGTGGGCGCTGCTCGGTCGGGGCGCGGCACGCTGGCTGAGCAATCCGGCGCAGTTGCAGTGGCTGAACCGGATCCTCGCGGTGCTGCTGGTGCTTTCATCCGCCGCTGCGCTGCTCCACAGCTGAGCTGAGCGGCACCGACAACGTTGCGCACAACCCACCTTCAGCCCGGTTGACCAGGGTAATCCGCCCGCCCAGGCGCAACGCGATGGTGTTGACGATGGTCAGCCCCAGGCCCGCACCGTTGACGTTGCCGCGGCTGTAAAAGCGTTCGAACAACCGCGCCCGGTCCGCCTCGTCGATGCCCGGGCCCTGGTCTTCGATCTTCAGCAGGCACCAGCCGTCAGCCTCGCTCAGCTTGACGGTGATCACGCCGTTCTCCGGGGAGAAGTTGGCGGCGTTGGTGATCAGGTTGCTCAGGGCGATGTCGATGGCGGCGGTGCTGGCCATGACGTGCAGCGCTTGCTCGCTGTCTTCGAAGGCCAGTTCCAGGTGTTTGCTCAGCAGCCACGGCGTCAGTTGCACGAGGCTGTTGCGCACGGTTTCGCTGAGGTCGATGCGTTGCAGCGGCGGCGGGTTGGATTTCGGTTCCAGGCGGGCCATGGTCAGCAACTGGTTGACCAGACGGCTGGCGCGGTCGACGCCAGAAATCAGAAACTGCAAGGACTCGCGGCGCTCCTGTTCGGTGCCGGCCTCCAGCAGGTTTTGCGCGTGTACCCGCAGCACCGCCAGCGGTGTGCGCATCTCGTGGGCGGCGTCGGCGATGAAGCGCCGTTCGCGGCCGAGCACTTCCTGGATCTGCGCGAGCATGCGGTTCAGCGCCGCCTGCATCGGTTCCAGCTCGCTGGGCAGCGGCGTCAGTTGCAACGGCTCCAGCGAGCCACTGTGTCGAGCACGCAGGGTCGCGGCCATGTTCGCCAGCGGCTTGAGGCCCCAGCCGATCGCCAGCCAGACCATCGCCGCGAGAATCAGACTGCCCAGCACGTTCGGCCACAGCGTGTGGCGCACGATGCGATCGACCAGATCAGTGCGCACATCATCGCGTTCGCCGACCCAGATGCGCAGGCCGTTCTGCGGGTCTTCCAGCATGAAGGCGCGCCAGTGCCGGTTGTTCAGATCCACCACATCGCTGAAGCCCGGTTGTGTCGGCGGCGCGGTAAACGACGGGGCACTGGCGGTGTGCACCAGCACTTCACCCTTGGGGTTCCACACCTGAAACGCGATCTTGCTTTCGTAAGGGTGACCGTCAACCCGCGGCTTGGCTTCGCTGAGCGCCTGATTGAACGCCTGATACAGTTGCGAATGTTCCTTGCTCGCCAGCGGCATGCGCATCACGCCCTGCAACAGGCGCGCGTTTTGCGCCAGTTGCGCGTCGTAGACTTCGGCGATTTCGTGGTTGCTGTCGTGCAGGTTGAATACGCTGAGCACGGCCAGACCGGTGAGCAGCAAACCGATGATCAGCGTCAGCGTGCGGCGCCGGATCGAGGTCATCGACGCTCCTCCACCAGATAACCCACACCGCGAATGGTGCGGATCAGGTCGGTGGAGAATTTCTTGCGCAAGTGATGGATGTGCACTTCCAGGGTGTTGCTTTCCGCTTCCTCGTTCCAGCCGTACAGCAACTGGATCAGTTGATCGCGGGTCATCACCCGGCCCGGCGGCGACAGCAGTTCATGGAGCAGCTGATATTCCTTGGGCGTCAGGGCGACGGGCTGCCCCTGATAACTGACTTGCTGAGTCCCGGGGTTGAGGCTGATACCGGCGTGTTCGATCAGCGCCTGAGCGCGGCCGGCACTGCGCCGCAACAAGGCGCGCAGGCGCGCCTTGAGTTCGGCGAGGTCGAACGGTTTGACCAGGTAATCGTCGGCGCCGGCGTCCAGCCCGGCGATGCGGTCTTCGGTGGCATCGCGGGCGGTGAGGATCAGCACCGGCAGGTTCGACCCGCTGTCGCGCAGACGGCGCAGCACTTGGAGGCCGTCCATGCGCGGCAGGCCCAGATCGAGCACCGCCACGTCAAAGGTTTCACTGAGCAGCGCATGCAATGCGCTGCTGCCGTCCTTGAGCCAGTCGACGGTGTAGCCCTCGCGACCCAGCGCCTGATGAATGCCTTCACCGAGCGCAACGTCATCCTCAATCAGTAGTAAACGCACGCGGACTCCTGTCAGTCGAGTTTCTTGTTCACGTCCACCAGCAGGGCGGCGATCTCTTTGCGGCGCCCGGCATCAGCGGTTTCCCGGCCTGGGCGCGGCGCGGCTTGCAGCGCTTTGAGCAACGCAGCCCTGGCTTCAGCGTAGCGCTTCTGACGGTAGAGGTGATCGCCCCAGAAGTACAGGCTGTCGATGCCGTCCGGGTTCAGTTGCAAGGCTTGCTTGAGCAGTTGCTCGGCCTTGTCGCTGTCGCCGAAACCGATCGGCCAGCCCGGGACGCGATCATACAGCGCCGCCAGGCTGGTGTAGGCCGAACCTTGCAGGGCCTTGGGGTCGAGCGTCAGGGCTTTTTCCAGATCAGCCTTGGCGTCCTTGGCCTTGCCCAGCGCGCCGAGCCCGCCCTGGGCGCCGGCCCAACTGCTGGTGACAATGCCTTTCCAGATCCACGCTTCGGCCACCGCCGGACGCTGAGTGGTGAAGGCGCTGGCGTCGGACGCCAGTTGCTCGAACGCGGCGGCGCGTTGCTTTTCTGCCACTTCATATTGGATGTGCGCCCAATTCTGCTGGATGCCGTTGAGGCGCTGCTGATCGGCCGGTTCCAGCGCCCAGACGCTTTGGCTGAGGGCGGCGAACAACAGGCATGCGCTAAGTTTTTTCATGGCTTCAGGGACTCGTTGTCGGATTTTTCACTGAGGCGGCGAATCAGCGGCAGTTGCTTGCGCAGGCCTCGATCCACCAAGTGCGGCAGCAGGTTGTTTAGGCGCACGAAAAAGCGCTCCGGCCAGCCCAGGTACAAGTCGCGACGGTCGCCGGCAATCGCATGGACCACCGCCGAGGCCACGGTTTGCGGGTCATCGACGTTGGACTTGAGCGCATCGTTCAAGGCTTGCGCCGCCGCACTGTTCATCGATGTGCGGGTGGCCCGGGGCGCTACATACAGCACGTTGACCCGGGTGTCGGCCAGTTCCCGGCGCAGCGCTTCGGAGAAACCGCGCAGGGCGAACTTGGTCGCGCAATAACTGGCGTAACCGGCGTAGCCAATCGAGCCGTAGGTGGAGCCGACATTCACCACCATGGCGCTGTCGGCCTCTTTGAGCAGCGGCAGCAGCAGTTTGGTCAGGCAGATCGGCGCACTGATGTTCACCGCCAGCATCGCGTTGATCTCGCTGTCATCCAGCTGCTCGAGCATGGCGAAGTGGTTGACCCCGGCGGCGTTGATCAGCAGGTTGATGCCGCCGATGGCTTCGGCGGCGGCCAGCACTTTGCGCCGGTCGCTGAGGAAGGTCAGGTCGGCGGCGACCCAGCACAGGCTGTCGGGGTAGCGCGCCAACAGCGGCGCCAGCGCCTCCTCATGCCGCGCCACGGCCAGCACCTTGGCACCGGCGGCGCACAAGGCCTCGGTAATCGCCATGCCGATGCCGCCACTGGCACCGGTCAAGACCACCCGTGCGTCATGCAGCTGCATGTTGAGTCTCCGCGTCACGCGGCAGGCCGCGGAACATGTCGGTGTACAGGCGATAGACGACTTTCGAGGCGTGAATCACTGCCGCCTGGTCCTGCGGATCTTCCAGCTGATTCATCAGTCGGCGATAGGTTTGCATGTGCTCGATGTCCAGCGAACCGTGCGAGTTCAGGTAGCTGAACGCGGTGTCCGGCAGCGCCAGACGCTCGCGAATGCTGCCCGCCGCGTGGGTCGCCAGGGCGATGCTGGTGCCTTCGAGCACGTTGACCATGCCGAACAGGCCCACCGGGTTGCCGCGCGCGATCAGGTCGTAGAGAAAACTCACCATCAGTTCGATCGGCAGCGAAGGTTGGCCGTCGCGCACCGCATCGCGATCACCGCCACACGCGGCGATGTCGTTGAGCACCCAGTGCTCATGGCCGTATTCGTCTTCGATGTACTCGGCCACCGCTTTGCGCAGCCATTCCAGGCGTGTCGGCAGGCGTGCACCGCAGGCCATCATCAGCGGCACGGTGTGGCGCACGTGGTAGTACGCCTGCGCGAGAAACGCCCGATAGCTGTCGAGGCTGACCTTGCCTTGCAGGGCATCGAGGATGATCGGCAGGTTGAACAGCTCATGGCGTTCCTGTTGCGTGGCTTCTTGCAGGGTGTCGAAAAAACTCATGATGCGGACTCCTCGGAAACAGCGGATTCAGTCAGTTGGGCGTGGTACTGCGCGACGATCGCTTCGCGGCGCGGCCGGCCATTGGCGGTGAGCAAACCATTGCTGGCGGTGAACGGTTGCGGCAGGCGTGTCCAGCGATGCACCTGGGCGTAATCGGGCAAGGCTTCGTTGGCTTCGGCGACCGCCGCCGCCAGCTCCGCGTCGCTGCAATCGGCGCGGTGCGGCCAGAGCAGGGCGTGGTTGTGCGGCAGGGCCTCGCCGTAGACGAAGGCCTGGGCGATGTGACGGCGCTGGGTCAGTTCGGACTCGACCCATTCCGGGTTGACGTTGCGTCCGAAACTGGTGACGAACTGGTGCTTCTTGCGGCCCTTGAGGTAGAGGAAACCTTCCGGATCGAACTCGCCCAGATCACCGCTCGGCCACCACTCCTCGGCGTACGCCGTGTCACCCAGATAACCGAGCAGGGTCGAGCCCTTGATCAGCACTTCACCGTCCTCGGCCAGGCGCACTTCAACGTGCGGCAGCGGCTGGCCGACGCTGCCCGGACGCCGCGCGCCGGGGCGATTGAGGCACACCACCGAGGCGCACTCGGACAAGCCGTAACCTTCAAACACCGGCAGACCGACACGCTGCGCGCGGTGCAGCAAATCCTCCGACACCCGCGCCCCCCCGACGGCGGCGAAGCGCAGTTTTTGCGGGTCGAAGGCCTTCTGTTCGGCGGCGCTGACCAGCATCAGCAACAGTTGCGGCACCAGAATCAGACTCTCCGGCGCCCGCCCGGCCAGATAGCCCAGCAGGTGCGGGACATCAACGCCGCTGGCGCCCTGGATGCCCAGGGTTTTCTGGCTCGGCAGACTCAACGTCGCACCGGCGTACAGCGCGGCGTAGCAGCCGAGGTTTTCCAGCAGAATCGCCAGCGGCAACAGCGCCAGATGATGCTGCGGATCGGTGGACTTGCTCGCCTGCTCCAGCTCCCGCGCCACGCGCAGCAGACTGTCGGCACTCAGGCACACGCCTTTCGGCGTGCCGGTGGTGCCAGACGTGAAAGTCAGTTTCGCGGTGCCGGCCGGCATCCGACTCGGGCCATCGAACGTGCGGCACCAGAGCTCGCCACGTTGTTCATAGCCGGCGGCGAGCAGTTCGGCTTCCAGTTCAGGTTCGGCGATCACTCGTTCGGCCTGGCTTTGCGCCAGACAATGAGCGCGTTGCGCCGGGCTGAAAAACGGCGGCAGCGTCACGCAGGTCAGGCCTTCGAACAGCACGGCCAGATCCCACAACATCGCGTCGACACCGTTGTCCAGCGCCAGGCCAATCACCTGCGCCTGTTCATCGCGCAGGCGCTCCTGGCGATACAGCACCTCGGCGTACAGCGTGGCGTAATCGAGCTTCAGCGTGTCGCCCCACAGGGCGGTGGTGTTGTCATTGCGCCGGGCATGGTCGCGCAAGGTTTCCTGGAAGCGTTGCAGCTCAAGCGACATGGCAGGCTCCTTCAATCGAACCCGGCAGACCCAGGCGGGTAAACAGGCCGATATTGCGCAGATGGATGAAGCCGGCGCGGATGTTGCCGACGTGCACCCAGGGTTTGCTTTCGTAATAACTGCCCCAGTGTTGACGCTCGTCACCCAGTCGTTCCGGGTCGGCGGCGCATAATGTCACTGGCTTCAGACCGAGCCGATGGAAGCTGTTGACCAGCCCGATGTTGCCGGTGAACGTCACCCATTCCAGGCCGCCCATCGCCAGCAGGTAGGTGATGGCGATGATGCTCAGCCGCGCACTGCCGGTGTCGCTGGCGGCGTGGTTGCCGACCTCGACGATGGCGCTGCGCTCGACCACACGATCCGCCGCCGCACTGATCAAGGGTTCGATCGGCTCATCCAGGTAGCGCTCCAGAAACAGCGGCTGCAGATGCGCTCGGCGCACCCCGGCCACTGCGCACAGTTCGCCGTCGCCGTTGTGCATGCCGAACAGCTCGGGCATAAAGTGTCGGATGTCGGCGCCGTGGGCTTTGCGAAAGCGTTGCTGGATGAAGGCTTCGAAGGTCTCTCGCAGCGCGTCGTCGGGCAGCGCGCCGGTCAAGGTCATCTGCGGCGTTTCGGCTTGACCGAAGCGCAGGGGAAGGGGGATGTTCCAGTCGAATTCGGGCATGGGCAGAACGCCTCCCTCAATGGTTTGAGCGGAGTATCGAAGGCATTTCTTAACGAAGTCTGAAGGTGAAAAAATGTTAACGAAGCAGTCTGTCTTCAGACTGTCTTAAGGCTGGGCGGGCAGGGTGGCACCGTCGGTTCGCCCGGCACCGGATCGAGGCGGTCGAATGAATCGACCGTCGCTCACGACAATATCGAGGCGCTAATCATGACCCGCGACAACGCCGTACCGCGTTATGGAAAACTGTCAATTACGTTGCACTGGCTGATGCTGGCGCTGTTCGTCGGCGTGTATGCCTGCGTCGAAATCAAGGGCTTCATGCCCAAGGGCAGCGAAGCGCGC
>Ga0157373_10004524_pt1 | contig 10457 bp, 16 predicted proteins | sample C65metaG_FD_113460 | JGI IMG/M metagenome (GOLD analysis project Ga0157373, IMG submission 113460) | Corn rhizosphere microbial communities from Kellogg Biological Station, Michigan, USA - C6-5 metaG | ecosystem: Host-associated > Plants > Roots > Rhizosphere > Soil | place: USA: Michigan...
ACCGACCGTGTGAAGAAGATCGCTGTCTGGATGCCGGCGACCGATGAAGTACTGTCTGACGTGCCTCAGATGTTCGCCTACCTGCAGCAACTGCTGCGTTACGACCTGAAGCTCGAAGAAGAATCACAGATCCTCAAGGGTGACGGCACGGGTGAAAACCTGAATGGGCTGATGACTCAGGCTACTACCTACAACACCGCCCTGAGCAAGACCGGTGACACGGCGAGCGACTTGATCCGTCGCGCCATTTACCAGGTCCGCAAGCAGTCGAAAATGTCGGCTGACGGAATTGTCATGACCGAGCTCGACTGGATGAACATCGAGCTGCAGAAAGATGGCGAAAATCGCTACCTGTTCGCCAATCTGCAGGGCTTGGTCACTCCGATCCTGTGGGGGCGCCCGGTCATCACCTCCGACAGTATGGACGAGGGCGATGCAGACACCGGCGGCGAATTCCTGGTTGCGAACTTCGCACGCTCCACCACGCTGTTCGACCGCATGGCCTACCAGTTCAAGATGGGCCTGATCAATGATCAGTTCATCCGAAACGAGATCGCGCTGCTGGTCGAAGAACGCCTGGGCTTGGGCGTCCGTCGCAAGGAAGCGCTGGTCAAGGGCCAGTTCACGGTCGCGCCGTAAACCACAATCCGTGTTCAAGGCCGGCCATTCGCCGGCCTTTTTGTTTCTGGAGGCAGCATGAAAATCAAAGCTCTGTGGGGTTTCGTAGGTAACGCCGAACTACTGGGTGCCGACTCGCCAAAGGTAAAAAGTGGGCAGGAGTTTGAAAGCGTCGATGACGAGTACGCCCAGGTGCTGCTCGGCAAAGGCCTGGCGGTTGAGCTCGATGCCAATGGCAAGCCCAAGGTGGCCAAGCCGAAGGAAGGTAAGCCGGCGGCGCCCAAAGAGGCCAAGTAAATGCTCGACATGACCACCGTGAAACTACATCTGCGGGTTGATGGCGACGAAGAAGATGCGCTGATCGGTGGCTACCTTGAAGCCGCAAAGGCGCATGTTGAGCAACATTGCGACCGGCAGCTGGTGGATGCTGATCCCGTCGAACCGGAGCAGATGGGACTTACCCGTGACGTCGAGCAGGCCATTCTGCTGCTCGTTGGTCACTGGTACTCCAACCGAGAAGCCGTGGTGGTCGGCGGCGCACCTTCGGCGGTCCCTCTCGCAGTCGAAAGACTGCTTTGGTACAGGAAGCGCTTCTGATGCAAGCCGGAAAACTCAGACATCGGGTTCAAATCCAGCACAAGGTGACGGCTCAGGATCCGCAAACCGGGGAGCAGTTGACTGAGCAATGGGTTGAGTTCGCCAAGGTCTGGGCGTCGGTCGAGGACCTGAGTGCTCGAGATTTCGTTGCTGCTCAGGCAGGCCAATCCGAAGCGAAAAGTCGAGTCGTAATTCGCTACCTGGCAGGTATTACCGCCGCAATGCGCGTTGTCCTAAATGACGGTACCGCTTGCCGCATCCTCGGTCCGCCGCTGGCAGATACAAACTCGCGCAAGGAGTATTTGACTCTATTGGTGACCTCGGGGGTGAGCGATGGCTGATTGGGTCACCTACAAACTCAAGGGCGCCGACGAGTTGTCCGCCAGATTCAAAGGCCTGACCGAGGAAATGCGCCGCAAGGTGGCGCTACCCGCGGCCAAGGATGCCATGGAGATCGTTCTGCTGGATGCGAAGGATCGCGCAGCGCGGATCGACGACCCGGAAACTACCAACTTCATCCCGGCCAACCTGGCCATGATCGAACGCAGAGCCCTGGGTGAGGAAGTCGGCGCCGTCGTGATTTCCGTAGGCGTGCGCATGCGTAAACGCGGACAGAAGGGCGGCAACACCTTCTACTGGTGGTGGGTAGAGCTGGGCACCGAGAAGAACCGGGCAAAACCGTTTCTCCGCCCGGCATTGGCTAATAACCGCGAGGCAGTATTCAAGGAGTTCCTGAGTTCAGCCAAGTACCTACTGATCAAGCTGGGGGTGAGCTGATGACAGCGCCTATTTTCACCGTCTGTGTCTCCTCGCCGGCGGTCACGGCGCTGCTTGGCGCCGGCCCGACGAGGCTTTATCCGCACGGAGAAGCCCCGGAAGGCACGCCTAAGCCATACGCGGTTTGGCAGGTCGTCAGCGGCTCGCCAATTAACTACGTCAACGGCGTGCCGGACACGGACCGCTACGGTCTGCAGGTGGATGTGTACGCCGATACGGCATCCTCGGCCGACGCGGTTGTGACGGTGATGCGCAAGGCGCTCGCTCAACACGCGTATATCACCGGTTTCGGTGTCGATACCCGGGATGAGGACACCCATAACTACCGCAAAGGCTTCGATGTCGCCTGGCTTGTGGGCCAGTAGACCGCACCAGAAAGAACGACCCGCTTCGGCGGGTTTTTTTATGCCCGCTCAAAAGTGATTTCGAAGGAAATCGGGGAGTTGCAAATTGACCATCAAGACCCAAGGCACGGATCTCTATGCCATCGACCCGGCCACCAATTCGCTGTTGGTGGTTGGCTGTTTCACTTCGCTGGATGGGATCGACACCAGCATCGCGCAGATCGAAACGACCTGCATGAACTCCAGTGCGCGGGAGTATGAGGCCGGTCTGGCAGAGCCTGGCTCCGCGTCTTTCGGCTTGAACATCGACCCACAATCGCCTGCGCACGTTCGCCTCCATCAACTGAAGACGGCCGGAACCAAGCTGCTATGGGCAATCGGCTGGTCTGACGGCCGCGTGGTGAACAGTAACGGCGAGCTGGAGGGCATCCCACCGACGATCAGTCAGCCGGGCACCGTTACAGCGCTGGCGGTAACGAACCCAGGCAGCGGCTACACAACCGCTCCAACCGTTGCCTTGACCGGTGGTGGCGGCACTGGCGCAACCGCTACCGCGGCTGTTTCTGGCGGCGAAGTGACTGGTCTCACCATCACCAATCCGGGCAGTGGGTACACCTCGGCCCCGACTGTGGCGCTTACTGGTGGTTCCGGCACCGGTGCTGCGGCAACTGCTGCAATCGACGCCGGCGTCGACTTCAACCTGCCGACCACGCGTACCTGGATCACCTTCGAGGGCTACATGAACAGCTTCCCGTTCAGCTTCGCACTGAACGACGTTGTGAAGCCCACCGTCGGCATTCAGGTGTCCGGCGATCCGGTGTTCGTCCCGAAAGTCATCACCCCATAAGGAAGCCCCATGGATCTCAGCATTAAAGCACTGACGGCGGCTGGCGCGTTCGTCGCGCCTCCGGTGAAGAAGGACATCACCTGGCATGCCGCCGGCAAGGTTCAGAAAGCCTCCATCTACGTCCGACAAGAGTCGTTCGTTGAGCTGACCGAAGGCTGGAAGAACGAAGGTCAGGGTGCCGATCGGTTGGCGGCCCGTATAGCCTCCAACATCCTGAAGAAGGACGGCACGCCCGTGTTCACTGTCGAGGACGTTCTCGGTTCCGAATCGTCCGGGCACGGCCCGTTGTCGGCCGAGCTGACTATCGTACTGCTCAACGCCATTTCCGAAGCCAACGGCGCGGTGAAGGAAGATCAGCCAAAAAAATAGGTCCCGCCGAAGAGTTCTGGCATGAGCTGGCGCTCAACGGCATCGGCGGGCGCACGGTCGCCGAAGCGCAGGCCAACCTCAGCTACAACGAGGCGCTTTCGTGGATGGCTTACGTCGAGCAAAACGGAACGCTGAATCTGGGCCTGAAAATCGAGCGGGGTTTTGCCCTACTCGCCACCATTCTCAACAACCTGCACGGCGGCAAGGCTACGTTCGATGACTTCCTGCCTCAGCGCGGCGGGGTGGTGGAAGAGGCGGAAGCTTCTGCGCAGGATCTGTTCAGGCTGCTGCAGTCGGTCAAGAGGTGATTTATGGCGGTTGATTCACTTGGCCAACTGACGGTCGATCTGGTGGCCAACACCGGCGGCTTTGAAAAAGGCATGGACCGGGCTGAGCGAAAGCTCAGATCCACCACCAAAGAGGCGAAGTATCAGGCCGACCAGCTCGACAAACTGGTTGGCCAGATCGACCCGGTCATTGGCGCCTACGGGCGCCTCGACAAAATGGAAGAGCAGCTGCGCAAGCACCGCGCTGCTGGTCGGCTGGATGATGCGGACTTCAACACCTATCTCGGCAAGCTGAAGGAACAGCGCGATTCGGTTGAAAAGGTCGACCGGGTCATGGCCAAGAACGGCCAGACCGCGAAACAGTACGCGGCGAATCTGCGCGGTGTTCACGCCCAGTTCACGGACATCGCTGTTTCGTTGCAGGCAGGCCAAAACCCTCTGACGGTATTTCTGCAGCAAGGGGGGCAGCTCAAGGACATGTTTGGCGGCATTGGCCCAGCGGCCAAGGCGTTGGGCGGCTACGTGCTGGGATTGGTGAATCCGTTCACCCTTGCTGCGGCCGCAGGCGCTTTGCTGGCGTTGGCTTACAAGCAGGGTTCCGACGAAGTTACCGCATTCAACACTTCGCTTGCGGGGACCTGGAACACGGTCGGCACCACCGCGAACAACTTGGCTTCGATGGCGCGCCAGGTGTCGAGTGTTGGTGGCACTGTAGGTAAGGCGTCCGAGGTCTTAGCACTACTGGCAGCGACCACCCGAATTCCGGTGGCAGCGTTCGAGTCGATCGCCGAAGCGGCGATCAAGTACGAGTCGGCTACCGGAATTGCGGCAAGCACGACGGTCGATAATTTCAAGAAAATCGCCACGGACCCAGTCGCGGAGATTCTGAAACTCAACGAGTCGATGAACTTCCTGACGGCGACTACTTATGAACACATCAAGTCGTTGCAAGAGCAGGGGAGAACCCAGGAAGCGGCGGCTTCGGCTACGGCCGCATATGAGGACGGCCTGAACCGGACGTCCACGTCCATCAAGCAGAACCTCGGCTATCGCGAAGCTAGCTGGGGCGCTGTCAAAAGCGCAGCCAAGGGCGCATGGGATGCGGCTCTGAATGTTGGACGTGAGGAAACGCTTGATCAACAGATCGCTAAGCTTGACGAGCAACTGAACGCCATCGCGGATAACGCTGCGCTGAGGAAAAAGCGCAACGCCCGCGGTAAGCCTGCGGATCCTTTCGGCAACCTGACGCCCGATGACAGTTTCCGCACGGAAGCGCTCGAGCGTGAGAAAACCGAGAAGCTGTTGCTCAAGGCCGAGCAAGATCGTCGGGCAGCCGCTAAAGGGTACGCCCAGCAGCAACAACAGGCTGCACTGGATGACCAGCTCAAATTGGACAAACTCCGCAAGGAAACCGAGAGCAATTCGGTAAAGCGTGAGCGTGAACTGGCTGATTATCGGTTGCTGGTGGAGCGTCGGGTTATCCAGGCCAAGGCCAAAGGTGACAACTCGCTGCTGATCTCCGCCGATCAGCAGGCGAAAGACATCGCCGCGATCAATGAGAAATACAAGGATCCGAAGGCCGCCAAGACGCCGAAGTATCAGGAAAACGCCGGCATCAAGGCGCTGGATCAGGCGAAACAACAATACGCCGTGCTTCAGCAGCAGAGCGCGCTGATCGGCGACCAGTCGGCTGCGAGCCAGACCCTTGGCACGAACGTGAAAAAACTGGTCGAGTGGGAGCAGCAGCTCGCCGATATCAAGGGTAAGAAAACCCTCACTGCCGAGCAGCAGTCGCTGCTGGCCAACCAGGAACTGATCACCGCCCAGCTCAAGCGCAACGCTGCGCTCGAGACCGAGAACACGCTGCGTGAAAAGGGGCTGGAAACCCGCCGCAAGTTGGCGGCGTTTGATGAGAACCTGAAAAGCCAACTCGCCAGTGCTCAACAGGGCCTGGACAACAACCTGGCTGGCCTTGGCCTGGGCGACGAGCAGCGCAAGCGGCTGCAGGAACAGCGCAACATCCAGCAGTCATATCAGTCGCAACTCGACAAACTGACCTCCGATTACAACAAGAGCAACAAGGACCAGTTCAGCACAGAGCTCTACGACAAGGAAACTCAGTCCTTGCGATCGGCGCTTGACCAGCGGCTGGCCATGCAGACCAAGTACTACCAGGACGAAGATGCAGCCCGCAGCGATTGGCAGGTCGGTGCATCGTCTGCGTTCCAGAATTATGTCGATCAAGCCAAGGATGTAGCCGGGCAAGCTAAATCGGCTTTCACGTCGCTGTATGACGGACTGACCGACGCTGCTGTGGACTGGGCTTTTGGTGCTGATAAGAGTTTCGGCGATGTCGCCAAGAGCTTTGCCCGCATGATCGCAAAAATGGCACTCCAATCGGCCGCTTCCAATGTGTTTTCCAGCATTGCTGGAAGCGCACTCGGCGCTGTGTTCAGCGGGTCCGGTTCTGCGGCGACATCCGCTGGAAGCACCGCAGCGGGCTACACAGCTCAGTATGGCTTCGATGACGGCGGCTATACCGGCAACGGAGGCAAGTTCGAGCCTGCGGGCATCGTTCATGGCGGCGAGGTAGTCATCCGGAAGGAAGTAGTCGACCAGCCAGGTATGAAGGACTACCTGATCAGGCTCAACAAACGTGGCTACGCGGATGGGGGATACGTCGGTCTTGATGGCGGAGCCTCCTCAACCCCAACGACTCCTGGGCAAGTGGTGATCAACCAGTCCTTCCAAGTGCCGGGCGCAGAAGCTGGTGCATCACAGCGCGACTCCCAAGCCATTGGGCAAGCATACGCGGACGTCGCGCGTCGCGGCGCTCAGCAGGAGATAGCCAAAGAAACTCAACCCGGCGGCATGATTTGGAGGCTTGTGAATGGCCGTTGAAACCTTCGAGTGGTGTCCATCCATAGACGCCACCAGTACCCCCGAGTACCGCAACCGATCATCCAAGTTCGGAAACGGTTACGAGCAGGTGGCAGGTGACGGTCCGAACAATCGGACCGACACCTGGCCTCTTACCTTCGTTGTGAAGGAAGCGGTCGCGCTTGAGATCAAAGAATTTCTTGATCGGCATGCCGGACACAAGTCGTTCTTTTGGACCCCGCCGCTTGGAGAACTCTCGTTTTTTCGAGCGACCGCACCAGCGGTCAGGGTGAATGGAGCGGGGATGTTCACGCTGACCACCACGTTCACCCAGTCGTTTCTTCCATAAGGAGCAAAAATGCCGCTGATCAGTGATATCCAGGCGCTTGAACCTGGCAGCGAAGCGCTGCTCTTCGAACTGGACGGGTCGGACTACGGTGCGGACGTGCTGCGCTTCCATGGGCATGCCATCCCGCACACTGCGGCAGAGTTGATCGCCGCCGGTTCGGCTGCTGATGAGCTGCCGGCCAAAGCCATCTGGTGGCAGGGCAACGAGTACAGCGCCTGGCCAATGCAAATCGATGGCATCGAGGCGAACGGCGACGGTACTGCTGTTCGGCCCACGCTGTCGGTTGGCAACGTCAATGGACGCATAACGGCGTTGTGCCTGGCCTTCGACGACCTGCTCGAGTTCAAGTTGACCATGCGGCACACGCTGGGCGCGTACCTGGACGCCGAGAATTTCCCCGACGGCAACCCTCAGGCCGACCCAACCCAAGAGACGATCGAGGTCTGGTACATCGACCAGAAAACGAACGAAGACGGGGAGACGGTTACCTGGGAGCTTGCCAGCCCGGGCGATGTTGGTGGCGAGTCAATCGGGCGCCAGGCCACGACCTTGTGCCACTGGTGCCTCACCGGCGGCTACCGCGGGCCGAACTGCGGCTACACCGGGCCCTATGTCACAAAGGACGGAGTCGTCACCGACAATCCGGAACTGGACGAATGTGATGCCACCCTGGGCCGCGGCTGCATCCCACGCTTCGGTGAGGGAAACCCGCTGCCTTTCGGCGGCTTCCCTGCCGTCTCCCTCATTGCCAGGAGCTGACCGTGCGCAAACACATCTTGAACGCCATCCAGGCGCATGCGGCAGCCGAATACCCAAAAGAGTGCTGCGGGCTGGTGCTGACCGTTGGCCGGAAGCAGCAGTACTTTCCGTGCACGAATACTGCGACCGAGCCGAACGAAGAGTTCCGCATCGATCCCGAGGAATACGCCGAAGCGGAGGACCTGGGCGAGGTGGTCGGCATTGTTCACTCTCATCCGGACGCCACCAGCCGGCCGTCACCGCGGGACCTGGCGATGTGTGTGGCAACAGAACTGCCCTGGCACATTTTGAGCTGGCCGGAGGGCGACCTGCGAACGGTGGTGCCCACCGGCGAGACGCCACTGCTCAAGCGGCCCTTCGTCCACGGTGCCTGGGACTGCTGGCAGGTTTGCGCGGACTGGTACAAGCGCGAGTGGGGACTGGAGTTCGAGGCCTTCAAGCGCGCTGACGGCTGGTGGGAGAGCAAGGACAACGCCAGCCTCTACGAGGCGAACTATGAAGCGGCCGGCTTCTACCGCGTCGACAAGCCACAGCGTGGCGACATGGTCGTGATGGAAGTCGGCAGGACGGTGTACCCGAACCATGCGGGGATATTCCTTGGGAGCGATCCCGGCCTGCCTGGCGAGGATGCGGCAACGTTCGGCCCTGGGCCGTTCCTGCTGCACCACCTGTACGGAAGACCGAGCGAGATCATCGTGTTCGGCGGGCCCTGGCTGGACCGTACTCGCCTGATTCTCAGGCACAAAGATGCACAACCAATCCCATGACGCGGCGACGTCGCAGGAGCAAAATATGAAAAAGAACATTACGCGCGCCAAGATCGGCAGCGTCATTTGCAGTTCTGCAAAAAATCCCGACGGTTCGCCGGTTTGGAGTCTTTCCAAAGACGGCAGCGTTATTATCTCGCAGGAGTTGGTCTATTCTGCTGCCGTCCGAAGCGGAAAAATTACTGCTTAGGCCTGCTCGCCATCGTTTCCAATATGTCCCCAGAAGTAGGCGTCGGAAGTGGCTGGCCCGGGAAACACTTGTTCCATAACTCCATTCCGATTTCATCGCCGCTTCCGTCATTTCTAGAAGCGTAAATCGCGGCGCCGATGAAAACTTTGGTCTCGGTTGGGTGCGTGTGAGCGAGAATTCGGGACAGTCCCAAGACTAGATTACTAAGCTGAGCTATGGCTTTTTCTGCCGTCATTGCTGACATGTTGACCTCCAGGTCAAAAACGCGCCGATATTGGCGCAATCCCAGTCCTTGGGCTTGCAGGCAAAGGACTGGGGAATCCGTTGCATGGAGGCAGGAGGCTACTATCAGAGCGAGGCGTGGCGTTACTGGGGATTCGTACAGCCTGCAAGGGTGATATCTTGTCGCCATCTTCCACAGGAGTGACCCCATGAGATTTTTTGTAGGTGTGGTGGCTGTTGCTTTACTGGGTGGGTGTGCGACTTCCCCAGTACCGTCCAGCGAGGCTGAACCAGTACCGGCATCAAGGCTTTTTGCGTACCAGGCCCCAGCAAGCGGCGATTCGACCCTGGTTGTAACCCGAGACAAAGGCTTTGTGGGCGGCGGTTGCAATACCACAGTAAGCATCGACGGTCGACGAGCGGCGGAAATTGGTTCGGGCGAGACCGCGAAATTTCGGGTTTCTCCAGGTGAGCACATCGTCTCGGCATCGTCCTGTGGCAGCGGCCTAAAAGAGCGGGAAACCAACATCAAGTCCGGTAGCACCAAGAAATTCAGGATATCCATAGACTCAGCGATGAGCATGGATTTATCACCCACCATGCAGTGACAAGAAGCCGCCTCCGGGCGGTTTTTTTACGTCCGGAGAAAAGCCTTGGCAGCCACACTCAGCAACAACCCAGCCATGACCACCATTCTTCTTTCTGGCCCGCTTATCAAGCTCTTTGGCCGTGTTCACCATCGTGAGCTTGGCAGCAAGTCCGTGGGCGAGGCCTTCAAGGCGCTCAAGTGCACCTTGGAGGGATTTGAGGCGGCGATAAGGGGCCTTGAACGAAAGGGCATGCGCTTCGCGATCTTCCGGAACCGGCAGAACGTGGCCGAGAAGGATTTTGCCCTCGGCGGGGCGCAAGAGATTCGCATCGTACCGGTCGTTTCAGGAAGCAAGCGGGCCGGGCTGCTCCAGACGATCATCGGGGCCGTGCTGATCGTCGCCGGCACCTATTTCGGGCAGACGTGGGCCGTGCAGCTTGGTGCTGGCCTGGTCGCCGGCGGTGTCATCCAGATGCTCAGCCCCCAGGCCTCCGGCCTCAAACAGAGCGCCGGCCCAGAGAACGCCCCGTCCTACGCCTTCGGCAGCGCCAAGAACACCACGGCCAGCGGAAATCCCGTGCCGATCTGCATCGGCAAGCGCCGGTGGGGTGGAATGATCATTTCCGCATCGATCTACGCGGAGGATAAAACGTAACCGACGTTACCTACAGCATCACGATCAATGATCTGCATCGGGTCGAAGAAGGTTTGATTTGCGGCGAAGAGGCGGTGGTCGCCGTTATGGATAACGGACGCGAGATCAATCGCGAGCGTTTCATTGGGAAATGCACATCTCCCGGCGGCTACACGCGAAAGTATCGTGGAAAGCCTGGCCTTACCGCTGCTCTGATCTCTGGAAACT
>Ga0157373_10004525_pt1 | contig 10456 bp, 7 predicted proteins | sample C65metaG_FD_113460 | JGI IMG/M metagenome (GOLD analysis project Ga0157373, IMG submission 113460) | Corn rhizosphere microbial communities from Kellogg Biological Station, Michigan, USA - C6-5 metaG | ecosystem: Host-associated > Plants > Roots > Rhizosphere > Soil | place: USA: Michigan...
AGACGACTTACAAGCTCACAAACATCAACCGTACCGAGCCGGCGAAGTCTCTGTTTGAAGTGCCGGCTGATTACACGATCAAGTCAGGATTTCAGTCGCCCATTCGAAGGAAGCTGAACCCCGAGGAATAAGTCAGTACACAAAAGGCACATAAACTCATAAAAGAATATGCCTTTTGTGTTCTGGTATGTGCCTTTCGGGTACTAAACCCTACTCTTCCTCTTCGCCTCCGCGGATGCGGCCCTCAGCCCGCGACTGCTCGACGATCTTCTGGGCCAACTGGCCGGGAACTGGATCGTAGTGTGAAAACTGCATGTGGAACGAACCGCGCGCGGCTGTGATCGAGTTGAGTATCGACTGGTAGTTCAGCATTTCCGCCATCGGCACCTGCGCCTTGATCACCTGCTGCTTGCCACTCGTCTCCATGCCCTGCACGCGACCCCTGCGCGAGTTTAAATCGCCCATGATGTCGCCGCTGTTCTCCTGCGGCGCAGCGATCTCAACGTCCATCACCGGTTCCAGCAACGACGGCTTCACCTTTTCCATCGCGGCACGAAAAGCCTTGCGACCCGCCGCCCGGAACGAATGTTCGTCGGAATCGACCGGGTGATAAGAACCATCGACCAATTGGACCTTGAAATCCACGAGCGGATAGCCGGCGATGGCTCCCTTCGACGCCGCCTCGATAATTCCTTTCTCGATTGCAGGTCGAAACTGCTGCGGCACCGAGCCACCGAAGATCTTGTCTTCAAAAACAAACCCGCTACCACGCGGCAGCGGCTCAAACACGCACTTGCAATCGCCAAACTGTCCGCGACCGCCAGTCTGTTTCTTGTGTCGACCCTGGACCTCCGCGCGTTGCGTGATTGTCTCTTTGTAAGGAACTTTCGGCGGATGAAGAGTTACTTCCACACCGTAACGCTTCTTCAACTTCTCGACAACCGTTTCGACGTGCAACTGTCCCGAGCCTGACAGCAGAAACTCTTTCGTCTGCGCATCGCGACTGAAGTGAAGAGCGGGATCTTCTTCGAGGATCTTGTGCAACGCCGCACTGATCTTCTCTTCGTCCTGGCGCGACTTCGGCTCGATCGCGAATGCAATCGCAGCCTCGGGATATTCGACCGGATCGTAAACGATCTGCGATTGCTTGTCGGACAGCGTGTCGCCCGTCTGCGTCTCTTTCAACTTCACACACGCGATGATGTCGCCGGCGTGAGCTTCCGTCACCTTGTCCAGTGTCTTGCCCTGCATCACGTGCAGCGCGCCCAATCGCTCTGCGACTCCACGAGTCGAGTTGAGGGCGTTCGCATCAGTTTGAAGATGACCGCTGACGATCTTGAAGACGTTGATGCGACCCGCAAATGGATCGGCGACGGTCCTGAAGCAATAAGCCGAGAATGGTTCGCTGTCGCTGTATTTGCGTCCCAGTCGTTCAGCATCCGGACCACCATCGACAGGCTTGCCCCACTCAGTTTCGTGATGCGCGGGATCGGGAGCGAATTCAACCAGGCCATTCAACAAGGCGCGCAAGCCGACTTGAGTGATACTCGACACGGCGAACACCGGACACAGTTTGCTCTGCGCGATCGCATTGTTGATATTCGGAAGAATGTCTTCTTCGTCGAGCGTGCCCTGCTCGAAATACTTTTCCATCAACTGATCGTTCGACTCTGCGACCAACTCAACCAGTCGCTCGCGAGTTTTCTCGACGAGGTCGCGTCCTTCGGAAGGGATGTCGATCTCTTTCGCCTGGCCGTCGGCGCCCAGCTCGTATGCCTTCATGTGGACCACGTCCACCACGCCGCGAAAGTCTTTCTCTTTTCCGATCGGCAAAGTAAAAGGAATGATTGCTCTACTGAACGTGTTCTGTGCACTTTGCAGCGCGGCGCCGAAATCTGCGTGCTCCTTGTCGAGCTTGGTGATGACCATGACTCGCGGGACCATGAACTCATTGGCGTAGGCCCACGTTTTTTCTGTTTGCACTTCAACGCCTTTGACTCCGTCGACGACGACGATGGCGCAGTCAGCGATGCGCAGTGCGGGACGCGCATGGGCCACAAAGGCTGCGTACCCGGGTGTGTCTATAAAATTTAGTTTTGTATCGCGATGATCGAGATGTGCGAGTGCGGTATTAAGTGTGATTTTGCGGGCGATTGAATCTTCTTCGTAATCGGTTACGGTTGTGCCTTCATCTACCTTTCCCCAGCGCGGTGTGGCTCCGGCGACGTAGAGAAGCGAGCTGATGAGCTGCGTCTTCCCCGCGTCGCCATGTCCAATGACAGAGAGATTTCTGATGGCTTCGGTCGGATAGACTTTCATAAGTTTGAATCCTTTCAGGCATGCGAATTTTGGCGAAGGATACCCATCCACGTTGCTCAAAACCTGCTGAAGATTTAGCTGGGATGTGTTCCGTGATTTAGGGCTGTAATTTATCTGACGCTGAAGGTCAAAGGCAAGTTGACCGTAAGAGAAACGCACACTTCGCAGCCATCCTTACGGCCCAATCTCGCATCAAAACGGCCGGAATAGGAGATTGTGAAAGTCATGTTTGACAGGAAAGCTCTTTCGCTGGCGGCGGCATTTCTGCTGGCCGTTTCGATGGTTGGAATGACGTCGGCGAAAGTAAACATTAACAACGAAAAAGAGCAGCAAAGTTTACAGTCAATTGAGCCTTTGAACCTCGCGATCTTGATTCAGGACGACCTGGTGTCGCAGGTGGGTAACGAGCTTGGGGTAACACGCGATTTCATTCGGTCATTGCCGCAGGGTTCGCGCGTGATGGTTGGTTACATCACCGCTGGATCGTTGCAAGTGAGGCAACCGTTTACCACTGATCGTGAGAAGGCCGCGAAATCGTTGCGCATGCCGATTGGAAGCACGGCGAGTTCTCCGTTCAACCCGTATGTCGAGGTTGTGGAGGCGTTGAAGAAGTTCCAGAGTGACTGGACCGGCGGCAACGCAGTGTTGTTGATTTCAGATGGTCTCGACACGTCGCGCGGATTCGATTCGACGGCTGCGGGCCAGACGATCGATCTCGAGAGAGCGATTAGTGAAGCTAACAAACGGCGCGTTTCGATCTTCAGTTTTTATGCACCGTCAGTTGGACTGACAAGTCGCAGCAGGTTGGCGGCCAGCTATGGACAGAGTTCGTTGAACAAACTCAGCGATCGAACTGGAGGCAAGGCTTTCTTCCAGGGCTCGACCGGGTTTGTGACCTTCGATTCGCACTTCGCACGCTTGAGCGAGACGCTCAATCGACAGTACGCGCGGGCGCGATAAAATCGGGCGCTCCTCATTTTGTGAGAAACAATAGGTCCTATGATTCTGTAGGACCTATTTTTCTGTCTACGTTTGAAACAATCCTGTTAATCCTGGAAATCATGTCAATCCTGTCCAGCAGTTAGACAGGATTTTCAGGATTAACAGGATTCGCACGATTTCGCAGCGCTCCAGATACTTGGCGGCTTGAATGTCCAGTGGTAAAGTTACCGCGTCCGGACACCCTGCCGGCGGCGCTCTAGGTCCAGAAAATCGACTTCACACAAGTCCGTAGAAGTGCTGGAATATTGTCTCATTGTCGAAGGCGCGTATCTCTCCGAGTCTGAGGCCGAGCACGCTCTGCGCGACCCCTTCATCGAGGATTGGGTCGAACAAACCGGTCGCTTCAGAATCCACAACATGGATGAGATCCTGATCGCCCCTGGTGTGACTCTCGGCTCGTTGGGAGTTGTGATGCTTGACGACCGCGTCTTCGAGATCGCGAGTACTGATCCGGAGCATCCCTTGACCGAGCACAAGGCGCAGGCAGTCGCTGAAGCACTGCGACGTCAGGACATGTTTGACGAGATCAGAACTGAGCCACGTAGTGACGAATAACGAAGCGCTGCAATCGTTTCTTGACGGACGCGTTCTGGTCGTCGTCGGTGACATCACTCGTCAGGACGTCGACGCAATCGTGAATGCTGCCAACTCGAGTTTGGAGGGAGGCGGCGGTGTTGACGGGGCGATACACAGAGCTGGCGGGCCGAAGATTCTGGAGGAATGCCGCCAGATCCGGAAAACTAAATACCCTCGCGGCTTGCCAACAGGTGAAGCCGTAATCACAACTGGCGGAAACCTGCCCGCAATCTACGTAATACATACGGTTGGCCCGGTCTATGGCAGCGAGGCAGGACGTGAGCCGGAACTACTCACAGCTTGCTATCAAAACTCATTGCTTCTGGCGCTCGAGCGTCAAGTCACTTCAATCGCATTTCCCTCCGTTTCTACAGGCGTTTACCGCTATCCAAAGCCCGAGGCTGCCGCGATCTCATCCGCAACTATCAAGCAATTTCTTGCGGAAGACCGGCAGATCAAGGAAGTGCGGCTGGTCTTTTTCTCGGCAGCCGACGCGCGCGTATTTCTCGACCACCAGAAATTCGAGTAGACTCTCCAACTTTACTGCCGCAAACGAACCCGAATGATTGAAAGCACTGAAACGGAACAACGTGTGGCGCAAAATACTGCTCTTCCCGCGCCACTGCTCCCACTTGAACGACTCGCGTGGAACTACTGGTGGAGCTGGGCTGCGGATGGCGCAAGTGTCTTCCGCGATCTCGATTCGGAAATCTGGGAAGAGTGTGAGCACAACCCGCGCAAGCTCTTGGCCAAGGCCTCACCGTTTCGACTTGCCGAAGCAGCCACCGATCCTGTTTACCTCGAACGTGTCCAACATCTCGACGAGAGTTTTCAGGCGTACATGGCATCGAGGCCTCACTGGCAACACGAAGCAAACACCATAACGCTCGAACATCCAGTCGCGTACTTCTGTGCTGAGTTCGGAGTGCACACTTCACTTCCGCTCTACTCAGGCGGACTCGGCATACTCGCCGGCGATCATCTTAAGTCCGCCAGCGATCTTGGTTTGCCACTCGTCGCAATAGGCTTGCTCTATCGTTACGGTTACTTTCGCCAGCGGCTGCGCAACGATGGTTGGCAGGAAGAGCACTACGGCGAAACCTTCCCGAACGATTTGCCGATTCAGCTGGTCCGCAATGCGGACAACACGCCGATGCGGATCGGAGTTTTGATTCGCGAGCGAAACGTGTTGGCCCAGGTTTGGCGAGCGGACGTCGGGCGAGTGCCGCTTTATCTTCTCGACACGAACATTCCCGAGAATGTCGAAACCGATCGCTGGGTCACAGGACATCTTTACGGCGGCGATCGTGAAACGCGCATCGTGCAGGAGATGCTGCTTGGTATCGGCGGCGTCAGACTCTTGCGCAAACTCGGCATCGCACCGTGCGTGTTTCATCTAAATGAAGGTCATTCGGCGTTTCTGACGCTCGAGCTAACGAGAGAAGTTATCCAGTCCGAAGGCAAGCCCTTGCAAGTCGCGATGCACGCAGTGAAGCGGCAATGCGTTTTTACCACGCACACGCCGGTTGCAGCAGGAAACGATGAGTTTGACGCGCCGCTTGCGCTGCGTGCGTTTGGTCCAGGTTATCTGAAGGAGCTTGGGCTAACCGAAGATGAGTTCATTGCGATGGGTCGTGTCGATCCGACGAATAAAACGGAACGATTTGGACTTACGCCGCTTGCGATTCGAATGTCGCGTTCCACGAACGGTGTGAGTCGCAAACATGGAGAAGTCTCGCGCGCACTGTGGCAGAAGCTTTGGCCCACCAGGAAACTCGAAGAGATCCCGATCAGCTACATTACGAACGGAGTTCACGCGCCAACATGGGTTGCGCCGCCTTTGCGCTACCTGCTCGAGAAATATGTAGGTGACGATTGGGAAACGAAACTGCGAAACGAGAACGTCTGGAGTGAGGCAGTCGGGAAGATCCCGGATGATGAGTTGTGGGCAGCGCACGTGCGGCTGAAGGAACGTCTCGTTGCGTTCGTCCGGTATCGAACAGCGCAGTCGCGCATTACCGCCGGAGAGAAAGCCGACTACATCGAAGCTGCCAACACGACGTTTGATCCGGCTGCACTGACTATCGGTTTCGCGCGTCGAGTTGCCGGATACAAGCGCTGGAACCTGATACTCACGGACCAGCAGCGACTGTTGCGATTGATCAATAACGCTGAACGTCCGGTGCAGTTTGTGTTCGCCGGCAAAGCGCATCCGCAGGACGAGGGATCGAAACTGGTGCTGCAGCAACTGGCACAGTGGAAATACGATCCGGCAGTGAGACAGCGCGCAGTGTTTCTTGAAGACTACGATCAGGAGATCGCGCGACAGTTGGTCCAATCCGTCGACGTTTGGATGAACGTTCCGCGCCGCCCACAGGAAGCGTCCGGCACCAGCGGAGAAAAGGTCGCGATGAACGGCGGCTTGAACCTTTCAATACTCGACGGCTGGTGGATGGAAGGTTACGACGGCACGAACGGCTTTGCGATTGGCAATGGCGCGAACGACGCGTCGGTCGCAGAGATTGACGCGGTGGATGCTGAGTCGCTTTATCGCACGCTCGAAACGGAGGTTGTCCCGCTCTTCTACCATCGTGAAACCGATGGACTTCCTCACAATTGGATCGCTATGATGAAAAGGGCAATTCAAACGCTCGCGCCGAAATATAACAGCGATCGAATGGTTGAAGAGTACGCCCGTAAGATCTACTCGTAACCGCAATCTCGGAGCATTTTTGATAGCCTACAGGAGAACAAGTCAGGAAGGCGGGCTTGCCCCCGCTGTTCCGAGGGCGGGGGCGAGCCCCTCTTCCTGACTGTTCTTTCCACAGCAGGTTAGACTACTGCACCGGAATGAAATACTGCACCCTCTGCAAAACAAAATACGACGACAGCGTGAGCTTCTGTTCGATTGATGGCGAGGTGTTGGAGGCTGACCCCGCTTCAATCGTCGATACTGTGCTTGACGGCCAGTATCAGATGGAAGCGCTGCTCGGTAAAGGTGGAATGGGTGCGGTGTACCGCGCGCGTCACATCCTGCTTGGCGATCGTGTAGCCATCAAGGTGTTGCCGCCGGAAGTTAGAAATAACGCCGAGTGGTTGCGACGTTTCCGGCGTGAGGGGCAGGCGGCGCGACGTTTTCGCCATCCGAACGCGGTCACCGTTTACGATCTCCGCACCGCTGCGGACGGCACGATCTACATGGTCATGGAGTACGTCGAAGGTCACACTCTTGATGTCGCGATCAAGACGCGCGGGCGATTTTCGGCTGCTGAAGCGCTTGAGATCCTGTCGCCGATCATGAGCGTTCTCGACACTGCACATTCGATGGGTGTGGTCCACCGCGATTTGAAACCTGAGAACATCATGATTGGCAAGGCCACGGATGGGCCACCCGTCGTCAAGTTGCTGGATCTCGGTATCGCAAAGATGCGCGAGATTGCAGGCGACAACGGCGGCAACACCGCGTTGACGATGGCCGGCCAGGTGCTCGGCACTCCTTACTACATGTCGCCCGAACAGTGGGGTGAGATTCCGCGCGACGGTAGTTCGGAGATCGATGGCCGCGCGGATATTTACAGTCTCGGACTCGTCTTCTACGAGTTGATCCTGGGCCGGCGCTGCTTTTCCGGGAATACGTTGCATGAGTTGCGGCGCGAGCACGTTTCGACCACGCCGAAGCCGTTGCGTGAAGTTGCGCCCGATGTTCCACGAGGCTTTAGTGAAGCGATCGAGCGTGCAACGGCGAAGGACCGCGGCGATCGACAGGCGACAGCAGGTGCGCTCGCGAATGAGTTGCGCGCGGGACTGGCAACGCCTGCCAGCGCTGATACAGGAAGCCAGCCTCCTGATCTGAGCGAGACAGTTGCGATCAATAAAGGTCTGGAAACAAATTCAGACGTCAATGCACCGACGATAATCACGGTCGATGCAGCGAACACCACGCCGCCGGTTGTGCGACAGAGTGCGATCGACGCGACGGTTTACGAACCTGCCAAACCTGCGCCGCCGCCTCCGAAACCTGCAATGCCGGACGCGACTGTTGTTGAGTCAGCGTCGATGGCGTCGAGTATGACGGCGCCGCAGGTCGTGAAGCCGGCGCCGCAGGTTGTGACGGCCTCGCCGGCATCAAAAAGCAAGGCGGGCCTGTTCATAGGTGTGGCAGTCGTTTTACTCGTGATCTTAGGGGCCGGAGTCGGAGGCTTTTTGCTGTGGAACAGTTCGAAGTCGAAGCCGGGAACTAATTCGTCAAACGCGAACACCTCCAACGCGGTGGTCACGGCGCCAAAAGAGGTATCCCGCTACTGGCTTGAACTCGAGCGCGCCGCGGCGGGAGCACAAACGACGAGAGTTGCGGGACTCGTGCCGATTGCCTCGGGTCAGTCGTTCAAGTTTCATTTCACGTTTACCGAAGATGGTTATCTTTATATTTTTGGACCAGGTGGCAACAATAACCAGCCCACCGCCTTCTTAACGACGAAGCCGTTGGACGCGACCGGCGTCACGAGCAACCAGGTAACACAGGGTGTGGAGTTCAGTTTTCCAAAAGGGTTGGGTAATAATCTAACGCTGGACAAGAACCCGGGAACGGACAACTTTATAATCGTCTTCGCGAAGAGCCCGTTGGCGGGACCTTCGTTCTTGAATGAGCAAGTAACGGGCGAACCCCTGGCGCCGCCGCAACAGGCAGAACTTAAGGCGTTTGCTGCCAAGTATCAGGAAGAACGAGCCGTTACTGAGCTCGATGAATCAAACTCTAAAGCGCCGTTTGTGCGGGTGAAAGTCAAACCCGATCAGAGCGGCAATCCAATTGTCTTCGACATCCGTATTCAGCACAATTAGCCCTTCGCGGGCACGTCAAGTCGCCACCAGCAGAACTTCGACTGACAAGGTGAGCAACAAGGAGATTCGGAAATGAGATTGAGTGTGATGGCCTTCGGATTCGTTTGTCTTTGCGCCGTCGTGATCGGCAGTGCCGCACCTGCAATGCAGGACGAAGATGTTCGTGGTGCGTTTTTGACTACGCGACCGAAGGAAAAGCCCGCGACTTCGGGCAGCGCAGCCAAGCCAAGCAGAAGGCGGCCGAAGCAATCAGGAGGTTCGAGCGGCACTACGAAGCCTCCGGAAAAGCACACTGGAAAACCGTCAGGTCCATCAGGTCCGTCTGGTCCGTCTTCAAGTGAGTCTTCGAAGCCCGTGAACGCCGCACGAATGGGAATTGGTTTGACTTTGTTCATGCGCGACTCAAACGGCCTCGCCGTGCGGACCGATCCGGATCACGTGTTTCAGAAAGGCGATCGAGTGCGTGTGTTGCTCGAAACGAATGCGGACGGATACCTCTACATCTTCAATACAACGAACAATGGACCACCAACCATGATTTACCCGAACGCCGATCTCGACGAAGGCGGCAATTACCTTCAGGCGCACGTGCCGTTCGAGGTCCCATCCAGTCTCGGGAGTGCGGAACAATTCCGTTGGTTCGCGTTTGATGAAGTCGCAGGGACTGAACAACTATTCTTCGTTTTTACGCGTGAGCCGTTGAAGGGAGTTCCGCTTGAAGACGAGCTGATCGCTTTCTGTCGCAACTCGAAAGAGAGTTGTCCGATCAAGCCCAGTGCTGACGTCTGGGAGGCACTCCAGAAAGACATGCAGGAGCCACTCAAAACGGACAAGTCACAGACTTACGGAAAGGGTGAGACCACGGCCGAAACAGACGCAAACGCACGCGGAATAGGATTGGCAAAGGATGACCCGCAGCCGTCACTGGTGATGATGGCTTCAACACCTCGCTCGACGCTCGTCACCGCACTCGAACTGATTCACAAATGAATCTTGTAGATCGTGTAAGAAGAATCTTGTGAATCCTGTCAAACGTTTTTCAAGGAAAGGGAAGTGAGATGAGTTTTGCAAAGAAGATGATCAATCTTTCACTGGCGGTTATGCTGCTGATGTCACCCGTTATCGGTAATCCTCAGCAGGACAACGCCGGCGCCGCTTTACGTGAGGGAAGACGCCTGTTGAAGCGCGGGCAAGCAGATAAAGCACTTATTCAATTACGCAACGCGCTCAACCTCTACACCACCGCCAAGAACAACAGCGGCATGGCGGCAGCCTACAACGAGCTGGGCGATCTTTACATGCGTCAGGGTCAATACCAGGTCGCGCTCGACAACTATCAAAAAGCGCTGGACGGTTTTGTCCAGGGCGACAAGAAAGAGGCTGTCAACACTGCGGCTGTCTCGGCAATTGCTCCCGGGGCTGCGCCGGTAGCCACCGCAATCGCTGACGACGGGTACAACGCAAACCTGATGCTCGCGAAAATCGGAGACGTAAATTACCGACTCGGAAAAACTGCCGAAGCACGCGCGGCTTACGGCCGAATGGTGGTCAAGAAGCCTGAAGGCGCGGCTTCCAAGGTTGGTCGAAGATTTGGTGGACTGAGCGCGATCGCTGGTGGCATCTCGACTGGAAGGGTCAGCGTCGCCGCACCGACCAGTGCTGTAACGACTCTTCTCGAGGCAAAGAAAGAGCTCGACGAGTATCGCGTATCGATCGTTTA
>Ga0157373_10004526_pt1 | contig 10455 bp, 10 predicted proteins | sample C65metaG_FD_113460 | JGI IMG/M metagenome (GOLD analysis project Ga0157373, IMG submission 113460) | Corn rhizosphere microbial communities from Kellogg Biological Station, Michigan, USA - C6-5 metaG | ecosystem: Host-associated > Plants > Roots > Rhizosphere > Soil | place: USA: Michigan...
CCGGAGCCCGTCGCACCGACGGCAACGGGCAACAAGGAGGCGGACGACAAAGCAACCGCTGATTATCAGAAAGCGTTAGAGGCGTGGAAGGGGAACAAGAAAGCGCGCGATGATGCGTGGGCGCGATGGAAAAAGCTGTTGGCGGCTGTGTAGGTAATCGGGCATTAGACAGGATTTCAGGATTAATCTTGCACATCCTGTCTAAAACTTACTTCGTCAAAACTTCCCTGAAGAAATCCACCGCCCTCGGGTCCCCGGATTCGCCAAGGGAACGGATCGCCTGCTTGCGTACGAGCTGATTCGGATGCGTGCGAGCGATCTTGATCAGGATCGGAACCGACTCCTCAGTCCGCCGTTCCGCAATCGATCTAACAGCCTGAACCTGCACCTCAGCATTTACATCTGTGTTCTGCGCCGTCGCACTCAAAAACTCAAAACTGCGTTTGCTCACGCGCTCGCCGAGAGCACGTATCGCTTGTCGACGCACGTCCATCGAATCGTTGCTCTTTGCCACTTCAAACAACTTGTCTTCAACGCGCGTGCTCTTGATCTCGGAAAGCGACTGCAACAACGTGCGCCTCAGATCTGATGACTGTTCCGAGTCGAACAACTTCAGCAGATCGTCAACGGCCCCTTCGCCTCGCTCGCCGAGCGCACGAATCGCCGTCTTTTGTAACTCGTAGTTTGTATCCGTGCGCGCGATTTCAAACAGGCGAGCTTGCGCGCGCGGGTTCTTGGTTTCCGCGAGCGCTCGTAGCGCCGCTTTTTTCACTTCAACGTTTGAATCGCTGTTGAAAATCTTCATCAGCTCGTCAGCCGCAGAGTCGTTTTTGAAGTGACCGAGTTGGCGCACGGCAACGCGGCGCGACTCCCAGTCGGCGTCATTTTTCGCGACGCCGAGAAGGAAGGTGAACGCCGGCTGCTCGTCGATGGCGTTCCCCGCCGCTGAGATGACGCTTCGTCGAACCTCGACTTCTTTTACGTTTTCATAAAGACCCTGAAGGGTCGCAATGGCGCCGCGGTCGCGACTCTGCCCGATCGCGAACGCTGCGGAACGTCGAAGTTTCATTTCTTCAGCGTCGTTACGCACGAGAGTCGCAAGAAACGTTTGTTCGCCGCCAACCTGCCCGAGCCAGTAAACCGCCGAGTGGCGAATGCGTTGATTCGGCGAGGTGCTTATGAAACTTTTGAGCATGCCGCCGACGCGTGAATCGTCGTGCAATGCGATGCCGAGAACTGCGCGCTCACTCAACTTGTCGAGAGGCGCAGATGCGGCGATGGCTTTCAAATAGTTCAAACTCTCTTCGTTGTTCGCACGGCCGAGCCAGTAGACGGGATAACCGCTGTACTCGCGTTTGCGTTCGAGGTTGTAGACCTCCATGCGTGTGATCTGATTACTCGACGGATCGCGCAGCAGAAAAATCGCGAGATTACGCGTTTCGACGGTCATTCCAGTGTTGGTTGTGCCGACGAACACGACAGTGTCACCAAACGTGTTCATCGAGCCATTGAACTCGCGAATCGCGGGATCGATCGCAACACCGGGACGCACGTCGAAAGTGTACGCAGACCAGTAAGGCGTTTGGCGCGAGCGAGCTCGCGTTTGGGCCGCCTCGAGTTTGGCCATAAAGTCTGCGCCTTCAACTGCGGTGAAACTTTGGACCGTCGTGGCGGGGGATTGTGTTTGCAGATCGTCGTCGGCTACTGCGGCGCCGGCAAAACAGCAAACGATCGCGAGCAGAAGGGTCGTGCGAATCATGATTCCTCCGAAATGGAAAATAGGTCCTATAGGACCAACAGCCCTACAGGTAACTAGCGGATCTGATCTCCCCCAGCGCTCGCGGCGTAACAGTCAGCTACGTGATGAGTTTTGGAGTGCTCACCGCCACGCCGCGAAGCGCATGGAGACCGGCATTACTTCAACAAGTCTTCAAGAAACTTCAGCGCCTCAGGATCTTTGCTCTGGCCCAGGTACCTGACCGCTGCTTTGCGTATCTCGACTGATTGATCGTTGCGCGCAATGGTCATCAGCTTTCGAACTGCGCTCTTTTGTTTTGAATCGCCGAACGCACGGAGCAACGCGCCTTTGACTTGTGGATTCTGTTCAGCGTCGTACATCGCAACGAGTTGTCCGACGGTCTGCTCGTCGTCCTTCTCACCCAATTGACGAATTGCATAGCCACGAAGTTCAATCGGATCGCTTCCACGAGCGATATCGAAGAGCTTTGACTGTGCGCGCGGGTCGGGATTGTCGCCGAAGGCGCGCAACAGGCCCTGTTTGATCTGTAGATTCGTTTCACTTGTGTAAAGCTGAATGAGATCGTCGAGTGCGACGCGCCCGCGATCGCCGAGGCGTCGAATCGCTTCGATGCGCAACTCGGGCGTCTCACCTTGCCGGGCGATATCCATGAGCTTTGCGCGCGCCTTTGCATCGTCGCGTTCTGAAAGTGCGCGGATTATCTGGAAGCGAATCGCGCTCGTTTTGTCGGCGTCGTAGATTCGGATCAGCTCGTCGAGGGACGACGCGTCTTTCAGTTCGCCGACATAACGAATGGCGACCTGTCTCACTGCGATGTCGTCGCCGGCGCGTGCAATCTCGAGCACTTTCGCACTTCCGCGCGGCGTGCGGCTTTCAACCAGCGCACGCAGGATCTGGGCACGCACTTCTTTCGTATGGTCGGCGTCGTAGAGCTTGATGAGCTCGTCCGTGACTGGTTCGCTGTGGTGTTCACCGAGGCGTTTGATCGCAGTGAGACGCAATTTCTGATCGGGATTGCTCCGTGCGATATCGAGCAGGATCGGAACTACTCGCGGGTTACGTTGTGAGCCGAGCATTGAAACTGCTGCTGCCTGGAAGCCCTGGCAGGGAGTCGGGTTTGCGCGAAGAGCATCGCTGACGATGGCGATGGCGCGCTCCTGATCGGCCTGAAACAGACTTTGTAATGCGAGGATCTTGATCTCGCAGTTGTCCTGCGCGATTGCCTGGTCGACTTCGTTTTTATAGCCGAGCACTACCAACAGCGCTTGTGCGTCGCGGCGCCAGCTCGAGTTTGGAAACCTCTGCATCAATCGCAATAGCGGGACGGCAGCTTCTTCCTTCCGGCTTTGTTTCTCCAATGCGTAGCCATACCAGTAAAGGGCGGCGTCAAGGTCCTTGTCCTTTGGATAAGCCTTAATGAAGTCAGCGAATTTTTCGGACGCCTTTTGCCAGTTCTGAGCTTCGATAAAATCGCGACCTTCGCGGAAGGTCTGCATTGATGCGGTGTTGGTTTTACTAGTTTGCACAAACCGGTTGAGCTTGAGGATGTCCTGGTCGATACCGAAGGCTAACTGAGCGCAGGCGAAAAAGATTGCGGTAAACAGCGCGAGTCTTAGAACCGGGGGACGATGGGTAACTGAGTGCTTCATCATTCGTTTGTCCTTAATCGTGAAATAGCCTGGATAATTCATGGTTCACCGCACAGGCACAGAGAACCCGAGAGCAAAGCGCAGGCGATCGAGCGGTGATCAAAAACGCACATGGCATCTCTACGTTCCCTGTGCCTCTGAGGTGACCCGCTTGAAAAGAACTCTTCTTTGGACTTAGTCGTCGAGTGCGCGCGCGAGTGCAGTTGAATTGACTCGCAACAGCGGTACGATGTTTTTACGTTCGACGCGAGCGCGTATGACGCGCACTGCATCCGCATCCGGTTTGTCGGGCAGGTTCGAAATGTCCAAAAGTATCGGTTCCAAACTCTCCAACAACGATGCGACCTGGACGTCGCCGCGCGCTTCAGCTTCACGCCGCAGCATCATGTTTTGATAGACGAGTTGCTGCGCACGCTGCCGTTCGTAGCTGACTTCCGCTGCACTTCCCGGTTCGTTCAAGCGAACGTTTCTGAACGAGCGGAGCAGCGTTTCAGATTTGTCGAAGTGCATGGCCGTCATCGTCTCTGCGTCGGCGGATGTCACGCGATCCGGAGTCTCGGGAGCAGCAGGAATCGCTGCAAACTGTTCGCCCGGTTTTGGCTCACGCACCAACGGACGTTTTGGAGCTGACTTGCGCTGCGGATTGTTTTCTTCGTTGTCTTTCCTGGGGGCGGGTGACGGTTCCGGTTCAGGCTTCTGCTGCTGTTGGCCCGTTGACCCTGTTGACCCCGTTGACCTGGACGGCACTGGAGTCGGTTCGTTGACCGCTACGACTTCACGCCCGGATTGTGGACCACGTGAATTCGAACTTTGATAAAGCATGAACCCCATCAACGCGCCGGCGATAAGCAGCGACGCGAACGCTACGGCCTTGCCAAAGCTCCACTGCAGTCCAAATGCGGGAGCGCGGCGTGGCGTCGACAAGATCTTCTTCAGCGCCCGATTTTGAACAACGGGTTGCAGTGAAGTTTCAAAGCCGGCGATCTGGCTACGCAGGTTTAGAAAGTCAGCACGCATTTGTTGGCACTCGCCGCAGTTCAGCAAGTGACGCTCAACCTCGCGCGCGTCTGACGGCGACAACTCACCATCGATCAGCGAAGAAACTTTTTCAGTGAAATTGCAGTTCATAAAATCTTGCTCTTTGTACTTTGTAATTTGTTCTTTGTGTGACGCCCGGACTTACAAACGACAAAGCACCAAGGACAAAGATCAAAAATCGATCAACTCACGCTCGCTCCGGCCGTCTTAACCCGTTTGCTCCAGCGCTCTCGCAGCGACGCACGCGCGCGAAAAATATCGACTTTGACCTTGCTCTCCGAGACATTCAGCACCTGCCCGATCTCGCGATAACTCAACTGTTCCTGTTCTCTCAGCAGCAGCGCTGTGCGTTGGTCCTCGGGCAAGGTCTGTAACATTTCCAGCACCAGCGTCTGTTGCTCCTGCGTTTCGTATTCCTGTTCCGGGTTGCGCGTTCGGGGCCTCATTGCCTCCACAACCCGATCGAAAAGCCTGTAACGCGTGTTTGACTTGCGAAACTCGTTTATCGCCATGTTGCGCGCAACGCGATAAAGCCAAAAGCGCGCCTCGCCCGCCGGCAGCGTTCCCCACGCCGTCCGGTGTAGTTGCAGGAAGCTCTCCTGTGCCAGATCCTGCGCCAGTGGCGCGCGACCTCCCAATAAACACTCCAGAAAGCGGCAAAGGCTAGGGTAGAAGTCCTGAAACAGCATGGTGAACTCTTCATCTTCGCTCGCCATAAGCTGCGCTACGTCTCCTAAAACACCTGGGTTCGGCAAAAGTTACAAGATTTTTTCTGGAAATTGGACGCCACGAGCAGATAGAATCCCGGCTTGATCCACGCTTATACGAGTAAGTGTCTCAATCAGTGCCAAGAGTCGCACTAATTTTACGGCAGAGGATGCTAAAAATTCCGGCGTAGACCGGCCGTAGCGATAGCCTCGCGTTTACGTCATGAGAATCCTCCTCTGCAAGAGCCACTTTGCCGGACCTGTTAGCGGTTCGGACGAGACGCTTGTTTCGTACGCGACCAACCTCAAGAAGCAGGGCCATCAGCTCGTCGTCGTGCTTTTATATGCTCCAGCCGAAAACGATCAGTATTACGCGCGGCTAAAACAAGCGGGCGTTGAAGTGATCGCGATCGCTTCACACCCATTCCTGCACAACCTGCTGACGCGGCTGAGAGCGAGCGCGTTCTGGTTGGCGGCGTTTCTTCGCCTGCCTGTCGAGCCGCTGCGAGCAGGCCGCAATTTATGGCAACAGATCTCATACGCGCTGGCGCACGTCTATCTCAAACACTGTCGATCGTTCTTCCGGCAGTGCCGTGCTGACCTGCTACACGTGATGACTCCCGATCCAGGTGCAGCAGTGATGATTCGCGCCGCCGCAGAGGCTGGAATTCCCGTGCTTTACCAGGAGCTCGGAACGCCGCATTATTTGCCCGCGCTGGAGACTCCGTACAAGAACTTTTCCAAAGTCGTTCCTTTGTGTTCGCAGATGGCTGCGCTGTCGCCGCGACTAGCAAAACAGTGGCAAGAAAAGCTTTTACTCTCCAACCCGATCTCAGTGCTGCCGTTACTGGTTGAGGATGGAGTTTACGTCGAGGGACCAGACTCGAGCCCGTCCGCTCCCGTCACATTCGGTTTCGCGGCGCGACTCGAAAAAGGTAAGGGGCCGCTTGTCCTCGTCGATGCTTTCGCACGTGTAAGATCAGAGCTCAGCAACACGTCACTGCAAATCGCCGGTGTTGGACCAGAAGAACAAGTCGTCAGGAAGCGTGTGGAAGAGCTGGGGATTGAAGCATGCGAACTGCGTGGCGCGTACAAGTCCCCGCAGGAGAGGAATGCTTTCATGAAGCGCGTCGACGTGTTTGTCTTGCCAACGCTCGCCGAGGGAACACCCAATAGCATCATCGAGGCGATGGCCCACGGACTTCCGGTGATAGCGTCGGAGGTTGGTGGCGTTCCTGATCTTTTGACACATGAGTCGGGGATTCTCGTTCCGCCGGGAGATCCGAAGGCGTTGGCGAAGGCAATGAAGCTCCTGGCTTCGGATCATCAACTGCGCTGGCGAATGGGGCGCGAAGCGCGCGCGAGGTATGAAAAGTTGTTCTCACCTGAGGCTGTTGTGCCGATGTTGATGCATACCTACGAGCGCACCGCAACCAGGAGAGCTAACGGGAATGGACACCATCAAAGCCTCGCCCATCCGTGGACCGAGATGGCGCGCGAGGTTTCTGAGCGTGAGTCTGTTCTTAAAGGGCAGCGCGTCATTTTTGTACTCGGAAATCTCGAGCTTGGTGGCGCTGAGCGTCAGGCGTTGTTGCTTGCGCGACATCTTGCCGAGCACGAGCTGGCACGAGTTGAGGTTTGGGGATTCAACAAGTCTGGTCCAGTCGCGGACATCTGTGAACGCCATGGAATCCGGTCGCGAGTCGTTTCGTATCCGTTTGCAGCGGGCCCATTGAGACGTATGTTGAGCCTGATGAAGTTGGCGTGGCTGTTTCGCAGGGCGCGTCCTGATTTGTTGCTTCCCTACACGACGGTTCCGAATGTTGCCTGTGCCCTGATCTGGAAACTGACGGGCGCGCGCGACTGCGTGTGGAACCAGAGAGACGAAGGATTAGTTCCACCCAAAAAGTGGTGGGAGCGTTGGGCAGTGAGGCGAGTCTCCCAGTTCGTCACCAACTCGCACGCGGGCGCGCGCTTTTTGACGCACGGGTTGAACGTGAGTCCGGCAAATGTGCGAGTGATTCAAAATGGGATTTCAGAAGGCGCTCCTGCGAGCGGCAGGCGTGCATGGCGTGAACGTCTCGGAATCGATGCCGGCGCTTTCGTCGCTTGCATGGTTGCAAACCTCCACTCGAACAAGGATCACAAGACGCTATTGAAAGCGTGGCGGGAAGTCGTCACGGATCTGAAAGCGAGCGGGCGCAGCGCGGTACTGGTTTTAGCAGGCAGACACGACGACGCGTATCAATCTCTACGCGCGCTTGCTTACGAATTGGAGATAGATCGAGCGGTCCGTTTTGCTGGTCACGTAGATGACGTCGCTGGATTGTTGGGTGCGGTAGATGTTGGCGTGTTTAGCTCACGTTCCGAAGGATGTCCGAACGGCGTGCTGGAATGCATGGCGGCTGGGTTGGCAGTCGCGAGCACGAACATCGACGGCGTGAGAGATGTGGTTGGTTTGCGAAGCGCGCAGTTTTTAGCTCCTTCCGGAGATTTCTCAGCGTTGGCCCAGGTGATTTTGAAACTCGCCGGCGATCCGGTTTTGTGTTCGACAATCGGAGCAGAGAATCGAACAAGAATTCGCGAGCACTATGATTCGCAACGTATGTGCGAAGATACCGTTGCTTGCCTGACTGCCCAGAGGTGAAATCATGTACATCAAACAACGCATATTCGCCGTCGTGTTGATCCTCCTATCGATAGCACTCATTTATTACGGTTGGTATCGACTTTGGAACGAGGGTGTTTACTCTTTGAAGATGGCGGCATTCGCTCCGCTCGTCGGAGTCGGCGGAATATTTCTGCTGTTCTTTCCGACAATGTTCGGCAAGCCGGAAACGGCGAAGGAAAAGGTGATCGTGATGGCGGTGTTCGTGGTTGGGATCATCGCCGGATTGATTAACTGGTATTTAATGGATCCGGGGTTCTTTAAATTCTGAAGGATTTTGACAGGATTTCAGGATTTGAACGGGATTTATAAGATTGATAGTCTTACGTGCTCTCGAGCCCGATATCAAACAATGAGCAAGGGGTGATCGAATGGAACTTTTGTGGCAGGAACTCACGAACGGACTACCCGACATCAGAACTTTCTGGATCGTCATGATCCGCGTGCTTTCCGCGATGGCGTTGGGCGCGATTTTAGGTTTTCAACGTGAAAGAGCGGGCAAGCCTGCGGGCCTGCGCACACATGTTCTGGTCAGCATGGGAACTGCCGTCGTAGTACTGGCCTGTTCGGGAAGTGGCATGGACATGGCGGGCGAGTCGAGAGTCATTCAGGGCATCGTTACGGGCATCGGATTCATTGGCGCCGGTTCGATACTCAAGGTCAGCGAGGAGCGCGACATTCGCGGACTAACGACGGCGGCGGGTTTGTGGCTGACGGCTGCGGTCGGTGTTTCAGCGGGCCTCGGCATGGTTGGTATTGCCGTGATTGCGACCATTCTTGCATCGGCAATTCTTGCGCTCGAAGGTCTGCAATCTCGGATTGCAAAGAAACGTCAGGAAGCTTGAGTCATTCTGTAGGGCGGCACTCCGGGGCCGCCCTCCCAGACAGCACGCAACGCCTGGTTGATTGTTGGCAACAAAACAGCATGTGTCGAAATATTAGAACCCTTCATAACTTCAAACCGCCGGCGACGGAGGAAGAGATCCGCGCGTCGTCGCTGCAGTTCGTTCGGAAGCTCAGCGGCTTTTCGAAACCTTCGAAAGCAAACGAAGAAGTTTTCAATCGCGCCGTCGAGCAAGTGGCGGAGGCCGCACGCGAGCTGCTCGATTCGCTCGTGACCAACGCCCCGCCTCGGGATCGTGAAACTGAAGCAGCCAAAGCTCGCGAGCGAACGGCAGCGCGATTCCACGCTGCGTAGTTGATCACATCGCCCCGCTCGGTTCTGTTATGCAACGCGCCTCTCCCGATCTGTTTGTAATCAAACATTTCCTCGAGCCACGTACGGCGAACGCTTTTCAATTGCATCGTGGTACAGATAATTTGTGCCTTTTGGTCACCGCATGTTCGAAAGCTTAACTATTCCCGAGGCGAGGCCGATGGTATGGCTCAAACGCGTCTTCGCGTTCGTGTTCGTGGCGCTGCTCACGATCGGAATGGTGTCGAGTTATCGTGCTTACGTGCAGGTGCGAAGTCTCGATCTCACCGCGCCGCACACGTTGTCTGTGGGATCGATGGTGACGACTTCAGTTGTCACTTCGGGACGCACGCATGTGAACGTTGATGTCGATCTGATCCAGGGCGCGCAGTCGCAGCGACTCGTCGCGCTGCTTGTTCGTGGTAATGAATTAGGATTCTTCGATCCGCGCACTCAACACGGTTCGGAAACCTTCACGATCACGAGCGGGGTGCTCTCACGTTTCAAACCGGGCAGCGCACGGCTGCGCGCTGTAGCGACGGGCCGTCATCAATGGTTCCGGCTTCCTCCACCAACCGTCCGCGAGTTTGAAGTCGTAATCCCCGAGCACTAGCCTTCAACTATTGCCTGGGCCAGCGATCCGTCAGATAATTCGCCGTTCAACCGAAACAACCAAAGGAGGCAGACCATGGCACAAATCAACTGGGGTCGACTCTTTTTAGGCACTCTGATCGCGGCAATCCTCATGTTCTTCACCGACGGATTTATTCATGAGAAAGTTGCCAACGCAGATTGGTTAGCAGTCTACGACGGCTTGCGAGCTACGATGCCCGAACCGCACGGAACCAACATGGCTTACTTTGCGCTGTTCGAGCTCGGTCGCGCGTTCACTGCGATGATGTTCTACGTGTTGATGCGCGGCTACTTCGGAGCTGGACCAAAGACCGCCGTCCTCGCGGGAGTCGTAGGCTGGGTGGCATTCTCATTGACTGGTCCGGTGCAGTTCATTCCACTCGGATTTTTCTCGAACGCACTGTGGATCAAAGTCGGAGCCCTGCACCTTCTCACTTCGATAATTGCAACAATTGCGGGCGCCGCGTTGTATAAGGACGCAGCAAAACCAGCAATCGCGTGAGGCCCAGCTATCCAGAGATCTGGAAGTCGAGCGCGCTAAACTTAACGCCTCAATGATCGTCTGAACGCATTCGAGTTGGAGCTCTCCCCAAACAGACCATGAATCATTTCCCAATCCGTGTTTATCTGTGGCTAGCGCTATTGCTTGTCTTGTTGACGAGCTTCGCTGGGTCACGAGCCGTTTTATCTCAAACGGGCAACGTCAAAGCCCTCGTCGGCGGCACCCTGATCGACGGCTACGGAAGCACGCCCGTCCGCAACAGCGTCGTGATCGTCGAAGGCGAACGTATCAAGGCGGTGGGCCA